>Ga0079224_100010969_pt1 | contig 12457 bp, 12 predicted proteins | sample Stecom2015_FD_80414 | JGI IMG/M metagenome (GOLD analysis project Ga0079224, IMG submission 80414) | Agricultural soil microbial communities from Utah to study Nitrogen management - Steer compost 2015 | ecosystem: Environmental > Terrestrial > Soil > Agricultural land | place: USA: Utah...
ATCCTTTGGCAGCGTCTCGCGCAGCGCCGCGAGCAGCCGGTTCGGGTGCATGAGTCCGTCGGAACCGGACGGCGCATCACGCATCGAATCGAGCAGCCGTGCCGCCCGCTCGAGATGGGCGGCCCGCCGCGAGCGCGCCCATTCGCGGTCCGCGGCCGGCGTGCGCTCGCCTGCGGCCGACACGATCGCATCGAGGGCGACCGCGGGGGTCGCATAGACCTCGACCGCTCCCCGCCGGTTGTCGCGCAGCTCCGACGGCGCATCGGCGATGCGAACGAAGCGCGCGTCGCCGAAGACCGCCGGCGAACCGTAGGCGAGCTGGAAATCGAGCCGCCTGCCGACCGTCAGCACGACATCGGCCTCGCCCATCACGGTGCCGCGCATCGCGGCGACGACCGACGGATGCTCCTCGGGTACGAGGCCGCGACTCTCGCCGGTGTCGAGATACGGCGCGCCCAGCCGATCGAGCAGGCGCAGCAGCGGCTCGCGCGCCGCACGGGCGCCGCGACCCGCGAGGACGAGCGGGCGGCGGGCCGACCACAGGACGTCGACGGCGCGAGCGATGGCGGCCGGATCCGGAAAGATCGAGCCCCGTGCCGGCGCCGGCACGAAGGCCTCGCGCACGGCCGGTGAAACCTCGTCGAGCAGTGTGTCGGTGGGGAACTCGAGGAAGACCGGCCCCGGCTCGCCGCCCTCGCCGAAGGCCCGCGCGATCGCCTCGTCGAGCTCCTGCAGGACGAGATCGGCTTCGCGTACCGTGCGCGCATAGCGCGTGAGCGGCGCGACGAGCGCGGCGTGCGCGAGATCCTGCAGCGCGCCGCGATTCTCCTGCGGCCTCGGCGGGCAGCCGGAGAGCACGAGCACCGGCGCGCGCGCGACCTGCGCATTGGCCAGGCCGGTCATCGCGTTGGTCACGCCCGGGCCTGCCGTGACGAGCGCCACGCCGAGCGAACCCGAGAGCTCGGCGTGCGCCTGCGCCATGTGCACCGCGGCGCGTTCGTCGCGCACGTCGACGATGCGGATGCCCTCCTCGTGCAGGCGCATCCAGATCGGCATCACGTGGCCGCCGCACAACGCGAAGACGCGGTCGATGCCGCGCTCGCGCAGCGAGCGCGCGAGGACCGACGCGGCGCAACCGTCGGACGGCCCGGCCGGCGCCGTCATCGATGCTCGCCGGCCGCCGCGGTGCGAAGACGCTCGTCGGACGCCGGCCGGCTCGTCGGCGGCTCGTTGATCTGCACGAACAGCTCGCCCGGCTTGACCATGCCGAGGTCGTATCGGGCGCGCTCCTCCAGCGCCTGCTGCCCGGCGCGAAGATCGGCCACCTCGGCCTCGAGCGCGTCGTTGCGTGAGGCGATGCGCGCGTTCAGCGCCTGCTGGGCGGCCAGCTGGCGGTCGAGCTCCCAGACGCGCAGCCACCCTCCCTTGCCGAGCCAGAGCGGGTGCTGGATCAGCGCGAGCAGGCAGGCGAGAACGATGCCGAGCATACGCACCGGGAGCGATACCTCGCGAGACGCCGGCGCGCTGGGCCCGCCGGCGATACGAACGCGCGACCGCCGCGCGTCAGCGCAGATTGTAGAACGCGGAGCGGCCCGGATAGGCGGCGACGTCGCCGAGGTCTTCCTCGATGCGCAGCAACTGGTTGTATTTCGCGACGCGGTCGGTGCGGCTCATCGACCCGGTCTTGATCTGCAACGCGTTGGTCGCCACCGCGATGTCGGCGATCGTGGTGTCCTCGGTCTCGCCGGAACGGTGCGAGATCACCGCCGTGTAGTTGTAGCGCTTGGCCAGCTCGATCGCCGCGAAGGTCTCGGTGAGGGTGCCGATCTGGTTGATCTTCACGAGAATCGAGTTGGCGATTCCTTCGTCGATGCCGCGCTGCAGGATCTTCGTGTTCGTGACGAACAGATCGTCGCCGACCAGCTGCACCCGGTCGCCCAGCACGTCGGTGAGCAGCTTCCAGCCTTCCCAGTCGTTCTCGGCCATGCCGTCCTCGATCGAGACGATCGGGTAGCGATCGCACCAGGTGGACAGCAGGTTGGCGAAATCGTTGGCGCTCAGCGTGAGGCCCTCGCCGGCCAGGTGGTAGCGGCCATCGCGGAAGAACTCCGAGCTCGCGCAATCGAGCGCGAGCGCGATCTGGCGCCCGGGCTCGTAGCCGGCGGCCTCGATCGCCTCGAGCACGAGCTGGATCGCCGCCTCGTGGTTCTTCACGCTCGGCGCGAAACCGCCTTCGTCGCCCACCGCGGTGGACATGCCGCGGTCGTGGATGAGCTTCTTCAGCGCGTGGAAGACCTCGGCTCCGTATCGCAGCGCCTCGCGCAGCGACGGTGCGCCGACCGGGACGATCATGAATTCCTGCAGATCGAGGTTGTTGTTCGCGTGCGCGCCGCCGTTGAGGACGTTCATCATCGGCACCGGCAGCGACATCGCGCCCGAGCCGCCGAAATAGCGGTACAGCGGCAGCCCGGAGTCGTCGGCGGCGGCCTTCGCCACCGCCATCGACACCGCCAGCATCGCGTTCGCGCCCAGGCGTGACTTGTTCTCGGTGCCGTCGAGCTGGATCAGCGTGCGGTCGATGTAGGCCTGCTCGGTGGCGTCGAGGCCCATGATCGACTCGGAGATCTCGGTGTTGATGTGCTCGACGGCCTTCAGCACCCCCTTGCCGAGATAGCGCGCGCCGTCGCCGTCGCGCAGCTCGATCGCCTCGCGCGAACCGGTAGAGGCGCCCGACGGAACCGCCGCCCGCCCCATCACGCCGGTTTCGAGCAGCACGTCGCATTCGACGGTGGGATTGCCGCGCGAATCGAGGATCTCGCGGCCAATGATGTCGACGATCGCGCTCATTTCGCCTCGACTCCCTGCACCACGATCATCCGGAAATACTCGGTGGCGCCGGCGCGCTTCGCGCGCGCCTCGCGATAGCGGGCCGAATCGTAGAACGCCCGCGCCGCAGCCATGTCGGGGAACTCCGCCATGACCATGCGCGTCGGCCGCCAGTCGCCTTCGAGCACCTCGTGCGCGCCGCCGCGTACGAGGAAACGGCCACCGGCCGCCTCGATTGCGGCCGGCGAGAGTGCCATGTACTCCTTGTATCGCTCGGGGTCGCTGACCTTCACGTCGGCGATCACGTAGGCGGGCATCGAAAACTCCTCCTGATCGGTGCGCTCAGCCGGTAGCCTGGAGCGTCTGTTCGGGGAAACCGTCGCGCTTCACCAGCGCGTCGAGCGACTGCAGCGTGGCGAGCAGCTCGGCCATCCGCTGCAGCGGCCATGCGTTCGGGCCGTCGGACAGCGCCCTGGCCGGATCCGGATGCGTCTCCATGAAGACGCCGGCCACGCCGGCCGCCACCGCCGCCCGGGCCAGCACGGGGACGAATTCGCGCTGCCCGCCCGAGGACGTGCCCTGCCCGCCGGGCAGCTGCACCGAGTGGGTGGCGTCGAAGACGACCGGGCAGCCGGTCTCGCGCAGGATGGCGAGCGAGCGCATGTCGGAGACGAGGTTGTTGTAGCCGAAGCAGGCGCCGCGCTCGCAGACGAGGATGTTCTCGCCGTCGCCGCCTGCCTCGATCGCCGCGGCACGCGCCTTCTCGACGACGTTCTTCATGTCGTGCGGCGCGAGGAACTGCCCTTTCTTGATGTTCACCGGGCGCCCTGCCGACGCGACCGCGCGGATGAAATCGGTCTGCCGCACGAGGAAGGCGGGCGTCTGCAGCACGTCGACGACCGCGGCGACCGGCGCGATCTGGCCGATCTCGTGCACGTCGGTGAGCACGGGCACGCCGATGACGCGGCGGACCTCATCGAGGATCTTCAGTCCCTCGTCGATGCCGGGCCCGCGAAACGACGTACCCGAGCTGCGGTTGGCCTTGTCGAACGACGACTTGTAGATGAACGGCACGCCGAGTCGGCCGGTGATCTCCCTCAGCTGCCCTGCGGTGTCGAGTGCGAGCTGGCGCGACTCGATCGCGCACGGACCGGCGATCAGGAACATCGGGCGGTCGAGTCCGACTTCGAAGCCGCACAGCCGCATCGGGCGATTCCCGGTCATGCCAGCCGCATCATCGCCGGCTCGCGCACGCGTCGCTTGCGCGCGCCTTCGAGCGCGGCCTCGACGTACGCACGGAACAGCGGATGCCCGTCGCGCGGCGTGGACGTGAACTCCGGGTGGAACTGCACGCCGACGAACCACGGATGCGCCAGCGATCCGTCGCGCGGCATCTCGACGATCTCGGTGAGCGACTCCGTCGGGGTGCGCGCCGAGATGACGAGGCCGGCGTCCTGCAGGCGGTCGACGTAGCCGTTGTTGACCTCGTAGCGGTGGCGATGGCGCTCGTTGACCGATTCGCCGTAGACCGATGCCGCGATGGTTCCGGGAACGACCGGACAGCGCTGCGCGCCCAGGCGCATCGTGCCGCCGAGGTCGGAGCGCAGGTCGCGCTTCTCGATGCGGCCCTCGCGATCGTGCCACTCGGTGATCAGTCCGACGACCGGGTGCGGCGTGTCGGGATCGAACTCGGTGCTGTTCGCGCCGGTGAGCCCGCACACGTGGCGCGCGAACTCGATCACCGCCAGCTGCATGCCCAGGCAGATGCCGAGATAGGGCACGGCGTTCTCGCGCGCGTAGCGGATCGCCTGGATCTTGCCCTCGACGCCGCGGCGGCCGAAGCCGCCGGGAACGAGAATGGCGTCGAAACCGTCGAGCATCGACGGCCCTTCGGTCTCGATGCGCTCGGAATCGATGTAGTCGATCGCGATGCGGCTCTCGGTGTGGATACCCGCGTGCACGAGCGCTTCGCTCAGCGACTTGTACGACTCGGTGAGATCGACGTACTTGCCGACCATCGCGATGCGCACTTCGTGCTTCGGATGCTCGAGGCGATGCACGAGGCGATCCCAGACCGCGAGATCGGCGGGCGGCGCGTCGATCCGCAGGATCTCGCAGATCGTGCGGTCGACACCCTGCTCGTGCAGCATGCGCGGGATCTTGTAGATCGAATCGGCGTCCTGCACCGACACGACCGAGTCGAGCGGCACGTTCGAGAACAGCGAGATCTTCGCGCGCTCGTCGTCGGGGATGCGGCGGTCGGCCCGGCACATCAGCAGGTCGGCCTGGATCCCGATCTCGCGCAGCTTCTGCACCGAGTGCTGCGTGGGCTTGGTCTTCAGCTCGCCCGCCGACGGAATGAACGGAACCAGCGTGAGATGCACGAAGCACGAGTTGCCGCGCCCGAGCTTCAGGCTCATCTGGCGCACCGCCTCGAGGAAGGGCAGCGACTCGATGTCGCCCACCGTGCCGCCGATCTCGACGATCGCCACCTGCGGCGAATCGGGCGCGCCGACCTGCGCGCCGCGCTCGATGAAGGCCTGGATCTCGTTCGTGATGTGCGGGATGACCTGCACCGTACGGCCCAGGTACTCGCCGCGGCGCTCCTTGCGGATCACCGAGTCGTAGATCTGCCCGGTGGTGAAATTGTTCGTGCGCCGCATGCGCGCCGACACGAAGCGCTCGTAGTGCCCGAGATCGAGGTCGGTCTCGGCGCCGTCCTCGGTGACGAACACCTCCCCGTGCTGGAACGGGCTCATCGTCCCGGGGTCGACGTTGATGTAGGGATCGAGCTTGAGCAGCGTGACGCGCAGTCCGCGCGATTCGAGCAGGGCGCCGATCGAGGCCGCGGCGATGCCCTTCCCGAGCGATGAGACGACGCCGCCGGTGACGAATACGAATTTGGTCATGAGGCTCGGCCGGAAAGCGCGATTATACAAGTGGGGACGCGGGCGGACCGCGGCGTCAGGCGCGTCGGCGGCACTGCGCCTCCTGCAGACGCAGCAGCTCTTCGAGGTTCTCGGTTTCGGGTTGCAGCGTGAGGTGGCGGATGCCGTGGCGCTCCTCCATCGTGACGCGAATCTGCGCGAGGATCGCAGGCCATTCGGCCATCTCCCCGATGGCCACGTGCGCCGACATCGCCGGGCTGCCGTCGCCGAGCGACCACAGGTGCAGGTCGCGCACCCAGTGCACGCCGGGCGTGGCGCGCAGCGACGCCTCGACCTCGTGGGCGTCGACGCCCTCGGGCACCGCGTTCATCAGCACCCGGACGCTGTCGCGCAGCAGGCGCACGGTGGCCACGAGCAGCAGCGCGCAGATCGCCAGCGTGAGGAGCGGATCGATCAACGTCCACCCGGTGAGCCACACGGTGCCGAGCGCGACGATCGCGATGACCGATCCGGCGAAATCGCCGATCACGTGCAGCAGCGCCGCACGCGTGTTCAGCTCGTGGCGCTCGCCGTGCAGCAACCGCCAGACCCCGGCGTTCACCAGCAGGCCGGCCACGGCGACCGGCAAGGCGAACCGGACGTCGATCGGCGGCGTGTCGCGCAACCGCCCGATCGCCTCGAGCACGAGGAAGGCGAGCACGCCGACGTAGAACACGCCGTTCAGCAGCGCCGCGAGCGTCTCGGCGCGTCCGTAGCCGAAGCTCATTTGCGGGCCCGCCTCGCGGCGCGCGAAGCGCTGCGCGCCGAGCGCGATGCCGAGCGCGGCCGCGTCGGTGAGCATGTGCACGCCGTCGGAAGCGAGCGCCAGCGAGCCGCTGACGATTCCGACGCCGATCTCGAGCGCGGCGAAGGCGAGCACGATCACGAGCGACACGCCCAGCGCGCGCGACGGGCGGCGGGCATGCTCGTGCCGGTGATCGTGCGAATGCGAGTGGCGGTCCGGATGCCGCGGCGAGAAAGGCGCGCCGGCATCGGGCGCGACGGGGCGATGCGTCATCGTGTACAGGGACGTGCCGTCTTCGATTGTAGCCGCCGCATATAATCCGTGCCGACTCCGGACGTCTCCAAAGCGAGGAAATCGATGAGCAAGGTCTACCCGAGTGCGGCCGAAGCCCTGAAGGGCGTGGTCGCGGACGGACAGATGATCGCGGTCGGCGGCTTCGGGCTGTGCGGCATACCGGAAGCGCTGATCGCGGCATTGCGAGACTCGGGCGTGCGCAACCTCACCTGCGTCTCCAACAATGCCGGAGTCGACGGCTTCGGGCTGGGCCTGCTGCTCGAGACGCGCCAGATCCGCAAGATGATCGCGTCGTACGTCGGCGAGAACAAGGAGTTCGAGCGCCAGTACCTGGCGGGCGAGCTCGAGCTCGAGTTCACGCCGCAGGGCACGCTCGCCGAGAAGCTGCGTGCGGGCGGTGCCGGCATCCCGGCCTTCTTCACGCCCACCGGCGTCGGCACGATCGTCGCCGAGGGCAAGGAAACGCGCGAGTTCGACGGCCAGACCTACGTGATGGAGCGCTCGCTGGTGCCCGACGTGTCGCTGGTGAAGGCCTGGATGGCCGACCGGGCGGGCAATCTCGTGTTCCGCCGCACCGCGCGCAACTTCAACCCGAATGTCGCGACGGCCGGCCGCGTGACGATCGCCGAGGTGGAGGTCATCGTGCCCACCGGCGAGATCGATCCCGATCACGTGCACCTGCCCGGGATCTACGTGCACCGCATCGTCCACAACCCGACGCCCGAAAAGCGCATCGAGCAGCGCACCACGCGCCCGCGCTGAAGCTAGGAGAACCGAACATGGCCTGGACCCGCGACCAGATGGCGGCGCGCGCCGCGCAGGAACTGCGCGACGGCTTCTACGTGAACCTGGGGATCGGACTGCCCACGCTCGTCGCGAACCACGTTCCCGACGACATGGAGGTCTGGCTGCAGTCCGAGAACGGACTGCTCGGCATCGGCCCCTTTCCCACCGAAGACGAGGTCGACCCCGACCTGATCAACGCCGGCAAGCAGACCGTGACGACGCTGCCCGGTTCCTCGATCTTCTCGTCGGCCGACTCGTTCGCGATGATCCGCGGCGGCAAGATCGATCTGGCGATCCTCGGCGCGATGCAGGTCAGCGAGCGCGGCGACCTCGCGAACTGGATGATCCCCGGCAAGATGGTCAAGGGGATGGGCGGTGCGATGGATCTCGTGGCCGGCGTCGGACGCGTCCTCGTGCTGATGGAGCACACCGCGAAGAAGAAGGACGGCACCGAGGAGCACAAGATCCTGCGGGAATGCACGCTGCCGCTCACCGGCGTCGGCGTCGTCGACCTGATCATCACCGACCTGGGCGTGATCGAGGTCGGCGAGAACGGCCTGAAGCTCGTCGAGCTGGCGCCCGGCGTCGACGTCGACGAGGTCTTCGCGAAGACCGGCTGCCCCCTCGACGTCTCCGCGGTGCGCTGAGCCGGCGGCGCGCGCACGGGACGGCGCGGCCGCGGCCGCGCCGGCTCCCGATCTCCTCGCCGCCAGCGAAGCGGCGAACCGCCGACGCAGGCCGCGCTAGGCGGCCCGTACGAACGGACGCGCCATCGCCACGCGCGCCGCCTCGGGCAGCGGCGCGGATTTCTTCCTCTCGTAGTCGACCCAGACGACCTTCGCGGCACCGCTCGCGTACACCACGTCGGGATCGTCCGCGCGCAGCATGTCGATGTAGGTCTGCACGCTCGAGCGGCCGAACTCGCCGACGTACTGTCGGCAGATGACGGTGCCCGGGTAGCGCAGCTCGCGAATGAAGGTGCAGCTCGCGTTGACGATCAGCGGCCCTTCGCCCCGCGGCTCCGGCTTGAAGCCGAGCGAATCGAACCAGTCGATCCGCACCTGCTCCATGTACCGGAAGTAGACCGTATTATTGACGTGTCCCATCGCGTCCATGTCGCCCCATCGGATCGGAATCTCGAGCTCGTAGACGAGAATGCGTTCGCTCACCGGTTCTCCCTCGTTGGAATCGCCGCGCCTCGGGCCTGGGGCGCATCCGCCCGGGCGACGCGGCGCATGATCGATCATCCGGAACGCGAAGCGCTCCACAACGAGATCCACGCCCGCCCGCGACAGGCGATCGCGGCACCGCACCGAGTGTCGCACATCGCGTTGTTGCGTCCGCGCCCGGCGAGGTCCGGAAACGCCCCGGAAAACGCCGCATCCGTCGGCGACGACGACCCGCTCGCCGCGCTGTGCGCCGCGCACCGACTGCCCGCCCCCTCGCCCGCCGACACGCATTTCCTCGCCGACTTCGGCACGTTCCGGCTGAAACGCGAGCGGCACGGCGAGTTCGACGGCTACACGATCGACGCACGCGGCTGCGACGAATCGGACCCCTTCGGCAGCCCCGCGCTGGATGCCCTGCCGGCCGGCTGGCTCGCATCGCTGCCCGGCGAACGCATCGCGGCCGTGCACCTGGCCGTGCTGCCCGGAGCCGCGAACGCGGACGCGGCACGCGAATCCGCCGCGCTCGCGCGCGTGTTCGACGGCCACGAGCTGTGCGGAGCGACGATCGCCGACGGCGCGGCGCGCGTGTACACCGATTTCCGCCTGGCCCGCGACGGCTTCGTCCGCATGCTGCTGCTCGACGCGTCGATGGGCCCGAAGCGCACGGGTCGAGAAGTGCAGCGGCTGATCGAGATCGAGGTCTACCGGATGATGGCGATGCTCGCGTTCCCGCTCGCGCGCGCCACCGCCGCGGAGCTCGACGCGACCGAGCGGTCGCTGGGCGCGCTCGTCGCGCGGCTCGAGGGCGCGCCGCCCGACGAGGAGCCGGCGCTGCTGCAGGAGCTCACGCGCCTGGCGGCCACCGTCGAGCGGCTGGCCGCGACGGTGGGCTTTCGCTTCGGCGCCGCGCGCGCCTATCACGCGATCCTGCGACAGCGCGGCGAGGACCTGCGCATGGGCCGAATCGCTTCGCTGCAGACGCCGATCGCCTTCCTCGAGCGCCGCTTCGACCCGGCCATGGCGTTCTGCGAAAGCGTCGGGCGACGCATCGAATCGGCCTCCGAGCGCGTCGCGCGCGCGAGCGCGCTGCTGCGCACCCGCGTCGACATCGAGCGCGAGCGACACAACCAGGCGCTGCTGCAGGCGATGAACCGGCGTGCCGAGCTGCAGCTGAAGCTGCAGCAGACCGTCGAGGGACTGTCGGTGGCGGCGATCACCTACTATGCGGTCGGCCTGGTGCATCACCTCCTCGAGGCCGCGCATGCGGCAGGCGCGCCCTTCGACGTCGACATCGCGACCGGCGTCGCCGTCCTCCCCGTCGCGATCGTCGTCGCGCTCGGCGTGCGGCACATTCGGGAGACCGTGGGCCGGCGGCTGCGCGAAACGCCGGCCGATCCCCGCTACGACTGAAGAACGACGCTGCGCGTCGGGCGCTCAGCGGCGGACCCGTGCCGGAAGATGACGCAGTCCGCGGAAGCGGATCCGGCGGTCGCGCTCGGGCTCGCCGTCGCGCTCGATGTGCGGAAAGCGGGCGAGCAGCCGTGTGATCGCGATCCGGCCCTCGAGGCGCGCCACGCTCATCCCGGCGCACGCGTGATCGCCGTGGCCGAAGGCGAAATGACGATTCGGCTTGCGCGCGACGTCGAAGCGGTCGGGTGCGGGGAACCGTGCCGGATCGCGATTGGCCGCACCGATGCACAGCGTGACGAAGGCGCCCGCCGGAAGCGTGCGGTCGACGAGCTCGACCTCGCCCGTGAGGCGCCGGTTGTTCAGCTGCAGCGGGCTCTCGTAGCGCAGCATCTCCTCGACCGCCGCGTTCACGAGACCGCGGTCGTCGCGCAGCCGGCGCAGCTCGTCGGGATGGCGCAGCAGCGTGTCGAGCCCGTTGCCGATGAGATTCGTCGTCGTCTCGTGTCCGGCATTGAGCAGGAAGATGCAGTTGTGCACGAGCTCCACGTGCGTGAGCCGCTCGCCGCTCTCTTCGCCCCGGATCAGCCGCGTGAGCACGTCCTCGTCGGGATCGAGCGGATGCGCACGCCGGTCGGCGATCAGCTCGTCGAGGAACGCCGAGAACTCGCGCACCGCCCGGTTGCCGCGCTCGAGCATCGCCTCGGTGGGAACGGGCTCGAGCGCACCGAGGATCGCCAGCGACCAGTCGCGCAACGGCCTGCGCGCCTCGCGCGGCACCGCGAGCAGATTGCCGATCACCTCGACCGGGATCGCAGCCGCGAAATCGTCGATGAAGTCGACGCGCTCGCGTTCCTGCATCTCGTCCAGCAGACGGTCGACGAGCTGCACGACGCCCGCCTCCATCCGCGATACCGCCCGCTGGCTGAGCGCCCCGAGGATCAGGCGGCGCACGCGCGTGTGCAACGGCGGATCGCTGAAGACGAGACTCGTCGTGTGGTGCTCGTAGAGCGGCGTGCGGCCGAACTTGGGCGCGAACTCGATCTTCTTGTCGGAGCTCGCGCGTTCGCTCCGATAGACGATGGAGACGTCGTCGTACCGGGTGAGGAAGAAGCTTCCGTCGCCCAGCGTGCGCACGGGATCGTGCGTGCGCAACGCCGCGTAATACGGATACGGATCGTCGCAGAACCCCTCCGGCGGCGTTCGCAGCTCGAAGCTGCGCGCGACGCGCTCGGCATCGGCGCCCGCGAAGCGCTCCGACGCGGCGGGGGTTCCCGGCGCACTCATACGCCGAAGCCGTCATCGGCGGCGATCACCGCGCCGTTGATGAAGCCGGAACGCTCCGAGGCGAGCAGCACGAGCAGGCCGTCGAGATCCTCGGGTTGCCCGACCCGGCGCCGGGGCAGCATGCGAATGAGCTTCTGTCCGGCCTCGGTATTCCAGTGCTCGGCATTGATCTCGGTCTCGATGTAGCCGGGGCAGACGGCGTTGACGTTGATCCCGTAGCGCCCCCACTCGAGTGCCATCGCCTTCGTCATCTGCACGACGGCGGCCTTGCTCATGCAGTAGACGCCGATCTGCGCGAGCACGCGGAGCGCGGCCATCGAGGCGATGTTGATGATGCGTGCCTGGCGCTTCGGATCCTCCTGGGCGCGCGCGATCATCCGCCGCGCCACCTGCTGGGCGACGAAGAACGCGCCGCGCGTGTTCGTATCGAAGATGAAGTCGAAGTCTTCCGGTGCAACGTCGACCAGGCGCTGCGTGGTGCTCACGCCCGAGTTGTTCACGAGGATGTCGATCGGGCCCGCCTGCGACTCGGCCTGCTCGACCGCGTCTCGGATGCTCGCGAAGTCGGTGACGTCGAGCGCGACCACGTGCGCACTGCCTCCCGTCGACTCGATCTCGGCGCGCAGCTCCTTCAGGCGTTCCACGCGGCGCGAGGCCAGCACGACTTCGGCGCCGTTGTCGGCGAGCACGCGCGCGAATCGCGCGCCGAGCCCGCTGGAAGCGCCGGTGACGAGCGCGATCTTTCCGTCCAGATCGAATCGGGTGGGCACGTGCAGTCTCCTCCGTATGTTCCCGGAAATGGTAGCCGATCGCCCCCGGGCGCCGGCCCCGACCGTTTGCGCGGGCGCGCCGCTTTCCGGGACAATCCGCAGCGCATCGCGGCGCCTTCAGCGCCGGGCGGAAACGGAGAGCACACGAAGATGGAAATCGAACGCGAGTCGATGGAGTTCGACGTCGTGATCGTCGGCGCGGGCCCGGCGGGTCTGTCGGCCGCGATCCGGCTCAAGCAGCTCGCG
>Ga0079224_100010970_pt1 | contig 12457 bp, 5 predicted proteins | sample Stecom2015_FD_80414 | JGI IMG/M metagenome (GOLD analysis project Ga0079224, IMG submission 80414) | Agricultural soil microbial communities from Utah to study Nitrogen management - Steer compost 2015 | ecosystem: Environmental > Terrestrial > Soil > Agricultural land | place: USA: Utah...
TGAGGATACTTCTCGGCCTGTTCAAGCAGTTTAAGCGCTTCGCTGAATTTCCCTTCGGTGATGGCCTGCTTGGCAAGTTCGATATGGCATATGAGGTACTGCCCGACAACTTTGCCTTCACCGCCTTCCCAGGGATGGAAGTGTCTTTTGCCAAGTAGCTCTTTTGCTTTTTCGTATTGTTCCGTCAGATTGTAGATGGTGACACGCTCCAGATAGAGGTCATCCCGTTCCCCGGTTAGCCCGACGTGCTTTTCAAGAAGCGCCAGTCGTTCGGCGTGAGGTTTGTTCAGCGTCTTGTAAAGCTGATCCAGCTCCATCAATACCCTGGCATCCGTTGTATCAAGGGCGAATGCTTTCTCAAGGAACTGCAACGCTTTAGCTGAATCTTGCTTCTTGTTGTGGTAAGCAAGTGCGAGGTTCCTGTGTGAAGTCGGGAACTCAGGGTCGAGTTCAACCGATTTTTCCCAGCAACTGACTGCTTCCGGGTACTGACGATTTGCGTACCAGAAATTACCAAGATAGTACCGTGCGCGTGCATCCCTGGGGTTGGCTTGCATCGCGTGACTGAGTATGCTTACTTCTTCGACGCGGTTAGGGAAGCAGTAATCAGGTCTTGCAGCTGCGGCTTTCCCGAGCCAGTCCTGAACTTCGGATGTTTTGTTCAGTTTGGCGGCAAAGAATGCGAGGTAATAGAACACCATCGGGTCGCCTTTTGAAAAATCAGGTGTGCTCAGGAGGAGCAGCGCTGACGCTTCTTCATGCATGCCGGCATGTGCATAGTCAAGTGCGTATTCGATGTAGTTATGCACATAACCTCGCATCAGCATCTGCATTTCGCCGAGTATACGCTTTCGTGTGTCGTGATCTTTCCCGAGCAGGCAGAGCTCGTAACGCACACCAAAGTTGAATTTATCAAGTTTTAAAGACTCATTCGCGAACGCAGACGCGGCTGCATCCCTTCCGAGTTTGCGAAGGATAATGGTTTTCAAATGTCGCGCAGTCTGACTGTTGACATTTCTTGCGAGAGATTTTTCAACGAGTTCGAGTGCCTCTTCGAAATTTGCCTTTCGCGTTGCTATACGCGCGAGGTTGAGGAATGCGCCATCCTGCCATGCACTGTTCCATGTTGATTTATAAAATGCTTCGAACGCGTCGTCGTATCGCTCCAGGTAGCTGAGGCATAAGCCGAGATTAAAATAAGGCTCGCCATCGTACGGATTTGGATTTCGTTCCGTCAGGGTTTCGATTGCCTTGTGGAAGTAGGGTTCCGCCTTAGCGAACTGGCCTCTTCTCATATACCACAATCCCATTGCGTTATTGCATCGCACATCACCAGGTTCTCTGCGTAGTGCTTCCTCGTAATAGTCTGTCGCCTTATAGGTGGCGTGGCGATATTGCTCGATGTGCAATCCCGTAAGGAAAAGTTGTTCTATGCTGGTAATGTCAGCAGGATCTTTTGCGGGGTTTGCCGGCTGTGGAACAGGTTTCTCACCCGGCAATTCCGGCCGGTAGTGCACGAGGTGTTTTCCGTCGGCGGAATCGAGGCTGATGTATACGTCTTCGGGTTTGAAGTTCTTGTTCACCGTTACGCTTTCAGCGAATGATTCAGCAGGGGAGATGTCAATAACTTTTGAAAAGACGTTCTCGCCGGAAACTGAAAGGTTCACAAGTGCTTTCTTGTATTCAGCGGTGGTGTATAGTTTGGCGTGAATGGTATTGTTTTCCACTTCCAGATTCACCATTGCTTCTTTCGTTGCGTTCTTCACAAGACCAAGGTCGCTGTACGGCATGAAGTATTGCGAGAACGTTCTTTCCTCGAATGGTTGTATCCACGAGAAGTCGGGCTGGTTGTCGGTGAACACACCGGTCATTAGTTCGATGTATGGTCCGTCTTCGTCAGTCAGGTTGCGATCCCATGCGTAACCGAACTCACCGTTGCCCCAGGTCCATTGTTTTTTTCCGGGTGAAACGTGATGGTTTGCGACGTGCAGCAATCCGCCTTTTGAATCGTGTTCGTATCCGCCCATAAAGTCATATTTCGACTTCACGGCCATGTACGACGTGGGTACCGGAATATTCTTATACCTTGAAATGTCTACACCGGCGGAATAGTCTACCTTATAGTATGTTCCTTTTGCTATCGGGAATTCGGAAACGTCGCGCTTACCGTGGTCGAACACTGCGTGTACGTCAGGAGGAAAGACCGATTGATAGTCGTCATTCACCTTAACCGCGGGGTTTGCCCACCAGAGAAACGTCTGCGGGAACGGAGTGCGGTTATATAGTTTTACGTTGATTTCGAGGTACGCTTTGTCGGGATAGAGTCTGAAGCCGGCCATTCCTTTGGTGCGGAACATTCTTTCGACTTCGCTTACCCATACCGTTTTGCTTCCATCTTCGTGTTCTTCAATGGTGAAGTCAACCGGTTGGAAGGTACTTGGTCTGTGGTGTTGCGGCCAGTTAAATTCGATGCCGCCGGAAATCCACGGGCCAGTAAGTCCTACCAGCGCGGGTTTGATAACGCGGTTGTAGTAGATGAAGTGGCGTTGTTTGATTTTGTCGAAAGCCATTTGGACCCTTCCGCCGAGCTGGGGCAGGATCATAATCTTCAGATACTGATTTTCGAGAAAAAGGGCCTGATACTTTTTGTCTTCCTTCTCGTCAAGGATTTTTTCAATCACGGGGTTCGGATAAACGACGCCGCTGCTACCCTGATAAACCCGGTTTTCAAGAAAAATTGGATTTTTTTCTGGTCTTCCGGTCCCATACGTAGGAATTACAACTTCTTCTTCCCACACAGACACAGTATTGTTGCTTTTCATCTAAAACGATTGTTTTTTGCAAAACTATAAGGCGGGAGTCCCATCGTGAATGGATAAACTTTGGCTTTTTATGGACAATATTATTTTCTGAGATGCAGACAATTCGGAAGCGAGAAGGATTTGAGGGGCAGAGAGCAATTGTGCTCCCGAAGAAGATTATTGAAATGTGCGGGTATACTGCACCAATCAATTCGTTATACATTACCGACATCGGGTTTTACCCGCGCGCAGCGTTTCACTACCGCGAGCGTTCAAACGGGGTATCGCAATGTATTGTAATTTATTGCACAGAGGGAAAAGGATGGCTTGAAGTTCCGACAGGTAGATATACCGTTGAACCAAATCATTTTGTAATCATACCACCGGACATTCCTCATAAATATGGTGCAGATGAAGAGAATCCCTGGACTATTTATTGGGCACACTTCAAGGGAATTCAGGCATCATCGTTCGCAGCATTACTCTCGGGACAGTTTAAAGACTTCGTGGCATATTCTCCTTTTCTCGAGGAGCGGCTTAAGATATTCGATACCATTTACGAGTCACTTGAGTCTGGTTACAGTCATGAGAACCTCGCATTCTCCAGCATTAGTTTTGGTTACCTGCTGGCCTCGTTCTGCTATGCAGACAAGTTTGCTTCCGCGCATCATGTCATTGAAAAGGATCTTGTGGATCAGTCGATTGACTTCATGCGGAACAACATCCATAAGTCGCTGTCACTGGAAGAAATTGCATCATCAATTAATCTATCAGTATCACATTACTCAAGTATCTTCAGAAAGAAGACCGGTTATTCACCCGTGGTCTATTTTAATCATTTGAAGATTCAGCACGCCTGTCAGTATCTTCATTTTACAAACTTGAGGATCAACGAGATAGCGCCAAAACTAGGTATTGAGGACCCGTATTATTTCTCCCGGATGTTCACCAAAATCATGGGTGTTTCTCCTCTGGAATACAGGAATAAGAAGCATTGAGAAGGGTCTTCCTTACACCTAAGTTTTCGTAAAAAAATCCATTATTAAAGTTTAATTCTCCATTCAAACGTTTTCGGCAAACGTTGACTTTTGTAACATCCACGGGAAAAAATGAAAAGAAACGGCTACACCTTACTGATCAGTCTCATCGCCGCATTCGGTGGTCTCCTCTTTGGATTTGACATCGCGATATTCTCGGGAACCATTCCTTTTATTCAGCCATATTATGAATTGACGGAAGCGCAACTTGGCTGGACCGGCAGTTCTCTTTATGTAGGATGCATATTAGGTACACTGATTACGGGCCAGTTAACAGATCGCTTTGGAAGAAAACTTCCGTTGATCATTGCGGCTGCGATCTTCATGGTCTCGTCGCTTTTAATGGGATGGGCATCGAGCTATGAGATGTTGATCTTCTGGCGAATTGTTGCAGGTATCGGCGTGGGTGCAGCATCGATGCTGTCGCCTTTATACATCGCTGAAGTGAGTCCCGCTGCAATTCGCGGAAGAATGGTTTCTATCAATCAACTCACGGTTGTAATCGGAATCCTGCTTGCATATACATCGAACTTCCTGCTTGCAGGTGTTGAAGACAACTGGCGCTGGATGTTTGCGTCCGGTGCAATTCCTTCATTCCTGTTTTTTGGTTTTGCGTTTTTTGTACCCGAAAGTCCGCGGTGGTTACTCAGCAAGGAACAGGGTGATAAAGCGCGCCGTATTCTTCAGCGCATCGCAGGTGAAGCGCACGCTGAAAATGAAATGCGTTCCATACAGGCTGGTATCCAGCGTGACGTGAAAGGCAAATGGTCAGATCTCCTTCAACCCGGAGTCACATTCCTGGTTGGGCTCGGCGTCACTATCGCTGTTTTTCAGCAGATATCCGGAGCAAACGCAGTGTTCTTTTATGCTCCGATCATCTTTGAGAAGGCAGGCATGGATGTTAACGATCAACTTTTTCAGCAGATACTTATCGGTGGAGTTAACCTTGTGTTCACCGTTGTTGCCATGCAGCTTGTCGACAGACTGGGAAGGAAAAAACTCATGGTCAGCGGTGCGTTGCTTATGTCATTCTGGTTGTTACTGGTAGGGCTTTGTTTCCACTTCAACTTCTTCGAGGGCTTCACGCTTACGTTCTTTGTTCTTGCATTCATTGCCACATACGCGTCGACGCTTGCACCTGTAACCTGGGTGCTGATCTCCGAAATATTCCCGACAAAAATCAGAGGCATTGCCCTTTCGGTTGCAACGGGTATGCTATGGGTCTCATGTTTTGCGCTGGCATATGGATTCCCCGTATTGATTGAATGGCTATCGGCACCGCAGACATTCTTCTTTTTCTCAGCCATTTGTCTCGTGTACTTCTTTATTCTCGTGAAGTACGCACCCGAAACGAAAGGAAAATCACTGGAACAATTTGAAACTGAAATAATCAGACACTAAAAAACCAAAAAACTAAATCCTATGAAGAAAGAATACCGAAACAAAACCACAGAATTGAGTAAGAATGGAAAAATCTTCTGACAACGTAAACAGGAAGTAATATGCGAAACGTACTACATATGGTGTTGATTGTGCTGGTGGCAATCGTATGGGGGACAACTCCCGCCTCAGCACAGGTGAATTCGGGTCAGGCGATAACTGTTACCGGTGTTGTTAAGGACGCCGGCGATCCTCTGCCTGGAGTAAGTGTGTTGGTGAAGGGAACTACAATCGGAACGGTGACCGATGTAAGCGGTCGCTTTTCTCTGCAGGTTCAATCTCCTGACGCGGTCTTGGTGTTCTCATTCATCGGATATACAACGCAGGAAGCTCGCGTCGGTGACCAGACGAACTTCGACGTCACGCTTGAGCCAAGTGTGACTGCACTTTCTGAAGTTGTGATTGTTGGAGCTGTGATGAAGAAAAGTGATCTGACGGGATCGGTAGCCGCCATGGAAGGGGAGGCTCTTCGTGAAATTCCTACCGCCAGTGTTACGCAGGCAATGACGGGCCGAATGACCGGTGTTCTTGTGCAAAACAGCCCCGGTGTCTCAGGCGGGGCGAACATCAAGATACGTGGTAACAACTCCATTCAATTTGGGAACAATCCGATTTTCGTTGTTGATGGTCTTATCATCGATGGCGGATTTAATATGATCAATCCAAACGACATCGAGTCGATCGACGTACTTAAGGATGCCTCGGCCACGGCAATATATGGTTCACGCGGTGCAAACGGTGTGGTAATCGTTACGACCAAAAAAGGAAAGAAGGGCCAGGGAAAAGTGACTTACGACGGATGGGTTGGTATTCAGGAGTTTTCCAGAACCATGCCGCGTCTCGGTGCGCAGGAAATCTTTGATCTCAGGGTTGATGCATACGCGAACGTTTTTATGGATCAGAATCCGGGTGCAAACCGCCAGGATTTCATCAATAACAGTATTCTTGACCCTGCGAACTCTCTTGCATTCGCCGACTACGAATTTGAAACCTATAACAGCGGGAAGAGTTACGACTGGCTGGATGAAGTAACACGTCAGGGTCAGCAGCAAAACCACAATATCAGTTTCTCAAAGGCATCTGACGAAGGTTCATATTATGTTAGTTTCAACTATGCCCGCAACCGCGGGTTGATGGAAAACTCTACCTACAATCGTTACACAGGTCGTGTAAACCTGGATCAGAATATTACGAAATGGCTGAAGGTTGGAACGAACACCTCGTTTGCCCGCAGCCATGAGACTTTCGTTCAGGGAGGAGTCTTCAACATCGCCAACGCAGCGAACCCGTTACTTCCGATTAACGACGAAATGAATTATCTGAAGTGGGCCGGGATGGAGGTGATTGACCACTACAACCCGATACGCAGCTTGCGCATTGACGGCGACGGCTATCAGACGCGCCTTATGTCAAGCAGCTTTATCAATATTAAGCCTACCAGTCGCCTGAACCTGCGTTCTACGTTCTCAGCGGATATTATGGATCAGCGGGACTTTTGGTACACCCCGCGTGATATTGGTCAGTCAGTTCGCAATTCCACCGACGGAACTGCAAGTCAACGGAATGACCACTGGATGAACTGGCAATGGGACAATACGGTAACGTATGATATCCTTAACAATGATCATTCATTGACTGCACTTGCAGGCTTCAGCATGATGCAAAACAACTGGGACTACAACCAGTTGAATGCGACAGGCTTTGCTACTGATGACTTCTCGTACAAATATGTTGGTGGTGCGTATCTCCGTGACCAGTTTCAAATGTCATCCGACTTCACGACAAACTCGTTGATGTCATACATTGGTCGTCTCAATTATTCGTACAACGATAAATATTTCGCTACGGTAACTGCACGTTACGACGGATCATCCCGATTTGCAAAGGGTAACAAATGGGGGCTCTTCCCTTCGGTAGCGTTGGGCTGGAACTTTGCAGAGGAGGAGTTCTTCCAGAATCTCAACCTCAACGTTGTTAATCTTGCGAAGCTGCGTGTGGGATATGGTATCGCCGGGAATCAGAATATTCCAAACTTTGCGTACAAAACACTTTATTACCCGCAGTACTCAAACGGATCAGTCTCTTATGTTTCCAATGGAAGACTTGGAAATCCCGACCTGAAATGGGAGAAGCAGAAGCAGCTTAATGCCGGACTTGATATTGGCCTGATGGCTGGCCGCGTGAACCTGTCAGTTGATTACTTCACCATCACAAACGACGATCTCCTGATGCAGCGAACGCTTTCGACAACGACAGGGTTTACCAACATCATCGCGAACGTGGGTGCGATGGAAAACAAGGGCATTGAGATAGGTCTGAATGCAAAGGTTCTGCAGAGACAGGATTTCACATGGAATGTGGCGGCGAACCTTTCATCGGCGCGTAATAAGATTACCAGGCTTTATGGTGACGTAACCGCGATCTACAACAAAGGCGGGTACACCGGAGTGGAAATTCAACGTGAAGGGAACCTGTTCCTGGGTGAGTCCCTCAACTCAATCTATGTTTACAAGTTCGACAAGATCGCACAGGAATCCGATATGGATCGTGTAGCAGAGATGGATCTTGGTGGCAGGATCGTTCGTCCTGGCGACGTTCTGCCCGTCGACCGCGACAACAACGGAATCATTAACGACGATGATCGATACGTTGTTGGAAGTAAAGATCCCAAATTCTACGGTGGGTTCTCAACGGATTTGACGTACAAGAACTTCTCATTGAACGCAGTGTTTACTTACAACTATGGTGCTAAGCGCATCAGCTACCTCTACGAAGGTATGATGGGTGGATCAGGTGTTGCGGCAGCGCACGAAGACCTGCTTAACCGTTGGACACCGGAAAACACGAACACGAATATTCCGCGTGCTTACAATGCCGGTGGTCGCTACAACCTGAGCGATGTTGACTGGGGTGTGCAGGATGCGTCGTTCCTGAGACTGTCTGCGCTGACTCTGGCATACAACCTGCCGCAGAGCGTGATTGGTAAAGCCAGCATGAGCAACGTGCGGATTTACTTCACCGGAAGCAACCTGTTTGTTGCTACGAAATACAAGGGGTACGATCCTGAAGGTGGTGACGACTATCCTATGTCGAGAATGTTTGTAACAGGTATCAACATCGGATTCTGATAAAAGATTAGACGTGAAAAAAGAAAAATACAATATGAAGGCGAATGGAATATTATTGAAATTGATGGCGTTTGTGCTGTTGATTTCAAGCTCTTGCTCTGACTTTCTGCAGGAGGAACCGCAGACTGCGCTGACACAGGAGGAGGTGTTTGCCGAGCTTGATAATATCGAGCCGCTCATCATAGGCTTGTACACAAAATGGCGGGATACCAAGAAGGACCGCGGCGGATTTATGTTCTCTCTGGGCACTGACGAATCACAGCAAGGTGCTTACCAGGTTCGCACAGAAGCAGGTCAGGCCGGACTTGATCGTTATGACGGATTCCTTGCACCAAGTAACACCGCATTGACACAGCAGTGGGATAGCCGCTGGCCCGTAATCAGTGCTGCCGCGACTTCGATCTACTCGTTGAAAGCAAATCAACAGGACCCTGACCGCAAGAATATGTTGCTTGGCGAGGCGTCTTTCATTCGCGCGGCGCTTGTATTCGAGATTGCACAATACTGGGGCGAGATTCCGGTCATTGATCTTGACAAATTGAGTGAATACGGAACAGCAAGACAACCGCTGCCTGTGGTATACGGAATGATCGTCAGCGATCTTGAAACAGCAATCGCATACCTTCCTGAGACGCAGGGTGACCATCGCAGAGCTACGCGTACAGCTGCGCAGGCGTTACTTGGAAAAGTGTATCTATACGCGCCGGAAGAATCGGGTTTCCGCGACTACGAAAAAGCAAAAGAACAGTTCGAAGCTGTGATCAGCAGCGGCAGACACAGCCTGTCAAGCAATTATGCTGATCTCTGGGATCCGTCGAAACCGAATCCGCCGGAGTCAATCTATTCGTTCCAGTTTAATAACATTTGGCCTGACAATAATCAGATTCAATGGCAGATGGGTTCGCGTTCCGTAGCAAACCTTGATCAGTACGCATACTTCGGTGGTTACGATCTGATGGTACCTACTGAATATGCCTATAAGTCCGTTGATGAAGGCGGCGTATGGGAAGAAGGTGATTTGCGAAGGGAAGAAAGCATTCGTTACGACTTTGAGTACAACGGCCTGACTCCTGTGGTGGAAGGCTGGATGGGTGGCGACGAACTGGATCCGCATGTGAAGAAGTATGAAGACATTCGCATTGACGGCACAAACAGCTTCTGGAATTCCGGAAAGAACGTGTTCTTCCTGCGTTACTCTGACATTCTGCTTTGCTATGCAGAAGCGCTGAATGAGTTGGGTAATACCGGTGCTGCGGTGACTGAAGTAAACAAAGTGAGAGCGCGTGCCTGGGGTGGAAATCTTCCCGCGGACAAGCAGTGGGGATCAATGTCGCAGAGTGAATTCCGCGAAAGAATATTGGACGAGCGAATGAGAGAACTGTGCTTCGAAGGATGGAGGCGCATGGATCTTAATCGTTATGGAAAACTGGTTGAATTGGTTTCCGAAAGGAATCAGTGGGCGAGAGAGAGTGGTACCATCAGCGATTTCCATAAGCGGTATCCGATTCCTCAGCAGGAGATTCTGCAAAATGAGGACATCGGTCCGGAGGATCAGAATGAGGGGTATTCAAATCAATAAGTTTAATTGGGTTTGGTGAGGGTTACACATGGGGCTTCCTTTGAAGCCTCATGTTTACAACCCGGCCGGCCATTCGCACCTGACTTAACTCCAGAACTTTCCCATATGAAAAATTCAATTGAAAAGTTTCCTCAAATGAGGAAATCAGAAACGTCTTTTGTCTTGAAATTCGTTTCACTCGCGGTTCTCATTGGCTTTACCTTCTTTGCAACGTCATGCGACGACGACGAAGGTGAGGCGGCACCGGAATTAACGGTTACTTCAATCTCGCCGGATTCTGGTGGAGAAGGAACTGAAGTGAATATCAATGGAACGGGTTTCAGTACGGTGGCTGCTGAGAACACGGTTACGCTTAACGGAAAACCATGTCAGCTTATTGTTGCTACCAAAACGATGCTGAAAGTTAAAATTCCGGCTGATGCAGGTAGCGGTAAACTTCAGGTGACTGTAAAAGGCAGAACCGCAGAGACACCGCAGTTCACGTTTATTCCTGCAGGTCCCGTGCTCGAAATAGCATCCATTACACCGGCGACCGGTCCGAAAGGGACATCGGTGGTTATAACAGGAACCGGTTTCAGCAGCACGGCGGGTAGTAATACCGTTACGCTCAATGGCAAAGCATGTACGGTGACCAATGCATCAACCACACAGCTTACGATTACAATCCCTCCCGGAGCCGGTACGGGTAAGATTATTGTGACTGTTGATGGACAAACTGCAGAAAGCGAAACCTTTGAATTTGTGTATTCCGTTGAAGTGGCGACGCTGGCAGGCGGGGCGTATGGGTTTGCTGATGGAACAGGAACGGGGGCGCAATTTGCACAGCCGTATACCGTAGCGGTTGACGCCGATGGGAATGTCTACGTTGCAGATACCGATAACCACAAGATCCGGAAAATCACACCAGAGGGTGCGGTGACGACATTGGCCGGCAGTACACAGGGTGATGCTGATGGTACAGGCGCCGAGGCACAATTCAACTATCCGTATGGCGTTGCTGTAGACGCCGACGGCAATGTATACGTTGCCGACACGCATAACCACAAACTGAAGAAGATCACGCCTGAGGGAGTTGTGACTACCCTGGCAGGAAGCACCGGCGGACATGCTGACGGTACCGGAGATGAAGCACAGTTCTATTATCTCACCGGCGTTGCAGTAGCTGAAAACGGAACTATTTATGTGGCCGACAAGGATAACCACAAAGTCAGAAAGGTAACTGCAGCGGGTGAAGTGACTACGCTCGCGGGCAGCAGCTCCGGCTATGCGGATGGAAATGGCATTGATGCGAAGTTTAGCAGTCCTTACAACGTTGCTGTTCATCCTGATGGTAGCGTATACGTTGCGGATGCAAACAATCATCGCATTCGTAAAATTACGGCTGAGGGTGAGGTGACCACGGTCGCAGGTGATTCACAGGGTGACGCGACAGGGTCGACCAGTGAGGCGTTGTTTAATTATCCTTACGGTGTTGCCATTGACGCGGAAGGAAATGTGTTTATTGCTGATACCTTCAATCAAAAAGTGAAGATGATTAGTGACGGAACTGTGTCTGTATATGCGGGAAGTGGAAACGGCTACGCAGACGGTAGTGCTCTTACGGCGCAGTTCAATTACCTTACGGGCGTGATTGTCGGCCCTTCGGGAACGGTTTACGTTGCTGATAAAGACAATCATAAGATTCGGGTGGTGACGAAAGATTAAGCAAAACTCCTCCGAAAATGGTTTTCTCCGCCGGTTACAAGTTTGTCGGCGGAGAATTTATTTGAGTATATGTACTAAAAAACGGATGATCGTGAGAGAAAAAGTGAAAGGAACAGGAATCAAGGCAATAGTTTGTGGCGTAGCGGTTCTTTTGATTGCCGTATTCAACGCCGGGGCGCAGGCAATCGTAATTCAGAGTGAGGCAACAAGTCTCGTATTTAAAGTGAGTGAGGAAGGTGAGCTTCGTCAATGTTACTATGGCGACCGCTTGAGTCAATCAGAAGTGGCGAACGTCCAGCTCACTCCACTTTCTGCTTATGCCACGTATGGCAGGAGTAATGTTACGGAACCTGCTCTTCACGTTATCCACGCGGACGGAAATCTTACGACTGAATTGGTGTACGTGAAACACGAACAGTCGACGATCACTCCCGGAGTAACCCTGACTAAAATTTTTCTTAAAGACAAGTTTTACCCGCTTACGGTAAACCTCCTGTATAAAGTTTACGAGAAAGAAAGCATTATTGAACAATGGATGGAGGTTTCTCATCAGGAAAAAAAGGATGTGAAGCTACTGAGCTACTCATCAGCGCAGCTTGCGTTTCGTGAATCGTCGTACTGGGTGACCAGCTTCTCCGGTAATTGGGCAGCTGAAATGAATATGTTTGAAGAGGAGCTGACTGATGGCACGAAGGTCTTTGAATCGAAGCTCGGAGTACGCTCAAATCAATTTGGCCATGCGGCATTCCTGCTTGGCCTTAATGGTAA
>Ga0079224_100010971_pt1 | contig 12457 bp, 7 predicted proteins | sample Stecom2015_FD_80414 | JGI IMG/M metagenome (GOLD analysis project Ga0079224, IMG submission 80414) | Agricultural soil microbial communities from Utah to study Nitrogen management - Steer compost 2015 | ecosystem: Environmental > Terrestrial > Soil > Agricultural land | place: USA: Utah...
ATGTAGCTGGCGGAGACGCCGATGGCTGTCCCGTAGATGCCCTCCAGGCCCATAAACATGTAGGCGAAGGTGTCCTCCCAGGTGTATCCGCGGTGTGCAAAGGTATCCAGGGGAAAGTTCCTTCCGTACACCGCGTACAGCATAAAGAGCAGCGCCAAAACCGGAAGTCCCCAGCCGATCACCCGGCGGCCCGCTTCCAGCACGAGAAGGACGGTGATGATGGAAAAGATCAGGTCCACCGAATGGTACATGGTGGTTCCCCGCTGGACGATGCCCGCAAAGTCCCCCAGGACGTAGACGGCGGTGGCCAGCCCCAACAGCCCGAGAATCGCATCATACCAGGTGACCCGGTCCCTCGGGCTTTTTCGTCCCATCGGATACAGGAGAAAGACCAGCGCCAACATGACGCCCAGGTGGAGGGCGCGATGGGGATGGGTATTAAACAGGGGGAAGGCGGATGTATACAGCTGGTAAAGGGATAGCCCCGCCGCCAAAACGGTGACCAGGATCGCCTGCCACCGGGATTTCAGGATCCGAAACCGCATTTCCTTGTCGTATTTCTCCAGCAGCTCTCGGCTTTCGGTGGGGGTTTCCGGGTTCAAACCATTCACCTCACTCGATCATGCTCATCAATCGGGGCAGTTTCCGGATGCGCACCTCGACGGGGGCATGGTGCGGGACGCAGGCTTTCAGGTCGGCGTCCCGGCCCTCGATGAGCAACCGGTGGTTGACCCGATGGGAATAGACAAAATGGAGGGAATCAAAGGTCCGGTTCATTTTCCGCATCACCACCCATCCCCCTGCCACTTCGGACTCCGGAGCCTCCACGTCGACACCGGCCCCGAAGGACTTGACCCGCGCCGTCGTCAGCACCAGCTCGGTCCCCCGGATCCGGTACTGTTCCACCCAGGGAGTATGCTCGATGGAATGGGTCCACGACAGCCGGATCCGGGTCCCCTCCTCGACCGGGAAGAGGGCGTATCGCCGGCCGCTTTTGTCATCGACGATCTCCAGGTAACGGGCGGGAAGGAGCAGCCAGATCAACCCTCCCAGGGCGAGAAGCACCGCCGAACCCCAGAGACCGGCGAGAATTCTTCTCCGGGGGGATTTTGGCAGGGGTCGGATTATTTCACGCCCGCCTCTTCAAAATATTTCTCCGCCCCGGGATGGAAGGGGATGGGAACCGATTCTTTCGCCGTCTCCAGTTGGATTTCTTTGGCGGCATTGTGGGCGTTGTGAACTTTTTTCAGGTTTTCAAACATCGTCTTGGTCAAGCGGTATACCGTCTCTTCATCCAGATCCGTTTGGACGACCAGGAGGTTCATGATGGAGGCGGTGGGCACATCCTTCTTGTTCCCGTACGTGTCCTTGGGGATCGTGTTTTCGGCATAGTACGGGTAAAGCTCCTTCAGCTTTTTCATCCCTTTCCCCTCGATGGGGATCACCTTCACTTTGTGGGAGGTGGACAGATCGGTCACCGCCGGATTGGGGATGCCGGAGGTGACAAAGGCGGCGTCCACCGTCCCGTTTTTGATCCCGTCGATCGCTTCGCTGTAGGAGAGGTAATCTTCATCAAAGTCCTCGTAGGACATGCCGTGGGCCTCCAGGATCGCCCGGGCGTTCAATTCAACCCCGCTGTTGGGGGCCCCGACGCCGACCCGCTTTCCCTTCAAATCCTCGATGGTTTCGATCCCCGTATCCACCGTCGTAATCACCTGAACGTAATTGGGGTACAGGGCGGCGACGGCGGCGAAGGATTGGACCTTTTTGTCGAAGGGGCCGGTCCCTTCATAGGCCTGGGAGGCCGCATCGCCCATGATGATCGCCAGTTCGGCGCGCTTTTTGTCCAGCAGATTGATGTTTTCCACCGAGGCCCCCGTGGCCTGGACGGAGGTTTGGGCCCCCAGTTCGGTTTCGTACAGTTGGCCCAGGGTGGCCCCCAGGGGATAGTAGACCCCGGATTGTCCTCCGGTGGCGATGGTGAGGAACAGCCGGTCATCGGCGCCGCTTCCACCGCCGCAGGCGGATAGGACCAGAAGGGACGCCAAAAAAATAATAAAGGAAACCCTTTTCACTCTTCCTTCACCTCGTTCTCATCAATATATTCACCTAATTTTGATGATAAGGGAGTTTCAGTTTTCAATCAAACAAAATTTGTCGATTTTTCTTTTGAAACAGCATGTCGGCCGGAAGCAACAAATCCGGCGATCTTCGCCGGACGGGTGCTTGACAGGCGTCGGAAAGCGATCCCCTTCGGCGCTGTTGCAGGGCCAGGCGCGTCGGGGTTCTCCGGTTTCACCAAATTTTTCGATTCCCTTTGACCGTGGGTCAACCCGAATCCCTCGGGGGCCTTTTCCCTTTCCTGGCCGGATCCTTTTCGGAAGGATGAATCTCCCAGGTTTCCTGAATCCCGGCGGTGATCCGGACAGCCGGATCGTAGCCGGACGGATAGTCGGCCAAACGGCCGCCGTCCAACTCATCGGAAGGGTTCTTTTGGTCCATGGTTTCACCTCCGAGTCTCAGCCGCTTCGGCCCTTTCCTTTTTCAAACAAAACGCAGGAGAAATAGTGTATACTGAACGTACGTTTTATGCAGGGGCCGGATGAGTTACCGTTTTTCATCCGCCTTTTCGGGTACATAGATGGCGGGCGGCAAAAACCGGTTATTCTTGATAAGTGCATCCTGTCCCTTTTCCGGATCGGGTATGACGGTAAAACATGCCAACCTATCCGGCCCAAAGGAGGGAAGTCCCCGTGCCCGGCGTCATCCATTTGTATCCCGTATCCCGCCTCTCCTGGGGGATGGGGTGGCCCTACGGTCTGCCGGACGGAGAGGAAGCGATCGTCTACCTTGTGCCCTCGACGCGGATGGCATCGGAGATGCGCTGGCGCCTGGAGGGCTATTCCCGGTTGGCACACCGCGTCCGGATTTTCACCTTTGACCAGTTTGTCGTCCATTATCTTCCGGAGGAATCCCTCCACCGGATGTCTCCGGCGGAACAGGAACTTGTCGTCCAACAGGCGGTGATCCGGGCGGAAAGCCGAGGCGCATTTTCCCATTTCCGGGGAATGGCCGAGCAAGAGGGCTGGTTGAAAAAGGTGGAGACCTGGATCGGGATGATGAAGCGGAGCGGCATCCGCCCGGGGCGATTGAATGCCCTGTGGCGGAGCCGGGAGGCGAAATGGGCGGAACTGGCCCGGATCTTTCAGGCGTATCATGAAATTTTGGAGCAATTCGATCTGGTGGATCACGAGGAGCCTTACAACCGGTTGATGCACGCCATCGCCCGGGGGCGGGTGCACCTGCCGGAACGGGTGGTGGCGGAGCACTTTTACGACTTGTCACCGCTGCAGGAACAACTGCTCATTCAATTGGTGACGGCGGATGTGCCGGTGGAGCTGCACCTGGCATGGGATGCTTCTCGCCGATCGCTGTTCGGCGATGCCCAGCGGATGGTGGAACGCTTGTCCCGACGGGGCTTCGTCGTTCGCGCCGCGGAGGTGGGAGACCCGGATCCGTGGGACGGGAAGACGGCCCCCCTCCGCCACTTGACCCGCAACGCCTTTTCCTTGAAACCGGAGGCGGCGGATGCGGAGGGCGCGGTGGAGGTGATATCCGCTCCGGGAATCCGGCGAGAGGTGGAAATGGTTGTCGCCCGCATCAAGCAGTGGCTGGAGGAATCGGAGGGATCCCTGTCGGAGGCGGCGATCGTGGCGGCCGATCCGGAGAGATACCTGCCGGAGCTGTTCCGGGTGCTGGATGAAGGGGGGCTGCCCTGTTCGCGAAGCCGGGTCCGTCCCCTGTCGGATCATCCCCTGTTTCGGACGGTCCGGGCGGCCCTTTTGACCCGGATGGGTCGGAAAGAGATGGGGTTCCATCTGCTGCGCAGTCCCTACCTGCCCTGGGGCGACCGTCAAGTCCGGGGGAAGTGGATCGCTTGGCTCCGGCGCCAGGGGATGCCGGAGTGGACCCGCCTGCGGGAACGGATCGAACGGTGGAAGGGCGGGGAATCGCTCCCTTCCGGCGAGGAGGAGTCGCTCTCGTCCTTGATCCGGCTGGTGGAGTGGGTCAATGATATTCCCCTCCGGGCCACCTGGACGGAGCGGATCGCCTGGTTTCGGGAGTGGATTCGCCGGATCCGGCCGGAGGCGGATGGTTCCCGCCTAGCCCGGCAACCCGATCTGCTGCCCTTCCTCGCCGAGGATCTCCACGCTTTTCGGCAGTTGGAATCGATCGCGGCGGAGTGGGAAAATCTTTACGGTCGCATCGGTGCCGGGGGGCAAGCCTGCGACCTCTCTTCCTTTGTCGCTGCACTGACGGCGGCCGCCGAGCACAAGCCGGTCCGCGGCCGTCCGGGCGTTCGGGGAGGCCTGCGGGTATTGGAACCCAACCAGGTGCGGGGGGACCGCTACCGGGCGGTCTTTCTCCTCGGATGCGCGGAAGGGGTATGGCCCCGGCCGATCCGGGAGGACTGGCTACTCTCCGATGAGGAAGCGAACCGCCTGCGGGACGAGGAGGTGCTCGTCCCCACCACCGAGGAGCGGCGGAGGCGGCAGCTCACCTCCTTCTTCCTGTGTGCGGCGGCGGCCGAGGAGTTGCTGGTGCTTTCCTGGCCGAAAACGGATGGGGAGGGGAAGGAGCGGCTTCCGTCCCCCTATGTGGAGGAGCTCCTCCGGGTGTTTGCGCGGGAGAGCATCCGGTGGAGGGAGCGAGACGCCTCCTCCCCGTTGCCCGACGATTGGGCAGGGTGCATCTCCCGCCGCCGCGGGATGGAGCGGGCTGTCGGACTGTTGGCAGGGATGATCCCGGAGCCGGGGGATGGAAAGGAGGAAATCAAGGCCCGACGCCTGCTCCGCCGCGGTGCCGCTGGAGGCGGCGCTGCGCCCTCCTGGGTGGAGCGGATGCGGGCGGAACGGATCCGGTGGAAAGGGGGATTTACCGCCTACGATGGGGTGATCGGGGACCAACGCCTCCGGGATCGGCTCCGCCGTCGTTTGGGCCGGCAGGTGTGGAGTGCGTCCCAGTTGAACGAGCTTTCCCTCTGCCGGTTCCATTTCTTTGCCGGTCGCCTGTTGGGACTGGGGGAGAGGGAAAGGGCGGAGGAGGGGCTGACCCCTTTGGAGCGGGGCGAGCTGATGCACCGGATTCTCTGCCGCTTCTGGGACCGTTATCGCCATCGGCCGCCGGGGCCGGAGGAAGCGGAGGCGGCCCTGCACCACCTGGAATCCGTCGCCGAGGCGGTATTTCGCGAAGCCGTCGACGCCTTGTCCGCGGAGCGGGATCCCCTTTGCCTGCGGGTGGAGAAAAACCGGTTGAAACGGCAGCTTCGGACCCTCCTGGAACATGAAATCCATTGGCGGGACCGTCTCAAGGGAGGTTGTAACCCCCTTCCCCGTTATCTGGAGCTGTCCTTCGGAATGCCCCTGGATCCCACCCTGCTCCAGCGGGGCGAGGCGGATCCCGAATCCCGGACTGCGCCCGTGGAGATCCCCCTTGCCGACGGAAATCGACTCCGGCTCCGGGGAAAAGTGGATCGGGTCGACGTGGATGCCGAAGGCTATTATGTCCTTTACGACTATAAATCGGGATCGGCGCCGCGGACGGAGGAGGTCCGTGCCGGCATTCACCTTCAGCTTCCCCTGTACCTCTGGGCTCTCCAGGAGGCCTTTGGGTTTTCTCCGGAGAAAGCCGTCGGGGTCGCCTTTTATGTTCCGGGCCGGCCCGGAAAGCGGCCCACGGATAATCGCAACCAGGGTTTGTGGCGCCGGTCGCTGGTGGACCGGGCGGGCATCCGGCCCTCGGTCGGCTCCGCGTTGGATGAGATTTCATGGGAGGAGACCCTGGAGAGGATCCGAGAGCGGCTGTCCGCATGCCTCCACCTGTCTCGGACGGGGAACTTCGCCGTCCAACCGGCGGTGGAGTGTCCGGAGCACTGTCCCCACCGCACCGTTTGCCGCTTTGATGCACGGCGGTTGGCTCCAAAGGGGGATCCCGGAGCGGGACCCGCCTCCGGAACGGATATCGGGTGAGTCGGAAAGCGAGACGGAAAGGAGGATGGCGGATGGGCCGAGTCAGCTCCCTCACGCCGGAACAGCGGAAAGCGGCGTATACCCTGGACGCGGATTGCATCGTGTCGGCCGGCGCCGGTTCGGGGAAAACCCGGGTGCTGGTGGAGCGGTTTTTATACATCCTGTCCCGTTACGGGGAAGATCCGGAGATCCTGGAGCGGGTCGTCGCCATCACCTTCACCGAAAAGGCGGCGACGGAGATGAAGGGGCGAATCCGCCGCCGCTTGGCTGAACGGATGGAAGAGGCGAACCGGAGCGGCCGGCCGGATGAGGCCCACCGCTGGTATCGGCTGATGGTGGATTCGGAGCGGGCGGCCATCATGACGATCCACGCCTTCTGCGCCCGCTTGCTCCGCGATTTTCCCGTGGAGGCGGGGCTTGATCCGCAGTTTGCCGTGTTGGATGAAGTGGAGGGGCGCCTGTTGCTTCGGGATGCGGTGCGGGAAACCTTGTTCGCCACCGGGAGGTCCGGAGACGCCCGCCTCCTCGATTGGCTGACGGGGATGGGGATCTCCCGGGGAATCGACGCCCTGGCTGGTGCGATCGGCAAGATGGCCGGATACGGGTGGACCGCGGCGGCCTTGAAGGAGATCACCCGGCGAGATCTGAGGCGATCGATCTCCCGTCTGCAGCGGTTGCGGGAGGAATCCCTGGCCGAATGCCGGGAGGCGGGGGAGGCCCTGATGGGGATGAAGGGGGGCAAGAGGCTGCAGGCCTTTCAAGCGGAATGGCCCGGCCTGCGGGAAATTCTGGTCCGGGAGAAAGATCCGGAAACCCTTCTGCACCCGGTGGAACGGATCCTGGAGCTGCTCAAAGGCCATTGGGGCCGGAATGCGGAGCTCCTCGCCGCTCGAAACCGGTTGAGGGAAGCCGGTGAGCGTTTGGCGGAAGCCCTCCGGGGACAGCTGATCTTTCCCATCGAAGAAGAAACCCTCCACTCCCTCTTTCCCCTCCTGGAGGAGATCGAAGGGCGATACGCCGCGGCCAAGGAGGAGCGGAAAGCCCTGGACTTTGAGGACCTCCAGATCCGGGCCTGCCGCCTGCTGGAAGAGCGGGAGGATGTGTTGCGCCGGATGCGCAGTCGGATCCGGTTTCTGATGGTGGATGAATATCAGGATACCAACGGGCTGCAAAAGCGGTTGATCGATTTGCTCCGGCGTGATCCCGACGGAAACCCCGCCCCGGGGAAGCTGTTTGTGGTGGGGGATCCCAAGCAATCGATCTATCGCTTTCGCGGTGCGGATGTGTCGGTCTTCAGCAGGACCCGGCAGGAGCTCGTGACCCAAGGGGGACAGGAAGTCGCCTTAAGGGCCAATTTCCGTTCCGATCCCCGGCTCGTCCGCTTTGCCAACGGTTTTTTCTCCCGGCTCATGTCCTCGGATCCGGGGGAGCCCAATTATTACCAGAAAGCGGAGGCCTGCGGCCCTTCGGCGGGGGAAGGGCCCTGTCTGGAATATTTGGCTGTGCCGGACCCGGAGGAGCGGGCCGGGGAGAGCGCCCGGTCGGCGGAGGCCCGCCTGATCGCCCGCCGGATCGCGGCGCTGATCGATGCGGGCTGGCGGCCCGGCGACATCGCCGTACTGTTTCGGGCGATGACGGATATCAAGCGCTATGAGCAGGAGCTGGTCCGCCTGGGCATTCCCTTTCACGTCATCAAGGGACGGGGGTTTTACGACCGTCAGGAGATCGTGGATGTGTTAAACCTGCTCCGTTGGTTGACGGATCCCTCCGACGCCCTGGCGTTGGCGGGGGTGCTGCGCTCCCCCTTCTGCGCCGTCAGCGACGAAACGCTCCTGTGGCTGAAGGAGGCGGGAGCGCTGGGGCGGCCGGAATCCTGGACGGAGGTGGAGGAGATTTCGACAGTCGAGCGGGCGAAGCTGGCCGACTTTCGCCGGCTGGCGGAGCGGGCCGCGCTCCTCATGGGACGCATCCCCGTCGCCGATCTGATCGAAGAGCTGTTGGTGGAAAGCGGGTACGATCTGGTTCTGTGGGCAACGCCCCAGGGAACGCAGGCCCGGGCCAACCTGGAAAAACTGATCGACCTGGCCCGTTCCCGGAAAGGGGACATCGCCTATTCGCCGGATCTCTTTTTGGAGGAAATGGAGCTGTTGATCGACCAGCCGATTCCGGAGACGGAGGCGGCTGTGGAATCGGAGGGAACGGACAGCGTCCAGTTGATGACGATCCACCAATCGAAGGGATTGGAGTTCCCGGTGGTGATCCTTCCCGATCTGGGCCGCCGCTCCCCGGGGAATGCCGGCGGGATGGAGGTGGATGAGGAATCGGGATTGGTTCTGCGCCTCTACCATCCGTCGGGGGAGGCGATGGAATCGGACCGCTGGCTGAAAGTCCGGGAAAAGGAGCAGCGGCTGGAGCGGGAGGAATCGGTCCGCCTTTTCTACGTCGCCGTCACCCGGGCGGAGCAGCGGCTGATCCTGAGCGGTGTTCCGGAAGAGCACCGGGAAGCGCGGAAGGGGGGAGAAATCCTTTCTTCCGGTTCCTGGAGCAAATGGTTGGATGCCGTTTTAGGCTACGATCGGATCGATTGGGAGACGGGGTGCTGGTCCCTTCCCGATGGAGAGGGCGATCTTCCCATCGCCGTGTGGACCGGTGAAGGGGAGCGCGGCTCGGGGGATCCGGTGCGGGAAACGGCCCTGGACCGCTTCCTCGGGGAGGAATCCGAAGCGGAAGAGGGGGAGGCGGAAGAAGGGCTTGCCGATGCGGATTGGATGCGGATGCAGCCCCGGGGGCTGACGGAACGGGACAGCGTGCGGGTGAGCGTCACCCAGGTGATGATGTGGATGAATTGTCCTCGCCGGTATTACTATCGGTACGTCATCGGGATCCCCTCCCCGGAGGAGATGGAAGACCGCTTCGAGCCGGTGGATGAGGCGGAGGAAGGGGACGGGTACTCCCTGACCCCGATTTTGAAGGGGAATCTCGTTCACCGGATGATCGAGCGGTGTCCCGACGAGCCGCTGTCGGAAGCGTCGTTGGAGAATCTGTTCCGGCGGGTGGCAGCGGAGATGAAGGTTTCCCCCGCTCTGGTTCAGCGGGGGTGGCAGGAAGTCCAGCCGCTGATCCGCCGGTTCTTGTCCAGCCGGATCCACCGGGAAGCGCCGCGCTGCCGGAAAGTGATGAAGGAAGTTCCCTTCTTCATCCGGACCTCCGGTCTGGAGATGGAAGGCATCATCGACCGCATCCAGTGGAACGAACAAGGGGAGTGGGAAGTGGTCGATTTTAAAACCAACCGCGTGTCGCGGGAGGAAGCCCTGGAGGCGGCGGAGGAATACGCACCCCAGCTTCGGCTCTATGTCCTGGCGGCGCGGCGGGAGTGGGGAGTCGTCCCTTCCCGGGCAACGCTTCTCTTCCTGCACCCCGGCACGGAGGTTTCTTTCCCGGTGGACAGCGCGTGGATGGCGGAAACGGAATTCCTCTTGGATGCCGCCGCCGAGGGGTTGCGGCGGGGAAGATCCTTGACGGATTATGCCCCCCGTCCCGGAAAGCGGTGTGCCTACTGCCCCTACCGTTCCATCTGCGAGGCTGCCGGGGCGGAGCAGGGATGAGGGAAGCTCCGGAGAGGATCGTTTGTATGGAGGGAGAGGTTCATGGAATCTGGGAGAAAAACGAGCAAGCCTCCCAAAAGGAGGGTTACCCGGAAAAAGTGGCCGCTTTGGGCCCGGTGGGTGGGTATCGGTGTGGCGGGGATGGCGGCGCTATTCCTGATCGCGGTCAACGTGGCCATCGCCATGACCGATATCAGCGCTTTGAAGGATGCGGCTCCCTATCCCACGATCATTTATGATCGGGAGGGGAATGTGGCCAGCAAAATTTCCATCTCCCAAAAGGAGGCGGTGGATATCGAGCGCGTGCCCACCCACCTGGTTCAGGCGGTGGTGGCGACGGAGGATCAGCGCTTTTACCGCCACTCGGGCATCGACTATGTCGGTACCCTTCGTGCTCTGATTCATAATTTATTCGCCGGGGAAACGGTCCAGGGGGGCAGCACCGTCACCCAACAGCTCGCGAAAAATGTGTTCTTGACCCACGACCGGACCTACAAACGAAAAATCAAGGAAATGCTGATCGCCAAAAAGATTGAGCGGAATTATACCAAAAACGAAATTATGGAAATGTATCTGAACAATATTTATTTCGGCGAGGGCGCCTGGGGGATCAAGCGGGCGGCGGAGATCTATTTTGGAAAGGAAGTGGACCGTCTCACCCTGGAGGAGTCCGCCCTGTTGACGGGCATGATCAAAGCGCCGTCCACGCTCAACCCCTTTAAGGATTTTCAAAAGGCGATGAAGCGACGGGATCGGGTCCTGGACCGCATGGCGGTGATGGGATTTATCACGGACAAAGAGAAGAAGGCGGCGATGGAGAAGGAGATCGTCCTCGAGGGAAAACGGCTGAAAAACGATGCAGGGCGATATCCCCACTACGTCGATTACATCCTGGAAGAGGCGATTTCCCGCTACGGGCTGACGGAGAACGAGGTCCTGAGCGGCGGACTCCAGATCCACACCGAGCTGGATCCCCAAATGCAGCAGGCGGTGGAAGCCGTCTTTAAGAGCGACGACCTGTTTCCCTCCGGGGGCGGGGAGCAGATGGTCCAGGGCGGCGCCGTCCTCATCGATCCCTCCACCGGAGGGATACGGGCCCTGGTCGGCGGTCGCGGGAAACATACCTTTCGCGGCTTCAACCGTGCGTCCCAACTGAAGCGCCAGCCCGGATCGGTCATGAAGCCCCTCGCCGTCTACGTCCCGGCGTTGGAATCGGGGTACGACCTGGATTCCCGGCTGCCGGACAAACCGACGAATTTCGGCGATTACCAGCCGAAAAACCATGACGGCCGCTACCGCGGAGAAGTCACCATGTATGAAGCGGTGGTGGACTCCCTCAATGTCCCGGCGGTGTGGCTGCTCGATCAGATCGGGGTGGAACGGGGGATGGAAGCTGTGCGGCGGTTCGGCGTCCCCCTCGTCGAAAAGGATCGCCAGTTGGGCTTGGCGCTGGGCGGAATGATTGAAGGCACTTCCCCCCTGCACATGGCTCAGGCGTACTCCGCCTTTGCCAATCAGGGAGTGATGGTGGAAGCCCACGCGATCCGCCGCATTGAAAAGCCCGACGGCGAGCTGGTGGCCCGGTGGTACAAGAAGTCCGTTCGGGTCACGTCCAAGGAGGTGGCCCAAAAGATTACCTATATGTTGAAGGGCGTGGTGGACGAAGGAACGGGAACCCAGGCCCGGATCCCGGGACGGCCCACCGCCGGCAAGACGGGAACCACCCAGCTGCCGGGCGGGGGAAGCGGCGCCAGAGACAATTGGTTTGTCGGATACACCCCCCAGCTGACGGGGGCCGTCTGGCTCGGTTACGACAAGACGGACGCTGAGCATTATCTCACCACTTCCAGCAGTCAAACCGCCACCCGGATCTTCCGGGAAATGATGACCGCCTCCCTGCAAGGGGAACCGGTGCAGTCTTTCGACCTTTCGCTGGTCCGCTGGAAGACACCGCCCAAATTGGTGCGGGAAAGGGAGGAGAAGCCAAAGGAAGAAAAGCGGGAAGGACCGGGGAAAAATTGGAAAAAGGAGCTGGAAAAGCGGCGGAAGGAGCTCGAGAAGGAATTCCGAAAACATCGGAAAGGGTGGGAGAAGCGCCTCGAGGAATGGCGGAGACGCTGGGGAGGGGGATGATCCCCTCCGGAATTTTTTGACGCCGATCTTGGATTTTTTTCGGAACGTGCTATACTTTTGCTTGAGATTTTGGAAAAGGAGCGAGCAGGTCGGTGGACTGGCTGGAAAAATGGTTATCCCAGATCATCTCGGGCTTTGCCTGGATGGCCATCTTTATCATCATTTTTTGGATTATATTGATCTTGATCCTGATGTTCCGAGAATTGTTTACACCGGACGACCGCTTCCATTTCCGCGAGTATCTGGCGCGGGTATGGAGACGGCTTCTGATTTCCTATGAAGTTATCTCCTACGGTGGTCTCATCGTCATCCCCGTCTTGATGTCCGTGGCGGAAGAGGGCGTCAGCACCTACTGGATGATGCTGGTGGCATCGATTGTCTTTTCCGCGGTCGATCTGTATGTGCGCCGTTACGCAGGCTACTGGCCGTGGGGGAAAAAGTGGTTGCCTTAAGCCCGTGTCTGATCCCTCGGGCGATGGATGGGAGATGGCAACGCCCTTTTCGTCTCCCATGCCGGCGCCGGGCCATGGGGTCTCTCCCTTCGCCGGGAGTTGTGCACCTCCCTGTTGTAACGGGGGGGTGCTTTTTTTCGGCAAGGGGAATCATACGGGAGGCTTTTTCCATCGCCGAAAGGGATGGGTCCATCCTTTCCGCAAGGCAGGAAGCTCCGCAGCCCCTCACCGCCTTTGC
>Ga0079224_100010974_pt1 | contig 12452 bp, 10 predicted proteins | sample Stecom2015_FD_80414 | JGI IMG/M metagenome (GOLD analysis project Ga0079224, IMG submission 80414) | Agricultural soil microbial communities from Utah to study Nitrogen management - Steer compost 2015 | ecosystem: Environmental > Terrestrial > Soil > Agricultural land | place: USA: Utah...
GGCCGTGAATGGCAGCTGGGGACCGTGCAGCTCGACTACAACCTGCCGGAGCGGTTCGACCTCACGTATGTCGGAGCCGACGATGAGAAGCATCGACCTGTGATGATCCACCGCGCACCGTTCGGATCGCTCGAACGGTTCATTGGCGTTCTCATCGAACATTACGGCGGGAATTTCCCGACGTGGCTGGCCCCCGTGCAGGTGCAGATCGTGCCGGTGGGTCAGGACTTCTACGCCTATGCCCAGGAGGTCGCCAATCGGCTACGCGATCGAGGAATCCGCGTTGCGGTGGATCGACGTAACGAAAAAGTCGGATACAAAATCAGAAGTGCCGAGGTCCAGAAGGTGCCCATCATGCTGATCGTAGGGAGCCGCGAGGTGGAGGATGGCACCGTCTCCGTCCGCCGGCACGGCCAGGGTCAGCAGGACACCCTCTCCGTGGACGAATTCATCGAGCTCATTGCCAACGAGATCGCCGAGCAGATCGGAGACTAGAGGCGAAACCTTCTTTTCCAACCTCGCGTGAGAGAGCCTTTGGCGCGGACGTGCCAGGAGGCTATTTGATCATCGTTCAACTAAATCCAAAGGACCTATCGCAGACAAGACACGCGTAAACGAAGAAATTCGGGCCCCCAAGGTTCGAGTCGTTCAGCCCGACGGCACCCATGATGTGGTGGATATCGATGAGGCGCTCCGGCGCGCTCGCGAATTCGGGCTGGATCTGGTCGAGATCGCCCCAATGGCTAAGCCCCCGGTCGTTAAGATCATCGACTACGGCAAATACCGATACGAGCAGCAGAAGAAGGAAAAGGAAGCCCGGAAGAAGTCGCAGACGGTGCAGCTCAAGGAGGTTCGGTTTCGACCGCACACCGACAAGCACGACTTCGACTTCAAGACACGGCATGCCCGTGAATTCCTCGCCGAGGGTAACAAGGTAAAGGCATGGGTGCAGTTTCGAGGGCGCGACATCATCTACAAGGATCAGGGGATGGATCTGCTTCGCAGGTTTATCGAAGAGCTTCAGGATGTCGCGAAGATCGATCAGCCGCCCAAGATGGAAGGTCGCCGGATGACGACCATTCTGGCTCCTGACAAGAAATAGTCGGCGGGAGTAAGCTCCGTAGGGCTTGCTGATTTTGGGGCTCGCGGTTTACGCAACGGCGGCGATGGGCGCTTTCATGCGGAATTCGCCGTGATGCCGTTTCGCCGCTCTCGCCTCCGGTCGTACCTTCTCGATCGTTTGGTTCGCTGCGCCGGTGAACGAGGTTGCCCGGATAAGGAGAGGCTTCTTCAGGAACGCCTCTTTTTTTCGTCTGTACTATTGCGCCGCCCCGCGATCCAGGGGCCCTCGTTTACCTGATACTGTTGTTCACGAGAGCGATTCGGGTCATGCCCAAGATGAAAACAAACAGCGGCGCCAAGAAGCGCTTCAAGGTGACCGCTACCGGCAAAATCAAGCGGAAGAAGGCGTACCGCAGCCACATCCTGACGAAGAAGTCTCAGAAGCGGAAGCGCAATCTTCGAAAGCAGACGCTCGTGGACAGCGCCGATATGAAGCGAGTCAAGGAGCTGATCCAGTTGTGATCCGGGCCCACTCGTCCCGCCTGATGAATTGGATGATTTAGAACCTAGAGCAAGTAATGCCGCGCTCAAAGAATAAAGTCGCTTCGCGACGCCGCCGAAAGAAGATAATGAAGATGGCCCGGGGCTATCGCGGTGGACGTAGCAAGGTGTACACGGTAGCCAAGAACACGATCGACCGGGCTCTGCAGTTTTCGTATCGCGATCGCCGTCAACGCAAGCGCCAGTTTCGGAGGTTGTGGATCGCGCGGATCAATGCGGCTGCGAGACAGAACGGGACCACGTACTCACGACTCATTGGCGCCCTCCGGAAATCGGAGGTCGGATTGAATCGAAAGGTGCTGGCCGATCTGGCTGTCCGCGATCCGCGGACCTTCAGCAAAGTCGTGGAGCAGGTCAGCCAGAACTAGCCTCGTTGATTTCCCAGCATGCCCGCTCTGCCGTCGCATCGATTTTTTGGCCGACGTCCCCTCTAGTTGAAACCGGGGCGTCGCAGTAATCTGCGCGCACGTCGCATCCACCCGCCCCTGTTTCAGGTGAGGCGGGTTTTTTTTTGCATCCAACCGGAAGCCCATGTTCGAAGTCCTGGACGACATTCGACGAGAGATCGAAGCCGCAGAAGTTACCTCGAAGGAAGCGGCCGAGGCGTTCCGCGTCCGGTTTCTTGGCCGGAAGAGCGGTCGCATCACCGAACTCTTCAAGCAGATGAAGAGCGTGTCGCCGGAGGAGAGGCCACGCTATGGTCAGGAGGTGAATGCTCTCAAAGAGCTTGCGGAACAGCGATTGCGCGAGTTTGAAGAGCGGGCCGAGCAATCCGTGAATGGCGCTGCCCGCCAGATCGATCTCACACTTCCCGGCCGCCGACCCGTCCCGCGCGGCTCCATCCACCCGATCACGCAGACGCTGGAGGACATCAAGAGCATCTTCGAACGCTTCGGCTTCTGGGTGGCCGAAGGCCCGGAGATAGAGACGGACTGGTACAACTTTACGGCGCTGAACTTCCCGCCCGATCACCCGGCCCGGGACATGCAGGATACGTTCTTCGTGGAGGTAGACCGCGTCGTGCTGCGAACCCACACGTCTCCCGTGCAAATTCGTGTGATGGAGGAGCTCGGCGCCAACGTTCGGGTCATCGTGCCCGGGCGGGTCTACCGCAACGAGGCCATCTCATACAAGTCGTTCTGCCTGTTCCATCAAGTGGAGGGGCTATATGTGGATGAAGGGGTGACCTTCGCCGACTTGAAGCACGTGCTGCACCTTTTCGCCCAGGCCGTGTTCGGAGATGATGTGCGGATGCGATTTCGTCCGAGCTTCTTCCCCTTCACGGAGCCCAGCGCCGAGGTGGACATCTGGTGGGCAGACGACTCGCATCCGGACGGTGGTCGATGGCTGGAGATTCTAGGCTGCGGGATGGTTGATCCGAATGTGTTCGAGGCCGTGGGCATCGATTCGGAGCGGTATACAGGGTATGCATTCGGGATGGGCGTGGAGCGCATCGCGATGCTCCGCTACGGCATCGATGACATCCGATTGTTCTACGAGAACGACATCCGCTTCCTTAATCAGTTCTGATCGCCGCACCCAACCGTCCAACCGCGACCGCAAACCCCGCCGGACCAGCAACAAGTAACCAGCAACAGCAACCCGAATGAAGGTCTCCTATAACTGGCTGCGCACGTACGCTCCCGTCGATGCCACGCCGGAGGAGTTGGCCGACCGGCTCACAATGGGCGGGCTCGAGGTCGACCGCATCGATCGAATTGGGTCGACCATGGAGGGTGTCGTGATCGGCGAGGTTCTCGCTGTGCGAAAGCACCCGAATGCCGATCGGCTGACGCTTTGCGAGGTGAATCTCGGCGAGGGCGCACCTGTCCAGATCGTCTGCGGAGCCCCGAATGTGGCATCCGGGCAGCGAGTGCCCGTGGCGCGAGTCGGAAGCACCCTCATGCTACCGAGCCGCGACAATCCGCAGCTGAAGGAGCCCGTTCAGATTCGACGCGCTAAGCTCCGCGGCGAGACTTCCGAAGGAATGATCTGCTCCGAGGCCGAGCTCGGGCTGTCCGACGACCACAGCGGCATCATGGTGCTCGATGAGGATGCCGCGCCGGGCACCCCTTTCGCCTCGTACCTCAGCCGTCGCGGCATCGAGGCGAGCGATGCCGTGCTGGATGTCGCCATCACGCCGAATCGACCCGATGCAACCAGCCACATCGGAGTAGCACGCGATGCCGCGGCACTGACGGGGACGATGCTCTCCATCCCCCCTGTCGACCTGCCGACGCACGGCGGCGAAACGGCCGACGTCGTCGCCGTTGAGATCCAGGCGCCCGACGCATGCCCCCGCTACGTTGCCCTGTTGGTCCGCGGCGTGACCGTTGGCGAGTCGCCGGCCTGGTTGAAGCAGCGGCTGACGGCGATCGGCCTCCGGCCGCGCAACAATGTTGTAGATGTCACGAATTTCGTGATGCTCGAGTGCGGACAACCCCTTCACGCCTTCGATTTCGATGATGTCGCGGGCGCGACGATTCGGGTGCGCAAGTTGGACGCAGAGGCCTCCTTCACGACACTTGACGACAAGCGCCGAAGCCTGCCTGCGGGCACATTGATGATTTGCGATGCGGAGCGCGAAGTGGCGATTGCCGGCGTCATGGGCGGGCAGAATTCGGAAGTCACGGAGAGGACGACGAACGTGCTCATCGAGAGTGCCTATTTCGATCCCTCCTCCATCCGCCGAACCGCAAAGGCGTTGGGCTTGCAGACGGACTCGTCGTACCGCTTCGAGCGAGGCGTCGACCGGGATGGGCAGGTCTGGGCGGCGGCCCGTGCGGCTCAACTGATCGCTGAACTGGCCGGTGGCACGATCGTCTCCGGAATGGTCGATGCCCATCCCGTGCCGTTCGAGCGCCGCGTAATCGATGTTCGGATAGGCCGCGTCAACGGACTGCTGGGCGTTCCAGTGCCCACCGAAGACGCGAGGCAGTTACTGACCTCCATCGGCTTCGAGGTTGAGCTGGGCGCAACATCCGACCAGCCCACCCTCATCTGCCGGGTCCCAAGCTTTCGGCCCGACATCGAGCGCGAAGTGGATGTCATCGAGGAGATCGCAAGGCTGTACGGGTACGATAACATCCCTGAGCCGGAACGATCAGCGGGTAGGGGCAGCCCACCGCGCGAGCTCGAAGGTGATCGCATCCGCAAGCTCGTTCGTGGGATGCTCAGCCACAGCGGATACCGCGAGATCTATACGAATAGTATGCAGCGCGCCGAGACCGCAGCTCGCTTCAATGTGGGTCTACTGACGGGCGAGCATGACAATGCGGGTGTGGTCGAAACGTTGAATCCGATCTCGCGCGAGATGGCATCCCTGCGTCCCAGCCTACTTCCCGGCGGGCTCGAGGTCATCAGCTTCAACGAGAAGCACGGACAGCGGGTGCTGAGGTTTTTCGAGTTCGGGCACGTGTTCCACCGCACCGATCGGCGCGATACCCTTGTGGAGGGATTCGAGGAACGTGAGTCGCTGCTCATCGCCGTCTCGGGGCTCTCCAGGGAGGCAGCCTGGGATGCAGACGAGCAGCCGAGCGATCTTTTCGATGTAAAGGGTATGGTGGAGTCCATGCTCGAAGGGCTGCGGATTCCAGGAGTAGATATGGTTCCAAGCCACGAGGCGTCCAGTGTCACATCGCAACATCTGGAAGTCTACGCGGGTGGTTCGAGGCTGGGAATCGTCGCCGAGCTCCATCCTGAGGTCGCCGGGCTCTACGACCTTCGTGATCCGGTTTACTTTGCCGAGATCGATTTTTCTGCCCTTGTCCGCGTGGCTGCACCCCATCTCAAGCGCACGTACCGGCCGGTTAGCCGGTATCCTGTGGTCGAGCGCGACATCGCCGTCGTGGTGGATCGTGCGCAACAGGTGGGCGTGATGCTGAAGGCCATTCGCGAGGCCGGAAGTGCGCTGCTTCGGGATGTCCAGATCTTCGACCTGTATGAAGGTGAGCGTCTCGGCGAAGGCAAGAAGAGCGTGGCCTTTTCTATGCGGTTTGGATCCGACCGAACCCTTACCGACGAGGAGGTCGATGCGGAGGTTGACGCCGTTGTGAAACTTCTCGAGAGGGAGTACGGCGCTTCCCTCAGGGGATGATGAGAAAGTGGTACACGCGGTGAACTTTCCGTCCGATTCGTATATTCCAGTTAAAGTGATACCTGAACACGGAAGACGAATCCCCGATGACAGAGCAGTCCGACCCTTCGGCATTGGAGAGAGAGGATCAGCCGCGCGGATCGGCGCCGGTTCAGGAAGAATCGCAGGAGCCTGGTGCTGCCGATCAGGAAGGTTCTCGCCTGGCGGGCACCGAGGGTCTACGGAGCCTGGAGTCGCTGGAGCGGCTACGTGATCGCGTCGAGGTAGCGGCGCGAGAGATGCGTCGCCTGCGCGAGGAAAACGGTGCTCTGGCCAGGCGTATCCAGGAGCTTGAATCCAGACCGGCTGTCGATCCGGGCCAGACAGTGATCTCGTTGGATCACGATCCCGACCTGCTTAAGCGCAAGATCGCCGGCTTCATCGAGGCCATCGATCGCTATTTGGAGAAAGAACAGAGGCCGTCTTAGCCCATGTCTCACACGATCCGCGTTCGCATTCTGAATAGAGAGTTCTCGCTGGTGGTCAACCCCGAGGACGAGCAGCTCATGCAGGATGTCGCGAGCTACGTCGATGAGCGAACGCAGGCCTTTCGCGAGGCCCATCCGGAGCAACCCGAGGTGACGGCGGCGCTCATCACGGCCGTGGCCATCGCGGAGGAGTTGTTCATCGAAAGGGGCCGGCGCGAACGATTGGAGGAACGCCTCGAGGCCGAGCTCGGTGAGCTTTCAGACAGCCTTAGCGCGGCACTTGCGGCGGCTTCTTGACACCTCAGGCGCGCCGTCGTTAAATAGGATTCCAGGAACAGGTCAATATTAACCCGATTTAAGGGACGTCGCTTTTCGGAGCGACCGGCGCGACCTATAGCGCTTGCATAAAAGAACCTGACAATTATGGTTCTGGGAGCCGGTCTTCGCGTTTGGACGGCAGGCCCAGCCTCGCATTGCGAGGTCCTCTCCTCGGAGGGGCAGGGACGTCGGAAGAGTGCGAGTGGCGCCCATTGTGTATAAGACGAGGTTCTTATATCCATCGCTATAGGTACTGCGCTTGCAAAGGAAACGCCCCGGTGTCGTGGACGGTTTGATGACCTGTACGCACCGGGGCGTTCTCTTTTTGCCGCCGGCCGGACGGCTCCCGCAAGCGGTTCTATAGAATGGATACAACGACACTCCTGATTGCGTTGGCGGCCGTTTTGGCCTTCGGCGCCGGTATCGCGCTCGACAGATCGCTTCTTGCGCGGGCCGGCCGCCGCACGCTGAACGAGGCGCGCACCCAGTCACAGCGCATCCTCGATTCGGCGCGTAAGAAAGCCGAGGAGATCCGTCAGGAGCAGTCGAAACAGGCCGAACAAGATCTCGCTCGCTCCCGAAGGGAGGTCGAGCTGGAGTTCGAGGAATCGCGGCGCACGCTTCGTCGCTCGCGGCAGAAGCTCGAGAAACACCGGGAGCGCCTGAACCAACGAACCCTCCAGGTCAACGAGCGCGAAGCCCTCCTACACAAAGCGTCAGAGGCCCTCGATGCGCTCCGAAAAGAGGCCGAGCAACACCGGCGCGATGCAGAGGAACTCCGCGCCACGACGGCCCAGCTCCTCGAGGAGACGCGTCAGCAAAAGCAGGAGGCCGATCGACTTCGGGCGGAAGTCGACGCTGCAAAAGCGGAAGTCGAAGCAAAGCGCGTAGAGCTCGATCGCCTCGTGAAGGAACAGATTCGTAAGCTCGAACACGTCTCCGGCATGTCTGAGCGTGAGGCGCGAGAGCTCCTCCTCCAACAATTTCTCGAGGAGGTCAAACTCGAGTCGGCGTCGCGCGCCAAGGAAATTCGGGATGAGGCCAAGCTCAAGGCGAATCGGGAGGCGCGGAAGATTGTCCTGACGGCCATTCAGCGGACGGCAGCCAGCCATGCCATTGAGAACACCGTTTCGGTGGTCAACATCCATTCCGATGAGATGAAGGGCCGCATAATCGGCCGCGAGGGTCGAAACATCCGCGCTTTCGAGGCCGAGACCGGCATCGAGGTCATCGTGGACGACACGCCCGAGGCCGTCATCCTCTCCGGATTTGATCCTGTTCGCCGGGAGATCGCGCGGCTGTCGCTGATCAAACTCGTGCAGGATGGACGCATCCACCCCGCCCGCATCGAGGAGATCGTCGCCAAGGTTCGCGACGAGGTCGAGGAGGAAGTCATCGAAACCGGCGAGCGCACCGTCATCGACCTGAACCTGCATGGGCTGCACCCTGAGCTCGTGCGTTTCATCGGTCGGATGCGATACCGCACGAGCTACGGACAAAATCTACTGGGCCACTCCATCGAGACGGCGCACATCGCATCGCTCATCGCCGCCGAACTGGGGCTCGATGCGGCGCGGGCCCGGCGCGCCGGCCTGCTGCACGACATCGGAAAGGTGGTCGAAGAAGACATCGAGAGCCCGCACGCCATCGTCGGGATGGAGCTGTGTCGGAAGTACCGCGAGGACGCGGACGTCTGCAACGCCGTCGGCGCGCACCACGATGAGATCGAGATGACGTCGTTTATTGCGCCCATCGTGCAAGCAGCGGATGCCATCTCCGGGGCGCGCCCCGGTGCTCGCCGCGAAGCGCTGGAAGCCTATATCCGACGGCTCGAGAAACTCGAAGAGCTGGCCGCCTCCTTCGATGGCGTGGAAAGAGTATATGCCATTCAAGCCGGACGAGAGATCCGGGTACTCGTGGACCACGCGCTCGTGTCCGACGCGCATGCCGAACAACTGGCTTCGGACATCTCTCGGAAGATCCAGGAAGACATGCAATACCCCGGACAGATCAAGGTGACGGTCATCCGTGAGATGCGCTCCGTCGCCTACGCGAAATAGGTCGCCCGTCGTCCGGGCGGCATTATTGATGAATAGGGGATGCCGGCGCGGGGAATGTGGAACCGCCGGTAACGTGTCCGTTTCAAAGCCATCTCAGGCTTGGAGTCACGCATCCTGGTTTAGAAGTCCATGATCGGTGGTGTAGGACAGCTTCTCATCCTCCTCGGCTTCGTATCAAGTGTATTCGCCGCTCTGGCTTACTTCCAGTCGGCGCGCACGGAGTCGGCGGAATGGCTTCGCATCGGCCGATACGCGTGGTTCGCAACGGTGGCCGCCGTCCTGGTTGCATCCGGACTCCTCCTCTACCTTCTGCTGACCCACCAATTCCAATACGCCTACGTTTATCAGCAGACGTCGCTCGATCTCCCCCTACATTTCCTGATCTCCTCGTTCTGGGCGGGTCAGGAAGGGTCGTTCCTCCTCTGGATCGTCTTCATGAGTCTGCTCGGACTCATCCTCGTGCGGCAAACTCGCGAGTGGGAGGCGCCTGTGATGACCTTCGTGGCGCTCTCACAGGTCTTCTTGATCTCGATGATTGTCGGGCTCAAGCTGGGACCGTTGGGGATCGGGGCATCCCCTTTCACGACCCTGGCCGAGAAGTTTCCCGACGCGCCGATGCTACAGGTTCCGGGGTTCATCCCTGCCGATGGATCCGGACTCAACGACCTCCTGCAAAACTATTGGATGGCCATCCACCCCCCCACCCTATTCACGGGGTTCACGATGATGGTCGTCCCGTTCAGCTTTGCAGCGGCGGGACTCTGGAAGCGGCGCTACACGGAGTGGGTGCGGCCGGCCCTGCCGTGGGCGCTCACGGCGACGGCCGTGCTCGGAGTGGGCATCATGCTGGGCGGCTACTGGGCGTACGAGACGCTTTCGTTCGGAGGCTGGTGGGCCTGGGATCCGGTGGAAAATTCATCGCTCGTGCCGTGGATCATCGGCATTGCCGCCATTCACTCGATGATCATCCAGAAGAAGAGCGGCCGGGGGCACAAGTCAGCGCTCTTCCTGAATGTGCTGGCCTATATGTGCGTCATCTACTCGACATTCCTGACGCGGAGCGGGATTCTGGGGGACGTATCCGTTCACTCCTTCGTGGATCTAGGAATGATGAACCAGCTGCTCCTCTGGATCCTGACGGTGGGCGTGATCGGCTTTGGCCTCTTCGCGCATAGATACCGAGAGCTGCCGACTCCCACTCACGAGCCGAACCTGCTCTCGCGCGAGTTCATGATCTTCAGCGGGGCGATGCTTCTGGTGGCGGCCTCGATGGTCGTCGCGGTCGGTACGAGCTCGCCCATTCTGGGCAAGCTGTTCCGCGAAGCGCCATCGACGGTCCCGATTGAATTCTACAATCGGTGGACGCTCCCCCTGTCGGTCCTCATCGTTTTCCTGGCCGGACTCGGCCAGCTCTTCTGGTGGAATAAGATGAGCATCGAGAACGCGAATCGGGTGCTGCTCAAGCCGATCGCCCTATCGGTGGCCAGCACCCTGGCCGTGCTCATTTTGACGCCTTTCGTCGACGAGACGATTCGCTCTTCGGGTGCGCCGGCACCCTCTGGAATCGTGCAGGCCGGGCTCGCGGGCGGGCTGGAGCAGTTCTGGGTGATGTATGGAATCGGGTTGCTCATGCTGCTCCTCGTGTTCGCCGCCTTTTTTGCCGTCTATGGAAATGGGCTCGTACTGTGGCGGATCGGACGCGGAAATCCACGTATGGCCGGTGGAGCTATTGCACACGTAGGCTTCGCGTTGATGATCCTCGGAATCATAGCCTCGAGCGGATTCAGCCGGCCTATTGCGGAGGGATCGGGAGTTCTGATCGGTGAAAGCCGGGACAACTTCGTGCTCGCACGCGGCGAATCACGTGTGATCGACGGCTTCCGTGTGACTTATTCAGGCCAGGAGCGGACGGAGAGAAACCGGCCCGTTTACGTCTTGAATTTCATCGATCCGGCCGGACGCGAGTTCGAGCTGCGGCCTGTCGTCTACAAGAGCGCCCAGGAGCAGTGGATTCAGCATCCGGACCACAAAATCTACTCGGATCGCGACATCTTCGTGGCCGTCTCGCCAAGCGCCATGTTCGAATCGTCGTCCGACGACGGCGACCAGCCGGAGAAAGGCGGCCAGCTGACGATCTCGCGCGGCGACTCCGTGGTCGTCGGTAATGACGAGTTCGCCATCAAATTCATTGGCTACAACACCAACGTAGATCCGAGCCTGCTCCCTGATTCCACGGAAATCGCCGTGGCGGCCCTCCTGGACGTGACGAATCTCTCGACGATGGAGATGCGCCGCCTGAGCCCGGTATACTTGATCATGCAGGATCGCACCCAGCAATACATCCAGAATCGTGTGGCGGACTGGAGGCTCAACGTCACGTTTATCGGCATGAACGTAGACTCGGGATCGATCAACCTGCATCTCGAGGGCGTCGACGTCGAAGCCGAAGATTGGATCGTCGTGCAGGCTTATGTCAAGCCGATGATGAACTTGCTCTGGTTTGGCTTTTTGATGCTTTCGGGAGGAATGGGCCTTGCAATATACCGCCGATTTTCGGACCAGCGTTTCGAAATGCGTCGCCGCTCCCAGGAGCTCTGAATCCGCCACCTCTCTCGAGTTATCGGCGCGTGGACAATTGTAATCCACGGCATCTCTCGGCTTAAAATCCGCGCCTCTCCGCCGATACAGAAGGCACACCGAACACTAACCCGAAGGTGGCCATGGAAGTATCCGCGAACGGAAGTACGAGCGTCTCTGGTATGAGTGAATACCTCATCGACGCTCTACGTTTGGAGGTGGGCCATCATGCGGAGTTGGACGACCTTACGTCGATGATGAACGCGGCGGGCAATGAGACCCGCATGCGGATTCTCTACCTGCTGTGGCGAAATCGCGAAGTGCGGGTCAACGATCTCGCCGAGATTCTTGACGTCACGACACCCGCCATCTCGCAGCAGTTAAAGAAGCTACGCGCCCAGCAATTGGTTCGTACCCGACGCGATGCACAGACGGTCTATTACCGATTGGATGCCGATACGCCGTTCGTACATCGTCTGACGGAGTTCTTTCGAAGTCTATCTCGGCCTACTGTACCGCTGCGTAAAGCGGTCTAGGTCGTCTTGTTCTTGACATGCCTTTTGCCCGTGCCCCTGGCGTGGAGTAACCCAACATGAACCCATTTCGTCCTTCCGGCTCCGGCGATCTCTCTCCCGAGCTCGCCGGCCGTTCGGAGACCGAGAGTGCGGGCGAAGATGTGGCGGCAGAATCGCGCATCCCGATGTGGGTGCGCCAACTCTTCGAGAATACACCGTTTGCATATTGCACCTTCGACAAAGAGGGTAGCTTCGGCCTGTGCACGCCGGCGTTCCTTGAGCTATTCGGCCTCTCCCGGGACGAGTGCGCCGAGCTGCGCTTCAGCGATGTCACGCATCCCGACGACATCGACGAGTGCCGTCTTCGCGTAGAACAGCTCTGGGCGGGCGAGATTCCGGCCGCCGTCCTCGAGATGCGGCATATTAGAAGGAACGGCACCGTCTTCTGGGCCCAGTCCTCGATCGCGCTTTTAAAGGCCGCAAACGGAGAGCCGATCGGCAACGTGGCCTTCCTGACGGACATCACCGACCAGAAGGAGATCGAATCCGAACGAATCCGCCTCGCGGTCGAAGGGGAGCGCGCACGGGCCGCCGCCGCACACGAGGACGTCCATCTTCAGGATGCGATCAAGGAGCTCGAGGCCGCGAGAGAGAACGCCGAACAGAGCGCCCGGCGAAAGAGTGAGCTGCTCGCGGTGATGAGTCACGAATTCCGAACGCCCATGAACGGGGTGATCGGCATGACGGACCTGCTGCTGCAGACGCCGCTCACCAAGGGCCAGCGTGAACTCGTCGA
>Ga0079224_100010975_pt1 | contig 12452 bp, 11 predicted proteins | sample Stecom2015_FD_80414 | JGI IMG/M metagenome (GOLD analysis project Ga0079224, IMG submission 80414) | Agricultural soil microbial communities from Utah to study Nitrogen management - Steer compost 2015 | ecosystem: Environmental > Terrestrial > Soil > Agricultural land | place: USA: Utah...
CGGTCGTCCTGGGGCACCGAGGTCACGCGGGTCCCGTCGCTCCAGTCGTGCCCGGCGGGCGCGACCGTCACGCGCGTCCCGTCCGTGCCGGCGTCCCGGTCGGCGGCAGCGGCCGCCCCGGCGCCGAGCACGCCGGCCGCGCCGACGGCCAGCAGCGCCGCCGCGCCCGCGGCGGTGAAGCGTGCGGATCCGTTCATCGTGGACCTCCTTCGTCGCCGGCGGGGCGGTCCCGCCGGGGTGCCCACGCTCCGTCACGCACCCGCGGCCCACAACGAGATGTGGCTGACGCCGAAGGCCGTCAGCCCGCGCCGAGCAGGGCCCGCGCCTCGCCGAGCACACCGGCCAGGCGTTCGAGGTCCGGGTCGTCCGCGGCGGGCTGGACCGCGACCGTGTCGGCGCCCGCCTCGGCGAACCGGCGCACACCGTCCGCGATCTGCTGCGCGTCGCCCCAGATCGCGTGGGTGGCGAGCCGTTCGTCGTCGCTCACGTCCTGTCCCCAGGCCGTGAGCTCGGCACGCAGCCGCTCGACGACGTCCGGCCCGGTGCCGCCCGTCACGAACTGCACGACCGGGAAGGGCTCGTCCTCCCGCCCCGCGACCGCGCGCCCCTCCGCGACGTGCTCGAGCGCGCCGGGCAGACCGGAGAGCCCCACGGAGCCCTCGAGCACCACGCCGTCGCCCACCTGTCCCGCGAGCCGCAGCGACTTCGGCCCCGTCGCCGCGACCGGGAAGGGTACGGCCCGCGCAGGCGGCCAGTCGAGCGCGACGTCGTCGAGCCGCACGTACCGGCCCGACGTCGTGACGCGCTCCCCGGCGAGCAGCGCCCGCAGGGTCGTCGCGTACTCGCGCATGAGGGTCAGCGGCGACGCGGCGCGCGCGCCCACCTGCGCCATCCAGGGCTGCACGCCGTGCCCGATGCCCGGGATCAGCCGCCCGGGGAACATGCCCTCGACCGTGGCGACCTCCATGGCCGTGAGCGCGACGTTCCGCAGCGGCGTCGGCATGACGCCGAGGCCGACGCGCACGCGGTCGGTCGCGGCGAGGACAGCGGTCGCCGCGGAGATGCCCCCGGTCTGGAAGCAGTCCTCCCAGAGCCAGATCTCGTCGATCCCCGCTGCCTCGACGGCACGGGCGAGCGGGACGACGCGGGCAGGCGGAACCGAGGGGCGGATGATGCACGCCAGTGTGGTCATGGGCTCACGCTGTCACGCGCGTGTCGTCAGATCCACCCCTTGCGCGCGGCGTACCAGCCGAGCTGGATCCGCGTCGACACCCCCGCGATGCCCATGAGCACCTTGACGCGGCGCTGCACCGTGCGCAGCGACAGGCCGAGCTGGTTGGCGACGGACTGGTCGGTGAGCCCCGCGAGCATGAGCGCGAGGATCCGGCCGTCCTGCGGGTCGAGGCCGGACGGCTCGTCCTCCTCGCCGGGGACGGGGAACGGCGTGGCGTCACGCCAGACCCCCTCGAACAGCGCGATGAGGGCGTCGAGCAGCCCGGACGGGTGGATGACCAGCGCGCCCACCAGGTCGGGGGCGACGCCCTCGGAGCCGTCGGCACCCGCGGCCTCGCCGAGCGTCTGGATCGGCACGAACGCGAGCCGGTGGTCGATGATGAACAGCTTGATCGGTACGCGCTCGGAGAACCGGACGTCCTCGCCCTGCTCGATCGCCGCGGCGACGTCGTCCACCCGCAGCAGGCCGGCGTCGAGGAACTCGCGGTCGATGACGACCCGGTACCGCACGCCGCGCGCGACCGCCTGGTCCTCCGCGGTGTTCTCGTCGGCGCCCATCACGAAGACGGGGGGCTTGGTGAACGACTCGACGGTCTCGCGCGCGCCGAGCTGGAGCTGCGTGATCCGCTGCCGCACGGCCTCCGCCCCCCGCACCACGTCCACGACGTCGGTCGCGGGCCGGAGGACCGACGAGCGCCGGAACTCCGCCTCGAGCTCGATGAGCTCCGCCTGCGCCGCCTGGATCTCCTGCTTGCGCTGGGCCAGGAGGGCGCCGAGCGCGATCTCGGGCGGCGCGGCCTGGAAGCGGGAGTCGTCGGCGCTCTGCCGGGTCGCCAGGCCGTGCCGCTCGAGCGCCCGCAGCACATCGAGCGCGTCGCCCGGTTCGATGCCGAGGCGGCGGGCGAGCTCCGACGCGTCGAGCGACGGTGAGCCCACCAGGTCGTGGTAGGCGAGGGCCTGCCACTTCGTCAGGCCGAGCACGTCGCCGAGCATGTCTTCCTCCCGCCGGCCGAGTTCCGCAGCGTCGGGCCCGACAATACGGGATTGCTACCCTCCGCCACGTGAGCATCGAGGACGTGCGCTTCCCTGGTGCGGCCGGCCGTCAGGTCGCGGGCCGCTGGTACCTGCCGGACGCCGCCGCACCCGTCGGCGTCGTCGCCGTCGCACCGGCCATGGCGATGCCGATGCGGTTCTACCGCCACCTCGCGGCGTGGCTCGCCGAGCGCGGGTTCGCGGTGCTGACGTTCTCGTACCACGGATCGGAGCCGGAGCTCTACGGCCCGCTGCGGGACAGCACCGCGACGGCGCTGGACTGGTACCACGACGCCGAGGCCGCGGCAGGGCACGCGCGCACCCGCGCCGACGCGGCGGGCGTGCCGCTCACGTGGGTGGGCCACTCGTTCGGCGGCCAGAGCCTCGGCTTCCTCGCCGACGTCGCCGTCGAGCAGTGCGTCATGGTCACGTCGGGCACCGGCTGGCGCGGGCTCGCCGCCCCGCGGATCCGCACCTGGTCACCGTTGCTGTGGCGGGTGGTCGCGCCCGTCGCGACCGCCGTGGCGGGTTACTACCCGGGCAGGCGCCTGCGCGTGCTCGACGACCTGCCCGCCGGCGTCATGCGCCAGTGGGGCCGCTGGTGCCTGCACCCCGACTACCTGTTCAGCGAGCACCCCGAGCTGCGGGAGCGGTTCGCGAAGGTGTCGACGCCCGTCACCGCCCTGTGGACGGCCGACGACGAGCTCATCTCGCCGGAGTCGATCCGCTCCTGGAGCCGCGAGTTCCCCGGCACCGAGATCGAGCTCGTCGAGATGCGCGCCGCCGACCACGGCCTGACCCGCGTGGGGCACTCGGGCTTCTTCCGCCCGAAGCGGGCCGTGCTCTGGGCGGAGCTGCTGCTCCCGCGCCTCGCGCGGTCGTGACGTGCCCGGACGCACGTCGAGCCCGGCGTACCGACCGGGCCCGACGTGCTGCCCGCGACTCAGAGCGGCGTGACGGACCCCGTGAAGTGCCGGGTGCCCTTGCCGGAGCGCCACCCGTCGTACACGAAGCCGCCGTCCACGGGCGCGTCGGCGACGTCGGCGACCGGGCGGATCGCCACGTCCACGGTGCCGGGCAGCAGCACCGGCCGGAAGAACTCGACCGTCCACTCGTAGGCGTCGCCGCGCCGGGCGGGACCGACCTCCGCCAGCGCGCGTGCCGCGGTGTACATCCCGTGCGCGATGGCGCGCGGGAACCCGAACGCCTTCGCGCCGAGGGCCGAGGTGTGGATCGGGTTCTGGTCGCCCGACACCGCGCCGTACGCCCGTCCCGTGCCGGCGCCGAGGCGCCAGCGCGCGGTCGGCATCGGCGGCTCCCACGTCGGACGCTCCGCGTCCCCGCCCTCGGCGGCCCCGGACGCGTCGGGCGCCCGGAACCCCTTGGCCAGGTACGTCGAGACGCCGCGGTAGGCGAGCTCGCCGCCGACCGAGACCTCGGCCACGAGGTCGACCTGCGCACCGCGACGGTGCGCCCGCACGTCCTGCGCCCACGCGCGCACCTCGAGCTGCTCGCCGAGGCGGACGGGCCGCAGGACCCGGGCCACGTTGCGCAGGTGCACCATGCCGAGCAGCGGCAGCGGGAAGTCCGGGCGCACCATGACCGCCGTGGCCAGCGGGAACGCCTGCACGTGCAGGAACCCGGCGGGCAGCACGTCGGACGACGGCTCGCCGAGCAGCTCCTGGTAGGCGGCCAGGTGCGCCGCCTCGCCTGCGGTGTCGACGGCGGCGACCCGGTACGCGACCTCGGGCAGCCGCACCGTGCCGCCCGGACGCTTGGTCGCCGACCCGGCGGCCCCGCGGACGAACAGCCCGCCCAGCCGCGGCAGCCGCTCCAGCTCCTCCACCCGTCGCTCGTCGCTCACTTGCCCACCATGTGCTGCCCGCACACGCGCAGGGTCTGGCCGTTGATGCCCGCAGCGGGGTCGGACGCGAGGAAGCAGATCGCCTCGGCGATGTCGACGGGCAGGCCGCCCTGGCCGAGCGACGGCATGCGCCGCGCCACGGTGCGGGTCAGCGCGGGCACCTTCGCCGTCATCTCCGTCTCGATCCAGCCCGGTGCCACGGCGTTGGTGGTCCCGCCTGCGGCCGCGAGGACGGGCGCACCCGCCGCGGCGTTCGCGATGACGCCCGCCTTCGTGTAGCCGTAGTTGGTCTGCCCGCGGTTGCCCGCGAACCCGGTGGTCGAGGCCAGCGAGACGATCCGCAGACCCTCGACCCCCGCGGCGAGGAGCCGTTCGTTGATGCGCAGCTGCGCCGTGAGGTTGACGGCGATGACCGGGTCCCACTTGTCGGCGGTCATGTTGGCGAGCAGCTTGTCGCGCGTGATGCCCGCGTTGTGCACGAGGATGTCCAGGCCGCCCAGCGGCTTGGTCGCCGCGAGGATCTTGTCGGCCGCGTCCTGCGCGGTGATGTCGAGCTGGAGCGCGACGCCGCCGATCTCGTTGGCGACGGCCGCCAGCGCCTCGCCGGCCTGCGGCACGTCGATGACGACCACCTTGGCGCCGTCGCGCGCCATGGTGCGTGCGATCGCCGCACCGATGCCGCGGGCCGCGCCCGTGACGACGCCGACCTTGCCCGCGAGCGGGTGCTCCCAGTCGACGGGCCCCGCGACCTCGGCGGGCCCGACGGGCAGCAGCTGCCCGTCGACGTACGCCGACTTCGCGGACAGGAAGAACCGCAGCGCGGCCACGGCGGAGGCCGAGTCCACCGCTGCGTCGTCCGTGAGCAGGATGCCGTTCGACGTCGACCCGCCGCGCAGCTCCTTGCCGAGCGAGCGGACGAGGCCGTCGACGCCGCCGCGCGTGGCGGCGAGCACGGGCGCGTCGCCGTCGGCCACGGCGCGCGAGATCGTCAGGACGCGGCCGTTGCCCGCGAGCCGACGCAGGGTGCGCGCGACGGTCAGCACCGGCGCGGAGACGTCCTCGGGCGTCCGCGCGCCGGTCAGCACCAGCACGACGGCGCCGAACCGCTCGCCGGGCGTGTCCCCCGCCTCGCGGCGGACGTCGACGTCCCAGCCGGAGAGCGTCTTGGCCACGGCGTCGGCGTCGGCGGCCGAGGCGTCGTCGGCCACCACGAGCACCGGGCCCACGGTGAGCGGGCTGCCGGGCCGGTAGCGCCGGAGGATGGCCGGCTGGGGCAGGCCCAGCTTCTTGAAGACGGGCTTGAGCGTCCCGTTGGCCAGGGTCAGATAGCTGTCGGTCACGTTGTCCTCTTCGAAGCGTGCGGTCGGACGGTGGGTGCGGGCACTCAGGCGGACTCGACCAGGGCGACGGCGCCCAGGCCACCGGCGGCGCAGATCGAGATCAGGGCCCGTGCGGGCTGCCCCGTCTCCCGGGCCTTGGTGGAGACGAGCTTGGCCGCCGTCGCGATGATGCGGCCGCCCGTCGCCGCGAACGGGTGGCCCGCGGCGAGCGAGGAGCCGTTCACGTTCAGGCGGCTGCGGTCGACCTTGCCGAACGCGCCGTCCAGGCCGAGCTCGGTGCGGCAGTACTCCTCGTCCTCCCACGCCGCCAGCGTGGTCAGCACGGTGGAGGCGAACGCCTCGTGGATCTCGAAGAAGTCGATGTCCTCGAGCGCCAGGCCGTTGCGGGCGAGCAGGCGCGGCACGGCGGCGGCCGGTGCCATGAGCAGGCCCTCGTGGCCGTGCACGAAGTCGACGGCGGCCGTCTCGGCGTCGACGAACTTCGCCAGGATCGGCAGCTCGCGCTCCTCCGCCCACTCACGCGAGGAGAACAGCACCGTCGAGGCGCCGTCGGTCAGCGGCGTCGAGTTGCCTGCCGTCATCGTCGCGGGGGCATCGAGCGAGGCACCGAACACGGGCCGGAGCTTCGCGAGCTTCTCCAGCGAGGTGTCGGGGCGCAGGTTGTCGTCGCGGGTGAGGCCCTTGTACGGGGTGACGAGGTCGTCGAAGAATCCGGCCTCCCACGCGCGCGCCAGGTTCTGGTGCGAGGCGAACGCGATCTCGTCCTGCGCCTCGCGCGTGATGCCCCACTTCGCGGTGGTGACCGCCTGGTGCTCGCCCATGGACAGGTGCGTGCGCGGCTCGCCCGTGCTCGGGCTGACGGGCGCGAGGTCCTTGGGGCGGATCGCGAGGAGCGCCTTGATCTTCGCGCTCGTGGTCCTGGCGTGGTTCGCGTCGAGCAGCGCGGCCCGCAGGCGGTCGCTGACGACGATCGGCGCGTCGGAGACGGTGTCGGTGCCGCCCGCGACGGCGGACTCGATCTGGCCGAGCTTGATCTTGTTGGTCACGGCGATGGCGGCCTCGAGGCCGGTGGCGCACGCCTGCTGGACGTCGTAGGCAGGCGTCGTGGGCGCGAGCGACGAGCCCAGCACCGACTCGCGGACCAGGTTGAAGTTCTTGCTGTGCTTGAGGACGGCGCCGCCCGCGACCTCACCCAGGCGCTCGCCCTGCAGGCCGAAGCGGGCGACGAGCCCTTCCAGCGCCGCGGTGAACATGTCCTGGTTGCTGGTCCGCACGTACTTCTTGCCGGCGCGGGAGAACGGGATGCGGTTGCCGCCGATGATGACGGCCTCACGCGTGGACGGGACGGGGGAGGGGGTAGTGGACACGTCGCTGTTCCTTCTCACTCGGTCTCACTCGGTCACACGGTCGGGGTCACGCAGTCGGGTCGCACGGGGTGGTGCCCAGGACTCACAGTACCTGATACTCTCAGTCTCGTGAGACGAATCACAAGACCTCTAGCGAGTCTCGGTGAGGAGGCGGTCCGATGAGCATCGGAGTCGACGGTCGCTCGACCCGCTGGGACGACCACCGCACGGCCCGCAGGGCCGAGCTCGTCCGCGCGGCACGCAAGGCGGTGCACCGGCTGGGGCCCGCGGTCTCGATGGACGAGATCGCCGCGGCGGCCGGCACGTCCAAGTCCATCGTCTACCGGTACTTCGACGACAAGGCGGGCCTGCGGCTCGCGGTCGCCGAGACCGTCGTCATGCAGATGCACGACGCACTGCGCGCGGCCGCCCAGGGCGCCGACAGCCCCGAGATGGCGCTGCGCGAGATGGTGCGCGTCTACCTCGAGATGATCGAGAGCTCGCCCAACGTGTACTGGTTCGTGACGCGCACGGCCATCGGCGGCAACGAGCCGGCGCCGGTCGAGAGCGGGCGTCGCGGCCGCAGGGCTCCTGCGGAGTCCGCCGACGCGACCGTGCCCACCACCGCCGTCGACATGCACCCCCTGGGCGCGTACCTCGACTCGGTGATCGAGCTCGTCGCCGAGCCGTTCGCCCGTGCCACCGACGTCTCGCCCGCCGACGCCGCCGCCTGGGCCTCCGGGGCCGTCGGCTTCGTGCGCGGCTCCGGCGAGTGGTGGCTCGGCCACCGCCACGTCGAGGCCAGCCCGCTGACCCGCGAGGAGCTCACCGAGCGCGTGACCCTCTGGCTCTGGACCGGCCCCGTCGGCGTGCTCCACCACAACAAGCCCGGGTCCGCGTCCCTGACGGCGCCCTGACCCGACCCCACCTGCTCCGGCGAGAACGAACACCGAGGAGAACCGATGACGACCACCTCCGACCCCGTGACCACCCCCACGGCGACCGGGTCCGGCGCGCCCACGCCCGCGGCGCCTCGTACGGCGTCCGGCCCGCGCGTGGACGTGCCCGCCCTGCAGCAGATGCTGCTCGGCCGCTGGCCCGAGGCGCGGGCAGAGGCCCGTCGCCTCGTGGCCGAGCACCCCGAGCTGTGGAAGCGCGAGGGGCTCACCAAGGAGGAGCACCGGGAGATCACCCTCCAGCAGATGAAGGAGATGGTGCCCTACGGCCAGGTGCTCCGGGCGTTCCCCGAGCGCCTCGGCGGCCGCGGGGAGGCCGGCGCGAACCTCGTGGGCTTCGAGGAGCTGGTCGCGGCCGACCCGTCGCTGCAGATCAAGTCGGGCGTGCAGTGGGGCCTCTTCGCCGCGGCGATCCTCCACCTCGGCACCGAGGAGCAGCAGGACCGCCTGCTGCCCGGCGCGATGGACCTGAGCGTGCCCGGTGCGTTCGCGATGACGGAGACCGGTCACGGGTCCGACGTCGCCTCGATCGGTACGACGGCGACGTACGACCCGGAGACCGAGGAGTTCGTGCTGCACACCCCGTTCCGCGGGGCCTGGAAGCAGTACCTCGGCAACGCCGCACGGCACGGTGTGGCGGCGACCGTCTTCGCGCAGCTCGTCACCAAGGGTGTGAACCATGGCGTGCACTGCTTCTACGTGCCGATCCGTGACCTCGAGACGATGGAGTTCCTGCCCGGCGTCGGCGGTGAGGACGACGGGCAGAAGGGCGGCCTGAACGGCATCGACAACGGCAAGCTGCACTTCACGAACGTGCGCGTGCCGCGGCGCGACCTGCTCGCCCGGTACGGCCAGGTGGCCGCCGACGGCACCTACACCTCGCCGATCGACAGCCCCGGCCGCCGCTTCTTCACCATGCTCGGCGCGCTCGTCCAGGGCCGCGTCTCGCTCGACGGCGCCTCGATCTCCGCGGCCAAGATCGGCCTCGCGATCGCCACGAAGTACGCCGAGCAGCGCAGGCAGTTCTCGCCCGCCGCGGGCGCCGACGAGCTGACGCTGCTCGACTACGCCACGCACAGGCGCCGCCTGTTCCCGCGGATCGCCGAGGCGTACGCGATGCACTTCGCGCACGATGAGCTCCTCGACCTGTTCGACGACGTCTTCTCGGGCCGTGAGGACACGCCCGCCAAGCGCGAGGACCTCGAGACGTCGGCGGCGGCGCTCAAGGCGACGTCGACCTGGTACGCGCTGGACACGCTGCAGGAGTGCCGTGAGGCGTGCGGCGGCGCCGGCGTCCTCTCCGAGAACCGGTTCACCGGCCTGCGCGCCGACCTCGACATCTACGCGACCTTCGAGGGCGACAACCACGTGCTCCTGCAGCTCGCGGCCAAGCGCCTCGTCGGCGACCACGGCAAGCGCCTCGCCAGGGCCGCGAAGTCGCCCGCAGGCATGGCGGGCATCGTGGCGGGCCAGGCGAAGGACGCGGTGCTGCACAAGCTCCCGCTGCGTCGCCTCGGCCAGTCGGTGGTCGACGGCGGTACGGCCCGTGCGGCCGGCCGCCTCCTGGACCCCGAGGTGCAGCGCGGACTCATCGCCGGGCGGTACGAGGGCATGGTCTCCGCCACCGCGATGGGCATGCGCCCCGCGCTCACGGCCGACTCGATCAGGGCCCAGGAGATCTTCGACGACAACCAGGTGCAGCTCCTCGGCTCGGCCGCCGCGTGGGCCGAGCTGGTCCGCTGGGACGCGTTCACCACGGCGATCGCCACGATGCCGGACGCGGGCACGCGTGCTGTGCTCACGCTGCTGCGGGACATCTACGGTCTCACCGTGATCGAGCGGCACCTCGACTGGCACCTCGTCAACGGCCGCCTCTCGGCCGGGCGGGCCAAGGCCGTCACGACGACGATCGACCGCCTGCTCAAGCGGCTCCGGCCGCACGTGCTCGACGTCGTCGACGCCTGGGGCTTCACGCAGGAGCACCTGCGCGCCCCGATCGCCGACGGCTCGGAGCAGGAGCGGCAGGACGAGGCGCGGGCGTACTACCGCGAGCTGCGCGCGAGCGGCACGGCGCCGATCAGCGAGAAGGAGCTGCGCAAGCAGCAGGCCGCGCGCGCCTGACACGCGCGGTCACGCCGCGTCCGGCACCACCGCGACGGGGACGGGGAGCTGCTGCACGGGAGCCTCGACGGGCTCGGCGGCAGCCTCCTCGTCCTCGGCCTCGCCGTCCTCCGCCGGGCGTGCCAGCGGCCCGCCGAGGGTGACGGGCGCGAACGCCGCGGGAGCGGGTTCCGGGGTGGCCCGGGCCACGAGGACCGTGCCCGCCAGCCCCAGGAGGGCGGCGAGCACGACGAGCGGCACCAGTTCGTGCGCGAGAGCGAAGCCGAGCAGGACGCCGCACGTCACGGCGACCGTCGAACCCATCACGAGTACGCGGGTCATCAGGAGCCTCCCTGCCAAGGTGTCTCCGAGGAGCTGTGCCTGACCCCAGGGGGATGCCGTCGGTCACCGGACCGTTCGTGACCTCGCCGCGTCTGGGGACGGACGATCGTGAACGGCCGGCTGAGCTGGGGCTCATCAGATTGTGTGCGGCGAGCCTGCCTCGCCGTCTCCTCCAGGAAACCGCACCCGGTGCGGCCTCGCACTTCGAGAGGCCCCGGGCGGGGTCACGACTCGGTCACGGAAGGGTCGGCAGGACTCAGGTCGGGTTGCAGCCCGCCGTGGCGGTGAGGATCAGCCCGACGTCGGGGCGCCACGGCTCGAGGTTCCACGTCGCCTTGTCGGGCGCGCCCACCGCGTGGCACACGAGCTGGTCGTACATCGTCGCGCTGTCCGCCTCGGGCTCTGCGGCCACGAGCTGCGTCCGGATGAGGGCGAGTCCCGCCTCGCCGGCGTGCCGCGCCCAGTCCGCGGGGTCGACGGCGAGGGACCGGCCGCCCTCGTTCTCGCCCCAGGTCGCCCGGTCGATCGCGTGGTCGCCGACGGCGAGCGTGAACCGGACGGGCTGCTCGGCCGCCGCGCGGTCCTCGCCGGGCCGCACGCGGTCGTCGAGCCGGAGTCGTGCGTGGGTCGCGTCGACGTCGGACACCTTGACGCGAGGCGTGCTGCCGTCGCCGCGCTGCCCGGGTGCGGGCGGTGCGACCGCTGCGACCGGCGTGCCCGCGCCGTCGAGCACGGTGACGCTGCCGTCGGAGTCGACGTCCAGCGCGCCTGCGGACGCCAGCGCGAGGTCCGCCGTCTCGCCCGGCGCGAGCTCGAGCGCGACCGTGTGCAGCCCCTGCGTCTCCCCGTCGGCCTCCACGGCGGCGGCGTGCGGCGCGGCCACCTCGAGCGTCGCGCCGCCGACGGTGAGCGTGCTGACGGGCCGGGCGGCGGCAGGCTGCTCCGTGTCCGTGTCCGTGTCCGTGTCCGTGTCCGTGTCAGTGCCCGTGCCGGTGCCAGGGGGCGGCGTCGACGCGGCGGGGGAGGGCGCGCCCGACCCCGCGGCCTCGCGCTCCCGCACGGCGTCCTCGACGAGGGTGCAGCCGGTCAGCCCCAGGAGTGCGGTCGCGAGCGCGGCCGAGAGCGCGGCGGCCGCCGCGCGCGCACCGGGCGGCCGGGTCTCGGCGGGTCGGGTCCCTCGGGTCGGCACGGACCCATTCTGGGGCAGGCCGGTGCCGGGCCGCTCGCCGGGCAGGTGCCCGGACGGCAAGCGGCCGGCTGCGGCCGACCGCGGGACGGTCCCGGGTGGCGCGCGTCACCCGGATCCCCTACGGTTAGAACATGCGTTCGAACAAGGTGCTGGTGAGTCGAGGTCCGGCCGACGTGCCGGACCGCTCTGCGCGCGGTGCGGTGGCGCCGCGCGAGTCGGGGTTCGCGGACCTCACGGAGGCGGTGGACGCGGTGGCGGCGGTCGACGCGCTCCTCGCCTCGCTCGCCGCGTCGCGCGCGGTGCTGGTCGAGTCGGTCCGCGAGTGGGCGGCCGCCCGGCCCGAGCTGTTCGACGACACCGTCGTCGACGCCGACGACGTCACGGGCCTGGTGCCCGAGCTCGTGGGACGCCTGGCCCGGGCGCTGCGGGCCTCGGAGGGGTCCGTGGTCGCGCTGCTCGAGGAGTCGCGCGCCCTGGTGCACGAGCACCCGCGGACGCTGGCGGCGCTGCGCGGCGGGCACATCAGCCACGCGCACGCGCAGACGATCCTCGGCTACACCGACGGGCTGCGTCGTGGCGGCCGGGTGGCGCTCGAGACCCGGCTGCTCAGGCATGCACGCGACACGACGCCGGGGGAGCTCAGCCTGCTCGCCCGCGCCGAGCGGGAGCGGCGGCTCCGGCCCGAGGCCAGGCCGGAGCCCGTGGCCGTCGCGGCGGCCCGCGCGAGGCGCGCCCGGGTCAGCGCCTCCTCCACAGGTCGTCCCACGCGGTGAACGGGTCCGCGGGCGGGGCCTGCTGGGCGCCGCCGGCGGCCACGGCAGGCTCCTGGCCGCCCCAGCCCGGCCAGGCGGGCGCCGTCCAGCCCTGCTCGCCCCACCCGCTGCCGGGTCGGTCGTCCTCCGCGTGCGGCGTGCGGTCGATGACGCCACGGCCGAAGTCGTCGACGGGGTAGTCGACGGCGTCGCCAGGGGCTGAGCCGTCGGCTGGTGACCGGTCCTGGCCTGTGCCGGACCAGCCGGCACCGGACCAGTCGGCACCGGACCAGTCGGC
>Ga0079224_100010976_pt1 | contig 12451 bp, 8 predicted proteins | sample Stecom2015_FD_80414 | JGI IMG/M metagenome (GOLD analysis project Ga0079224, IMG submission 80414) | Agricultural soil microbial communities from Utah to study Nitrogen management - Steer compost 2015 | ecosystem: Environmental > Terrestrial > Soil > Agricultural land | place: USA: Utah...
CCGCCGTCGAATTTACGAAGAATATCAAGATCGGTATAGGTGTCCGTTGTCGAGAGAGAGGTGCTGACTGACAGGGCCCATTTGTTTCTATTGACGGCAATATCTGCACTATTGTTTGTCTGTCCATATTTTCCCTGCTGATAGGCAAGGCTCACACCTCCATGTATACCCTTAGATCGATATCGTTTGGTATGGATTGCGATGATTCCCCCACTTCCCGCAGCGTCATAGTTTGCCGGTGGATTTGTCATCAGTTCTATCCGGTCGATCTGGGCTACCGGAACAGTACGTAGAAATTCCCGTAGCTGCTCACCGACAAGGTTGGTCGGTCGGTCGTCAATATACACGGAAACACCTGATTTTCCCGAAAGACGGATGTTTCCGCTCTGATCGAGCTGTACACCGGGTGATTTTTCAAGGGCCTCCAGCGCCGTTCCTCCGGTACTGGACAACATGATATCTGGATTTACTATCGTTCTGTCGTGACGTTTTTCGATATAAGCCCTTTCTGCGGTTACGGTCACCTCAGCTAAATTACTGGAGCTGGGCTCCATCGCGATATTCAGTTCTAAAGATGTAGGCTGTTTTATCAGGATAGAATCTTTTGCCCAGGCTTCAAAACCGACCATTGTACTTCTGACCTGGTAGTATATCCCAACGGTCAGCTTTTCCAATATATATTGGCCGGTGGAATCGGAACTGACCGATTCGATAGGAGTTCCGCTGTCCTGTCGGTAGATGTTGATCGTTGCCCCCTGTAGGGGTACGTTCTGGATAGTGGTAACCTGACCCTCGATCTGCTGTCCGAGAGCCAAAGTCGAACACAAAGTGAATATGGCTAGTAATGGAGATGCTTTTTTCATGAATATTTATAGGTTATCTGTTGTTTGCGAAAGATAGAAAAATGGAAAGGATCGCCACAGGTATGTTCGACAAACGGTGGAAATTATCGATAAACGTCAACTTTTACACCCGATACATTCTTTTATTGGTACTATCTATACTGTTTTAATTTTTCCTTGAGCTCTTTCATCTTCCCATGCATCAACCCAAAACCGTCGGTGACATCCCAGATAATGTCCTGGATCTCGTTGTGTATCTTCATCCATTCGGGGACTACGTAATCTTCCTCATGCGCAGCTACGGGATCCCAATGCGCATTGACCTTAAGTCCTGGATGCCCTTTCAGCAGCTCAAGCAGTTTGCGTAAGCTAGGATCTGAGGTAACTATAAATTTGGGGTAATTGTTCCTCGATATGGGGAATACCTGTTCAGGTCCGATGTTATCGTACCAGGGCATGGATCTGTTTTTGTTCAAACATGCCATTCCGATATAGACCGTGGTCGTATCCCGGCCTCCACCGTATCGTTCAGTCGGCGGGACGGTGATCAGGTACTTTTCTATGCTGAGCCCGTTCTGCTTGTCGTGAATTCTGCTTACCCCGATCAGTCCCGGAGGAAGTTCCACGGTGACGGGAGGAGTGCCCGGCATCCTGTCATTTACGAAATTGATGTCCACATAGAAAAAATTGGCATGTGCGTACAGCTTTCGGAGATCGGGATCAAAAGGATGGTCCTTTCGCTCTACGATCCGTATGCCTTGTGGTAGCGCTAATGCCACACCCAAAGGTTCCTCTTCGCTGTTGCCAAGCCCCGGGTTTCCATTTGATGGGGGAATTACGATTTTATAGTCGTGCTGTTCCGGCAGTACGGCGTCGTCCTTGGCGCATGATGTCAACAGCAAAATTAATGCAGCGGTTCCAAATAAATATTTTATCATGGTTATCTATTATATTCCAGCTTAAAACAATTGTCACACTGAGCTGCGATCTGCGGCTCAAAGTCTAGGATCAGCTCAGTTGCAAAGCTATCTTCGGTATTCCATCTGCGGAGTTTCAAGGTTTCGCCATTATAGCGGGCGGTGATCTTATATCGACCGATCGGCAGATCCAGGATCTGATGTCCGTCTGCAGCATACCTTTCCAAGATCTGTCCCTGGGAACCATCAATTAGGTTGCTCTGTGGGATAAGGGTAAATCGGATCTTGTCTGTTTCTAGGTAGAGTCCCGGAAAGTTATCGACGGTAACAGTCCCCCCATAATGTCCGGTTAAAGGAGCTGCCTTCTGACCAGAGAGCTTCCAAGTGAAATTACGGACAGCACCCTCGGGTCCGAACCCCGTTGGATCCTCGGGATGTAGATAGCACTGATAGGTCTTTCCGTTGAACGGTACCCTGTGGACAGCAAATGCGTACCAGCTTCCGGTTTTTGGTAGGGCCAGAGTGTAATTCCCTTCAGATGTTGTTTTTGTGGACAGGTTGCTGTTGAAGAATATACTGTTGTCCACGATGATCTGGACCCCCGGTATCGGAGAGCCTGCCCCGTCCCTTACCGTTCCGCTCACTTTTCCAGAATTTTCGGGAGCTGTGTCCTTTTTGCCGCAGCCCAGTGCGGAGGCCAAAAATAAAAGATAGAAGATTCTCATGGTAGCAAAAATAGCCTTACCAATAGTCGATTTATAGGGTAGTATTTCTAAAAAAAGAGAGCTCAGTAGTACTACTTAATGAAAGGGCAACGGAGAGGTTCGCACAGAGCCTACGTAAATCTCATCTTGGGTAGTAGTACTTAATTAAAACGTTATAAATCACGATAGCTTTGCCGAGTCAGCTTAGATATTCCGTCTGCTGACGAGTGAAAAATTTAAATTTTAAATAATTATATATGAATCCAATAAAAACAATCGGAGCGGCAGCTATGGTCCTGCTGCTGGGCAGCAACAACTCTTTTGCACAATCTTTTAATAAAGGCGACAGGCTTTTAAATGCCGGTGTGGGCATTGGAGGGGGCTTGGGTATCCCTGTGGGAGTCAGTTATGAGCATGCAGTCTCTGACCGCATCAGCGTTGGCGGCTACCTTGCCTATGCCAGAAAGAAGGAAAGCTATAATGAATATGGAGAGTGGAGATATAGCTATGTCTTGGCTGCAGGTAGGGGATCCTACCACCTAAAGGTAAATTCGGAAAGGTTCGATCCTTATGGTGGTGCGATGCTGGGTTATAACGTAGCATCTGTTAAGTGGTCAGGGGATGGCTCCGAACCTGTTTCTGCATCAGCCGGAGGATTTATGTGGGGCGTTCATATCGGAACCAGATATTGGGCTTCGCAAAAGGTAGGTGCATTTGCAGAGCTTGGTTACGGCGCTACGGTACTGAACGTGGGGGTTGCATTTAAACTTTAACCATCCTCGTCTAGCCTCCAGCACCTCTATCGGAAAATTAGGGCCGTTGGTCGAAAAGATCGTTTGTCCATCCAGGGCCATTATATTTTTGTCCTTACGGACTATCAATATCAAACACATATGAAAAATTCAATATCAAATGCATTCATAGCATCAATTGCATGGATCAGTATACTCACCAGCTTATCCATGGATGCAAGTGCCCAGTCCATATTAAAAAAGATTAAGGGCAAGGTAGAGAACACTGCAACCCGAAAAATACTTGAGCAGACCGATAAGGCATTGAACAAAGGTATGGACAAGGTGATCGAATCTGCGGGAAAAGGCAATTCCAAAAATGGAGGTGAAGATTCTGATGAATCTGTTAATGGGACCCAAGAAGTAAGAAAGCCCATAGGGTCGTTCAGTCGGTACGATTTCGTACCTGGTGATACGCTCCTTTATGCGAATGATTTTTCCACAGAAGCTGTGGGCGAACTTCCAGCCGGATGGAACAGCAACAGGAGCTCGGTAATCGTATCCCTGGACGGTATCGGCGGAAAATGGCTTCGACTTGCCCAGAACAGTGTCTCCCTAACGGACAATGAAAAAGCATTCGGAAGCGATTTTACCGTTGAATTCGATCTTGTGATGGATATCGATTTCAAGGGTTGGCTCCCGCCTTCGTTCCAGTTCGGACTTCTGGCATCCGGAAAAGAATCGCCGAGTTCCAATAAGCTGCTGGTCGATCCCAAAGGGACGAAGTCATTCTATATGGAAATCTCGCCGCTCGCGGACGCGGGGAATATCAAACTGGAGAGCCATGTTGGCTATATCCGTCATTTCCACAGCACTCCTGAGAAGAATCCGGCTGTAAAGAACTGGTATGGACGGCCTGTCCATGTAGCTGTCCAGGGCCAAAAAGAGCGTTTGCGCTTCTGGATAGACGGCCAGAAGCTTTATGATGTCCCTAAAGGGATAGCAAAGGAAGGAGTCATGAACCAGCTGTTCCTTCGCTTGGGCAGCAGCCCCTATAAAGATGAACAGATCGGTGTTTTCATAGGTAATATCAAAATTGCAAAAGGGATTCCGGATACCAGAGGTAAACTCCTCAATGAAGGTAGATTTGCTACCACGGGCATCCTGTTCGAAACCGCTTCGGCTTCCATAAAACCGGAATCCGCTGGGGTATTGCGATCGATCGCTGCTATCCTGGAGCAAGAACCAGCAATCCGTCTGAGCATTGTGGGCCACACTGATGGAGTAGGCGATGATGCGGGCAACCTTGCCCTCAGTGGCAAGCGTGCCGAAGCGGTAAAAGATTGGCTGGTGAGAACCTCAGGAATTGATGGTGAAAGGCTGATGACCTCGGGCAAGGGAGAAACCGAGCCGGTATCCGAAAATTCGACGGCATCAGGCCGGGCCAAGAACCGAAGGGTAGAATTTATCAAGATATGACATGTTCAGCAAAGCAATAGTGATCCTTTCAGCGATCATCTTGATCGGATGTAACAGGAAGGATCCCGAGCCCCAACAGGGTAAGGGCCTAAAGATCGATGTCCTCGGGGTCGAAAGTACCAAAACAACTTCCAACGGTATTCCCACCATCTGGAAAGCTGAAGGCGGAAGCAGTACGACGTTCATTCCACTGAACCACGATAAGATCTGGCTCAGCGGTGCGCATGAACTACAGATTGGCGGTGGCCGTAATCTCGTCTATTTCGGTACGGAGCTCATTGCGGGAAGGGTACGGGTAGTACTATTTACCTATGAGGGGAAAAAAGTGCTCTCTGATGAAGTGGACCTTACGCTGATGACGGACCGACAGGAAAACCTCTATGCCTATCATACGGATGCCCAGGGGAATCTGTATCTTCACTCCTCCTGCCAGACAACGGGATATCGAACCATCAGTTACGTATATAAGATTGATAATCTGTTGGGCGTTGAAAAACTGGACATGCCAGCAGATATATCATTTGCACTTTTCAAGATCCCTAATGGCCTGATCTCGCTCAAGGCAACGTATCTGCACAGCGCTATAGAGATCAGTATAGCGCATCAGAATCGGGGAATCGAGAAGGTAAGGGTCGATCTGGCAGGATATGGGGAGCAGCAGGTCCATTCAGCATATTATAACCAAATGGGCAGATTGGTACTGTTGGTAAGTGCTATGAAGAATGAAGATAAAAAACCTGCGTACCTATTGCTAAGCATTGACCCTAAGAGTGGAAAAGTGGTGCGTCACGCGCTCAACTTACCTAAAGAAAGATATAACTTTGGAAAAGGATTGATGGAAGGTAATGTACTTTTTGTACCCGGCTGGGAGAGAAGTACTAACCGGGCCTTTTATTTCCGGATCGATACGCAGACTGACCTGAGTGAACTATCCGTAACCAGGATCGAGCTGAAGACCGATCCACAGTTGCCGCTCACCAAGGCTTCTTTTCTACAGCGGATAAATGGGGAAATTTACGTTGGTGGCGAACAGTTCGGAAAAGGTTGCTATTGGAAGGATGGTAAAATAGTCCATCTCGAAAGTGGCCCGAATGTCATCCGTTCCTATCCGATCCAGTTCTTGCCCTATAGAAATTGAATTAAACAGTATGGAAGAAAAGAATATAGCGCTTGTCAGGGAGCTCTACAGCTCCTTTAACCAGGGGGACGATTGCCGCATTGCTCAGTTGTTATCCCAAGATATACGTTGGAACCAGATGGACGGATTTCCCGGACGAGGCAGATGCGTCGGAATCACCGAAGTGCTCGGGCATGTTTTTGCAGGGCTGCGTTCTGAATGGACGGACTGGCAGTCTGCTGCCAACGATTTCTTTGCCGATGGTGATACGGTTTTTGTAAAAGGGTATTACTCAGGGACACATAGGGTGACCCGGAAGGCCTTCAAAGTGCCGTTCATTGGCGAATACAGAATAGAAGAAGGAAGGATATCCGAATTCAATCAATTTACGGACACTTTCCGGATTGTACAGGCCATGGTTGCAGGCTGATCTTGGTAAAAACTGATAAACCTATTGAAATGGTAAATTTAAGGATCATTTTACGGAGCATATTAAAACGTGGAACGGTGAGCGTCGTTCACCTTTTGGGAATGTCGGTGGCATTGGCGACGGCAATACTGCTGTTCCTTACAGCCAGGTTTGAACTGTCCTACGATAGTTTTCATGAAGACACGGAGCGTATTGGTTGGCTATATAGTCAGAGTTACGATAAGAACGGCGTAAAGTACAATTCCTCGATGGCAGCTCCCTTGGCTCCTGCCCTAAAGGCGGAGATACCCGGAATTGAATACATCAGCAGGATGGCCAACGGAAGTATTCTGCTAAAGAACGGTGATAAGGAATTGGTGTCCACCAGCAGGTATGTTGACGATGACTTTCTTTCCATATTTTCCTTTCCTCTTATTGAGGGCGATAAAAATGCATTAAATGACATTGGAAATATAGCAATAGAGGAAACCATGGCACGTAACCTATTCGGATCTGTCGACGTACTTGGAAGGGTGGTTAGTGTCAACATTGACGGGATTTGGGAGCAGAAGGTCATTTCGGCCGTCCTTGGCGAGATTCCGCAAAATTCCAGCATCCGCTTCAGGTCGCTTTTGAGGTTTGAACTTAAACCAAATTATATCACTGACAGGGATAACTGGACTTCCCAAAACCATGATGTTATCGTTAAGCTCCAGGATAGAACCGTAGTGGATAGCGATTTTGCGAGAGAAACCAAGGCGTTCACCGGACTCCATTACAGGGATGAGATCGTTAGGCTGAAAAACTCAGGCGGAAACCCGGATGAACTGGGTAATCTGTTTTCTCTCAACCTGATTTCCATCAGGGACTATCATCTCAACAGTTTCGGTATTTCTGGCGGCCCCCCATCCTTCTATCCCTGGATCTTGCTCACGGTGGCGGGACTTATCCTGTTAACGGCATGTACGAATTTTGTCAGTCTTACACTTGCTGGGTCCCTGCAACGCAGCAGGGAGATCGGTACGCGAAAGATACTGGGAGCAACAACCAAAAATCTAGCGGTCCAATTGTGGTTGGAAACGTTTTTTGTATGCTTCCTGTCTTTGACCCTCGGACTATTTTTTGCTTGGCTGATCCTTCCTGAATACAATGCAATGTTAAACTACCGGCTCGGACTATCGGCATTGTTATCTCCCGAAACCCTGATCTTTTCTGTCGGTGTTTTTATATCGGTCACCTTGCTGGCTGGTGGATATCCTGCGTTCAAAATTGCTGACATGAACGCGAAAGAAACTTTAAGGGGTGACGTTACCATTGGATCATCCAGGCTAAGGTGCGGGTTGACTGTCCTTCAATTTTCAATATCAGTACTATTTATTATCTCTGCAATTGTCGTCAGTTCACAGGTAGAATATATGGCAAGCCGTTCCCTTGGCTATAATACATCAGAGGTCATCAGCATTCCGATAGGTAAGGGAATCGACAAAGAGCAGGCATTGGAAAGGATGCGTGCGGAGCTCTCGAAGGAGACCTGGGTAAAAGCTGTAAGTGCGTCGGACGTTAATCTGGGACTGGGCAGCGATGGGACCTTGAGAAGTAGCATTTTGAAGTTTTCTCAGGAAAACAAAGATTACAGTACCAATTATATGCGTATTGAATATGATTTTCTCAAGGCTCTAGAAATCAAGTTACTTGCGGGTCGTGATTTCGACCGGACTATGTCTACAGATACCGCTGCTGTAATCGTTAATCGTAAGATGGCAGAGCAGATGGGCGGTATTCATCGTATTTTAGGAAAAAATATTGCGCTCAACGCAGGAAGTACAGTTATAGGAGTAGTCGATGACTTTCACTTTCAGCATCTCCGGAAGAAAGTGGAGCCATTGAGTCTTTCCATAAATCGAAACGTTTCTGATATTGAGTACCTTTTTGTCAAAGTAGAGACAGATTTACTTCCTAAAACGATGGAGAATATTTGGAAGGTATGGAAAAACGTAAATCCGGATGCGACCATTCCAGCCTCTTATCTGGATGAGAATGCAAATAACTTATACAGAAAGGACCGTACGTTTTCCAATATCGTAATGATGGGCTCCGGTATCGCTATTGTCATTTCCTGTATGGGACTTTTTGCGTTGGCTCTGTCTGCCACCGCAAGGAGGGTTAAGGAGATCGGTATGCGTAAAGTCTTGGGAGCATCGGCCTGGAGTGTCATAAGACTAATTTCGTTGAATTTCATTAAGCTGGTCTCTTTGGCATTTGCGATTTCTGCCCCCATTGCCTGGATGCTCATGAACTCTTGGTTGCAAACTTATGCATATAGGATAAAAATGGAGTGGTGGATGATGGGAATTGCTGCAATTATCATATTTTTAATAACCTTCGTCACCATATTTTGGCAAACTTACCGGGCAGCTACAGCAAACCCTGTCGAAAGTTTGAGAATTTGATAATACTACTCTTGTCTAATTTTGGGCCAAGGACACAATAATCAAAGAAATGGGGATTCCAGTTTCCTGTGTGGATGCGAAATTATAAGAATAACCTCTTTTACAAAGAGAATGCTATCGTTTTTTATATCCATTAACATTGAAACGGTACATAAAAACAAACCAAGTTCAAAATACGCTTTATGCAAGAATTATACATCCAAACATTGATCAGAATGGGAACGTCGCTCAAGGATAAAATACAAAATGTCTATTAAACTTATTTACAGTTTCCACCGAATATGGAAAAATGGTTCAATTTAGTGTTTTTGTGCACTTTTATAAAAAGCTAGCTTATTGCGAATCCAAAGTACGTCATAACGCCTTTTCGTTATTCTGGATCCTCCGATTGACTGTAAGCCATTAAAATATTATTCAGTTAAATGAACTTGTAATCTTCCCTATAAACAGCTACGATTATTAATGTAGTTTTATAATTTTTGACCTCTCCCCGTATTTAGGAGTCTTCTAAAATAGAAAATTCCGCTGTTTTGACCTGGTTTTCCATGTAAATTTTTCTGGTATCTGATCCCCCAGAAAGCTGTGGGATGGAAAGGTGTTTTATTCCTCCTTCCAGATTTCAATTTTCTGTTTCGCATCTTCCAATGACAGGAACCAATGTGCATTCAGGCACTCTTCAAGGAAACTACCATTAACGGACTCAATATACGGATTATCTGTGGGTTTACCCGTCGGGAGAAGATTAATTCTACCTGATTCTCATAAGCCCATCGATCGACCTTTTTAGAAGCAAATTCCTACCCGTTATCTACGTGTATCTTTTTGGGTTTTGCTCCTGAAGCAACCGGAGTTCTTCTAGAACAGCGACCACGTCACTCCCTTTAAGACCCTATCCGACCTGAATGGTCATGCATTTCCTACTCTAATTATCCACTACAGTTAAGCAGCGGATTTTCCGGCCGTCAAACAACGCATTAGCAACGAAATCCATGTAGCAATCGTACATACTAGAGAAAGTAGGCCTTTCGGAGCGATGTGAAGCAGCCCGACAACGTCTGGAACGCTTTACGTAAATTCAGCCCTTCTTTCTCCATAAATGCGATAAACACGTTTATAGTAGTCTTTCCAGCCGTCTCTTTTTAACAAAACATAATATGCTCAATACCATAGCACACTCTGGACTCAGCAATATTCCGTATGCGTTGACGAGATGATCATCATTCCTGCGAAAGTGCTTATAATACCAAACAGACGTACTTAACAGGGATACTTGACGCAAGCCGCAGCGAAACATGCTAGTCCGCCATAAGAGCTTTAACCATCTTTCTTCGCTGAGCGGGCTTCAATACTTTTTTTTACTATATCCTGCAAGATCTGTTTGTCTAGGCTAAGGTCGGCTACCAGCTTCTTCAACTGGACATTTTTCTCTTCAAGCTGCCGCAGACGACGCAGGTCCGAACTCCCTAAACCACCGTATTTCTTCTTCCAATTGTAAAATGTCTCCTCGCTGATCCCCATTTTTCTACAGACTTCCTCCACTCGGGGGCCTGTCTCGGCCTGCTTGATCGTAAAAGCGATCTGCGCTTCAAGATTAGTAATTCGACCCCGAATTCTTTACTTTTTAAATACTCCAGCTTTTGGGGATGAGGTTAGTTTTTCGTAAAGTACGCTGAGACTTAAACGGTTAATTCATAGGAAATTCAAAATTATAATATGCAACGGTTGTGGATCGTCCTCCGAAATAGTATCTTTGTAAGATTTATCATAAAAATGGCAAACAGCATCACTATCATCGAGTTGGCAGCAGCGTTGGGGTTATCAAAATCTACTGTGTCACGTGCGTTCAGGGGCAATAGTGATATTAATGCCGCTACCAAAGAGCGGATATTAAAAAAAGCCGAAGAATTGGGATTCTCCCCAAATCTGTATGCCAGTAATTTAAGAGGAAGTAAGAGCTCTACTATTGCGATTATCATTCCGGAATTTGGCAATAAGTTTTTTTCCCAGGCTATTAAGGGAATTGAACTTATAGCCAGGAATAATGATTTTCATGTATTGGTGTATGTCACGGATCATAGTGCTGACAAAGAGGCTGCAATAATCCGCACATTGGTCAATGGCCGGGTGGACGGCGTGATCATGTCGGGGTCGGGAGAGGGCAAGAGCCATCAATACCTCAAACTGTTAAAGAAACACAATCTTCCTTTGGTTTTTTTTGACAGGTATTATGAAGATATCAATACCATTTGTGTAACTGGTAATGACTTTGAGTCCAGTTACCTGGCCACGTCGCACCTGATTGAGAATGGATGTAAAAAAATAGCTTACCTGGCTATCAATAAGAATGTCTCTATCGGTAAAATCCGTATGGATGGTTACGCTAAAGCGCTGTCTGATGGAGGCATTAAGTTTGATGAACAGCTGACTCTTGACACTTCGAATGATGCCGAAATCAACTATCGAGATATTGAGCAATTAATAAAAGAGCAATCGCCAGATGCCATATTTGCTTCCGTGGAACGGTTGGCAATTAGTACCCTGCGTGTGACAAAAACCTTAGGCATACATATCCCTGATCAAATAAAATTGATCTGCTTCTCCTGTCTTGAAATCGCAGATATGCTGAGTCCCGCTTTGAGTGTGGTAAAACAACCTGCTTATGAAATGGGGAAAAAAGCCACTGAATATCTTTTTGAGATCATGCGCGGTAACCGAGAGGCTGATATACAGGAAGTGTTATTTTTGGAATCTGACCTTATCTTCCAGGAATCAAGTCAAAAAAAATTAACTAAATAGCATTTTTTATTTTCAAAATATTTTTTTTTCCCTACTTTAGCAGAAGTTTCGGGAACGTTCCCAAATCTAGCAGTACATCTTTTTGGAAAAAGATAATGCACCAATTATAAGTTTTAAAAATAAGATTTAGCATTAGTTAGTGGTCTATAGAAGTTTTTGCAATGCCAAATTTGGTTATGATATCATCTGCTACTTTCTGACGCCCTTATTACAATAGTTATGATAAACAGGTTTCCGCTCATATTATTTGTGTTGTTTTCGACAACCGTAATGCTATCGTGTAAAAAAGATATACGAAATGGAAATGAAATAGAAATTCCTGCTGAAACAGCGAAAGAGGGATTCATAATTTCTACGACTGATTTTGTATTTCTGGATGAAGAAGTTACCCTAGTCTTCGACTTATCTAAGGGGAACAAAGAATTGATGCAGGAAAAGGATGGCCTTTATTTACATGCAGGCTTGATTACCAGTGCGAGTGCTTCAGAAAAAGACTGGAAACATGTGACTACAGAATGGGGAAAAGCTGATGCGGCTTATAAGCTCAAGCACCTTGAAGCCAATAAATTTAGCATTAGCTTTGTACCAAAGGACTTCTTTAATATTTCGGAGCAGTTATCTGCCACACATATCGCGCTATTGATTCGGAATATGGATGGATCTAAGGTCGCCCGTAATAAGGATGGCTCGGACATGTATATCCCGATCCGGGCAAAGAACCAGTTGCAAATAGGTGTTTCAGCACCCGTTCTGCAGCCAACCTATCAGGAAATAACAGAACAGGATGAGTTTGAGAAGGGTTATGATTTGCCTTTGGTTTTTGCGGTATCAGCAGCTTCTGCTGTAGAAATATCACTGAATAACGAGGTTGTAAATACTTTCTCGCAAACGACTAAAGTTGATACTAAGATCAGGTTAGACCGTGGTGGACTGAACAGGCTATCGATAAAAGCTACCTCAGCTAATCAATCGGTCCAGCGGGATATTTATGTGATGGTATCTCAGG
>Ga0079224_100010977_pt1 | contig 12451 bp, 9 predicted proteins | sample Stecom2015_FD_80414 | JGI IMG/M metagenome (GOLD analysis project Ga0079224, IMG submission 80414) | Agricultural soil microbial communities from Utah to study Nitrogen management - Steer compost 2015 | ecosystem: Environmental > Terrestrial > Soil > Agricultural land | place: USA: Utah...
ACACTTGGGAGGTAACCAATGGTACCAATACATTAACAAGTAATCTTCAAAACCCTACATTCAACTTTACAGCTGAAGGGCTTTATACCGTTAAACTTACAGTAAGTAATGCTGCTGGTTCAAATTCTATTACGAAACCGAATTATATCAAAGTAACTTCAAACCAAGCTGAAGTATCTTCTAATGGATATTTTGATGATTTTGAAGATAATCCAATTTCAAGCGGAAGATGGTTTGTAGTTAACGAAACTAGCAATGGTTGGAAAGAAACCAATGCGGCAAGCGTTTCTGGAACTAAATCTTTAAAAATTGATAACCGTACAGCCGACTCATTAGACACTTGGACTTTATATAGTCCATCTTTCAACTTCTCGCAAATTACCGACTTAAGCATTAAATTTAAATATGCTTATGTAAAACGTAATAACAGCAGTGCTGATAAGTTAAGAATTTTATTATCAAGTAACTGTGGCCAAAGTTGGAACATCATTAGTAACTTAACTGGAGCCAATTTAGAAACTAGTTCGCCTACAACAAGTAACTTTGTTCCACTTCCAGCGCAATGGAAAGAGGCTACCATTAATGTACCTACTATTTATAAAACTCAAACCAATGTTCGAATTAAATTCGAATTTGTTTCAGCCAAAGGAAATAATTTCTATTTCGACGATTTCAATATCCCAGGTATAGCTTCAACTCAAGAAGAGCTTAATTTGGTAAATGGCCTAAAGGTTTATCCTAATCCAAATAACGGTGATTTCCAAGTTAGCATAGATGCAGTTCAACCTGGAGATGCAATTTTTAAATTAATTGACATTTCAGGTAAAACAGTATGGATGAAAAATCGTACCTTAGAGCTTGGTACTGGAATATATCCAGTGCAAACTGCTGGCCTAAGTAAAGGAATTTACTGGTTAAATATCCAGACTCCTTTTGGTATCTTTAATGAGAAAGTAATCATTCAATAAATGAAAAAAATACTGATTCTTGGGACGGCACTTCTTGTAAGTGCCGTTTCTTTTTCGCAACAACCTTGTGGAACAAATTTAGTCGAAGAACAAAAGCTTGCTGAAAATCCAGCCCTACAACAAGTGAGGACCGATTGGCTAAATTTGGTTAATGAAGCACAACAGGTAGAAGTGAATGGAAGAGCTTTGTACCGAATTCCTGTGGTTTTCCATATCATGCACCGCTATGGTTCCGAGAATATTTCGAGAGAACAGATCTACGACTGTTTACGAATATTGAATGAAGATTTTGCACGTTTAAATTCTGATAGCTCAGATACCAGAGCGCTTTTTAAACCATTAGCAAGTGCTATGGATATTGAGTTTGTATTAGCAAATAAAGATCCAAATGGTTTCTGTACTGATGGGATTACCCGTACTTATTGTCCTGTTACCTATAACGCTAACGACGATGTTAAGTATGCAGCCAATGGTGGTAAAAATGCATGGCCTACAGATAGATACTTAAATATTTGGGTGGTAGGTAGCATCAAACTTGATAATAATACCAATGGAACAGTTTTAGGTTATGCTTATTATCCGTATTCGGCTGGACAAAGTTATTATGGTATAGTTATGCATAACCGCTATACTGGAAGTATAGGTACTAGTGTTAGCGATGGAAGAACCATAACACACGAGGCTGGTCACTGCTTTGGTTTAGCTCATACCTTCGATAATGGTTGTGGGAATAATTGTAATAATTCTGGCGATTTTGTGTGCGATACCCCACCAACCATTACCAGTACTTTTGGTTGTAATACCATGCAAAATACCTGCTCGAACGATATGAATGGTGTGGGAGCTGAATTTACTACCGATGTAGTAGATCAAATTGAAAATTATATGAGCTACGACGATTGTCAGAATATGTTTACTAAAGGACAAAAGTCAAGAGCACATTCATCGATAGCCACTACCAATTTAAGTACTATGGTTTCTGGTACTAATGCCACCTTTACAGGTATAGATGGAGTACCAGTGATTTGTGCCCCTAAGGTAGATTTCTATGCTGAAAATCCAGTAGTTTGCGTAGGTAAAACTGTAAATATTATCGATTATACTACCGACTCAGAACCAAGTTCGTATTTATATACATTCCAAAGTGTAGATACTAGTTTTAGCACAACAATAGCAAATCCGCTAGTGGTATTTAATAAGGCTGGATTGTATACTGTAACTTTAACGGCATCGAATAGTGGGGGAAGTGGTACGAAAGTGAGAACAGATTATATACGAGTATTCGAAGATGCAAGTGTAGGTACACATCCATATATCGATAATATGGATAACCAACCAATTACAAGTGGAAGATGGGGAACGGCAGCAAAAGGAGTAGATGGGTTTAAAGGATTTGAAGAGATAACAACGGTTGGTTTAACTAATAACTCATGTGTATACGTAAATAATTCGCAAGCGCAGTATAAAGGGTTTAAATCGGAGCTTTATTCAGGAGCATACGATTTACAAAACATGCCTAAACCTGTAATTACATTTAAGACAGCATTTGCAAAAAAAGTAAATTCCGATAAAGGTACATTAAGAGTTTTAGTAAGTACAAACTGTGGATCTACTTGGAATTTAATGTATGTAGCAAATACAGAAGCATTAGTTTCAGCACCGAATAATACAGGTACCTTTGTACCAAGTAATGATCAATGGATAGTACATTCTATTAATCTAAGTGGTTATCAGGCAAGTGCGCCCAATTTGCGTATTAAATTTGAGTTTACAGGTGATGGAGGAAATAATTTTTATCTAGAGGATGTAAACATACTTGCATATGCTGGGCAGGAAGAAAATAATTCAAAATTAGATATAAAACTTTTCCCTAATCCAGGATATAGCTTTCAATTGCAAAGTGAAAGAGTTATAGATGAGGTGAATATCTATACAGTAGATGGAAATAGAGTAGGTAGTTTTACTCCAAATTCGAGTACATGGACTATGGAAAAAGGGGAATTACTTGCAAGTGGACTCTATTATATTCAAATAAAATGCGGAACTTTGCAAGAAGTGAAGCAATGGATTAAATATTAATTTATGGCATTTGGAAAAGTAGAACATATAGGAATTGCAGTAAAAAATATAGAAGAAGCTGAAAAGAGATATAGCTCTATATTAGGTGTAGAGCCCTATAAAAGAGAAGAAGTTGAGAGTGAAGGAGTGATTACATCATTCTTTTTAACTGGTGTAAATAAGATAGAGTTATTACAGGCAACTAAGCCAGAATCAGCGATTGCCAAGTTTATAGAGAAAAAAGGAGAAGGCATACATCATATTGCATTTGAAGTAGAAGATATATATGCCGAAATGGAACGTTTACGTTCTGAGGGGTATACCTTATTAAACGCTGAACCTAAGCGAGGTGCAGATAATAAAATGATTTGTTTTTTACATCCCAAAGACGCTCATGGAATGTTAACAGAACTGTGTATGGAGATTAAATAATTAACTAGTTGTTTTTATATTTTTTAAAAAAAGCTATTTTTACTAATCGAAAAACCCATTTTTTAGGATAATAATTTTGAAAAAACTATTGTAGAATGGAGTATAAAATTAAGCAAGAGAATGAATTTAGCTACATTGAAGTAGGAGAGGGGCCCGTATTGGTTTTACTACATGGTTTAATGGGTGCTTTAAGTAATTTTAAAGATGTAGTTGATCACTTTAAATCGTCGTTTAAAGTGACTATGCCTATATTACCATTATTTGATGTACCTGTAGCAGAGGCTGGAGTTAAGCCTTTGTATGAGTATGTAAAAAGATTTATCGATTATAAAGGATATGATAAAGTTTCTTTATTAGGAAACTCGCTCGGTGGTCACGTTGCATTAGTTTACGCTGTTAATCACCCCGACAAAATGAATCATCTTATCCTTACAGGTAGTTCAGGTCTATACGAAAATGCTTTCGGAGGATCTTACCCTAAACGAGAAGACAAAGAATTTATTCGCCATAAAGTTGCCGTTACTTTCTATGATCCTAAATTGGCTACGGATGAGTTAGTTGATGAAGTCTTTGAAATGCTTAACGACCGTATGAAACTTATCAGTATTATAGCAATTGCCAAAAATGCAATCCGCTATAATATGAGCGAAGAACTTCATAAAATTACCGCTCCAACCTGTTTAATTTGGGGTAAAAATGATACCATCACTCCTCCTGAAGTAGGTGAAGATTTCAATAAATTAATTAAGAATTCTGAATTGTTTTGGATCGATAAATGTGGGCACGCGCCTATGATGGAGCATCCAGAAGAGTTTAATAAAATATTAGAGGATTGGTTTAATCGTCATCCGATTACGTAACTATGATTATACAGTCAGCTCGTTTTGTGATGAGCAATACCAAGGCAGAAGCTTGTCCCAAGCCCGATTTGCCAGAATATGCTTTTATAGGACGAAGTAATGTTGGTAAAAGTAGTTTGATTAACATGCTTGTTAATCAAAAAAATATGGCACATACCAGTGGTAAGCCCGGAAAAACTCAATTAATTAATCACTTCTTAGTTAACGATGCTTGGTATATAGTCGATTTACCTGGTTATGGATATGCTAAAACCTCAAAAGAAAATAGAGGGAAATGGCAAGAAATGATCGTGGAATATTTACTTGATAGACCTAATCTCGTTAATCTATTTGTGCTTATTGATAGTAGACACGAACTGCAAAAAATAGACGAGGAATTCCTCTATTGGGCAGGCGAAAACTCTATTCCCGTTACAATCTTACTTACTAAAACCGATAAACTCAAAAGAAGTCAAATCGATAAACACGCCGGTGCTATACGTCGCGGACTTAAACATACATGGCAATTCCTACCACGTATGATTCTTACTAGTTCTGAAACTCTATTGGGTAGAGACGAAGTCCTTCAATTTATTGAAGAATGTAATGCTAAATTCGAAAAGCCTAACTTTAAATAATTTAGTCTTTATTTTTTAAAAAAGTTTGCTCACTATCTGCTATACTGGCTTGTAAATTATCTGCATAATATTGCCATATAGCTGTTTGGGCATTTAACTTGGCTTTTTTATTCTTCACCATCTTGTTTTTATGGTGCTGATCTATAATTCTGGCTTTGGTATTATCGTTTAAATAATAAGTTACAATGGTTTTTAAACGGTCTTTAAGCTCTGGATTTTCAATAGGATAAGCAATCTCAATTCGTCGGCTTAAATTACGATTCATGAAATCGGCAGAAGATAAATATAGCTTATCATCACCTGCATTTTTAAACCAATATAAACGATGATGTTCTAAGAATCTATCTACGATAGATGTGATTTCTATATTCTCTGAATAACCTTTTACATTCGGAATTAGCCTACAAATTCCTCTAATTATTAAACGAACCTTTACCCCTAATTGCGAAGCCCTGTAAAGGCGAGTAATCATATCTAAATCGTCAAGGCCGTTTACTTTTATAATTATCTCTGCTTCTTTCCCTTGTAAATGATTGATGATTTCATTCTCTATCATCAAATAAATTTCATTTCTCAGTTTGTCGGGAGCAATAAGCAAATGCGAAAAGTCGAAACGTTTGCGCATATCTTCTAAAATTTCGAATACTCTTGAAACTTCTTGAGTAAGTCTTTTTTCAGAAGTTAAAAGTCCGAAATCGGTATAAACATTCGCAGTTTTTTCATTAAAATTACCTGTAGATAAATAAGCATAACGTTTAGTTTCATTACCTTTTTTACGCGTAACCAAACAAAGTTTTGCATGTACTTTTAGACCAGGGAAACTGTATAGAACTTTAGCTCCTTCTTTACGTAATTCTTCAGCCCAAAATAAGTTCGATTCTTCATCAAATCTAGCTTTAACTTCGAAGAAAGCAGTAACTTTTTTACCTCTTCGTAGTGCTCTAATTAAAGCCTTACAAACTTCGCTATTTTTAGCAACACGGTATAGTGTAATCTTAATATCGGTTACCGAATTACTTTCGCATGCTGCATTTAAGAAGTTTAAGAAATAATTGAAAGAGTGATATGGGTAATGAAGTAAAACATCTTTTTTATTTAAAACTTTAAAGTAATTCGACGAGTCGTCTAATTCTTTAATAGGGATTTTTGGAAGTTGAGGGTATAATAAATCTTTACGTTGAACTATATCTGGGAAGTCGAAGAAATCGTTGAAGTTATGATAACGTCCACCGCTCACCATATCTTCATTATCAAAATTCCAGGCAGATTTTAAGAGTTTTACCAGATTTGCTGGCATAGATCCATCATAAAGGAAGCGAGAAGGAATTCCATTGCGACGATTTTTTAGGCTTCGTTGAATTTTTTTTACCAAATTACCCGAGAATTCATCTTCAATATTCAACTCCGCATCTCTATTCAATTTAATGGAATAGGCTTTAGCATCAATATCTTTTTCAAATAATGGTAACCCAATTCGAATTATATCATCTATAAATCCAACGTGAGTTTCTCCATTTTCAGTTGGGAATACAATAAAACGGTCGGCACCACTAAATGGAACTTCAACAATAAGCGAACTTCTTGAAGGAGTTTTCTTAGATGGAAAGAAAAGATAGATACGTCTATTTTCTAAGAAAGGAGCTTTACCATAATAGAAGAGTTTAGCTACTTTAAGTATAGGATGAATTTTCTCTTTAAAGTATTCAGCAGCAAATTCTTTGTGTTTTTTTTCAATTTCTTCTTTCGAAAGGATAAAAATTCCATTTTTATTTAATTCTGGAATAATTTTTTCGCGATAAATAATACCAAATTCATTTTGGTGTTTTTGAACAGTATCAAGAATATCGCTAAGTAATTTATCGGGGTCGAAATCTAATTTATTAATAGGCCCATCTTCTTTAAGCGAGCGTAGAGCTGCAACTTTAACCCGGAAGAATTCATCGAGGTTGCTTGAAAAAATAGACAAGAAACGAAGACGTTCTAAAACAGGCATTTTAGGGTCTGCAGCTTCTTGCAAAACTCTATGATTAAAAGATAGCCAAGATAGGTTAGTACTATATAGTGGTGCTTTTTCAGACATATTGACTAAAATCTTTTACGAAGATAGAAGAAAAAATATGGCTTAACTAAGGTCTATAAAAATATCATAAAATCATAATAAACATGAGTTCTAAAGGCCGAAAAACTAGGTTTAACCCGATACAAAAAGTATATTTGCACATAATTTAGCATATGTATTCGTACCGCACATTATTTCTGAAACATGTAGCCCAAACAAGTCCTGCTCCTATTGCCTTAGAAATTATTAAAGGTAGAGGGGTGTGGTTAACAGACGTCAATAAAAAACGCTATATAGATTTTATAAGTGGAATAGGCGTTAGTTCATTAGGGCATTCGCATCCAGCGGTAGTTAAGGCAGTGCAAAAACAAATTAGAAAGTACGCGCATTTAATAGTGTATGGAGAGTTTATTCAAGCTCCACAAGTGCGTTTAGCTGAATTATTATCTAAACATCTTCCATCGAATTTAAATTCGGTTTATTTTATAAATAGCGGCTCTGAAGCTACCGAAGTAGCCATGAAATTGGTGAAAAGAGCTACGGGTAGATCTAAAATTGTAGGTATGAAATATGCCTATCATGGTAGTACTCAAGGTTCGTTGAGCTTAATGGGCGATGAGTTTTTTAAAACTGCTTATAGACCTTTATTGCCGGATATACATCATATTCGATTTAATAATTTTGAAGACTTAGCCATTATAGATAAAGATACAGCTGCTGTATTTGCTGAAACTATACAAGGCGAAGCAGGTGGAGTGGTGCCTGATGGAGCATGGATTAAAGCTTTACGGAAAAAATGTACCGAAGTTGGAGCTTTATTGGTGTTAGACGAAATTCAGGCAGGTGTAGGAAGAACCGGAAAATTATGGGCTTTCGAACATTTTGATGTTGTGCCTGACCTTTTACTTTTAGCTAAGGGAATTGGAGGAGGTTTACCAATTGGATTGGTGATTGCCGATAAGAGTTTGACAGATTTATTTACTCATAATCCGGTATTAGGACATATAAATACATTTGGCGGAAATGCCGTGTCGGCTGCAGCAGCATTGGCAACTTTTCAATATATAGTTGACGAAAAACCTTACTTAGAAATAGAACAAAAAGAGGCCTTTATTAGAAGTTCATTAAAAGATTATCCTGTTGATATTACAGGTAAAGGATTCTTGTTAGCAGGGCATTTAAAAAGCGAAGAAGAAAACTTCGCATACATATCAGAATGTATTAAGAACGGGCTAATAACAGACTGGTTCTTGTTTAATTCTATGGCTTTTAGAATGGCGCCTCCATTAATAATCAATGAGAAAGAACTTAAAACTTCATTAAACATTATAAAAAAATCCTTTGAAATATTACCTTTGTAACATAACCATTTCTAATTAAATCCCCCATGAGAAAATTAATAGTATTATGGTTTGCTCTGGTTTCATGCGTACTTTCAAATGCCCAAAATGTAGATTTTAAAAAATCTAACTTTCCAAACGACAAAGAGGGCTTCCAGAAAGCTATAGCCAACCTTCAAAAAGCAGACAATTTTTATTTTCAAGGTCCACACCGCTACGAACGTGCTTTAAAGTACTATTTGCTAGCAAACAACTTCAACCCTAACAATTCAGGTTTAAATCAAATTATTGGTAATATTTATACCACCCTTAATTTGCCAGGCGAAGCTTTGCCTTATATCCAAAAGGCAATTGAATTAGACCCTTCTTATAGACTTGAATCGTCTAAAGTTTTAGCTCATACTTATCATCTCGATATGCAATGGGATAAAGCTATTGAGGAATATACGCAGTATATTAAATCCCAAGAGTCTAAAAAAGCTAAAGCTAAATCTCCTGCTGAAATTGAATTAATCAATAAGGAGATTAGAGACGCTCAATTAGCCATACAACAATGTAATAATGGTAAGATTGTTACTAAAGATTCTGTTCGTGTAATTGTTTCAAATCTTGGTCCAAATATCAATTCGAAGTACCCAGATTATAGTGCAATTGTTACTCCAGATGATAAAACTATCTACTTCACAACGCGTAGAAGTACCGTTACTGGAGGTTTAATACCTGAAGGTGAACCATATTATTACGAAGACGTTTTCTATAGTACTCGTCTTGAAGATGGTCAATGGGACGGAGCACGCCCTCTGCCAGGTGCTATTAATACTAAAGATCACGAAGGCCTTGTAGCACTTTCGCCAGACGGGACTAAGATGATTATTTACCGTTATAAAAATGGTGGCGACTTATTTGAGTCAACTTTCGATGGTACCAACTGGAGTGTAGCAAAACCAATTACAGAAATTAATACCCCTTATCGTGAGTCGCATGCAGCATATTCTCCAGATGGTAATACTTTGTATTACGTGTCTGAAAACGTTACGCTAGGTGCTCAAAATCGAGATATTTTCTTTGTTACTCGCCAAGAAGACGGTAAATGGGGAAAGCCAACTCGTCTTGACGATAATATCAATACCCCTTACAACGAAGATGCTGTGTTTATAGATTCTCAAGGTACTATGTATTTTGCGTCGCAAGGTCACAACTCTATCGGTGGTTACGATATCTTTAAATCAACCGGAAGTGGCGCTAACTGGACTAAAGCCGAAAATATGGGCTACCCAGTTAATACACCAGCTGATGAATTATTCTTTACCGTGCTAAATAACGGGTCTAAAGCTTATTTCAATTCGAACCGTAGAGGTGGTAGAGGTGAAAAAGATATCTATCAAATGTTATTTGTAGACTATCTTGATCTTACTCTAAAAGGTAAATTCTTCGATGTTAATACTCGCGAATTAGTTGAGAATGTTGAAATGATACTTCAGGTTTTGCCTGATACTTCTATTGTTCCTGTAACTATAAATGTTCCTGGAAATTATTCGGCTCCAATTACTACTCAGTATTCTTATAGAGCTAAAATTAAAGCTGTAGGTTACGATCCTATTGAAGTTGATTTTAAACCTGAAGATATTAATGCCGATAGCTTAATTGCTAAAAAAGACTTCTACTTAACTCCAGGTGGTACTGTGGTTTGGAAAGGTAATATTATCGATGCTGAGTCTGGACAAAAGCTTAATGGAAAAGTAACTTTAGTTGAAATTATGACTAAAGAAGAAAGAAGCATTGAAGCCAATGCAGATTCTAAATTCGAAATTCCACTCGAAAGAGGTCGCGCTTATTCTGTGAAAGGTGAATCGAAAGGTTACATCACTTACGATGAAATGATCTCTACTAATGAAACTGGAAATAAAAATGGTATCCTTGAAAAAGATATTCCATTAGTTCAAAATGCATCAACTGGTCAATTTACCATGGTTGGTACCGTTTACGATGCAGTAACTAAAAAAGAAGTTCCAGCTAAAATTACTATCTATAAAGAGAATAAAGTTTAGTTAGCTGAAGTGAATTCTGAAGTAAATAAAGGCTATTCAACTAAGTTGAATAATAATACAGTTTACTTTATGAAAGTGGAAGCTGAAGGCTATAATATCTTAGAAGATCGCGTTAAAGTAAACGTTCCTAAAAATCAAACTGAATACAGAAAAGACTTCTATGTATCGAATTCTGTTGGTCAGTTAATGTCTATTAAGAATATTTACTTCGACTTCGATAAATATAACTTAAGACCAGACGCTTTAGTTGAATTAGAAGCTCTTAAGAAATTAATGTTGGAGTTCCCTAATACTCATGTTGAATTAAGTGGGCATACCGATATTAAAGGTACTTATGAATACAATAAGGTATTATCTTTAAATCGTGCTAGAGCTGCATACGATTGGTTAATTGCAAACGGAATTAAAGCAAACCGTATTAAATATACATACTATAGCTTTAGTAAACCTGCCGTTTCGAATACCAATGCAGATGGTTCTGATAACGAAGCAGGACGTGCATTAAATAGAAGGGTGGAGTTTAAATTATATGATCCTTCTGTAATTGAAACAGACGACGAATTAGATTCTGAATAATACAAAAAAAGAGGCTTAGGCCTCTTTTTTTATTTTAATAAAACTCCTTTTTCATTCATTACTGGAACGGTAGTGAGATGTTTTTTATCTATAGTTTCAGGTAAGAATAAATATTTCTTATCGTATAAAGTTCCGTCCATAAAAAAGCTAACGTAATACTCATTTGTAAGTCCGAATACCTCCTCCATTATTGGTTCAATCATAACAAAAGTATTGGGATCAATTTTCTCGAAAAACCAACGGATAGTAGAGGTTTCTCTATGCTCATCATTAAGCATCCCATAACCTTTAGAGGTAATCATAACGTTTTCAATTGGGCTTTCATTGGTATTTACTAAAAATACATTCCAATCCCCTGTATTTACGTCGCCAGTATCAATAACTGCAGCTACAGCAATTCCTGTAACTTCAGGTCTTAAATCTTCAACTTTCATAGTACAAAGTTGAGAAAATGCGATGAACCTTCCAAATTAAGGTCTTTTCAGGCGTTCTTGAATTTCTTTGTATTCCTCGGCAGTAACAGGAATATTTCCCCGACCATCGTTATAATTTACGGTGCCTACAAATTTGCCATCGCTATTTACAAATGGAGTAAGAACTGGCTTATTTCCACGACTCATGGCTTCTTTTAATAATTCAGCTCTCTCTTTTTCTTTCTCTTCTTCCTTTTGTTTGCGCGCTTGTACGTAAGCTTCACGTTTAGCCTGACGTTCTTCTATTTCGGTTAAAGCTTTGCTTTGTCGATTCTTATCTAAATCAGCCGTTCTTTTATTTCCTAAAGTTGCATCATCCGATTGCATCTTCAACTGGCGTGCAACTAAAGTCTGGCGCTTTGCATCTTCTTCTAAAAACTTCTCGTAATCTTCTTTCGCCTTCTCTTGATTTTCTACAATCTGAGATTGCGCTTTTGCACCTTTAGCTTTACTTATTTGTACAGTATGCTCTAAATCTTTATTCGACTTTAATTGAGCCATTTTTTTGTTCTGCCGCTCTAAATATTCTTGCTTAGATATTTGTTGACGAGTATGGAATTGATTTAGAGAATCAATCAAAAACTTTTGTCTATAATAATCTCTAGCTTGCAATGCCGATGCCCTTTCTTCAGCTTTTATAGCCGCTAGACGCGCTTTTTCTTGCTCCTCTGCTAAACGTGCTTGTTCGGCTTCAGCTCGCTTACGATTTAACTCTTCAAGTTCAGCTTGACGTTGCAATTCTTTTTCTAATTCAGCCTGACGTTGTGCTCTTGCTAATGCCTCTTGGTCTTCACGCATTTTTTGCAATTGAGCCTGACGTTCAGCTTCTAATTGTTGTTGCCTTAATTTAGCCTCTTCCGCTTCTCTTAATCTTTTTTCTTCTTCTGCTTTTTTACGCTCTAGTTCTTCTAACTTGCGCTTTTCTTCTTGCTGACGTAAACGTTCGCTCTCGGCTGCTAAAGCTTCTTTTTGAGCTTGTTTTTTAGCTTCTTCTTCTAATCGTTTTTGTTGTAATGCTTC
>Ga0079224_100010980_pt1 | contig 12449 bp, 13 predicted proteins | sample Stecom2015_FD_80414 | JGI IMG/M metagenome (GOLD analysis project Ga0079224, IMG submission 80414) | Agricultural soil microbial communities from Utah to study Nitrogen management - Steer compost 2015 | ecosystem: Environmental > Terrestrial > Soil > Agricultural land | place: USA: Utah...
CGCCGGTGTACCGGTTGCGGTAGCCGCAATCCTCGATCGCCCGCCCGAACGCCTGGTTGAGCCGCCGGACGCGGGTCCTGAGCACGTCCTGGAAACGCAACAGGAGCGGGAAATCGATGCCCCTGCGCCCGGCCTCCTCCACCACGTCCAGCACGTCGATCCCGAGGTCCTGGTCGTCGAAAGGATGGACGGCGATGTGGCCGGCCTCGTTGATGCGGAAGAAACCGTCGCCCCAGGCGTCGAGCCGGTACAGCTCGCCGGCATCGTCGACCGACCACGAGGGCGGTGTCACGGCCTTCTCTGTCGTCGCGCTCATCGGCGGCAGCGGTTCAGCGGCCCAGCACGCAGGCGAAGATCAAGGGCGCCACGATCGTCGCGTCGGATTCGATGATGAACTTCGGCGTGTCCGCGGACAGCTTGCCCCAGGTGATCTTCTCGTTCGGCACGGCGCCGGAATACGAGCCGTAGCTCGTCGTGGAATCGCTGATCTGGCAGAAGTAGCCCCAGCGGGGCACGTCATGCCGGCCGAGGTCCTGCTGCAGCATCGGCACGACGCAGATCGGGAAATCGCCGGCGATGCCTCCGCCGATCTGGAAGAAGCCGACCGAAGCCTCCCTCGCCGTTTTCTCGTACCAGTCGGCAAGGAAGATCATGTACTCGATGCCGCTCCGCACCGTGTGCACGTTCTCGATCTCGCCCGTGATGCAGTGCGAGGCGTAGATGTTGCCCAGGGTGGAATCCTCCCAGCCGGGCACGATGATCGGCAGGTCGCGCTCGGAGGCGGCGAGCAGCCAGCTGTCCTTCGGGTCGATCTGGTAGTGCGGCTCGAGCGCGCCCGAGCGCAGCACCCGGTACAGGAACTCGTGCGGGAAATACCGCTCCTTCTGCCGGTCCGCGTCCACCCAGACGTCGAGCACGGCACGCTCGATCCGCCGGATCGCTTCCTCCTCCGGGATGCAGGTGTCGGTCACGCGGTTCAGGTGCTTCTCCAGCAGGGCCTCTTCGTCCTTCGCGGTCAGCTCACGGTAGTGCGGCACCCGTACGTAGTGCTCGTGCGCCACGAGGTTGAACACGTCCTCCTCGAGGTTCGCGCCGGTGCAGCAGATGGCGTGCACCTTCTCCTCGCGGATCATGTCCGCCAGCGAGAGGCCGAGCTCGGCCGTGCTCATGGCGCCCGCCAGCGTCATGAACATCACACCGCCTTCGTCCAGGTGCCGCACGTAGGCGTCCGCGGCGTCGACCAGCGCGGCCGCATTGAAATGCCGGAAGTGGTGGTGGACGAAATCGCGTACCGCCGTCATGCGCTTCTCCTCGGGATAAAAAGGTGCAGGGATGAAGAAGGACAGTGACCCTGCCCGGTTCCTCGGCCGGGGACGGTGACCTGTCGCGGTCACTGCCCGCGTATTAAAACACAGGGACCTGCTGCGTGAGGCAATGGAAGGTGCCGAGGCCCAGCACGAGATCGCGACAGTCGATCGCCACGACGTCGCGGCCGGGAAAGCAGGCCGCGAGCTTCGCGCGGTTCGCCTCGTCGGCGGGATCCTCGAAGGCGGGCATCAGGACGACGCGGTTGCCGATGTAGAAGTTCGCATGGCTCGCCGGCAGGCGCTCGCCGCGCCACTCCATCGGCCGCGGCATCTCGAGCTCGATCACCCGCAGCGGCCGCCCGTCCGCGAGGCGGAAGCCGGCGAGGCGCTCGCGGTTCTCGGCGAGCGGCTCGTAGTTGTCGTCGCGGCGGTCGCGCTCGACGACGGTCACGACGGTGTCTTCCGCGACGAAGCGCGTGAGGTCGTCCACGTGCCCGTCGGTGTCGTCGCCGACGATGCCCTCGCCGAGCCAGAAGACCTGCGAGACGCCGAGGAGCTCGCGCAGGCGGCTCTCGATCGCCTCCCGGTCCAGGCCCGGGTTGCGGTTCGGGTTGAGCAGGCACTGCTCGGTCGTGAGCAGTGCGCCCGCGCCGTTCACGTCGATCGAGCCGCCTTCGAGCACCATGTCCACGCGCAGGCTCGGCACGCCGAGCGCCGCCGCCATCGCCGCCGCGACCTGGTCGTCGAGGTCGAACGGCGGGTACTTGCCGCCCCAGGCGTTGAAGCGGAAATCGAGCGCGAGCGCGGGATCGTCGGGGTGCTCACGGGTGACGAAGATCGCCCCGTGATCCCGGCACCACGCGTCGTTGGTCGGGATGCGATGGAACGCGACCCGGTCGGGCCGCGCCTTCCCTTCGAGCAGCTCGCGGACGTGCCGCTCGTGGCGCTCGTCGAGCACGTTGATGCGCACGAGCTCGCTTTCGGCGAGCGCCTGGACGGCGCGCACCATGACCGGCTCGACCGGCTCGAACTTGCCGGGCCAGCTCTCGCGCTTGTGCGGCCAGGAAATCCAGGTCGCCTGGTGCGGCGCCCATTCCGCCGGCATGCGGTAACCGCGCGCGGCCGGGGTCGCGTCCGTCTCATTCGGGTTCATGCGCGGACTGTGTCACCGTCGCGTCGTCATGGAAAGACCCCGCGTCCGTTTCCGCGCGCGGCTCACCGGGATGGACGCGGAACCGGCAGGCGCCGCCGCCGCGCACCATGCATTCGACGTGCTCGATACCGGCGCCGAGCAGGGTCTCGAGCAGCGCGAGATCGAGCTCGCACACCTCGCGGTGCTCGCGCGCGAGGTCGTGATAGATGCAGTTGCGCGCGTCGATCAGCGGCAGCTCGCGGCCCGGGTCCGGCGCGCTGCGCGCCCGGTACCCCAGCTCGCTCATGATCGCCACGACCTCGTCGATGCGGCGCTCGGGCCCGCAACCTGCCACCCGGTGCCGGTTCTGCGCGCCGAGCCGCCGCCCGAGCTGGCGCATGGCCGCGGCCAGGCCGTCGCTGCCGAGGCGCTCGCGCAGGCCGGCGATGAGCAGGTCGGAGAACAGCGCGTACTGCTTCGGGAACAGGTGCTCGCCGCTCCCGGTCAGGCGCCAGGCGAAGCCGGGGCGGCCGCCCTGCGAGGCGCGCGGCGTCTTCTCGACGAAGCCGCCGGCGGCCAGCGCGGCGAGGTGCTGGTGCACCGCGCTCCTGCTGATGCCGAGGGCGTGCGCGAGCTCGTCGGCGCTCTGCCCGGCCTTGTGCTCGAGGAGCAGCGTGAGCAGCCGGCGCTGGCGCTCCCCGAGGCCGGCGATGGCGGGAGGGTTGTCCATGGACGGGATGATAGCGGGCCGACCTTTATTTAGTTTATCAAGTTGTTTATTGACAAAGTCAACGGCGCCTGCCTAGACTCGCCCGCACGGCTCGAAGGCTTCCAAGGAGAACAAGATGCTGACTGCCGCCGTGATCGTGTTCGCCGTCGCCGCCGTGGGCGGCGTCGTCCTCGCCCTCCACGTCCTCAAGGGCAAGCTCGCGCCCTGGGCCCTGTCCGTGCTGCATGCCGGGCTCGGTGCCGCGGGCATCGTGCTGCTCCTGCTTTTGCTCGCCGACGGCGGAGCCTCGCTGCTCGCCTGGGCGCTGGCGCTGTTCGTCGTGGCCGCCCTCGGAGGCTTCTGGCTCGCGTCCCGCCACGCGAAAAAGGAGCTGCCGCCGAAGGGCGTGGTCGTGCTGCACGCCGTGCTCGCGGTCGGCGGTTTTGCGCTGCTGCTCGCGGCGTTCCACGGCGCAGGCGCCGGGGCCTGATGCCGCCGCTGGCCACGCGCCTCCACCCGCCTTTCCTGCACTTCCCGATCGCCTCCTGGACGGCAGGCACCGGGCTCGATCTCGCGCTGGCCGCCGGGCTCGGCCTGCCCGGGCCCGACGGTCATGCCCTCGCCCACGGCCTCCTGTGGGCGGGGGTGCTCAGCGCTTTGCCCACGGCCGCCGCGGGGCTCGTCGACTTCGCGCGCCTGCCCCGCTCCGTCCAGGACAGCCGTTTCCTCAAGCGGCACATGCTCGCGATGAGCGTGGCGTTCTTGCTGTACTTCGCCGCCGCCGCCTGGCGCCTCGAGGCCGGCGCGTTCGCCGCGCCGGCCGCGCCCGCGATGCTGCTCCTGGAGGCGGCCGGCCTCGCCGCGCTCGTCGCGGGCGGCCACTGGGGCGGCCGCGTGGTGTTCGACGAGCTCCCGCGCGCCGACCCTCCCGGGCCCTGAGCGTCAGGCGCTCCCGAGCTGGTAGACGAAAAGCGCGCCCAGGTACCCCATCGCGGTCATGTAGGTCCACGCGAACACCGGCCAGCGCCAGCTGTTGGTCTCGCGCCGGATGACCGCGAGCGTCGCGGCACATTGCAGGCACCACGCGTAGAAGACCAGGAGCCCGCACACCATCGGCAGCGTGTACACGGGAGCGCCGTCCGGCCACGTCGCCGCGTGCAGGCGCCCGGACAACGTTTCGTCGCTCGCCTCGTCGCCGACGGCGTACACGGTGCCGAGGACGGCGATGACCACCTCGCGCGCGGGGAATCCGGCGATGACCGCCGCCGAGACCTTCCAGTCCCAGCCGAGCGGCCGGAATGCCGGCGCGACGAGCTTGCCCGCGCGGCCGAGCCAGCTCTGCTCGAGCTGCGCCGCGGCGGCCGCGTTCGCGAGGTCCGTGCGCGCGGCGTCCAGCGCCTCGCCCGTGAGCGTGGCTTCCGCCTGCGCCAGCGACGCGGCGAGCTCCGTCTCCACCGCTTCCGAGCGCGGGTAGTAGGCGAGCGCCCAGACGACGACCGCGACCGTGAAAATCACCGTCCCGGCGCGGCGCAGGAACACCCGGGCGCGCCCGAGGAGCTGGATCGCGACGGTGCGCAGGTTCGGGCGCCGGAACTCCGGCAGCATGAGCGCGAACGGCGGCTTCGGCCCGCGCAGCGCGGTCTTGCGCATGAGGAGCGCCGTCAGCACGCCGGCGACGATGCCGAGCAGGTACAGGCCGAACAGGACGAGGCCCTGCAGGTTGAACCACCCGACCGCGGTCGCCGGCACGAACGCGGCAATCAGCAGCGCGTAGACCGGCAGCCTCGCCGAGCACGTCATGAACGGCGCGGCGAGGATCGTCGCGATGCGATCGCGCCGGTTCGGGATCACGCGCGTCGCCATGATGCCGGGCACCGCGCACGCGAAGCTCGAGATCATCGGGATGATCGACTGGCCGGAGAGACCGACCGAGCGCATCACCCGGTCCATGAGGTAAGCCGCCCGCGCGAGGTAGCCCGAGTCCTCGAGCACGATGATGAACAGGAACAGGATCATGATCTGCGGCAGGAAGACGACCACGCTGCCGACGCCTGCCACCACGCCGTCCGCGAGCAGGCTCGTGAGCGCCCCGGGCGGCAGCGTGGCCGTGAGCCAGGCGCCGGTCGCCGCCGTCGCCGCGTCGATCGCATCCATGAGCGGCGTGGCCCAGGCGAACACCGCCTGGAACACGACCGCCATCACGACGAACAGGCCGATCGTGCCCGGAACCGGGCGGTTCAGCCACGCCGCGATGCGCGCGCCCCAGGTGCGGTAGCGGGGAGTGCCGCTCTGCACGTCGGCGAGCACGCCGCGGACCCACGTGTAGCGCCGCTGCGCCTCCTCCGCGAGCGGCGGGTAGCCGTTGAACAGCCGTGCACGAGCCGCCCGCATCGCCGCGGCAAACCCCTCGTCGCCCGCAAGCGCCACGGCCGGCCCGTCCACGCCGTCGATCAGGGCACGCTCGATCTCGACCGGCTGCAGCGCGGCGGCACGCGTTGCCAGCGCGCGCGCCGCTTCCCGCAGCTCCGGCCAGAACGGCGCCACGCTCGGCGCCGGCGCCGCCGGCAGCGCCGCCAGCGCCCGCCGGAGCGCCTGCACCCCGTGCCCCGTGGTGGCGACGACCGGGCACACGGTCGCACCGCCGAGGTGGGCGGACAGCTTCTCCACGTCGACGGACAGGCCGGCGGCCTGCGCCGCATCGCTCATCGTGAGCGCGACGACGACGGGAAGGCCGAGCTCCACAAGCTGGCCGACGAGGAACAGGCCCTGGTAGAGATTGTTCATCGCCACCACGGCGAGGATGCCGGCCGGCTTGCGCACGCCGGGCATGCGCCCCATCACGACGTCGACCGCGATGCGCTCCTCCAGCGAGTGTGCCGACAGCGAGAACGTGCCCGGCAGGTCGACGAGCTCGAGCGCGACGTCGCCGAGCCTCGCGATGCCGACGTGCTTCTCGACGGTGACGCCGGGGGAATTGGCGGTGCTCTGCCGCAGGCCGGTCAACCGGTTGAACAGCGTGCTCTTGCCGGAGTTCGGGTTGCCGACGACCGCGATGGTGGCACGCGGATGCTGCCGGACCGCAATACGCTCGACGGGGATGCCGACGGTGCGGGTGTCAGCCACCATCGGCGGCAACGATCACGAAGTGTCGGGCCTGTTCGCGACGCAGCGAGATGCCGTTGCCGAAGAGGCGAAACTCCAGCGGATCCCCCCCGATCGCGGCCCCGGTCGCCTCCACCTCCGCGCCGGCCACGAGCCCCAGCACCATGAGCCGCTGCACGGCGGGATCGGCGGGGTCGACGGCCGTGATCACGGCTTTCTGGCCACGCCGCAGGGTGTCGAGGGTGAGGCGGGAAGGTGCTTTCACCGGTGCCGGTTGACGGAGTCCGTCCGCGATCTGCCAATGATAATGATTCTCATTCCGCCCCTCAAGGGTGCCGGGGCCGTCCCGCGGGCGGCCTCCCGCTCGCCGCTCGTGACCGCCTCCTCGACCGGGCCCGCCGCCCGCATCCGTATGACGAAAACGGCATATGCCCCGGCCTTCTTCGTCTAAGCGCGCGCCATCCGGTCGCGCGACCGCGTGCTAAGATCGCGTGCACAAAAAACGACCACGTCAACAACGAGGCACATCATGACGCTCAGAATCAATTCCGAGGCACCGAACTTCCAGGCGGATACCACGGAAGGCAGGATCGATTTCCACGAGTGGATCGGTGATGGTTGGGCCGTGTTGTTCTCGCATCCGAAGGATTTCACGCCCGTTTGCACCACCGAGCTCGGCTACATGGCAGGGCTCAAGGACGAGTTCGCGAAGCGCAACTGCAAGATCATCGGCCTGTCCGTCGACCCGGTGGAAAGCCACAAGGGCTGGCTCAAGGACATCGAGGACGTGCAGGGCAACCCGGTCAACTACCCGCTGATCGGCGATCCGAAGCTCGAGGTCGCGAAGCTCTACGACATGCTGCCCGAGGATGCGGGCGACACCGCCGACGGACGCACGCCGGTGGACAACGCCACGGTGCGCTCCGTGTTCCTCATCGGGCCGGACAAGAAGATCAAGGCGATGCTCATTTACCCGATGAGCTCGGGACGCAATTTCGACGAGATCCTGCGCCTGCTCGACTCGCTGCAGCTCACGGCGAAGCACCAGGTCGCCACCCCGGTGAACTGGCGCCCGGGCGACGACGTCATCATCGCACCGTCCGTGCCCGACGACGTCGCGCGCGAGAAGTACCCGTCAGGCTGGAAGTCTCCGAAGCCTTACATTCGCTACGTGCCGCAGCCGAAGTAAGCGCACCGGACACGACGGCGCCTTGAAATACTACCGGGACTTCGTCGACGCGGTCGGCAACACCCCGCTCATCCGGCTCAGGGGCCCGAGCGAGGAAACCGGCTGTGAGATCCTCGGCAAGGCGGAATTCCTGAACCCGAGCGGCTCGGTCAAGGACCGGGCCGCGAAGTTCATCGTGCTCGCCGCGGAGGAGAGCGGCGCGCTCCGCCCGGGCGGCACCGTCATCGAGGGCACGGCCGGCAACACCGGCATCGGGCTCGCGCACGTGTGCAATGCGCGCGGCTATCGCTGCATCATCGTCATTCCCGAGACGCAGTCACCCGAGAAGCTCGACCTCCTGCGCGCACTCGGCGCGGAGGTCCGGCCGGTGCCGGCGGTACCGTACAAGGATCCGAACAACTTCCAGAAGATCGCCGGGCGCCTCGCCGAGGAGACCGAGAACGCGATCTGGGCGAACCAGTTCGACAACCTCGCGAACCGCGAAGCGCACATTCGCACGACCGGTCCCGAAATCTGGCGCGACACCGGCGGCCGGATCGACGCGTTCGTGTCGACATCGGGCACCGGCGGCACGCTCGCGGGCACCTCCCTGTACCTGAAGTCGAAGAAGCCCGACGTGCTCACTGTGCTCGCGGACCCGACCGGCACGGCGACCTGGCACTACGTCAAGCACGGGGAGCCCAAGGTCGTGGGCGGACCGTCCATCTCGGAAGGCATCGGCAGCACGCGCATCACCGCCAACTTCGACGGTGCGCCCATCGACGACGCGGAGATGATCCCGGACCAGGAGTGCGTCGACACCGTCTACCGGTTGCTGTACCGGGAGGGCCTGTTCCTCGGCAGCTCTTCGGGCATCAACGTCGCCGCCGCGATCCGCGTCGCGAAGCGGCTCGGCCCCGGGCACGTGGTGGTCACGGTGCTCTGCGACGGTGGCGGCCGCTACCAGTCGCGGCTGTTCAACCGCCGCTGGCTCGAGGAGAAAGGGCTCCACGCGCCCAGCCCGCCGTAGCGCTTCCGCTGCCCCGGCCGGGCGTCCCGGCGCCCCGGCGGACAGCGAGCGGGAGAAGCCCGCGAAACGGCGGCGCCCGTCGCCGGTGCGGGTATCATCACCCTACCCCCGTTCTTCGTGCGACGTGCGTGCTCCCCAACCTCGCCCTGGACCGCCTCGCGCCCGGATCCCTGACGATCCGACTTGCCGCGACTGCGGCCTTCATCTGGCTGTCGATCGTGGTCGCCGTCGTGTTCCTGCTGCTGCGCGAGCGCGAGGCGACCCTGGAACGGGAGAGCCGCAACCTGTCAGCGCTGGCGCTGGCACTCGAGGCGCACACCGCGAGGACGTTCCAGGCGGTCGACCTGACGCTCGCCGGCGCGGTCGATGCCATGCGACTCGCCGACAACCTGCCCCCTCACGACCCGGAGTTCCAGGAGGCACTGGAGCGCCGCCTCGAGTTTCTCACGCCCTACGTGCGGGCAATCTTCATCATCGACGCCACCGGGAGGGTGATTCACGACACGCGCTATCCGGACGGGCCGGCGCTCACACCCGCCGGCGACAGCTACTTCCTGGCCCACCGGCGCAACCCGGCGCTCGTCTCCCGGATCGGCCCGCCGGTGGCGGACCATCCCGGCCTTGGCTGGTTCGTGCCGGTCACGCGCCGGGTGCAGCAGGGCGCGGAGTTCGGCGGCGTCGCCGTCGCCGCGGTCCAGCCGCTCTACTTCGAGACGCTCTTCCGGCGCATGGGCCTCGGCCGGAAGGACGTCATCTCGCTCTACCACGTGAACGGCGACCTCATCTCCCGCTTTCCGGACGCCGGCCGCTCGGCCGGCCGCTCGTTCGCGGACTCCGCCCTGTTCGCCATCTGGCTCCCGCAGGGCAGCTCGGGCACCTTCGTCACCGATGCGCCGGCCGGGCAGCGCGAGCTCGTCGCGTGGCGCGAGGTGGAAGGACAGCCGCTCGTGGTGTCGGTGGCGGAGAACTTGAGCACGGTGCTCGCACCGTGGCGCGCCATCGTGGCCGGCGCCACCGTCGGGCTGGCATCGCTGCTCGCCGTGCTGACCCTGCTGGTGCTGCGGTTCAGCCGCCAGCAGCGGATCCGTGAACGCGCTTACGAGCAGGCGGCGAGCGCCGAACGCATGCAGGCCTTAGGCCACCTGACGAGCGGGATCGCGCACGACTTCAACAACCTGCTCGGCATCGTCTCCACCAGCCTCGGCGTGCTGTCGCACGAAGAGGCGGATACCGCGGCGCGGCGTCATTCCCTGGCCGCGGCCGAGCGCGCCGTCCGCCGCGGCGCGGAGCTGATACGCCGCCTGGCGACGTTCGCGCGCAGCCGCCCGATGGAGCTCAAGACCGCCAGCCTGAACGACTGCATAGAGTCGTCGCGCGACCTGCTGGAGCGGGCCGCCGGGCGACAGGTCGAGGTCGACCTGGAGCTCGCGCCGAGCCTCCCGCCGTGCCGGCTCGACGATACCGAGCTCGAGGTCGCCCTCGTCAATCTCGTCCTGAATGCGCGCGACGCGATGGCGGGAGCAGGCCGCATCCTCATTCGCACTTACCCGGGCGAGGGCGAGCGCGTGTGCGTGTCCGTCGAGGATACCGGTCACGGCATGAGCGAAGCGGTACAGCGCCACGCCTTCGAACCCTATTACACGACGAAAGGCGAAGGAGGCTCCGGGCTCGGGCTCGCGCAGGTCTACGGCTTCATGCTGCAGGTCGGCGGCGAGGCACGGGTCGAATCGAACCCGGGAGCCGGCACGAAGGTCGAGCTTTGCTTTCCCTCGGTGAGCGCTCCCGCGGTCAGCGCTCACTCCACCAATCGATGAACTCGTCGAACTGGATGGCGCCGTCGTCGTCGCTGTCGATCTCGTCGAAGCCGATACGCGCTTCCTCCTCGGAGACGCCCGCGTTCAGGTCGTCCAGCATGCGCCGGAACTCGTCGTAATCGATCTTCCCGTCGCCGTTGGGATCGTTGTAGTTGAAGGTCTCCCTGAGCTCGGCGATCTTTTCCGGGGTCGGTGCCATCGTCGCTCCGTTTCGCGTTCGCATTCGGCCGGAGCCTATTCTGCCCTCCCCCGCACCGCATGCAAGCGGCGGGAGCCGGCGTTTTGGGCTATTCTTGCAGGGGCCGCACCGGCGGCCGGCGTCACCCTTCAGTCCAACGTCCACATGGAGGCAACGGAATGGCCGGTTACGTGACCAACATCGAGCAGGCCACGCTCGAGAACGACGACTATCGCAGGGTATTGTTCACCGGCCCGAACATGCAGCTCGTGCTGATGACGCTGCAGCCGGGCGAGGAGATCGGGCTCGAAACGCACGACGAGCACGACCAGTTCATCCGTGTCGAATCCGGAACCGGCAAGGTCCAGCTCGGCGGCGAAGAGCACGATCTGTCGGACGGCGTCTCCGTCGTCATACCGGCAGGTACCCGGCACAACGTCGTCAACACCTCGTCGAGCGAGGCGCTGCGCCTTTACACCCTGTACAGCCCGCCCGAGCATCCGGACGGCACGGTGCACCGCACGAAGGCGGACGAGCCGGCACACTGAGCGCCAGCCGGGTGGATCCCAGGCACTTCACACCCGCATGAGCGCGCGCACCGCCGCCGCCGGACGCGCGCCGGTACGCGGGCAGCTCCACCTCGTGCGCCTGGCGGGCGTCGACGTCTACCTCGACTGGAGCCTGCTGATCATCTTTTTCCTGATCAGCACGAGTCTCGCGAGCGGGCTGTTCCCGGCGTGGCATCCCGAGTGGAGCGCCGCCACCTCCTGGCTGACGGCGCTTGCCGCGGCGGCCCTGTTCCTGTTGTCGGTGCTGACGCACGAAATGTCGCACGCGCTCGTCGGGCGTGCACGCGGGATGTCGATCCGCCGCATCACGCTGTTCATCTTCGGCGGCATGGCACACCTGGAAGAGGACCCGCACGACTGGCGCACCGAGCTCTACATGGCCGCGGTCGGGCCGCTCACGAGCCTCGTGCTCGGGTTCCTGTTCATCTGGCTCGGCTCGTTCAGCGTGGGCCCGCTTCCGGACGGCCCGATGCAGCCGGAAGAGATCGTCCGCCAGCTTTCGCCGTGGGGCACGCTCCTGCTCTGGCTCGGCCCAGTCAACATCGTGCTCGGCCTGTTCAACCTCGTGCCGGGATTCCCGCTCGACGGCGGACGCGTCATGCGCGCCGCGATCTGGGGGGCGACGGGGGACCTGCACAAGGCGACCCGCTTGGCCTCGTATGCCGGGCGCGCGTTCGCGTGGCTGCTCATCGCCGCCGGCGTCGCCATGATCCTCGGGATGCAGGTGCCGCTCTTCGGGCGCGGTTTCGTGGGCGGCCTCTGGCTCACCCTGATCGGCTGGTTCCTGCACAACGCCGCGCTGATGAGCTACCGGCAACTGCTCCTGCACAGCGCCCTCAAGGGCGTGCCGGTCGAGCGCCTCATGCTGAGCGGCGTGCGGACCGTCGAGCCCGACGTCACGTTGCAGGCGTTCGTCGACGACTACGTCATGGGCCACGAGCAGCGCGCGTGGCCGGTGCTGGAAGGCGGGCGCTTTCGCGGCATCGCGAGCCTCTCGGACGTCCGCAAGCGAGCGCGGGATAGCTGGTCGCAATCGCACGTCCGCGACGTGATGACGCCGGCGGAGGCCGTGCTCACGGTGCGGCCGCAGGACGAGAGCGAGCGAGCGCTCCTGCTCATCGCGCAGCGCGGCGTCAACCAGCTCCCGGTGATGGACGGCGAGCGGCTCGTCGGGCTCGTTCGGCGGGAGGACATCCTGCGCTGGCTCTCGTTGCACGAGAGCGCATTCGAGGACGGGCCGCGGCGCGACCCCCTGTAGCTGGCACCCGGCCGGCCGCCCTTGTGCAGAAGCGCGCGCATCCCGCGCGACGATGCGGAGTCGTTGGCTTTGGTGGCACCAACCTCTGCCGCCGCATCGTTCATGCCCGTTGGCGATCGGCGCTCATGCTCCGCCGCGACCGGGGGGTGTCCCCGGGGGAATGGCTCCCATGCGGACACGGC
>Ga0079224_100010983_pt1 | contig 12447 bp, 11 predicted proteins | sample Stecom2015_FD_80414 | JGI IMG/M metagenome (GOLD analysis project Ga0079224, IMG submission 80414) | Agricultural soil microbial communities from Utah to study Nitrogen management - Steer compost 2015 | ecosystem: Environmental > Terrestrial > Soil > Agricultural land | place: USA: Utah...
GACGAGCAGCCGAAGCTGCCCACAGAAAGTTCGTCCGCTTGTTAACGGCCTGCCCGCCGAAAACAGCAGGCAGTTGTGCAAGGCTCCATCATGCTGTTCAGTTTTCAAGGTCCAGCCGAGCAGAAGCTCTAGCACAGGATAATATACCACAGGCCAAGGGGCGGTGCAAATTAGGGGCGCCAAGGGGAAATCCTTTGGGCGGCAAGGATTTCAGCGGGGCCGCAGCAGGGGGAACAATATGACATCGCGGATGGACGGGCTGTCGGTCAGGAGCATGAACAGCCGGTCGATGCCGATGCCCAGGCCGCCCGCCGGGGGCATGCCGTGCTCCAAGGCTCGCACGTAGTCCTCGTCCATGGGATGGGCTTCGGGGTCGTGCTCCCGCTGGGCCACCTGCTGCATGAAGCGCTCCCGCTGGTCGTCGGGGTCGTTCAACTCGGAAAAGGCATTGGCCAGCTCCATGCCCAGGCAAATGGCCTCGAACCGGTAGGTCAGGTTGGGATCCTCCCGGTGGCGGGATGCCAGGGGCGACAAGACCAGAGGATAGTCCGTCAAGAAAGTGGGCTGCTGCAAAGCCGGCTGGATGTATTCATCCAGGAGATGGTCCACCACTTTGGCCAAGGTGGGCGGCCCGTCCAATTCCAATTGAAGCTTGTCCGCCACCCGGGCGGCGCCCTCGGGCGCCGTCAGGTCGGACCAGGCCACGCCGGCGTATTGGGCCAAGGCGTCGGGGAAGGACAGCCGGCGCCACGGCGGCGTGAAGTCCACTTCCTGACCGCGGATCTGGATGCGGGTGGTGCCCCGCAGGACGACGGCCAGGTGGCTCACCAACTCCTCGGTCAAGGCCATCATGTCTTCGTAGTCGGCATAGGCCTGGTAAAGCTCCAGCATGGTGAACTCGGGATTGTGGCGGGTGGAGATGCCTTCGTTGCGGAAGACGCGCCCCACCTCGTAAACCTTCTCCATGCCCCCCACCAGCAAACGCTTCAAATATAATTCGGGGGCGATGCGCAGGTACAAGGTCATGTCCAAAGCGTTGTGGTGGGTGATGAAGGGCCGGGCCGCGGCGCCGCCGTGGATGGGCTGGAGCATGGGCGTCTCCACTTCCAGGAAGCCCCGCTCGTCCAAAAAGCGGCGCAAGGCCGCCAGCCCCCGGGAGCGGGCGACGAAAACATCCCGTACCTCCGGGTTCACCGCCAGGTCCAAATAGCGCTGCCGGTAGCGCAGTTCCACATCCTTCAGGCCGTGCCACTTGTCGGGCAGGGGGCGCAGGGCCTTGGCCAGCATCTGCCAGCGGGAGACTTCGACGCTGATCTCCCCGCGGCGGGTGCGCATGACCACCCCTTCGACACCGATATGGTCGCCGATGTCCACGGTGTCCAGCAAGCCCTTGTACTCTTCTTCGCCCATGGTTTCGGAGCGGAAGAACAATTGGATGGATCCGGAGAAGTCGGCCAGGGGAGCAAAGGTGGCCCGACCGTGGGTGCGCAGGCCCATTAGACGGCCGGCCACCTTGACGGTGGCGCCCTCCAGGGCGTCGAAGCCGTCCACGATTTGGGCGGCATGATGGGTGCGCTCATACCGACCGCCAAAAGGCTCCTGGCCGATTTGGGCCAGGCGCTCCATCCGGGCCCGGCGGGAAGCCAGAATCTCCTCTTCCCGGGACTGGCTCTTCGGTTGCTGTTCTCCGTTTTCAGGCAGCAAGGGTCACGTCTCCGATGACGGCCGGTTGATGGACAAAATTTGGTAGCGCAAAAGGCCGCCGGGGGTTTGGATGTCCAGCTCGTCGCCGACTGCGCGGCCGAAGAGGGCCTTGCCCACGGGGGACTGATAAGAAATGCGGCCCTCAAAGGGATCCGCTTCGTTGGAGCCTACGATGGTGTAGGTGTGCACTTCGTCCCGGTCCAGATCCCGCACCTCGACCTGGGACCCGATGTGCACCCTGTCGGGATCGACTTCCTCGTCGCTGACCAGGCGGGCCTTCCGCAGCAGCCGCTCCAAATTGACGATGCGGGCTTCCAGCTGGGCCTGCTCGTTCTTGGCATCGTCGTACTCGGAGTTTTCCAGCAGGTCGCCTTGGGCCCGGGCGGCCTTGATGCGCTCGGCCACCTCCCGGCGCTTGACGGTCTTGAGGTGCTCCAGGTCGGCCTCCATCTTCTGCAAGCCTTCCTTGGTCAGCAGGACTTCATCCATCTTCACCAATCGCCCCCCACGGCGAGATTCCCCTGTCGGGCACCGGGCGCGGCGCCGCCACCCTAAACCCGTGGCGGGCAGCCAGCCGCTCGATTTCATCCAGGCGCGCCACGTCCGTTCCGGCACCCAGGGAGTAAGCCCTAGAACGGCCTTCCAATGACAGGATGACGGTTTCGGCCATGGCGGCCGGGATGACTCCCGGCATCCCGCCCGTCATATGGTCCGGCAGCGGGGTGAAGGCTTGGTCCGGCACCGCCACCAGCCCGCCCGTCAATACTTCAATGTCCCCCCGCCGGCGGGCCAATTGCGACGCCCAGGCGTGCGGCGGCGGGACATCACAAACTACGGCCCCGGGCCTCAGCCGGTCCCCTTGAACCCGGCGGGCCGCGGTGCCGTCGAAGTTCAGCACTACATGGGCCGCGGCGGCCACCCGCCGGAGGTCGGTGCTGAAGTCCACCACCAGGCCCGTTTCGGCCATGATGCGATGGGCCAGGTGCTGCAGCCGCACCTCCGCAGAGCCGGCCAGAGTCAGGCGCCGCACGTGCCGGGCCAGCACCCGGGCGGCGACGCTGCCTGATTCGCCGGTGGCCCCCAGCACGGCGAATTCAGCCTGCAGGGGCGTGTAGCCCCGGCGCCGGGCGGCCTGCAGGGCAGCCTCCAGGGCCGCGCTTACCGTATAAGTTTTGCCGTTGGTCAAGGCAATGTCAAGATGGGCCGACAACCGGCTCAAGAGGGCGTCGGGCAGGCCCGCTTGGGGGTCTATACCCAGCAGGCGGGCACCCAAAGTTTGGGCCCGGCGGCCGGCGGCCAGCAGCCGGGACAGGAGGCGTCGCAATCCCCGGTCATCCCCGGGCCGGACCGGGCCGGCCAAGGTCATGAGCCAGCCGGCGGCTTGGCCGTGGGGCGATGCGAAAACAACGGAACGGGCAGGGCGGCCGGGGGGCATCAAGGGTAAGAGCGGGCTCACCAGTTTGTCCAGCAGGACGGGAGGCGCCTGGGCAAGCCATGGATGCCAGTAGGCCAGATGGGCGGCGGAGGCGGAATGCACCAGAAAGGCAAAGGAGCCCGGTGCCACGGGCAGCCATCACCCCGTCGTCAATGGACCGGGACAGCGTCGTTCAAGGTGATCACCCGGGGCTGGAACTCCAGGCGATCCAGCAGATCCTCATAGTCGGCCACCTGCAGCTGATCCGGCTGCCGGCCCGAGGCGGCCACCAAGACGGCTTCCATCACGTTGGTGCCGAAGGAGCGGCCGGCCATGTCGGGGGTGGTGGTCACCAGGAGGGCGACTCCCCGGCGCTTAAGCTCCTCCACGTCTTCGGCGGTGACCGTGTTGGTGATGATGATCTTATGGTCCAACCGGGGCGGCATGTAGCGCCGGATCATGTGGAAGTCACCGGCCACTATGTCGGCGGCCTGGAAGTGCCCTGCGAACTTGGGCGTGTTTTCCCGCTGCTTTTCCCCCGTCGGGTAAATCATGTGGATGGGCAGGCGGCACACGATGGGCGCCACCAGCCGGGCCACCAGGTCCAGGCTGCGCAGGGAGCCCAGGGCCACGGGCAGGCCCAGGACGAACATCAAGTCGCCTACGGCCAGCTGGGCCCCGGCTTCCACCAGGGCTTCGGCCATGCCGAAGCGGTCTACCGCCGCCGTCATCAGCACCCGCTTTCCCTGAAGGGGCACGGTGCCCGTGGCGTTCAGCCAGCGGATGACCCGGCGCTCCAAGGTGTTCTTCAGCCCGCTGCCGTCCACTACGGGGGTGCGTTGAGCAGCCCGGGCCAGGCGCAAGGCGTCCCGGAGGACGTAACGGCGCTGCCCCGCTACTACATACAGGTCTATGCCGCCCAGGCCGAAGGCATCCACCCGGCCGTCCAATTCCTGCAGCAGGGATATGGCCGCCTGGATGTCCCCGTCGGTGCCGCGGCGCTCGATGATGAAGGGCATGCCCAGCAGTTCCAGTTCCACCCGGTGATCCCGCCGGGACGAACCTAGGCTGACGCTGACTACATGCTTGGGCTCCTGGGACGACACCGCAGGCACCTCCTTAACTGCAGGCAAAAACGGCCGCTGAACAGCGGCCGCTGCCGGGCTATTCATCATATTTAAATTAACATCATTTAAAGGGGTCAGTACAAGATCAGTACAAGATGGACCCTCAGCGCACCCAGTGATCCTCTTCGGCGGTGAGGGCGGCGGCTTCCAGCACCGATTCGGTGACGTAGATGGGCGCCCTGGCCCGCACGGCCAAGGCGATGGCGTCGCTGGACCGGGCGTCGATCTCCATTACGCCGTTTTCGGTCTCCAGATCGATTTGCCCGATGTAGGTGTCATCCCGCAGGTCGTGGATGACGACGCTGGTGATCCTTGCCTGCAGCCGCTGGAGAAGGGTCATGACCAAGTCATGAGTCAGTGGCCTGGGGGGCTCTATGCCTTCCACGGGCAGGGCTATGGCCGTAGCTTCGGCCAATCCGATGGAGATGACCAGCACGCGGTTGCCGCCCTTTTCCTGGAGCACCACCACGTTGGCTGCTTCACTTTCCATCAACCCTACACTGACGATGCGCATCTCCACCAATGGAGCTGCCTCCTCTCACCCCAGTGCCGCAACGGCTGCCGTGCAACGGTGCTGCCCACGGGGTTCTACATCCTATTCGTCCGGCGGCATAGGATTCCTGCCCCTGGGGGAATGGTGAAGGATGGCAGGGGCGGCACGCCCCTTAAGCCTTTCACCGTACCCCGTTGACCTTGATATCGATGGCGGTGCCGGGGTGCTAAAGGTCCCGCAGGGCGGGAATGCCGGGCAGGGATTCGGCGGCATGGACGGCCCGGACGATGGCCGCCGCCACCACCTGGGACGCCGCCGCGCCCACGGTGCTGGGCGACGCCTCCTTGTCGCCGGTGGAGGCGGCGAACACCACATCGCCGTCCATCATGGTGTGGACGGGCAGGATGGTGCGGGCCAGGCCGTTGTGGGCCATGGAAGCCACCCGGCCGGCGCCGGCCTTGTCCAGGCGGGCGTCGGTGGCCACCACCGCCAGGGTGGTGTTGAGGCCGGCCCGGGGGTTGGGCTCCACGCCCCGGCGCACGTAGGCCCGGGTGTCCAGCAAGGCGCCGGTTTCAGGGTCCCGGGTCCCCGCCAGCTTAGTGCCTAACTCGGGATGATACACATCGCCCAGAGCGTTGACAACCACCAGGGCCCCCACGGTGACGCCGCTCTCCAAGACCACGGAGGCGGTGCCCACGCCCCCCTTCATCATGCCGCCCATGCCCAGGAGCTTGCCGATGGTGGCGCCGGTGCCGGCGCCCACGTTTCCTTCGGCCACAGGCCCGCCGGAAGCGGCTTGGCAGGCGCCGTAGCCCATGGCGGCGTCGGGCCGGGCTTGGGGATCGCCCACCACCAGGTCGAAGATGACGGCCGCGGGCACGATGGGCACCCGGGCTACGCCCACGTAGTGGCCGATGCCCTGCTCCTCCAGGTAGGCCATGACGCCGGCGGCGGCGGCCAGGCCGAAGGCGCTGCCGCCCGTCAGCAGGATGGCGTGGATCCGCTCCACCCGGGAGTCGGGCCGCAGCAAGTCGGTCTCCCGGGTGCCGGGGGCGGGGCCCCGCACATCGACGCCGGCTACGGCGCCTTCGGGGGGGAACAGTACGACGGTGCAGCCGGTGATTCCCACCGGGTCGCCGGCATGGCCCACCTGCACCCCGGGCACCTGGGTGATGCCGCCTCCCCGGCCCAGACCGCCCGACAGGCCCAGGGGCTCTCGGTCGGCGGGCGACGTGGTCGCATCAGTCATCTTCGGGCTCCTCCTCCCACAGCCAGCGGGGGCCGGCCACGGGCTGCACCCCCTGGTCGTCGACGGACGACAGCAAAGCGGGCAGGGAACGGCCATCGGGCAGGCGGTCGCCGGCCATCACTTCCTTTAATGGTTCCAGCACGAACCGGCGCTCCCCCAGGCGGGGATGGGGAATTTGCAGGTCCGGCTCGTCCACGGTCAAGGCACCGAAAAAAAGGATGTCGACATCCACGGCCCGGGGCCCCCAGCGGTGGCCGGGGACGCGCCCGCACACCTCCTCGGCTTCCTTGCAGAACTCCAGCAGCCGGCGGGGGGTGCAGGCCACTTGGGCCTTCAGCACCGCGTTGAGGAAGGGCGGCTGGTCCGTCACGCCCCACGGCTCCGTTTCGTACAGGCTGGAGGCCTGGACGATCTCCACCCCGGCCCGGGCCAACTCCCGGACCGCACAGCGCAAATTTTCCCGCCGCCGCCCCAAGTTGGCGCCCAAGCCTAAGAAAACCGTTACCGGGGCCATTACGGCATCTCCTCCCCGGGGGCCTGCCAGGTTTCGCCGTCGGGACCCCGCACCAGGCGGGCCGAAACCGCCACGTCTTGAAAGGGGCCGGGCAAGGGGGCCTGGGGCTTGCGCAGGGTGACGGTCACCGCCGCTACCTGGGGGAACTGGTCCAGCACCTGCCGGGCCATGCGGTGGACGACGGTCTCCAGCAGTTGATGGGGACCGCCCGTGACCACCTGGCGCACCACCTGGTACACGGCAGCGTAATCCACCGTGTCCTCCAGCCGGTCGCCGGCGGGCAGGGGGCCGGCGCAATCCAGGGCCAAGTCCACGTAGAAGGCTTGTCCCCGACGCCGTTCCTCGGGCAGTACGCCGTGGCGGGCGAAAAACCGGAGGCCCGCCATGGTTATGCGATAGGACATGATGCCGTCACCCCTGCCGGATAGTGTTCTCCGCCGGCTGCCGCCAACCTGCGGGGCGCCGGGCCGACCACCGGATATGCCGCCGCCAGGTGGCCTGCCACTTTTCCAGCCGCCACCCGTCGGCGCCCGGCACCGCCAGGTACACACTGCCGCCGGAGTCCACCCGGCCGTAAATGTTGGCCGCCACGCTTCCGGGCCACGGGAGCCCGGCGATGACGGGGACGGCCTCGGCCTGGTCTTCCTCCAGCCGCACTACGGCGGCCTCCTGCCCGCCGCCGTTGATGAGCAAGTAGCCGTGGTGGAAACGGTCGGTGCCCAGCAGGGAGGCTCCCAGCACCGCCTGGCGGTGCCGGACCACCCATTCCCGCCGCAGGCGGCGGCCGCGCCCGTAAAGGCGCACGTGACGGGCGAAGGGATCGGCGCCCCGGTCCTCCACGTACAGAGCGTCGTCGCCGGCCAGGGCGAAGGAGTTGGCGGGGGAGGGCAGCAGGCTGCCCGGGGACGGTTCCATGGCCCCCCCTTCCCGGAGGGAAGCACCGGCCAGGTGGACGAACCGATCCTCGCCGGGCTCGAAGCGCACCAGGCTGCGGGCGAAAACCTGGTCACTGAGGTAAGTGTGGGCCAGGTACACCAAGCCCCGGCCGTCCAGGGCCACCCGCTCCAACAGCCACACCGGCTCGTCGGGCGCTTCGGCCCCGTCGGCCGCAGGCACGGGGGCGGCAGCGCTGACATCGATGGCTTCCAGGAAGGTGCCGTCGGCGTCCACCAGCAAAATGCGGGGACCGCTGCTGTCGGCCAGGTAGAGGCGGCCCCGGCCGTCCACGGTCAGGTCGTTGATCCACGGATCCCCCGCCTGCAGGGAATGGGTCTGGTCTTCCGGGCCGGCGGCGGCAAAGACGGCCAGGGGGTGGTGGCCGGCAGCCGGCATTTCCTGCAGCGGAATGATCGCGGCCACTTCCCCGTCGGGGGTGAAAGCCTGCACCCGGGCGTTGAAGGTGTCGGCCACGTAGATCAAATCCCCGTGCAGGGCGAAGCTGCGGGGGCCGTACAACACGCCGTCGGCGCCCCGGGCCAGGCCCAAGGCGCCCGGCTCCGTGCCCCAAGGCACGGTGAAAAGCACCTGATGGGTGTATTCAGCCTCGGGTACGAAATCCAGCAGGGCCAAGGCAGCAAAGAGGCATGCCGCCACAGCCAAAGCGATGATCAAACGGGGGTCCCGCAGCCGCATCACCAGCACCCGGCAACCCGCCCTCCCATGGGGTGGCCGCCCCCGGGCAGAAAGCTCCGGGACCGGCGCCGCCTAAATGTATGCCTGGCAACGGGAGAACATGATGGGAGCCGGGCGGGGCCGGCGGGAAAGGCGTCAGGCGGGGCCGCCGTCCTGGGTGGGCACCTCCTGGGCTGTTTGGACGGGGATGCCCAGGGAGGCCGCCACTTCGGGAATCTTCTCCAGCAGCACTTCCCGCTGGTTCAAGTTGGGGTCGTCCAGCACCATCTCCAGCAGCGCCTGGAGGATACGGCCCACATGGGGCCCGGGCCCCATGCCCAGGACCTCCATGACATCGTGGCCGTTGACGGCCAGGTCCTTGAGGCCGAAGGCGGAATCCTCCTGCAGCACCTTTTCGATCATCTGCAGCAGGCGGCGGGTGCCCCGGGAAAGGGGATCCCGCTTGGTGCCCGACGCCTTGCGGTCGGCCATGCGCAGGAGAATCAGGTCCTCCAGGTTTTCCAGGCCGATGCGCCGCAGCAGCCGCCGCACCCCCGCATCGGTCATGTCCCGGTACAGGTGGAGGGCCAGGTGATGGCGCACCAGGTGCACCACCTTCTTGCGGGTCTCGTTGTCGTACCGGAGCCGCCGCATGATGCGGTTGGTCATCTCGGCGCCCTTCACCTCATGGTGGTAGAAGTGACGGTTGCCGTGCTCATCGATGGTGAGGGTGTGGGGCTTGGCGATGTCGTGGAACAAGGCGGCCAGGCGCAGGTGGAGCACCGGCTTGACCGCCTGGCAGGCCCGGATGTTGTGCTCCCAGACGGTGTAGCGGTGATGGATGTTTTGCTCCACGCCCACGCCGTCCAGCAGTTCGGGGATGAACCGGGCCAGCAGGCCCGTGTCCTTAAGTTCGTTCATGGCCCAGACCACGGGCTTGGACATGACGATTTTGTTGAACTCATCCCGGATGCGCTCCCGGGATACGTGGTCCAGGAGATGGGCCTGGCGGGTGATGGCCTCCCGCACCGACGGATCTAGGTCGAATTCCAGCTGGGCGGCGAAGCGGATGGCCCGGAGCATGCGCAGGGCGTCTTCGTTGAAGCGCTCCGCGGGGTCGCCTACGGCCCGGATGCGCCGCTCCGTCAAGTCCTTGAGGCCGCCCCAAGGGTCCACCAAGGTGCCGTCGGCCTTGAGGGCCATGGCGTTGATGGTGAAGTCCCGCCGGGCCAGATCCTCCTCCAGGCTGACGGTAAAAGATACGGAATCGGGCCGCCGGTGATCGGTGTAGGGACCTTCCACTCTATAAGTAGTTACTTCTACGGGGCGGCTGCCCGCCAGCACGGTGACGGTGCCGTGGGCAATGCCCGTGGGCCTGGTGCGGGGGAAGATGCGCTGCACCGCCGCCGGCTGGGCGCTGGTGGCCACGTCCCAGTCCTTGGGCGCCCTGCCCAGCAGCAGGTCCCGGACGCACCCACCCACCAGCACCGCCTCATGGCCGGCGTCCGTCAGCTTTGCCAGCACCCAGCGGACACCCCGGGGCACCAGGCGCTCCACGACGCCGGGCTGCTGCAGCAGCGACCGGCGCAAGGCCACCTGGTTGCGATTGCTGCCGCTCTTGCGCTGGGCCCGCTTCCCGGCGGCACCGGGCATGGACCCACACCTCCCCCTGAACTAAATCTCCAAAAATATGGCCGGCTCAATGAAAAAGGCCCCCGGCCTTCCTGCCTGGGGCCTTTGCTGCCGCATCAACAAGTTTGGGCCTCAAAGCCCCGTGCTCTGCTCAAGTAGCCTCCGAGGCTCCCGCCGGCGTAACCGGCAGGCCCTTGCCGGGCACCGGCCTGTGCCCCGGACTGGGGGCGGCCGGCTCGGCTTCCTTCACTTCCACCGGGACGTCGCCTTCCCGGCTTTCGGTCTTCTCTTCGGCCACGGCGGCCGCTGCAGGCTTCTCGCCCAGCAGGGCGTCCAGCTCATCGGCGTCGATGGTCTCCTTCTCCAGCAGCTCCTGGGCGATAATGTCCAGCTTGTCCCGGTTATCCCTGAGGAGCTGCAGGGCCCGCTCGTAGGAAGCGGTGACGTGCTTGTCGATTTCCTCGTCGATGATGGCGGCCACTTCTTCGCTGTAGTTCCGGTCCCGGGCGATGTCCCGGCCCAGGAAGGGCGCGTCCAGCCGCTCCCCGAAGGTGCGGGGCGCCAGGCGGTCGCCCATGCCGAACTCGGTGATCATCCGCCGCACCATCCGGGTGACCTTCTCCAGGTCGTCCTGGGCGCCGGTGCTGGGCTCGCCGAAGACCAACTCCTCGGCCGCCCGCCCCGCCAGGGCCATGACCACCCGGTCCAAAATCTCCTGCCGGGTGATGAGGAAGCGATCTTCCGTGGGCAGCTGCAGCACGTAGCCCAGGGCCCGGCCCCGGGGGATGATGGAAATCTTGTGCACCGGATCCGTCGTCTCCAGCAGGCGGGCCGCCAGGGCGTGGCCTGCCTCGTGGTAGGCCACCCGCTCCCGCTCCTTGGGAACCAGCACCCGGGCCTTCTTTTCCGGGCCGCCGGCCACAATGCGGTCGATGGCGTCCTCCAGTTCCTGCATGGTAATGCGGTTCTTGCGGCGGCGGGCCGCCAGCAGCGCCGCCTCGTTGATGGTGTTCTCCAAATCGGCGCCGGTGAAGCCGGGCGTCCGCCGGGCCAGCACCGCCAGGTCCACGTCTTCGGCGATGGGCTTGTTGCGGGCGTGGACCCGCAGGATGGCTTCCCGGGCGCCCACGTCGGGCCGGTCGATGACCACCTGCCGGTCGAAGCGGCCGGGCCGCAGCAGGGCCGGGTCCAGCACGTCGGGGCGGTTGGTGGCGGCGATGACGATGATGCCCTCGTTGACGCCGAAGCCGTCCATCTCCACCAGCAGCTGGTTCAAAGTCTGCTCCCGCTCGTCGTGGCCGCCGCCGTAGCCGGCGCCCCGCTGGCGCCCCACGGCGTCGATCTCGTCGATGAAGACGATGGCCGGGGCGTTGCGCTTGGCCTGCTCAAACAGGTCCCGGACGCGGGAGGCGCCCACGCCCACGAACATCTCCACGAAGTCGGAGCCCGAGATGTAGTAGAAGGGCACCCCGGCCTCGCCGGCGATGGCCCGGGCGAAGTAGGTCTTGCCGGTGCCGGGCGGGCCGTACAGGAGCACGCCCTTGGGAATCCGGGCGCCCAAGTCCATGTACCGCTTGGGGTTCTTCAGGTAATCGACGATTTCCGAAAGTTCTTCCTTTTCTTCTTCGTAGCCGGCCACGTCCTCGAAAGTGACCCGGCGCTTGTCGTCGGGCTGGTGCAGCCGGGCCCGGCTGCGGCCGAACTGCATGACCCGATTACCGGCGCCCTGGGTCTGCTGCATGATGAAGAAGATGGCGCCGACCACCAAGATCACGGGAATCAAGGTGCTGAAGATGGTCATCCACCACTGGGGCTGCTGGGGCTCTTCAGCGTCGATGGCCACGCCGTGCTCCTGGAGCCGGGTCACCACGTACTCTTCGGTGTTGCGGGGAATGGTCAGGCGGAACAGCCGGCCGTCCTGGAGTTCACCGGAAATACGGGTGCCCACCATCTTGACGTCCTTGATTTCACCCGATTCCACCATGGCCATGAAGTCGGAGAACTTCAAAACCTCGGGCTGGGGCCCCCGATGGGCGAACATGCTGGTGATGGCGATCAAGACCAGCAGCATAAGCACATAGAAGGTCAAACTGCGAAAGACCCGGTTAAACCTCATTCATTGGCCTCCTTGCCGGCCCGGAGGGCCGGCTGGTTGAAAAGTCCCCAGTGACCGACATGGCGGAGCAGACAGCCGCCCCGCCGAAAACTGCTTCATTCTAAGATACCATTTTTACGGCCCCTCGACCAGGCGACCAGCACGAGCCTGCCGGGGGGTGCCGGCCCTTCTTTTGGATAGTATCCGGGAACCGCCAACACATACGGACCGTGGCAGACCACGGGCACCCAAGGCCGCAAGGGCACGGGCACGCCCAGGGTCCGGAGCTTGTCCCGCAGGCGGCGAGTGACGGGGCCGCCGGTCGACGCCCGCAGCCGGTCCTGGGGCCGGGGCGGGCGCACCGTCAAGGTGAGGCCGGCGGCACCGGCAGCCAAAGGCAGGGGAGCCTGCCAGATTTCTCCCCCGGAGGCGCCTTCCGGCGCCGGGGACGCCGGGTCGCCCGACGGGCGCACCGCCAAGTGCACGCCCACCTCCTCCACGAAGCACGACCCCGGCACGGGCAGCCGGTATTCGTAAGGAACGGGCTCCGCCAGGGAGCGGTGGTACAAGTACAACTCCCGGCCGTGGCGCCGGGCCCGCACCATGGC
>Ga0079224_100010984_pt1 | contig 12447 bp, 9 predicted proteins | sample Stecom2015_FD_80414 | JGI IMG/M metagenome (GOLD analysis project Ga0079224, IMG submission 80414) | Agricultural soil microbial communities from Utah to study Nitrogen management - Steer compost 2015 | ecosystem: Environmental > Terrestrial > Soil > Agricultural land | place: USA: Utah...
ATGCCCGCTTCGTCATCCCGGAGCTCGTCGGCGCCCTGCGGGTGCTGCAGGGCCCCTTCGATCCGCGCCAGGGCGACTTCGCGGTCGCGGGGACGATCGAGTACCGCCTCGGCGTGCGCGAGCGCGGGATCCTCGCGCGCGGCGAGCTCGGCATGTTCGACACCCGGCGCCTGATGCTCGCGTGGGCGCCCGAGCGGATGAGCGAGGGGACCTTCGTCGGTATCGACCTGCGCGAAAGCGCGGGCTTCGGGCCGAACCGCGCGTCGTTCGGCGCCGGAGCGATCGGCCGCTTCGAGCACCGGGTCGACCGGGAGCTCTCGCTCTTCGTCCTCGGCGCGTCGCAGATGGCCGAGAACCACACCGCCGGTGTCGTGCGCCAGGATGACGTGCGCGCCGGCCGGCTCACCTGCGGTGAGGTCGACCCCTTCTTCTGCGTCGCCGATCCGAATCAAGGCCTGTCGGCATCGCGCCACCTGCTCGGCGTGGGGATCGAGTGGGCCCGCCCGAGCGAGCGCTTCACGACGACGCTCTGGGGCAGCCTCCGCCAGCTGCGCGTGCGCGAGAGCTTCACCGGCGTGCTCCTCGACGAGCGCGGCGACGGCCTCGAGCAGCGCTACGAGACGGGCACCGTCGGCCTGCGCGGCAGCTACCGGGTGCGCATCCCGTGGCTCGGCCAGGACCAGCACGTCGAGCTCGGTTATCTCGCGCGCCACGACGCGGGCGACACCGAGGCCGTGCGGCTGCGGCGCGAGCTCGGGACGCCGTACGCGACGCTCTTCGACGCCGGGCTGAACATCACCAACGTCGGCGGGTACGTGATGGGCGAGCTCCGGCCCTTCGATCGGCTCTCGCTCCGAGCCGGCGCCCGCGTCGATGCGTTCCATTTCGCGGTGCTCGACCGCGCGCTGCCGGCGAGCGATCGGATGGGCGAGCGCCTGACCGAAGAGTCGCGCAGCGCGTTCGGGGTCGCGGTGCAGCCGCGAGGCAGCGTGCGGGTCGGCTTGGTGGACGGGCTCGACTGGGTGACGAGCACGGGTGTCGGAACTCGATCGAGCGACGCCATCGCGCTCTCCGACTCCGAGCGCGCGCCCTTTGCGCAGGTCATCGGCACGGAGAGCGGCTTCGCGCTCGCGCTTCGCGATGGGCGGAGCTGGGCCCTCGACGCGAACGCTGGCCTCTTCCACAGCTACGTCGATCGCGATCTGCTCTTCGACCCGAGCCGCGGCCGCAACGTCGAGGTCGGCTCGTCGAATCGCTTCGGCGCGTTCCTCTACACGCGGGTGAGGGTCGAGGATTGGCTCGACGCGGGCGCGAGCGTCGCGTGGACGGAGGCCAACACGGCCCCCGAGGGCGTGCGCTACTTCGATCTCGGCGCCGGTGAGCGGCTGCCCTTCGTTCCGCGCGTGACCGGCCGGGTCGACGTCGCGGTCCGCAAGCGCTTCGCCATCGAGCGCGAGCCCTTCTCGATCGGCGCGGCCGCGGGCGCGAGCTGGATCTCGGCGCGGCCGCTGCCGAACGGCGCCGAGGGCGACGCCTACGCAGTGGTCGACGCGTCGGCGCACGTCGGCTGGCGCTTCGTCGAGCTCGGCGTCTCGATCACGAACCTCTTCGACGTCCGCTACGAGCGGGCGTCCTTCCATTACATGTCGCGCTTCGATGCTTCGCGACCCGTGTCGATGACGCCGGCTCGGCACTACGCGGCGGGCCCTCCGCTCACCGCGATGGCGACCCTGACCTTGCACCTGACCCCGATCCGCTGGCTGTCGGGAGAGGAGGAGCGATGAGGAAGCTGACGCATGCCTGCGCGCTGGCGAGCGCGATGGCGCTGACGCTCGCGGTGGCCTGCAACCCCACGGGAGGCGTGCCCATCGAGCTGACGCTCGCGTTCGAAGGGCTCGGCCCGCGCGCGTTTACGACCGCGAGCGGATGGGACGTGGAGCTTACGGAGGCGCGCGCGGTCCTCGGCCCGATCTACGCGTACGCGCCTCGCGACGAGCTCACCTTCCGGCGCCTGATCGGGCCCTCGCGCGCCTTCGCGCACGGCGGCCACTCGGCGCTCGGAGACCGGCTCGTCCGCGCCGAGATGCTCGAGCTCTCCGTCATCGACGCGCTCCAGGGAAACGCGAGCGACCGAGCGACGCTCGGGGGCTTCGCCGGCTCGATCGACGCGCTCACCCTCGTGCTCGCGCGACCGGAGGAGCCGAACGGGCCCACGCAAGGCCATTGTGTATGGGTGGCGGGCGTCGCCACGCGCGACGGGGTCGAGGTCGCGTTCGAGGGCGGGCTCGATCTCGACGAGCCAGCCCTCCAGCGGATCGACGGCGTCGCGGTCTCGGGCGCGCTGCGCGAGGGATCGCGTTTGATCGTCGGCGCCGACGCGCGGGCTTGGCTCGCCGAAGCGGATTTCACGGGCGGATCGATCACGCCCGGCTCTCAGCCGCATCGCGCGCTCTACCTGGGCGCCCGGAGCGCCGCGAGCTGGGCCGCAAGGACGGAGGAACCATGAGAAGGATCATCGTTGGGCTCGCATCGTTCGCATGTTTGTCAGCCGGTTGCGGCGGAGAGACGGCGTCGTTGGCCGTCACGATCAGCGGAGAGGAAGCGGCCGTCAGCGGCTTCGACGCGAGCGCGTTCGCCGATGGGTGGAACGTGCGTTTCGACGCGCTCGTCGTCTCGGTGAGATCGTTCGAGCTGCTCGGCCGAGACGGAGACGACGCTCGGCTCGAGAGCGATCCGGTGCTCGTCGATCTGCACCAGGGTGACGTGCTCGCGTGGAGCTTCGAAGGCGTCGGCGCGCGGCGCTGGGACGACGTCCGCTATCGCATCGCGCCGGCGGCCGAGGAGGCGCGCGTGATCGGGACGATCGACCCGGCGATCCGCCAGCGCATGATCGACGAAGGCCTCTCGATCGTCGTGGAGGGCGAGGCGGAGAAGGGCGAGCTCTCGCGCCGCTTCGAGTGGGCCTTCGCCCTCGACGTCCTGAGCTCGCGCTGCGAAGGCGCCGACGGAACCGACGGGATCATCGTGGCGAGCGGCGCCCAGAACGAGACGCAGATCACGACCCATTGGGATCACCTCTTCTTCGACTCGCTCGCGCTCGAAGACGCGAGCATGCGCTTCGAGGCGATCGCCGCCGCCGGTGACGGCGTGATCACGCTCGAGGATCTCTCCTCCCAGCGCCTGGCCGATCTGCGCGGGCTCGACGGCGAGCCCCTCGTGGACGACGAAGGCATGCCCGTCGTCTACGACCCCGGCTCCACCCCTCTCACCGAGCCTACCCTGCGCGGCATGATCGAGGCAGTCACGACCACCGTCGGCCACCTCGACGGCGAAGGTCACTGCGAGTACCAGCGCTGATCGACGCGCCGAGAGCCACGGGTGTCGAGGCTCTCGGCGCGAGAGACAGACTCAGGGAAAGTTCGCGGCGAGCTCGGCGTGGAAAGCGATGCGCGGGAGCGCGTCGACCGCCCGCGTGATGACGACCGCGCGCTCGCCCTCGAGCGCCATCGAGCTCGTCCGTCGGCTCCCGTTCTTCTGCCATCCTTCCTCTCTTCGCCTCGAGCTCCCTCGAGGCGAGGTGACGTTGTCAGCGGGCACCGGCGTGACGTATTGCTGTCCTCGTCATGTCCTGCTTCCTTGCTCTTCTCTTCACTTCTGCCCTCGCCCTCTCACTCACCCATCCCGCTTCCGCGCAGACACCGGCGGAGGGCCCAGCAGCCGAGCTCGACGATCCTTCGGCGCTCCTCACGACGCCGCCTCGAGGCGTCGCGCGCAGCCCTCGAGGCGAGCGCGACGATCCGGTCGCCCGGGCCTTCTTCGGTCCGCTGGCCGGCCTCGGAATGATCGCACTCGGGACGGTCGTCGGAGCAGCCGTCGGCTCCGGGATCACCTGCGGGGATCCCGAGGACGACAGCATCTGCGGCGCCCTCTTTACCGCCCTCGGCGCAGCGATCGGGGCCGGCGTCGGTCTCGCTGTCCTCTACCCGCTCGGAGTCGCGCTCGGCGCGAACGCGGCGGGCGGTCGTGGTGACGCCGGCTGGACCTACCTCGGCGGGCTGATCGGGGCCGCGGTCGGCGCGAGCCTCGTCCTCGGCGCCTTGGGGATCCACGTCGCGACGGGAGCCGACTCGGCCGCGCTGATCATCAGCGCCATCGTCCTCGGCGCCGGCGCAGCGATGGTCGGCCCCGTCATCGCGTACGAGATCACCGACCACGCATCGCGAACGTCGGCACGTACCGAGACGAGCTGGCTGCCCACCCTCACCGTCGGCCCGCACGGCGCGAGCGCGGGTGTCGTCGGCTCCTTCTGAGCTCGCGGAGATTCCGGGCCGAGCGTCGATCATGCGATGCTCGCGCCATGCGCCGCTCCTTCGCGTTTGCCTTCTTCCTCTTCGCTGCCGGCTGTGAGTGCGCGCCGCCCCCGAGCGGCTGCGACAAGGACGGCGACTGCCAGACCGAGCAGATGTGCGTCGACGGGACCTGCCGAGCCCGCAGCGGCTTCGACGGCGCGACCCCCGCGCCCGACGGCGGGCTCGTGTGCGGCACCACCCAGCGCGCGTGCGGCGACGGTTGCTGCGCGGAGGGCGAGATCTGCGGGACCAACGCGGCGTGCTGCACGCGCGACACGATCTGCGGCTCGGAGTGCTGCGGAGACGGCGAGGTCTGCGAGGGCGCGCTCTGCCGGCTCGACTGCGGCTCGAACGCGCGCTGCGAGGACGCGAGCGGAGGCGAGGTCTGCTGCGGCGACGGTGAGGTCTGCGCGAGCGGGCGCTGCTTTCTTCCGGACACGCCGTGCCGCGACTTCATCGACTGCGAAGCGGGCGAGTACTGCGAGCCTTCGCTCGGCCGGTGCCTCCCGCAGCCGACGGGCGAGGAGTGCGTCGCGCGCCCGACCGGCGGCGAGGTGCGCCCGACCTTGCTGTGGCACTGGGACGGCACGGGACGCGCGCTGCCCGAGTACAACCAGGTGATGATGGCGCCGATGGTCGCGACGCTGAACGACGACGACGGAGACGGCGACGCCGACGAGCACGACATCCCCGACGTCGTGTTCAACACCTTCGCCAACGGCAGGTATCGATGGGACGGCGTCCTGCGCGCGGTCAGCGGGCGCGATGGCGCGACCGTCTTCGACGTGACCGATCCCGCGCTCCGCACCAACGCGGGCTCCCAGGTCGCCATCGGCGACATCGACGGCGACGGCTGGAACGAGATCGTGACTTGCGCCTCGGACACGAGCGACGGCCTCGGCCCCCTCATCGCGTTCAATCACGACGGCACCTTGCTCTGGCGCGCCGAGGACGCGCCCCACGTCTGCGGGCAGGCGGCTCCCGCGATCGCCGACCTCGACGCCGATGGAACCCCCGAGGTCTTCGTCCGCTATACCGTCGTCGACGGCGCGACGGGCGCGCTCGAGTGGCACCGCGACTGCGTCGGAACGGGAGGCTGGGCCACCGACGCGCACTCGCCGTGTGATTACACGACCGCGGCCGATCTCGACGGCGACGGCCAGCTCGAGGTCGTCGGCGGGAACATCGCGTACCGGGCGGACGGCAGCACGTTCTTCGATCGCACGGGCGACTTCAACGACGGCTATCCGGCCGTGGGCGATCTCGATCTCGACGGCTCGCCCGAGATCGTCGTGGTGCACAGCGCGTTCTATCCCTCCGCCTATCACGGCGATCACTGGCTGCGCGCGTTGAACGCCGACGGCACCGACCGCTGGGGTCCGATCGATCTGAACGCCGGCCTCGCGCCTCCAGCCGACGTCGAGGCGGACAACGTCGGCGGCGGCGGCCCGCCGACCATCGCCAACTTCGACGATGATCCCGAGCCCGAGATCGCGGCGGCCGGCGCGTACGCCTACGTCGTCTTCGAGCCCGACGGCACCTTGCGCTGGTCGTCACCGAGCGACGACGCCTCGAGCCGCAAGACCGGCTCGAGCGTCTTCGACTTCGACGGCGACGGGATCGCAGAGGCGGTCTACGGCGATCACTACTGGATGCGCGTCTACGACGGCCGCGACGGCAACGTCCGCTTCTGCCTGTGCAACACCACCGCGACGCTCTGGGAGTACCCGGTGATCGTCGACGTCGACACCGACGGGCACGCCGAGATCGTGATCGCGAGCAACGATTACGGCGCGGCCTTCGCCACGTGCCCGAGCACGCCGGCGCTCGGCGAATGCGAGCAGGCGCGGATCGCCGCCGGCGAGAACCTCGGCACGCACGGGATCCGCGTGTTCGCCTCTCCCTCGCGCGATTGGGTCGGCACCCGCCGCATCTGGAATCAGCACACCTATCACGTGACCAACGTGAGCGAGCGGGGGGAGATCCCGCGGCGCGAGCGGCCGAGCTGGACCGTGCCGGGGCTGAACAACTTCCGGCTCAACGTGCAGCCCGGCGCGACGAACCTGCCGGACCTCGTCCCCGTCGATCTCGCGGTCGGCCTGAGCCGGTGCAGCGCGCAGATGGAGCTCAACTTCCGCGTGGAGAACCAGGGCTGGAGCGCGGCGAGCGCGGGCGTGCCGGTCAGCGTCTACGTCGACCCGGACGGTAGCGGATTCACCCTCCTCGCTCGCGTCTCCACCACGCGCACGCTGCTCGCCGGTGAAGCCGAAGCGCTCAGCGTCATCTACGATCTGCCGGCCGGAGACGCCGATGGCCTCGCACGCTTCCGGGTGGTCGTGAACGACGAAGGCGATCCCGCTCCGGCGCCGATCACCGAGTGTCGCCCCGAGAACAACGCCGCGGAGGTCACCGGCAACTGCGCGATCCTGCTCTGAAGCCTTGTCACGGGACGAGCCAGGTCCTAAGCGTGGCGCCATGGCTCACACCGGCACCCGATTTCTGGCTTTCCTGACGCTTCCCTTCTTTGCGGCATGCGGAGGCGGGGCCGCCAGCACGCCCGAGGAGACCGCGACCGGCGGCGGCGAAGTGGCGGTCGAGGCCGAAGCCGCGCCCGCCATCGCCGAAGCCATGCTCCAGCCGACCGAAGGCAACGAGACGGCGGGGACCGTCCGTTTCGAGCAGACGCCCGAAGGCCTCGCCGTCCAGGTCGATCTGACCGGCCTGCCGCCGAGCTCGGAGCACGGCTTCCACGTCCACGAAGTCGGCGACTGCTCGGCCCCCGACGCGACGAGCGCCGGCGACCACTACAACCCCGAGGGCCACGCCCATGCGCTGCCGAACGGCGAAGCGCGCCACGCGGGCGATATGGGCAACATCACCGCGGACGAGAACGGCGAGGTCCACACCAGCATCGTGGTCGACACGATGAGCCTCGACGGATCGGCGCCCTCCCCGGTCGGGCGCGCGGTGATCGTGCACGCGAACCCGGACGACGGCAGCCAGCCCACCGGGAACGCGGGCGCGCGCATCGCCTGCGGCGTCGTCGAAGCGCGCTAGGCGCGCGCGAGACGGCGTGCGATCGCGCTCAGCCGCTCCGCGCGCGTCGGGGCCACGCGAGCGCACGCAGCCGTGAGCTCGGCGACCATCCCCGGCGGTAGCGCTTCGAGCAGCGGCCATCCGTCTGCGCTCGCCAGAACGCGATCGGTCTCGGCGTCGCCCATCCGGGCGTACATGTAGGCGGCGAGCGGGGAGTGGCGAAGGTCGAAGCCCACTTCCCGCTGCCGCCCCTCGACCAGCAGGCGCAAGAGCGCGCCGTCGACGTCCGCCGCGATCACGTTCGGCGACGGGAGCAGCTGCTCGAGCCGGAGCGAGGGCCGGGCGTTCGGGAGATCGCCCATGAAGAGCGCGACCGGCCCGTCTCCGCCGCTGAGGATCGCGAGCGACTCCAGCACGCGAGCGCTCAGGAGCTTCTGCCGCAGATAGCGCACTCCGCGCGCGATGTTGGCGCCGCTCCGCGCTCGAAGGCCGGCCAGCTCGGGCTCGCTCGGCTCGCCGCCGTAGGTTCGAAAGACCCGCTCGGGCTCGAGCACGGCCAGGAAGCGCTCCATCCGCGCCAGGGCCTCGCGGTACTCACCGAGCGTGTACGCCGGCACGCGCAGCGTCGGGTTGGCCTCGGGGAGGATCTCCCACGTGTGGCTGAGGAACGCCGCGGCGTCTTCGAACGCGAAGTTGGCGACGTCTCGGTTGGCGACGCGGACCGCGCGACGGACGGCCTGGTCGACGCCTTCGGAGCCGAGACCGAGCCCGTAGGTCGCGTCGGCCACAGCCAAGCGCGCAGCGAGCGCATCCTCAGCGTGGCGCGGCCGGAACGAGATCGTCGCCTCGATGCAGGCCACGACCTCTGCGAGCTCCCGCAGGCTCAGATGCGAGCGCAGCGCGCGCACCGCGAGGAGCGCGCTCGCGAGCTCGTTGAGCCCGGTCTGAAACGTGATCGCCTGGCCGGGGGTGAAGCCGAAGAGCTGCGCGACCAGCGCGCGCAGCCGGTCCTCGTCGGGATCGAAGGGCCCGAGCTCGACCTTCTCTCCATCCACCCGCAGGGCATCACCGAGGTGGGCGGCCAGCCCGCGCGGCAGCCCGCCGTCGACCTCGCAGTACACCGTATCGTGGAAGAGGATCGCGAGCGTGCCGATCGCATCCGGCGGGCGTGGGCCCTCGCTGACGTCGAAGACGTGCTCGATCGTGTGATAGCTGCGGCCGCGCCCCGACATGCTCGCGTGCACCAGCACCGCCCAGCCCTCGAGGTCCGCGTCGGTCGGCGCCTTTCCGAGCGCCACCATGGCGGAGCGAAACATCGTGACCAGGCGCTGCAGGGTCGGCAGCTCTGTGGCGGGCTCGTTCATCGGCGCGAAGCAGCGATCCTACCAGGAACGGACGGCTCGGCGTGCGCTGGATGCGCGGCGGCTTCGTGCTCGACGAGGCGGGCCGCCGCAGCGCCGAACGAAGGCGAGACCAGCCGGGCCTGGGAGCGAGCCTTGCACGTCCGTTCGGCATGGAGACCCTGCGCAAGACCTCGCACGTCCTCGCCCCGATCGCGTTGACCGCGCTGCGCATCGGCACCGGAGCGATCATGGCGGTGCACGGCTGGTTGAAGCTGACCGACTACTCGAGCTGGGTCGGCATGGTCCAGCAGCTCGGCATCCCAGCGCCGGAGCTCATGGCGGCGCTGGGATTGGCCGCCGAGCTGGGCGGTGGCATCGCGCTGATCCTCGGATTCCTGACGCCGATCGCCAGCGCGATGATTCTCGTCAACATGCTGGTCGCGATCTTCGTGGTGCACTGGGAGAGCGGCCTCTTGACGGAGAGCGGCGGCTTCGAGTTCCCGCTGACCCTCGGCCTCGTCGCGCTCTACTTCCTCGTGCGCGGCGCCGGCCCGATCAGCGTCGACCACGCGCTCTTCGGCATCAAGCGCCGCCGCCGGATCGAGGAGCCCCGCGAGCCGGCCCCCACTCGGCGCCCCGCGCCGGCCTGAGCCGGAGCCAGCATCGCGACACTCGCTACCCGCGGTCTTTTTCAGCGCGCCAGCGGTCTCGTTCGCCTCCTCACAAGGCGCAGCGAGCCGGCTGGCGGGGGGATCGCCCGCGGGTAGGCTGCGCGCCTTCTGAATGGAGGTTCAATGCGCAGGCGTGCTGCGCCGCTCCTGGCGGCAGTGATCTTGGCTTCGGGATGTCCCGGAAAAACCGGCGAGGATGATGCAGGCGCGCGGGCGGACGGGAGCACGGCCCAGTGCTCTCCCGCATGCCCGGAGGGCTCGAGCTGCGTCGACGGTATCTGCGTCGAGACCGTCTGTGGCGACGGGATCGTCAGCCCGGGCGAGGAGTGCGACGACGGCAACGAGACGGCGTTCGACGGGTGCGAGCCCGACACCTGCACGTTCACGTGCACCGAGGACGCGCGCTGCTCGGACGGCGACAGCTGCAACGGTGTCGAGGTCTGCGATCTCGAGCGGCACGTCTGCGTCGCCGGGACGGCCGCCGAGGACGGCGCCACCTGCGAGACCGGCATCTGTCGCAGCGGCGAGTGTGTCGGCGCCGGGTGCGGCAACGGCGTGCTCGAGGACGGCGAGGAGTGCGACGACGGCAACGACGCCAGCGGCGACGGGTGCGAGAACGACTGCACGTTCAGCTGCACGAGCGACGCGAGCTGCGACGACGAGAACGCGTGCAACGGCATCGAGAGCTGCGACCTGAGCGCGCACACGTGTGTCGCCGGGACCGCCCCCAACTGCGACGACGGCAGTCAATGCACCGTGGACACGTGTGATCCGGCGCTCGGCTGCGTCAACGCGTTGATCGACGAGGACGGCGACGGTCACGCGCCCGACATCTACGAGTGCGGCGACGACTGCAACGACCTGCGCGCCGACGTTCACCCGGGACACGCCGAGCTCTGCGACACCGTCGATCACGACTGCAACGGTGTGGTGGTGCCGGGCGACGCTCCGATCTGGTACCTCGACTGCGACGGCGACGGCTTCTCCACCGCCGGCGCGGCGAACGAACGGAGCTGCGACGAGCCTCCGCCCGCGGGCTGCGGTGGCGGATGGACGACCCGAGTGCCGATCGGCGCCGACATCGACTGCGACGACACGCGCGCCGATCGAAGCCCGGGGCTGCCGGAGATCGCGGGCGACGCGGCCAACCTCGACGAGAACTGCGACGGGCAGATCGCCTGCTACGCCGACGCGGACGACGACGGCTACCGCACCGAAGCGCTCGTCGCGAGCGCCGACGCAGACTGCTCGGACCCCGGAGAGGCGTACGCGTCCGAGCCGGCGGGAGACTGCTGCGACAGCGACGCGCGGGCCCATCCGGGCGCCGACTTCCAGAACAGCGCGCGCGGCTGCGGCGGCGGCTACGACTTCGACTGCAACGGGACGACGGCACGGCAGTGGACCGACACCGTGATGGGTTGTTCGCCGTCCGGCGGCGCGCTCGCTCAGTGCTCGGCCCTGACACGCACCGGCTGGCTGTGGCCCGTACCGGAGTGCGGCGCAGTCGGAGAATGGGCCAGCACCTGCGACCGGCTTTGCGAGCCTGGTCCGGGCGGGAAGCCGGTGTGCCGGTGCGACTTGGGCACCGAGCTCCGAAGACAAGCCTGCCGCTGAGCGGCGGGCCTACTGCAGAGACGGGGCGGGCTGCGCCGGCGTGACCGGAGCCGGCGCGGCCCCCGTGCTCGGATCGCTCGCGAGCTCTTGGCGGGCCTGCTCCTGGAGCTGCCCGGGGAGCGGGAAGAAGCCGGTCGGCGCGCGCCGCGGACGGCCGCGCACGTTGCCCTCGAGCACCTCCACCGGGACGGGAGGCGTGAGCTCGAAGCGGTAGCCACGGGTGTCGATCTCGAGCGTGAGCGGCTGCACCACGGCGTCCGGCTGATCTTCGGGCGGCTCGGGGTAGAGCTCGCGCCGGAAGTTGGCGGGGATCCGCCCATGCACGATGTGGTTTCGGTGCGCGAGCAGGAACGAGCTCATGCGCACGGCCAGGTGATTGAACAGACGATGGCAGCCGTGGCTGTAGCCGCGGAGGATCGTCCGGTAGCTCACCGAGCCGTGGCTCCGGATGCCGTTGTCGATCCAGTCCGACTCCTGGCTGCCGTCGCCGCGCACGAGATGGTGGATGACCATCGCCATCCCGAACGCCGAGTCGTACCCGGGACCGGTGATCGAGTCTTTGACGACCCACTCGCCGCGGCGACGCCGCAAGAGCTCGTCGTCCGGCGTGCTCGCCGGGGGCAGCCACGCGGGCGAGGCGATGAGATCGCGCCATACGCGCGGGCCGACGTCGGACTCCTTGTAGCGCATGCCGACTCCCCCCGCGGGGTTGATCTCCGGCTGCCATCCCCCGATCGTCGTGTTCCAGCGCACGAGCGGGATCTCCCGGCCTCCGTGGCGCACGTACATGACGAGGAGGGGCCGCTGGTTCACGCGGAAGCCGCGCGGCCGACCGTCGTCGGTGTACGGGAACGTGTACCAGACGTCGCCGCGGTCGATCTCGACGCGCAGATCCATGTGCTCCGAGTAGTATTCGGGCTTCGGCGGGAGCCGGACCGCGACGAGCCGTTGCGGCGTACGCGCGCTCGCGTGCTCGGCGAGCCACGCCGCGGTCGCCGCCGGATCCGTCCACCCGAGCGCGCGCGCCGCCGCGTCGGTCGCCTCGGAGACGCGATCGGGCGCGCCGTTCGGCAGCGGCTCGAGGCGCGAAGCCCAGCGGAACTCGTCGTCGATGTCGACGCGCCGGTCGACGATGGTGCCCCAGCTGCTGCTCGCCGTTCCGTCTTCGAGGATGCCCCCGTTGCTGACGACGCGCTCGCGAAGTGCGCGCAGGACCGGGAGGAAGTCGAGCTCGCGGGTGTCCATCGTGAGCGCTCGGCGCGTGGCTTCGTCGAGGCTGCTCCCGAGCGAGATGATCATGTGCTTCGCCTGGAACGCTCGGATCGCTTGGGCGCTCCAGGCATCGAGCACGCCGTCCTGCGCGCGGTCGCTCAAGAGCCCGTCGCAGCGCAGGTGCGCCTGCACCGCGTGCACGCTGGCCAGGTCCGCTTCGAG
>Ga0079224_100010985_pt1 | contig 12446 bp, 8 predicted proteins | sample Stecom2015_FD_80414 | JGI IMG/M metagenome (GOLD analysis project Ga0079224, IMG submission 80414) | Agricultural soil microbial communities from Utah to study Nitrogen management - Steer compost 2015 | ecosystem: Environmental > Terrestrial > Soil > Agricultural land | place: USA: Utah...
CGCAGCACGTCTTCGTTGACGCTGCGGCTCGCGCTGATCATGACGACCTCGTTCTCCTTGACCATCGGGCTCTTGATCGCCGCCGCGGAGACGAGCCGATTGGTGTCCCGGACGAGCAAGAGACGCTCCGCCGAGGTGCCGAGCATGGCGCGCCGAATTTTCTGGCTCACGGTCATCTCGGCGATCTGCGCGTGCAACGGCAAAAACTTGGTCCTTAGGTGTTCCTCCCCCTCGTCATCGGTCTCGTGGGTGTCCTCGTCGTCGGCGGCGAGCTGCGTCTGCTCGGCGATCAGCTCGGTGCGCTGGAAGAGCTCGTCGTCGAAGGTCGGCTCCTCCGTCGGCTCGGGGATGAGCTCGTTCATGATCGCCGCCGCGGCCTCCTTGAAGGCCGGGATCGTCAGCTCGATCCCGTTGCGCACGGCGAGCTCGATCAAGCGATCCGAGGTGGACATGCGCACGCGCTTGTTCATGTAAAGCTTCTCGATCACCACCGGGTTCTTCAGCATCAGCTCCTCGTTGGTGGCGATCAGCTCGCCGATGCGTTCGTCGGCCTGCTGGGCGAGCCAGGACAGCGTCGGCGCTGCGATGCGGGGCAGGCGCAGCAACTTCTCCACCACGTCCGCGCGCCCTGCCTGGGCGAGCGCCAGCCGGTGGATGACGACCGGCTCCAGATCGGCGGACAGCGCGCCGCCGAGCACCGGCGGGGGCAGGTTCGCCAGCGTCGCGCGGGCGGTGTCGGCCACCTGCTGCTCGGCGGCGTCGCCGAGCAGCGCGACGACCGTGACCAAGTCGGCAGGTTTGATGCCGGGGATCACCCCCTTGGCAGCCATCAAGCGCATCGGCGGCGGCGCGCCCTCGCCGAGGATCCTGCGCGCCGGTCCGGGCAGCGCTTGGACGTCGACGGGCGCGAACGATAGCTCTTCACTCATGGGGTCGGTACGTTCGAAAGCGTTTCGCCATCGTAACCCGACTCCGCGTGCCGGTGCGACCGTGCGGACCGCGCGCCGGCGCTCCGATCGCCGGAGTCCGGTCGCGCGGAAAAAATCGGAGCCCGCGCGCCGCTTTTTGCGTGGCCGGGAGCTGTCCGGCCGGCAAAAAAACGCTATAACGGCGAAAGTGCCGGAGACCGGCAGGAGGACGACCGCAGATGGGCATCATGGACTTCGTCAAAGGTGGCGTGCAGCGGATGATGATCGCGCGCGCCGACGCGTTCAAAGACAAGGTCGTATTCAAGCATCCCGATCAGACGTTTCCTTTCTGGAGCCAGCTGACGGTCGACTCGGACGAGGTGTGCCTGTTCTTCAAGGACGGCCAGTACGTCGGCGCCCTCGGTCCCGGTCGGCACACCCTGCAGACGCAGAACATCCCGTTTCTGAACGCCCTGGTCGATAGGTTCACCGGTGGCAACGTCTTCATCTCCGAGCTCTTCTTCGTCACCACCCGGCCCATCTACAATCAAGGCTTCGGGGGGCCGATCGGCTCGATGCGCGATCCCGAGCTCGACATCCGCGTCAACCCCCGCGCGTTCGGCACCTACTCCTACCGGGTCGTGGATCCGGTGCGGTTCGTGCTCGAGTTCGTCGGTCAAACCGGCGCGGCCGATCCGGACCGGGCCATGCAGTGGGTGCGCGACCAGCTCTTGATGGGGTTGAAGACCACGCTCACGCGGCTCATCCGCTCCGGGGACATGACGATGATGGACTTCGGCACCGCCGGTCCGGACGTCGCACGGGCGGTGGTACAGGATTGCCCAGATCTGGCGCGCATCGGCGTGCAGGTGCTGGAGATCGCCAAGCTCAATTTGAACCTGTCCGAAGAAGATCAGGCGCGCGTCGATCAGTTTCAGGATCAGATCGTTCAAGCGAAGATCGACGCCCGAAAGGCGAAGATCGGGATCTCGCGCGCGGAGGCCGAGGCGCAGCAGCGGCAGTACCAGCTCGATCAAGAGTTCATGAACCGAGCCCGCTACCTGAACCAACTCGACATGCAGCGCTACCAGCAGTACGCCGGGGCAGAGGCGATGATCGGGATGGGGCAGGGCCTCGCCGAGGGCGGCGGGGAAGGGGGAGCCGGCGCGGCGCTCGCGGGCGCCGGGATGGCTGCGGGCATGGGGATGGGCGCCGGCATGATGTACGGCCGCGGGATGTATCCCCCGCCGGGGTATCCGCCGGCGCCGCCCGCGGGGTATCCGCCAGGGCCCTATCCGCCACCACCTGGCTATCCGCACCCGGGTTACGGGGCTCCCCAACACCCCGGTCAACCGCCTCCGGCGGGTTACGGGCCGCCCGCTGGCCCCGCGGCGCCCCACGCGGCCCCAGCGGGTCAACCACAGCCGCAGGTCGGTGGCCTGCGGTGCGGCAAGTGCGGCAGCCACAATCCATCTGGAGCAAAGTTCTGCAGCGAGTGCGGCGCCCAGCTTTTGTGAGCGGGGATCGCCGCGTGCAGCGCCGCAGGGATGGGGTGGTGTTAACGTTCGAACGGTGCGGACGCCGGTACAGTTCGGAAGCGCCGTGACGGAGCCGACCGCGGCCGAGCCGGTGTCCACCCGAACGGCGCGGATCTGTCCGGCCTGCGCCCAGCGCTTCTCGTCGGACGCGCGCTTCTGCCCCTTCGACGGCGAGCCGCTGACCGAGTCGGCACGCTACGATCCGACCGCCGATCCGCTGCAGGGTCGTGTCATCGACGACCGCTATGAAATCCTGGATCTCATCGGCGAAGGGGGCATGGGGAGCGTCTATCGAGCGCGCCACGTGCGCCTCGGGCGCTCGTTCGCGCTCAAGGCCCTGAAGCGGGAGCTGTCCGTCGACCCGGAGCTGTCCGCGCGCTTCATTCGAGAGGCCAAGGCAGCGGCTGCCATCAGTCATCCGAACGTGGTCCAGATCTCGGACTTCGGCAGCTTGCCCACCGGGCAACCGTATTTCGTGATGGAGCTGCTCGAGGGGATTTCGCTAAGCTCCCTCGTCTGGAACGACGGGCCCTTGCCGCCGGTGCGGGCGCTCAAGATCGCTCGTGAGATCGCCCAAGGGCTCGCTGCCGCTCACGAGGCGGGGATCATCCACCGGGATCTGAAGCCCGACAACGTGCACGTCGGGCGCTCGGGAGACAGCCCCGTCAAGGTGCTCGACTTCGGGCTCGCCAAGGTCGCGGGCGGCAGCAAGCTGACCCGCCAGGGGATCGTCTACGGGACGCCGCACTACATGAGCCCGGAGCAGGCGTCGGGCGAAGGGGTGGATCCGCGGTCGGACCTCTATGCGCTCGGGGTGGTGCTCTACGAGATGCTGACCGGGCGCGTGCCGTTCGAGGCGGACAGCTACATGGGGGTGCTCACCAAGCAGCTGTACGCCAGCCCCTCACCACCGAGCGAGCTGCTCGCGGCGCCTGGCCTCTTGCCGCCGGTCGAGCAGCTGGTCTTGCGGTGCCTCGAGAAGCGGCCGAGCAAACGCTTCGCTTCCATGGCGGCGTTCGTCGATGCGGTCGACCGCCTCCTGCGCCGGCTGCAGGCGACCCCGGAGCCCGCGCCGGCGCTCGAGCCGCGACCCGCCCCACCGCCGCGTCCCGGGCGCCTGGGCGCGCCGGGCAGGATGCGCTTGACGCCGCCGACGCCGCGCTGGGGGGGCTGGCCGGTCCTGCTTGCGGGCGCCGGGATCGTCGCCGCGATCGGCGCGCTCGTCTATCCCCGAGACGACGCCAACCCCTCGAGCTCCTCCGAGGGCCCAAGGCTTCACCGCTCGACACCGCCCGCGCCCGCGGCTGCTTCTGCAGCGCCTGCCTCGGTGGCCCCGCCGCGCGCGCGCGGCTCGCGGCCCGCGCCCGCGCCCACGGCGACGTCGCGCCCGCGTGGCGTGCAGCCGCGCAGTGTCCAGCCGTCGGCGGGGATTCAAGAACGGCCGGCCGGGCTTCTGCGGCCAGCGCGCCCAGAGCGTGCTAACCTGCGGACTCCGACGCCGTCGGCAGACCCGTCGGTGCGAAGGAGCGAGCCCAGCACACCTTCGGCGGCGGTGCGTTCGAAGCCGCCGCCGGCGCTTGGTGGTAGCGAAATCGTCGACCCCTGGGCAAAATGAACGAGACCATAGCTTTGTTGGGGCCTCCAGCGGACAAGGCGGTGCTTTAGGTGGCCAAAAAACAACTTCTTTTGGTGGATGCAGATCCCCGCAGTGTGCGGGTGCTCGAGGTCAGCCTGAAAAAGGCTGGCTACAGCGTCACCACGGCGACCGACGGCGCCGACGCCCTCGACAAGATCCAGTTCTCCGCACCCGATCTGATCCTGAGCGACACGCGGCTGCCGCGCCTGGACGGCTACGAGCTGGTGCGCCGGCTCAAGGACACCACGGAGTACAGCGGCATCCCGATCGTCTTTTTGACCAGCCAGAAGTCGATCGAAGACAAGATCCGCGGGCTCGAGCTGGGCGTCGAAGACTACCTGACCAAACCCATCTTCGTGCGGGAGTTGATCGCGCGCGTGAACCTCCTGCTCGCCAAACGCACGCAGGAGCGCATCGCGACCAGCGTTCCGACCAGCGCGCGCACGCGCCTGAGCGGGTCGCTCGAGGACATGGGGGTGGTCGACCTGTTGCAGACGTTCGAGGTGAGCCGCAAGAGCGGCGTGGCGCGCATCACCGACGCGCGCAAGCGCGAGGCGTTGATCTTCTTCCGCGACGGCAAGGTGGTCGACGCCGAGCTCGGCCGCCTGCGCGGAGAGGAGGCCGTCTACCGTTCGCTCATCTGGAACAGCGGCATCTTCGAGGTCGAGTTCAAGCCCATCAACAACGAGGACATCATCCCCACGTCCACCCAAGGGTTGTTGATGGAAGGCATGCGGCGGGTGGACGAGTGGGGACGGCTGTGTGAGCAGCTGCCGCCGCTGTCGACGGTGTTCGACATCGATCACGATGAGCTCCGCGAGCGGCTGAACGAGATCCCGGACGAGCTGAACGGTATTTTGCGGCTGTTCGGCGGGCGGAACACGCTGGTCGACGTGATCGACGCCTCGCCGTACGAGGATTTGTCGACGCTGTCGACGGTGACCAAGCTGTTCTTCGAGGGCTTGTTGGTGGTGTCGGATCAGCCGGCGCACGACGCCGAGCTCACTCTGGCGGGTGAGTCGGATCACGTCCGGATCAGCGCGCCGTCGGAGGACGACGACATCGTCCCGGAGCGTCTGCCGAGCGAACCCCGGCTGCAGCTGGCCGAGCCCCGCGGTTCGTGGCGCCCGTCGGCGCCCCAGATCCCGCTGCCGCCGCCTCGGGATCAGCTCGTGCGCACGCTGCCGGGGGCGGGCGGGTCGAGCGCGGGCGTCGCGCTGGCGGCCGCCGCGCCGTCGCCTGAGCCGGCCCTGCAGGCCGCAGCGGAGCCGGCGCTCATCGAGTCGCCCGCTCGAGACACGCTCGCCGAGCCTGTCGAGGCGCCACCGCCGCCACCCCCCCAGGACGCCGAGGCGGGTGAACGCGCCGGCCCGCCGCCGCTGCCTCCGCCGCCCGAAGGCACCGTCCATGAACCTGCCCGCGAAGCCGCGGCTGCTCGGGAGCCGTTCGTGGCCCCCAAGCGCGAGCAAGGGAAGACGCGGATTGGGCTGCCGACGATCGCCGATCTCGAGAGCGCCGGCGCCCTGACGGCGCCGGCGGCGGTGATCCCGTCGTCGCACGGCGCCGGTCGCGAAGGAGCGGGCGCGCGCGGCCCAGCGGGCAAGGTGATCCCCTTTCCCGCGCGCAAAGAGGAGGAGGTCGGACCCTCCCGCGAGGCGGCGGACGCGGCGGTGCCGACGACCGCGGCCAGCGCGGAGGCCGACGCGGAGCCGCAGCGCGCTCCGGTGCCCAGCGGCGTCCAGGTGAGCGAGGCGCCGCTGACGCCACCGGCGGCGGAGCCCTCGGCTCCCTCGGCGCCGAACCTGGGAGGGGAGCTCGGCGACGACTTCTTCTCCGTCGGTGACGAAGGGCGCTACGAGGGCGGTCCAGCGGCAGTGGTCGAGCAGCGGGAGGAGCTGCGAGCGCTGAGCGAGGAGATCGAGCACGAAGAGATCCTGCGAACGTCGCGGCACCCCGCTGCGGACGCTCGCCGCGCCCGCTACATCCAGCTGGTCGCCGGGGTGCTGGGCTTTGGGGTGGCGGTGTTCGCCGTGGCGGTTTGGCGAGCGTCGACCTCGACCGAGGAACCCGCGCCGGATCGCGCCGTGGCGCCCGCGATGGAGCCGGTGGTGCCGGCTGCGGCCGAGCCCGCGCCGACAGCGGAGCCGCCGCCGCCCGCCGTGGACGAGATCCCGCCGCCGGTCGCCGCCGAAGACCTCGAGGCGGCCGAGCAGGGCGTCGCGGCCGCGGAGGAGGTCCCCACGACGGCGGAGCCCAGCGCCGCGATCGCGCCGCCAGCGCCTGCCGCACCGAGGTCTGCGCCGCCCGCCGTTCCGCATCAGGTGCCCGACAGAGACCCGCCCGCGCCGGTGAGGGCCGCGCCCGCCGCGCGCCCCCCCGCTCGCGCACCGAGCCGTCCAGCGGTCGAGCCCGCTCGCAAGGCCGAGCCCGCGCCGCCTCCCGCTCCGGCTGGCACGGCCCCGCCGACCGCGGCGTTCCCGATCGACTGACCGCGTTCGTCCGGCGGTTCCTCTTCGCCCAAAGCCGTCGTAAGGGTCACCCCCATGTTCGCACTCAGATCCGACGGCACCTACGCCTGGGAGCTCGGTGAGCTCGTCTTCGCGATCGATCCCGCCCAAGGCGGCCGCATCACGGAGGTCTCGCTGGGCGGCAACAACGCCCTGACCGGCTCGACGCACCCCAACATCAACGGCTCGACCTTTTGGCCGAGCCCGCAGGTGTGGCCCTGGCCGCCGCCGGCGGCGCTCGACACCGATCCGTACGCAGCCGCGATCGAGGGAGACGCCGTCGTGCTGACGAGCGGGGTCGAGGCGCTCGCCGACGCCGAGCAGGTGAGCGGATCGATCCGGATCGTCAAGCGCTTCCGACCCCTCGTCGAGGTCGCGGCGGTCGAGGTCCGCTACTCGATCGAAAACGTCGGATCGACCAGCCTCCGTTGGGCGCCTTGGGAGATTTCGAGGGTGCCGGCGCGCGGGGTGACCTTTTTTCCGACGGGGCGCTCCGAAGGGCCGAAGCTGGAGCTCGCGGTGCACCAACAGGCGGGCATCACCTGGTACCAGAACGATCCCCAGGTGATCTCGCTGGAGGATGGCCAGAAGTACGTGGCCGACGGCGCCGAAGGCTGGCTCGCACACGTCGCCGGCGCGCTGCTGCTGCTCAAGCAGTTCGAGGACATCCCGCCGGGCGACGCCGCGCCGGGCGAGGGCGAAATCGAGCTGTACGCCAGCCACTCGAGCCGCGGGCCCTATGTCGAGATCGAGCAGCAGGGTCCGTACCGCAGCATCGCGCCGGGCAGCCGCTTGGATTGGACGGTGCGCTGGGCGCTCCGAAAAATACCCGCTTCGATCGACCGGAGGCTCGGCAGCACCGGGCTGGTGGAGCTTGCGCGAACCGTCGCGGCTCAGCTGGCCGCGGCGACACCGGTTAGCCCGCGCTGAAGGCGAGGGGCGCCCCGAAGCCACCCGGGATCGCCGTTCGCTCTCCTTCAGGCGCGCTGATCGCGAAAGAAGCGGCGAAGGATCTCGGCGAGCTCGTCGGGCGCCTCTTCCTGGGGAGCGTGACCCGTGCTCATCAGCGCGAGGCCGGCGCCTCGGATCTGGCGGGCCAGGCGCTGGCCGAGGGCCGCAGGGTAGAGCCGGTCCTGCCGGCCCCAGACCACCAGCGTGGGGGCGGCGATCCGCGGGGTCTGCGCTTCCACCGTCCGCGTGTCGGCGGTGGCCCTGAGGGTCGCCAGCGCGCTGCCGCGGGCTGCCGGCGTATTGAAGGACTCGTAGTAGTGATCGATCCGGTGAAGCGGGACGCTCGCCCCAGGGGCGAACACGTGATCGCGATAGAACGTTCGGAACGCCGTTCGCCCCCAGAGCTGCTTGAACACGAACCCGCCGACCACCGGCAGCTCGAACACCTTGCGGTGCAGCGCGGGAGCCGTCGCGTAGCAGAGGGCGTCGACCAGCACGAGCCGCGACACCAGCTCCGAGTGGCGCGCCGCCAGCGTGAGCGCGACCGCGCCCCCTAGACCGTGCCCCACCACCGCGGCGCGCCCGAGGCCGAGCCCGGCGAACAGATCGGCGATGGTGCCCGCGAACGCGGGGATGCCGTAGGGAAAGCGTCCCGCGGAAGGCTTCTCGCTTTCACCGAAGCCCGGCAGATCCGGGGCGACCAGATGAAACTCCCCCGAGAGCGCGTCGCTCAGCCGATGCCAGGTGGAGGCGTCGCTGAACATGCCGTGCAACAGCACCACGGGCAGACCCTGGCCTTGTTGCATCACTCGCAACCGAACCCCGCTCGCGGTCAGGTCTCGCTGCAGCCGCTCGAGCATTGCGGCGGTCATAGCGGCTTTCTCCAGCTGGCGACAGCCGCAAAAGTGGCGGCCGCGTTTCGGCGGCAGCCCCGGCGTGTCCGAAAAACCGCGCGATCAGCGCTGAGTTGGCGATCAGGATTGTGGGCCCTGGCGTGTGGTTGAAGGTACGATCTTTTGCACGTGGACAAGCACGAGCCGCCGCGTTCGCGCACGCGGATCGGAAGGGGGCTCGATGGGCCGGTCGACGGGCGATGCGGGGCGATCGAAACGCGCGCCGAGCTGTGACAATGAATGTCCTAGCTCCGTCTCCATCCAGCGTCCATGGAGCGCTTTGGTACAGCTCGCAAATTTTCGCAGGAAAAGTGTTTTGGGCGATCCACTCAGTAGAATATATTCGCTCGCGTCGCTCGGGGCTTCCATGGAAAAAAGCCTCGAAGCGGCAGGGGAACACCGAATCCGTCGGGAGTCCTAAGATGAATGAGCTAGCGCTAGCCGAATTGGAAAAACGCTTCGAGGCTGGCATCACCTCCGCTCAGATCTTGGGGTTTTTGGCCGAAAATCGGGTCCCCTTCAGTGAAGCGACGCTGCGCAAATACGTGCAGCTCGGCCTGCTCCCCCGCAGCGTGCGGGTGGGGCGAAAAGGCAAACACCAGGGTTCGCAAGGCATCTACCCCGTGTCGGTATTGAGACAAATCCTCCGCATCAAAAAGATGATGGCGGAGAGCTATACCATCGAACAAATCCAGCGTGAGTTTCTGTTCATGCGAGGGGACGTGGTCCAGCTCGAGCAGACGCTGGAAGGGGTGTTCAAGAAGCTGTCCGGGGTGCTCAAGGAGCGCCGCGCGGACGCGGTGACGCGGCGGGTCGCCAGCGACGTCAAGGAAGCGCGGGTGATCGGCAGGGATTTACTGGCCCGTTTGGTGGCCATCGAAACTCGACTCACTTCGCCGGCACGGCTGGAGCACGTGGCGGCGTCCTGACCTCGAGATCGCGGCCAGCGGCCGCGGTCGGCGAGGTGGCTTTTGCTTGGTTTGAACGGGCGCACGGCGCGGGCGTCGCGGCGCCCCGAAGGTTCGAAAGATACGGATGCGGTGCCGCCGGGCTCGAAGTGGCTTCGGGCGCGGACAGGGATCGTGCGTGAGCAGAAAAGGTCAGGGTACGGAGGCAGCGATGGACTCGAACAAGCTCGGCACGATGAGGAGCGAGGTTCCGATGGACGATACGGACGATGTCATCGACACGGCGTCGCTCCCCACCGAGGGCGCCACGGCGCTGCAGCTGGAGCCGGAGTCCATCACTCGCGAGCAACGCCGCTCCCGCCGCAAACGCGACGTTCGGGCGCGCACCATCAGCGTCAAGCGGATGACCAAGCGAGAGCTCGAGATCGGCCGGCTGCTCTACCCCGAGACGGACTACGAGAAGCCGAGGACTCGATCCGAGTGCGCGGAAGGTCCGCGTCCCTGTCCCTTCGTCTCCTGCAAGTATCACCTATATATCGACGTGTCCCCCCGTACTGGAGCCATCAAGCTGAACTTCCCCGACCTCGAAGTTTGGGAAATGGGTGAATCGTGCGCGCTCGACGTGGCCGACCGCGGCGGGACGACGCTCGAAGACGTCGGCGCGATCATGAACCTGACGCGCGAGCGGATCCGCCAGGTGGAGGTCAAGGCGCTCGCCAAGCTCGAGGCGCTGCGGGACATGTCCGCCCTGCGCGACTACGTCGACGAGGGGCCGGTCGGCAAGCGACGGCTGCCCACCTTGTCCAAGACCGAGCTCGCCGACAACGAGGACGAAGAGGTGGTCGAGTCGGAGGACTTCGAGGTCGAGGAGACCGATCGGCCGATCGATCTGGAGAGCTTCGACGCCTGACGGCTTCAAGACGCCGCGGCCCGGCTCCGGGCAAGGCCCTGGAGGGGCTCAGAATAGGCCGAGCACGCGCACGCCCGGTGAGTCGAGCTCGAGGCTGGGAGCGACCATCAGGCTGACCTGCCTGGGATCGTAGCGGGACGCTTCGCGGGGCGGCTCGGGGTTGGGGCCGCCGAAGCCGTAGTAGAGTAGCTTCGGCCACACGTACCCGCCAAGGACCCCGAGACCCGCGCCGAGCAGGATGTCGCTCGCGTAGTGGTTCTCGCTGAGCAGGCGGGTGACGCCGCTCGCGGTCGCGGCCCCGATGGTCGTGGCGCACGCGAGGTCATCGGCCACGCCGCCGCCGTAGAGCGGCAGCTTGGCGTGGTGCAGGCAGGTGAGGCTGGCGGCCGCGGTGGCCATGGCCAGATGCCCGGCGATGAAGCTGCGGTAGCGCTCGTCGCTGTCGGAGTCGCAGGACCCTCCGGGGGGCGCCTGCTCCGGGCAGTCGCGGTACGGCGGCCGCTCGCGACCGACCGTCGCCTGCGCCACCCAGAACACCGCCGCCGTCAGGCCGAGCGACTGCAGATCGATCACGAGCAGCTGCTCGGAGACGTCCCAGGCGTTCCAGCCAATGCCCGGGGTGAGGGCCGAGTCGAGGACGCGATAGCCGAAGCTGCCGTAGAACGCGATGTCCGAAATCAAGACCACGGTGTCGAGGCCGCTGCCGCGGACGGCGAGGGCGTCGGCGATCGCGTCCTCGCCCGGCAGCTGCCAGCTTCGTTCGGGGGGCTCGGGGCCGGCAAGCCTCAGCCAGACGCCGCCACCCCAGAGCACCGCGGTGAGCCCGTAGTCGAGAGCGTTGGCCCGCCGCCACTCCGGTCGCCATTCGACGCGCCGTCCGGCGGGCTCTGGCGCCTCGGCGGCAGCTGCCGCGGGCGAGCCCAGCAGGGCCATCAGCGAAAGCCCCAGCGCCACCCAGCGCGCGACGGGGCGCGGGTCAGAGCGACGGGGGCTGGCTGGAGGCGTCAAGGCGGCGACGATCGCGAGGTTCGAGGGCGGCTACGGCGTAAAGCTTGTGCACGGGTTGCTCTGTGGCAAGCGTCCTCGGGTCGGGGGGATGCAGCGTCTCGCTGGGGGCTCCCTGACGCGCCGTCAACCCCGCAGCGAGGCGACGACGCGCAGAAAATTCTCGCCCAAGACCTTGCGGATCGTCTCCGCGGCGAAGCCTCGGTCCAGCATGATCTGCACGAGCCGCGGCAGCTCGAGGCAGGTTGGCATGTCGCGTGGGGTCCAGATGGCGCCGTCCCAGTCGCTGCCGAGCGACACGAAGTCGTCGCCCACGGTGCGGATCACGTGCTCCAGGTGCCGGACGATCGAGGCGGCGCGCCCCCGCCACAGGCCGTCGCCCAGAAACTCCGAGTGGTACATGATGCCCACGGTCCCGCCGCTGTCGGCCACGGCGCGGAGCTGATCGTCGTCGAGGTTGCGCCAGTGCGGGTGCACGCCGGAGACGCCGGTGTGCGTGACGATCAACGGCTTGGAGCGATCGTGCACGGCGACGGCGTCCCAAAATCCGGCTTTGCCGATGTGCGCCAGGTCGACCAAGATCTTGCGATCGTTCAAGCGCTCGACGTAGGCCTTGCCGAAGTCCGAGAGGCCGCGATCCGCCCGGCCGAGCGGCGAGCTGGTCGAGCCGATGCGCGACGAAGACAGGTGGACCAAGGTGATGCGCACGACGCTGTCGTCGGTGATCAGGTCGAGGGCGTCGAGATCACGGTCGAGCGCGTTGCCGCCTTGGATCCCAATGAACGCCGCGTGCTGTCCGCGGGCGCGCGCCGCCCGGTATTCGGCGGCGTTGCGCACCACGGCGCACTCATCGGGCACCGACGACAGGATTTCCCGCAGGCGCTTCAGGTTCCTGCTGAAGGCGCGGGCGCGCCCGCGCGCGGTGCGCAGCGGATTGGTGGTGATGACCCAGGTCGCGCCGGTGACGCAGGCCTCCCGCAGGCGGGGCAGGTCGGATTGGAAGAAGAAGCGCGCCCCGAGGGGGCCTTGGCCGTGGCGCTTGGTCAGCCGATAGCCGAAGACCCGGGTCCAGATGAAGGAGTCGACGTGCAGGTCGATCACCTCGCTCTGCAGGTAGAGGTCGACGGCTTCGCGTGAGACGCCGAGCGCCGAAGCCCAGCCGTCCGGGTCCTTGCGGTGATCGACGTACG
>Ga0079224_100010987_pt1 | contig 12444 bp, 16 predicted proteins | sample Stecom2015_FD_80414 | JGI IMG/M metagenome (GOLD analysis project Ga0079224, IMG submission 80414) | Agricultural soil microbial communities from Utah to study Nitrogen management - Steer compost 2015 | ecosystem: Environmental > Terrestrial > Soil > Agricultural land | place: USA: Utah...
AACGTCACCCCCGACGGCCAGCGCACCATGTGCACCTTCCTCGGCGCCGCCAACCAGCTGACCACGGCCGACATCGACGCCGACCTGATCGGCGCCTCGGCCATCGTCTATCTCGAGGGCTACCTGTTCGACCCGGCTCCGGCCCGCGACGCCTTCGAGGCCGCCGCCGCCGCCGCCCACGCGGCCGGCCGCAAGGTGGCCATCACCCTCTCCGACAGCTTCGTCGTCCACCGCTGGCGGGCCGAGCTGCTGCAGTTCATCGAGGCCTCGGCCGACATCGTCCTCGCCAACGAGGCCGAGCTGGCCGCCCTGTTCGAGACCGAAGACTTCGACGCGGCGGCCGCCCATCTGGGCCGCATCGTCGAGATCGCCGCCGTCACCCGCGGCCCGGCCGGCTCGGTGGTGTTCGCCAACGGCGGCGCCGAGCGCGCCGAGATCGCCGCCTGCCCGGTCGAAAAGGTGGTCGACACCACCGGCGCCGGCGACCAGTACGCCGCCGGCTTCCTGCTCGGCCTCGCCCGAGGCCTGTCGCTGGAGGACGCCGGCAAGCTCGGCTCTCTCGCCGCCGCCGAGGTCATCGCCCACTGGGGCCCGCGGCCGATGACCTCGCTGGAGCAGCTGGCGACGGACGCGGGGCTGCGGCTCACCCCCGCCTGATCGTCACATACAGCGCCCCGTCGCCGCCGTGCCTGCGCGCGGCCGGGGCGAAGCCGGAGACCACCCCGCGCAGCGCCGGCGCCTGCAGCCATTCATGCACCGAGGCGCGGATCACCCCGGTTCCGCCGCGCCGTCCCTGCCCGGTGATGACCAGCACCGAGCGATAGCCGCGCGCCTGCGCCCCCATCAGAAAGGCGGTCAGGGCGTCCTGCGCCTGGAAGCGGCCGTAGCCGTGCAGGTCGATGCGCGCCTCGATCGGATCGCGCTCGCGCGACAGCCGCCGTTGCCGCCGCGGCTCCAGCGCCTCGGGATGGCCGCACGCGCTGCACGGGGGCGGCCGCGGGCGGAGGCGCCTTGACGGAGCGTCCGGGCGCCGGCTTCGGCGATACGCCGGCGACGCGGGGAACGGGCGGCGTCTCGCCCGGGGGCGCGACGGCAACCCGGACGGCCTTTCGCGGCCTCGCGGGCGTGACCGTGCCGGTCACCCGGGCCCAGATGCGGCGATCCTCGGGGGAGAGGTCGTCGCGACGGCTCATTTCGAGCCCGGATCGTTCCCGTCCGGATCCTCGTCGGAGCCGAGGTCCTGCGGACCGGGCGTCCAGACCAGCAGATCGCCCGGCTGGCAATCCAGTTCGCGGCACAGGGCGTCGAGGGTGGTGAAACGGATCGCCCGCGCCTTGCCGGTCTTGAGGATCGACAGGTTGGCGAGGGTCACGCCGACGCGGTCCGCGAGCTCGGTCAGCGACATGCGGCGTTCAAGTAGAATGCGGTCGAGCTGGACGCGGATGGCCATGGCAAAGGTCTCTATACCGGCCGGGCGGAGGCCGGAAGCCGGTTCATATCGTCAGCTCGGACTCGCGGCGCAGCCGCGCGCCCTCGCGGAACACCTGGGCGAGGACGAAGACGACGAGGACCGAGAAGGCGGGGGTGACGAGGTCGAAAAGGCTCGGCGGCTCCAGCGCGCCGCGCACCAGGCGCGAGACCAGGGTCTGGCCGATCCACGCCCCGCCGGTGACCACGGCGAGGGTCAGGCCGATCTGCTTCAGGCGGCGGACATTGTCGGGATGAAAGGGGTCGCCGATGCGCAGGGTGTGCACCATGGCGCGCAGGTTGCGCAGGATGAAGGCGAAACCGCCCAGATAGGCGACGATGGCGCCGAGGGCGAAGAGGATGTAGGCGCGCGGCACCGGCACGCTTGTGCCCTCGTCGCCGGCGGTCACCGTCAGGCCGAGCGGGCCGAGCGGGAGGAAGATGGTGAAGAGAAAGGCCAGCGCGATGGCGAAGGCGGCCAGAGTCAGGGCCCAGAAGGCGGCCGTCAGGGCGACGCCGAGCAGGCGGGTCATCGGTCCGGGCCCGAGGCCCGGCAGGGCCGGAGCCCGGAGGAAAGGCAGGCGGATCCCGAGCGATGACGTCTTCGGGAGTCGCATGGGCGTTCAGCTCTCAGGCCGGACGTCGGGGCGCGATCGCCGCGCGGGGTCCGGCGAACCCTCACGCGGTCTTATTCATCGCGGTTGTCATGCAGATCGTCAAAGCTCCAGCGATCCCCGGAAGGAAGATCACAGGAACTGGGCGATGGTGGCGACCAGGGCGGTCGGCATGGCGGCGAGCAGGAAGGCGTTCAGCACGCCGTGGCCGACCTTTTCGATGAAGTAGGAAGCGTTCATGGTGTTCATTGTCGTTCTCCGTCTGTCCTGAGAAGGGGCGATTTTGCCCCGTTTTTGCTGCACCGCTGCATCGATCTTTCGCTCTGGCTCTGATCGGGGAACGGCGCGGCCTCCGTTCTTGGGATAATAGATAGACCGTGCCTTGCCAGAAATCACGTTACATATCGTTTAACGATATTAAACTTGTGCAATGAAACGTAACAGCCGCGCTTGAGGACAGAATGTTGAAGTTGATCAAGGGGATGCGCCTCGTGGCGGCGACCCATAACCCCGGCAAGGCGCGGGAGATCGAAGCGCTGCTGGACGGACATTACCTGGTGGTCACCGCCGGCAGCCTGAACCTGCCGGAGCCCGACGAAACGGAGACCACCTTTGTCGGCAACGCCCTGCTCAAGGCGCGGCATGCGGCCGACCGCTCGGGCGAGGTCGCGCTGGCCGACGACTCCGGCCTGTCGGTGGCGGCGCTGGACGGCGCCCCCGGGATCTTCTCCGCGCGCTGGGCCGGCCCCGACAAGGATTTCGCCCACGCCATGCGCCGCGTCGAGGAGCGGCTGGAGGAGACCGGCTCGGACGACCGCCGCGCATGGTTCACCTCGGCGCTGGCCGTAGCCTGGCCCGACGGACCCGCGGTGGTGGTCGAGGGCCGCGTCGACGGCCTTCTCACCTTCCCCCCGCGCGGCGACCGCGGCTTCGGCTACGATCCCATCTTCATCCCCGACGGCCACGACCAGACATTCGGCGAAATGGACCCGGCGCTGAAGGACTCGATCAGCCACCGGGCGCGGGCGTTCGCGAAGCTGAAGGCGGCGCTGATGGAGTGAGAAAGCGGCCAGTGGCCAGTGACCAGTGGCTAGTGGCTAGTGGCTAGTAGCTAGTGGCTAGTGGCTAGTGGCTAGTGCCGAGTAACGCGTCTCACCGCAAATCTCACAATCGCCAAACGGAGCGCGTCGGCCGTGGTACTTCCTTCCAGCCACTGGCCACTAGCCACTAGCCACTAGCCACCAGCCACGCCTTGCTCGCCCTCTACGTCCACTGGCCCTACTGCAGCCGCATCTGCCCCTACTGCGACTTCAACGTCGTGCGCGACCGCGGCCGCAAGGAAGAGCAGGCGGCGCTGGTCTCGGCCATTCTGGCGGACATCGAGGCGCAGGCGGCGCTGACGGGTCCGCGCCGGCTGGCCTCCATCTTCTTCGGCGGCGGCACGCCGTCGCTGATGGATCCCGCCGCCGTCGCCGCGGTGATCGAGCGGGCGCGCGTGCTGTTTCCGCCATCCGGCGATATCGAGATCAGCCTCGAAGCCAATCCCACGGACGCCGAGGCCGACCGCTTCGCCGCCCTCGCCGCCGCCGGGGTCAACCGCCTGTCCATGGGGGTGCAGGCGCTGGACGACGCCAGCCTCGCCTTCCTCGGCCGCAACCACTCGGCGGACGAGGCGCGCCGCGCCGTGGCCGTCGCCGCACGGGCCTTCCCGCGCCTGTCGATTGACCTGATCTACGCCCGTCCCGGCCAGACCGTGGAGGGGTGGACCGCCGAGCTGGCCGAGGCGCTGAACCTCGGCTTCGAGCACGTATCGCCCTATCAGCTGACGATAGAACCGACGACCGCCTTCGGCCGAGCTGTCGCCCGCAGCGCCTGGACTCCGCCCGACGAGGATCTCGCCGCCGCCCTGTACGAGACCACCCAGACAGTCCTGGAGGCCGCCGGGTTCGACGCCTACGAGGTCTCCAACCACGCGCGGGGCGTCGCCGCCCGCTCGGCCCATAATCTGCACGTCTGGCGCGGCGGCGACTATCTGGGCGTGGGCCCGGGCGCGCACGGCCGGCTGACCTTGCAGGGCGCGCGCACCGCCACCGTCGCCCACCGCCGCATCGGAGACTACGTCGACGCCGTGGCGGCGGGCCGGCCATGGAGCGAGCAGGACGCGCTCTCTCCGGCCGCCGCCGCCGAGGAGCGGGTCCTGCTGGGCCTTCGCACCGTCGAGGGCGTCGCCCTGGACGAGCTCGAACGGCTGGGTCTCGGCCCCGCCCGTGCGCCGCTGGCCGATTTGCTGGAGGACGGCTTCCTCGTGCGCGCCCGGGATCGCATCGCCGCCACCGCCCGCGGCCGGCCGGTGCTGGACGGGGTGCTGAAGGCGTTGCTGACCTGACGGCGCCGGAACCCCGGCCCCGCCCCGCTCCTTTCCCTGCAAAGGAGCCCGTTATGACCGATCAGAAGCCGATCCAGACCGAGGGACGCGACGACAACGGAGCCATCCCGCTGGGCCGCCCCGACGCCTCCACCTCCGACAAGGCCGTGAAGCGCAACGCCGACCGCGAGCAGCAGACCGCCGGCCCCGACGGACCCGACGCCACGGAGGTCGGGGACACCTTCAAGAAGCAGCCGGGCTGATCGGCCAAGACAGCGCCGCTTCGGCGTGTTAGGGCGCGGCTGAGCATAAGTCTCCCGCGAGCCCGTCTTGCCCTTCTTTCACGCCGGTCCCGCGCCCAAGCCCTTCGGCCCTCGCCCCGGCGGGCTGCGCGACGGGCTGGACCTGACGCCGGGCATGCGCGTGGGGCTGTTCGGCGGCTCGTTCAACCCGGCCCACGACGGCCACGCCCACGTCGCGGAAACCGCCATGCGCCGGCTGGACCTCGACCGGGTGGTGTGGCTGGTCTCGCCCCAGAACCCGCTGAAGGACGCCCGCGACACGGCGCCCCTGGCCGAGCGGATGGCCTCCGCCGAACGGGCGGCGCGGCTGGCGGCCCACGGACCTTCGATGATCGTGTCCGATGTGGAGACGCGGCTGGGGACCTGCTGGACCGTCGACACCCTGCGCGCCCTCGTCGCCCGTCACCCCGGCGTGCGCTTCGTCTGGCTGATGGGATCGGACAACCTGGCCGGTTTCCACCGCTGGCGCGGCTGGACCGACATCATGCGGCTGATGCCCGTCGCGGTGATCGCCCGGCCGGGCTCCCTGCTGGAGAGCCGCACGGCCCCGGCGGCGGAACGGTTCGCCCGCGCGCGCCTGCCCGATCACCGCGCCCGGCTGCTGCCCGACCTGCCCGCTCCGGCCTGGACCTGGCTCACGGCGCCGCTCAACCCGAGGTCGTCGACCGCCCTGCGCGCCGCCGCCGCGGCCGGGAACCGGTGACGCGGCGGCCCATTCGTGCTAAGGAGCCCCTTTCGTAACCGTTCCGGAGCCCTCCGCTGACCCCCTCGCCCGCGCACGATGCGCAAGACGCCGCCGTTTCGAACACGGCGCACGAGATGGACCCCATCGCGCCCATCCGCCCCGAAGACGGTCCGCAGGCTCCCCTCCCGGTCGGCTCGACCGATCTCGACGCCGCCATCCTCTCCAAGCTGGACGAAGACAAGGCGCAGGACATCGTCCTCATCGACCTGCGCGGCAAGAGCCCGATGTCGGACGCCATGATCGTCGCGTCCGGCCGGTCGCACCGGCACGTGGGCGCGCTGGCCGACCACCTGCAACGGCTGTTCAAGGACCATGGCCTCGGCAAGGTGAAGGTGGAGGGGCTGCCCCATTGCGACTGGGTGCTGCTCGACGCCGGGGACGTCATCGTCCACCTGTTCCGGCCCGAGGTCCGCGCCTTCTACAACATCGAGAAGATCTGGTCCGTGGACAGCGGCCATCGCGGCGCTGCGCGCGCCTCCTGATCGTCTGACGCGATGAGGCTGGGGATCATCGCCATCGGCAAGCCGGGGCGAGGCCCCGAGGCCCAGCTCGCCGCCGACTGGGCCGGACGCGCCACCCTCGCCGGCCGTCCCCTCGGTCTCGGCCCGCTGGAGCTGGTCGACCTCGAGCCGAGGAAACCCGGCAAGGCGGCCGAGGCCGAACTGATCCTCAAGGCCGCCGAGGGCGCGCACCTGATCGCCTGCGACGAGCGCGGGAAGACCTACGCCAGCCGGGCTTTCGCAGAGCACATCGCCGAGCTGCGCGACCGCGGCGAGCGTCGTCTGGTCTTCGCCATCGGCGGCGCCGAGGGCCTGGACGAAGGCGTGCGCGCCGCCGCCGCCTCCACCCTCGCCTTCGGCCCCCAGACCTGGCCTCACGCCCTCGCCCGCGCCATGCTGGCGGAGCAGTTGTACCGCGCCGTGACCATCCTGGCCGGCTCGCCGTACCATCGCGACTGATGCGTCCCCTGCCGCTCGCCGTACTGGCCATCCTCCTCGCCCTTCCCGTGGCCGCCGCGCCGCAGCAGGCGGGCGAGGTCGCGCGCCTGCAGGCGGAGTTCCGCGACGAGCGCGCCCGCGCCCGCTCGCTTCGGGCCGAGGCCGCCGAGGCGGGGGCCGAGATCGCCGCGCTGGAGCGGGATCTGGCGCGCCTCAGAACCCAGGTTTCCGCCGACGACGGGCGCATCGCGGCCCAGCGCGCCCGGCTGCGCGAGCTGGGGGATCGGGAGGCGGCCCTGCTGGCGCGGCTCGCCCGGGCCCGGGGTCGCCAAGCGCGGCTGCTCTCGGCCCTGCAGACGCTCAGCCGGGAGCCCCCGCCGCCGCTGCTCATCCCGGCGGACCGGGCGGTCGACACCGTGCGCGCCGCCATCCTGATGCGGGCCATGGCCCCCGAGCTGCAGGGGCGGGCGAAGGTTCTGGCCGACGAGCAGACGGAACTGGCGCGCATCCGACGCCTCGCCGCCCTGAACAGCGAACAGCTTTTCACCAGCGAAAGCGCCCGCGGCGACCGCCGGGCCGAGATCGAACGCCTGACGACGCGCAAGACCGCGCTGCAGGCGGTGCTGCGCGCCGAGGCGCGGGAGGCCGAACGGGCGGCGGCTGCGCTCGAGGCCCGCCTGCATGCGCTTGGCGCGGCGACGCCGTCCGAGTCCGAGGCCCCTCCGGCCACGGCGCGCCTGCCGGCCGGGCGGACCGCCCTGACGCCGCCGGTCGCCGGCCCCCCCTCCGCCCGCACCGCCCAGGGCTGGCGCTGGACGGGGAACGAGCTGGAGGCTCGCGCGCCGGCCGCTGCGCGTGTGGCGTGGACGGGGCCGCTGTCGGGTTGGGGGCAGGTCGTGATCCTCGACCTCGGCCCCGGCTGGCGCGCGGTCATCGCCGGCCTCGACGAGGTGTCGGTGGAAACCGGCGCGCGCGTCGCCGATGGTCAGCCGCTGGGTCGGACGGGCCCGGACGGCGAGCTGTCCTTCGAGCTGCGACGCGAGGAGCGGCCCGTCGATCCGACTCCATGGCTGCGCTGAGGCCGGCGCGACGGGAATTGCCTTCCCATCGGGCGATGACGCTGATTTTATCGCCGGCGCGACGACCGGCCACGAAATCGGCCGCCCGCTCGCCTAGACTGGGGCCAGGGTCGCCTTCCGGCCCACGAGAAGAGACTGAATGCGCAAGCTGCTGATGATCGGCGCCGCCGCCGCCACCGTGGTCGGCCTGGGCGCCGCGACCGCTGTCGGACAGACCCCCCGCAACGAAGCCTTCCGCATGATCGGCCTGTTCGGCGACGTGCTGGGCATCGTCGAGCAGGCCTATGTGGTGCCGGTCGACGACAAGAAGCTGATCGAGGCGGCGCTGCAGGGGATGATGAGCGCGCTCGACCCGCACTCCAACTACCTGCCGCCGCGCGACTATGGCGAGCTGCGCGAACGCACCGAGGGCCAGTACTCCGGCGTCGGCCTGACCATCACCGCCGAGGGCGGGCTGGTGAAGGTGATCTCGCCGATGGACGATGGCCCGGCCGCCCGCGCCGGCGTGCAGGCCGGCGACGTCATCTCGGCCATCGAGGGGCAGAGCGCCTCGGGCCTCACCGTCAGCCAGGTTTCCGAAAAGCTGCGCGGCGCCGTCGGCACCGAAATCCGCGTGACCTTCCTGCGCGACGGAGAGGAGCCGCGCGAGGTGACCCTGACCCGCGAGGTGATCAAGATCGAGTCGGTCACCGGCCGCATGGAGGGCGAGTTCGGCTACCTGCGCGTCTCGACCTTCAACGAGAACACCGGCCGCGAACTGACCGAGACCATCCAGCGCCTCAAGGCCGGCAATCCGGACATCAAGGGCTATGTGCTGGACCTGCGCAACAACGGCGGCGGCCTGCTGGACGCGGCGATCGCCGTCTCCGACGCCTTCCTCGAGCGCGGCGAGATCGTCAGCCAGCGCGGGCGCAAGCCCGAGCAGATCATGCGCTATTCCGCGCGCGCCGGCGACCTCGCCAGCGGCCTGCCCGTAGTCGTTCTGATCAACTACGGCTCCGCCTCCGCCTCCGAAATCGTCGCCGGGGCCCTGAAGGACCACGAGCGGGCGACCATTGTGGGCCTGACCAGCTTCGGCAAGGGGTCGGTGCAGACCGTGATCCCGCTGCGGGGCGGGGCCGACGGGGCGCTGTCGATCACCACTGCGCGCTACTACACGCCGTCGGGGCGCTCGATCCAGAAGATCGGCATCGAGCCCGATCTGGAGGTGGCCCGCTCGGAGGCCGAGGCGCGCATCGTGTCGCGCTCCAGCTTCATCTACTCCGAGGCCGCCTACGCGACGGCGCTCGACGCCTCGATCGGGGCCGAGCGCAAGGGCGCGCACGTGCCGAGGGAGGCGCCGGGGGAGGGGTATGACAAGGACAAGGACTACCAGCTGGAGCGGGCGCTGGACGTGCTGCGCGCCGGCGGCGAGCTGACCCGGCTGGCGGCCGCGCCCGAGGGAATCGTGGTGACGGAGCCGGGCACGGAGATGGCGGCCAACGAACCGGCGGAGACCCCGGAAAACTGAGCCGGCATGGCTAACGCCCCGTTAGGCTTTCTTAACCGGGGCGGGGCAAGGTGATCTCGAAGGGGTGCGCCCGCGCGACCCCGCCTTCGAGCGTTCACACGGCCCATGTTCGCAAAGCGCCAGTCCGTTCTCGCCGCCACCGCCGGAACGCCGCCCGCCAGGGTCGCCCTGCGCGACCGGCTGGCCCCGGCCGTGCGTTTCCTGAAGAAGCCGCCCGTCGCCGTCGCCGGCGCGGGGCTGTTGCTGCTCGGCGCCGCCGCCCTGTTCGTGACGGTGCTGGGCGATCCGCGCGCCGGCGCCCCCTCGGCCCGGATCGCGCTGGAACGCACGGCGCCGGCGCCGGCCCCCACCCCGACCGGGCTCGAGGCCTTCTCCATGGAAGGCGGGCTGTACACCGACCTGACCGGCGAGGGCGTCCCCGACCCCTCGCTGCTGGGGGAGGCCCTCCTGACCCTGCCGGACGGCGCCACCGTGGCCGGAGACGGCGCGCCGGTGACCGCGCCCCGGGTGGCGGCCCAGCCCCTGCCCGTGGCGCCGATCGCGGGCCTGCACCAGCCGGGGCCCGAGGGCCCTCTGCCGCGCATCGCGCCGGACGGCCGCGTGCCGGCCCAGGCTTACGCCCGTCCCTTCCACTCCAACGGCAAGCCGCGCGTCGCCCTGATCGTGGGAGGCCTCGGGCTCAACGCCGCCACCACGCGCGCCGCCATCGAGCGGCTGCCGCCGGAAGTGACCCTCAGCTTCGTCCCCTACGCCGAAGGCCTGCAGGGCTGGATCGACCTCGCCCGCGCGCAGGGGCACGAGGTGATGATCGAGATTCCGATGGAGCCGACCGGCTACCCGGCCAACGATCCCGGCCCGTACACCCTGCTGGCCGCCGGCGAACCCGCCGAGATCGAAGCCCGGATGAACTGGCTGCTCAGCCGCGCCACGGGCTATTTCGGCGTGACCAACTACCTCGGCGACCGGTTCGCCGCCTCCGAGGCGGGGATGACGGCCTTCACCGCCATGCTGCGCCGGCACGGGCTGGCCTTCCTTGACGACGGATCGATGAGCCGCAGCCGGGGGGCGTGGGCGCGGGCCAGCGCCAACCGCATCATCGACGAGCAGCAGTCCCCCGCCGCCATCGTCGGCCAGCTCAACGCCCTGGAGGCGCTGGCCAAGGCGCGCGGGCAGGCCATGGGGGCCGGCTTCAGCTACCCCGTGACGGTCGAGGCGGTGGCCCGCTGGACCGCCGGCCTGGACGCGCGTGGGCTGCAACTCGCCCCGGCGTCGGCGATGACCCAGCGTCCGGGACGGTAGGGATCCCGGATCAGGGATTGGGGATCAGGGATTAGCGTTGAGTCGAACGGCGTGGTCTCGCCAGAGCCGCCATGCGTTGCCCATTTCTCATTCCCAGTGCCTAGTCCCAATCCCCAATCCCAAATCCCGAGTTCCGACCCCCATGGACCTTCCCCATCATCGCCCCAACGTCGGCGTCGTCCTGTTCCATCCGGACGGGCGGGTCTGGTACGGCCGGCGGGCGGGCACGCCGGGCCCCTACAACTGGCAGTTTCCGCAGGGCGGCGTCGACGAGGGCGAGGACTACGCCGCGGCCGCCCGCCGGGAGCTCGCCGAGGAGACCGGCGTGACCTCGGTGGAGCTGCTCGCCGAAATCCAGCAGTGGATCGCCTACGACTTCCCGCCCGACGTCCCAGCGCGGCCCGGCCACGACTGGCGCGGCCAGAAGCAGAAGTGGTTCGCCTTCCGGTTCATCGGCGAGGAGACCGAGATCGACCTCGAACGGCACGCGGAGATCGAGTTCGACGCGTGGCGCTGGGGGCGGCTGGACGAAGCGCCCGGCCTGATCGTGCCCTTCAAGCGCGCGGCCTACGAACAGGTGGTGGCGGCCTTCGCGCCGCTGGTGATCTAGGCGTGGCCCGTGGCCCGTGGCCCGGAAGGAAGCGGAGCCGATTGGCGCGCAACAACCACTCACCCGTCACAGGCCACTGGCCGCTGGCCGCTGGCCGCTGACCACGGCGCGGTCAGGCGCCCTCGCCGCCCGGCGCGAGCCGGAACAGCACCAGCCCCGTCAGCACCAGCACCGCCGCCAGCACCCGCAGCGGGCTCAGGTGCTCGCCCAGGAAGACCACGCCGACGATGAAGGCCCCGACCGCGCCGATTCCGGTCCACACCACGTACGACGTCCCCATCGGCAGGCTCTTCATGGCCAGCGACAGCAGGGCGAAGCTCACGCCCATGAAGGCCAGCGTCGCCACGCTGGGCCACAACCGGGTGAACCCGGCCGACTGCTTCATGAAAAAGGCCCAGACGATTTCCAGCAGTCCGGCGATCAGAAGATAGACCCAGGCCACGCGGCCCTCCTCGCAAGGGCCGGGCCGTCCCGGACTTCAGGCCCGCGCATCGCGGGCGCGGGGACGTGGCCCCGTCTTTCAGCGCGCTATCTAGGACATGGCGCGGCGGGGTCAACCGGAGCCGCGAACAGGAAAAAGCCGGCGGAGCGTCGGGCGCCGCCGGCTTTTGATCTCACCTGGACGCGAAATCAGCCCGCCGCCACTTCCGAAGCCTGTTCGGCCAGGATGGTCAGGCCGGCCGGGGTGACGTCGGCGAAGCCGCCGTGCACCTCGAACTGGCGGCGCGAGCCGCCGTCGATGACGGTGACCACGCCCTCGCGCAGGGCGGTCATGAAGGGCGCATGGTCGGCCAGGACGCCGAAGTCGCCCTCGACGCCCGGCGCGTCGACCTGGTCCACGAGGCCCGAAAAGACCTCGCGTTCCGGAGAGACCAGCGAGAAGCTGAGCTTGCCGGCCATCTTATGCGGCTTCCGCGGCCAGCTTCTGGGCCTTTTCGACGGCTTCCTCGATGGCGCCGACCATGTAGAAGGCCGCTTCCGGCAGGTGGTCGTATTCGCCGTCGCAGATGGCCTTGAACGAGCGGATGGTGTCCTTCAGCTCGACGAACTTGCCCGGCGAGTTGGTGAACTGCTCGGCCACAAAGAACGGCTGCGACAGGAAGCGCTGGATCTTGCGGGCGCGGGCCACGACCAGCTTGTCCTCTTCCGACAGCTCGTCCATGCCGAGGATGGCGATGATGTCCTTCAGCGCCTTGTATTGCTGGAGGATTTCCTGAACGCGGCGGGCGACGGCGTAGTGCTCCTCGCCGATCACCAGCGGGTCCATGATCCGCGAGGTCGAGTCCAGCGGGTCCACGGCCGGGAAGATGGCCTGGGCGGCGATGTCGCGCGACAGCACGGTGGTGGCGTCGAGGTGGGCGAACGAGGTCGCCGGCGCCGGGTCGGTCAGGTCGTCTGCGGGCACGTAGATGGCCTGCACCGAGGTGATCGAGCCCTTCTTGGTCGAGGTGATGCGCTCCTGCAGGTTGCCCATCTCGGTGGCCAGGGTCGGCTGATAGCCCACGGCCGAGGGGA
>Ga0079224_100010988_pt1 | contig 12444 bp, 12 predicted proteins | sample Stecom2015_FD_80414 | JGI IMG/M metagenome (GOLD analysis project Ga0079224, IMG submission 80414) | Agricultural soil microbial communities from Utah to study Nitrogen management - Steer compost 2015 | ecosystem: Environmental > Terrestrial > Soil > Agricultural land | place: USA: Utah...
CGCGACTTTGGCGATCGGAGCGGTCGCCGGCATCTACCCGGCCGTACGCGCCGCGCGGCTCTCTCCAACCGAGGCGCTCGCGGCCGCGTAGGCTCATCCGATGAGGTGGCTTGAGTCAATCGAGTCGGTGGCGCGCTCGCCTGAGCGAGTGCTCGCCGCGAGGTAGGGTCGCAGGGTGGCGGGGCGAAGAACCGGCGCCGGCGAGGTCCGCAACGGTGTGACGCTGACCAACCTGGACCAGGAGCTCTTCGACGGCGCGGGAGTCACGAAGCGGGAACTCGTCGACTATCTCGACGCGGTCGGGGACCGGCTTGTCCGGGAGCTAGCCGACCGGCCGCTGTCTGTCGTGCGGGTCCGGCCGGGGCAGCCCGCCTTCATGCAGAAGAACCTGCCGAAGTATGCCCCCAACTGGATCGAGAGCGTGACGTTGTGGGCGGAGTCGTCGCGGCGGGACGTGACGTATGCGTTGTGCAACGACCAGCGAACACTGGTGTGGTTTGCCAACCAGCGCGCGGTCGAGTACCACCCGACCCTTACCCGGGGAGATCGGTGGGACCGGCCCACGTATTTGATCATTGACATAGATCCACCCGATGGCGACTCGTTCGACTTGGCGGTGCGCGCGGCGGCGCTGGTTCGGGAGGCGCTGGCCGAGCTCGGGCTCGCCGGGGCGGTGAAGACCAGCGGCGCGAAAGGGCTGCACGTCTTCGTGCCCATCGCCGACGTTCGGGTCGAGGACGCGGCGGCCGCGACCCGAGCGATCGCCGCCCGGGCGGAGCGGCTCGACCCGGAGTTCGCCACCACCGCCTTCATCCGGGAAGACCGCGGCGGGAAGGTGTTCCTGGACTCGACCCGGGCCGGCGGCGCGACGGTCGTCGCGGCGTACAGCCCGCGGGCGCGACCCGGCGTGCCCGTGTCCTTTCCGCTGTCCTGGGACCGGATCGACGCGGTGCGCCCAGCCGACCTCACCATACGCACCGCGCCGGACCTGCTCGGCGACTCCGACCCGTGGGCCGACACGATGCCGGCGCCGCAGTCACTGCCCGAGGACCTGATCGCGGAGGGACACACCATCCCGGTCGCGCGACAGCAAGCGCTGCAGTTGGGTCGCGAGCGCAAGCGCAACCAACAACGCGCACAGCAGTAGCCCTTTTGCATGCGCCGCGTCGATCCATGGCGGCACGACGCCTACAAGCGCATGGCATGGCGGACCTCGCCTCACATTCCGTGTGGTCGTGTCGTCGTACCGCTGGGACGGAGACACCATCCCGTCCGCAGATGGCCTGACCGAAGGAAGATTGCCATGACAACCCAACGCAATGCCGCTCGCTCCGTACGGCCGCAGCGAGCGCTCGCCGTCGCCGGGGCGACCGCTGCCGTGGCGCCGCTTTGGATCGGTGCCTGGGCCATGGGAGTGGAGTTCGATGTCGTCTCCGGTGGCCGCCCGATGGTGGTGAGCCTGCCGCTTGTGCTCACCACCGCGCTCGCGGTGTCGCTCGCCGGCTGGGGTGCCCTCGCGCTGCTGGAGCGGCTGACTGCCCGCGCAGCCCGGATCTGGACCGCCATCGCGGTGGCGGTGCTGCTCATCTCCCTCGTTCCGCTGCCCGCCGTCGAGACTGAATCCGCGACCAGGGTGGTCCTGGCGCTGATGCATGTTGCCGTCGGCGCGGTCCTGATCCCGGCTCTGCGTGCCACGACCACCGCCCGCGATGCCACCACCGTCGCCACGGCCACGGCGGGAGCAAGCAAGCGGGCCTAGCGGTACTGCAGGTTCCGCCGACATCTCCGACGGAACCTGCAGTCTCGCTCAACCTTTGGTCGGAGCTGTGCAAGTATTCCGGGGTGACGCAACCGGTGGTCTTGCGCCTTCCGTTCCACGGAGCGTGGATAGTGCAAAACAGTCCGGCGCGGCGGGTGCCGAGTCACGGTACTCACGCCTTCGGCGTGACCTATGCCATCGACTTCGTAGCGGTCCGAGACGGACAGACGGCGCCGGTGCGGGATTGGCGGACTCTGTTCGCGACGGAGCCGCCGGATCGGTTCTTCGCCTTCGACCAGCCGATTCTCGCACCAGCCGCCGGGCGAGTCGTGTCGGTGCATGACGGCGAGGTGGATCATGCGGCCCGGCGCTCGCAGCTCGCCCTGATTCCGTATGCGCTGACCCAGGCCTCCCGGGCACGGCAGGGTCCGGCTGGGCTAGCTGGCAACCATGTCATCCTGGACTTGGCCAACGGCGGGCCATACCTGGTCGTCGCGCACCTGCGCCGCGGCACGGTGGCAGTACGGGCGGGCGATCAGGTGGCCATCGGCGAGATACTTGGGCGGTGCGGCAACTCAGGCAACTCGACACAGCCGCACGTGCATCTTCAGGTCATGGACAGCGCGGATCCGTTGGTGGCCGCCGGGCTGCCGCTGATCTTCCGCGACTACCGGGTCCACCGCCGGGACGGCAGGGTTGACTCGGTGCAGCTCGGTCTGCCGGATAACGGCGACATCGTCGAAGCGGCCGTCACTCCAATCGGCTAGGGGCGACTCGTGACGGATCCGAACAGTCCGTTGCGGATGTGCCCGCGATGCGGGCGGGGCTTCGCCAACGAGAACCGGGGCAGCAGCACCGATTGAGAAAGGCGTCCGGATAGGCGCGCCCGGCACCGGTGCGCCGGATCAGCCGCCGGCCCTGACAAGCTCGGCACAGGCAGCCGCGAGCCGTTCGACGTCGCTTCGGGTGTTGTAGACCTGGGCCGAGATGCGCAGGTACCCGCGCCCGCGCCAGTCGGTCACTTGCACCTCGCACTTGTACTGCTTGGACAGACGGTCGCGCAGCGCCATCGCGGATGGCCGGTCGGTCGCGATCCCGGGTGGCAGCGGCACGAGCCGCATGCTGGTCGCCGGGGACCGGGTCAGGTCGGCCGGATCCGCACGGATGGCAGCGGCGACCGCCAGTTGGGCGTAGTCGGCCAGATCGATGTTGTGGCGTCGTACGCGGTCGGGACCCAGCGTGCGCAGCAGGTGAAGCCCGGTCGGGGCGGCGAGCCAAGCGGTGTAGTCGAGCGTGCCGCCGTACTCGACGGCGGCGGGGTAGCCATTCGGCTCCAGCCATGACACGACCAGCGGTTCGACCGCCGGGCGGTGTTCCGCCGCGGTCACGAGCGTCGCGGCGGGTCGTGGCGCAAACGCCCACTTGTGCAGGTTGCCGACCCAGAAGTCGGCGCCGATGGCGGCGACGTCCACGTTGAGCATCCCGGGAGCGTGCGCGCCGTCGACGAGCACCGCAACGCCGCGATCGCGGGCCGCGGCGGCGATCTTGTCCACCGGCAGTACCTTCGCGGTCGGCGAGGTGACCTGCTCCACAATCACCAGTCGGGTTCGGGGCGTGAATGCACTGGTGACGAGCGCCAGAGCCTCGTCATCGGTGGCGGTGAGGGGGATCGCCACCTCTCGCACCACCGCACCGGACCGTGCCCCAAATCGGGCGGCGGCGAGGCGCACTGCGCCGTACGCATGGTCGGTCAACAGGATCTCGTCCCCGGCGCCGAGCTGGACCGTTCGCAGGGCGATCGCGATGCCGGCGGTCGCGTTCGGCACCAGCGCCGTTGCGTCCGGGTCTGCACCGAGGAACGCCGCGATGTGGCGCCGAGCGTGGGCCAGCCGGTCGCTGAGACCCCTGGTGAAGAAGGCGACCGGGTTGGCCTCCATCTCGTCGCGCAGCCGTTGCTGTGCGCGCTGCACCGGGATCGGCACGGCACCGAACGCGCCATGGTTGAGGTAGGCCACAGTGGAATCCAGCGCGAACAGGTCCCGCACCCGGTCCCAGGAGACCGGCACGCCCTGGATCGTCGCAGTCACGCGGGAACCTTACCGGTCTGCCCCGCCGGCTAGGGCGTCGCCCAGTGGGGTGCGGCGGTAGATCACGGACCGGCCGGACCGGCTGCGGTCGACGAGTCCGGCGCGGAGCAGCACGGCCAGGTGGTCGCCGACGGCGCCGGCGGCGAGTCCGTGCGCGCGGGCCAGCTGTGTGGTGCTGGCGGGGTCTGTGAGGGAACGCAACAGCTTCGCCCGCGTCCGTCCGATGAGGTCGCTCAGGGCCGAGTCATCGGTACCGTTGCTCTCCTCGAGCAGGGCGCTGACGCCGCGCGCCGGGTAGACGATGGAGTACGGCCACGGCTCGTCGAGCATGGCGGCCACTCCGGGCCAGACGAAGACGGAGGGAACCAGAACGAGGCCGGCACCGGCTGCGTTGATTGTTTTCGACACGTGTAGCCGGGTTACCTCGATGCCGTTGTTGCGCCAGCGCACGTGTGGCAGGCCGGCGATCGCGGCTGCCCAGCCGGCACGCCCCAGCTCCGCGGATCGGTACAGCACGTCGCGTTCGCAGATGGCCCGAAGCCGCAGCCAGTCGGCCGCCAGCAGCTCGTGCCAGGCCTGCTCGGCCGCCTCGGCGAGCCGGGACACGACGGCGCGCGAGTTCAGCACCGCGAGGACCTCCGGGTCCGAGCACGGCCGGCGGGCGAGCGCCGCCGTGATGTCCTTGCGGGCGACGTCCCTCGGCGTTGCGCGGACGGCGGCGAGGTCGTCCTCGATCGTCTGGGCCAGCGTCGCCGGTGGCGGCGCGAGCAGGGATGGACCGTGGTGGCGGGAGTGCAGGGCTTGGATCGCGCGGAATGCGGGATCCTGGCGCAGCCGCCGAAAGGCGGGGGCCAGCCGGGCTCGCCACGACGGGGGCAGTGGTCGCTTGTGGAAGCCGGACAGCGACCGGATCAGGGAGTCGAGCTCGAACAGCGGCGACAGCGCGAACCGGCTGTGCAGCAGGTCCTCTGTCCCGAGCTCGACACGCAGCACACCCTCACCTTACGTCCAGGACCGAAACATTGGACAGCCCGGCCGGGCCCATTGAGCATCTCAGCTGTGACCACCGCAGCCGAACGAGCGACCTACCGGGACGTCTTCGCGGACCCGATCTTCCGCGTGCTGTTTCTGACCCGGTCGGTTGCTATCGGTGCTGACACGCTTCGCATCCTGGCGCTCTCGGTGCTCGTCTTCGCGATCACAGGCTCGCCGCTGCTCACCGCCGTCACGTTCGGCATCGGCTTCGTGCCGCAGGTCATCGGTGGCACGCTGCTCGGCTCTCTCGCCGACCGCCTGCCGCCGCGCGGTCTCATCATCTCCGGGTACCTGCTGGAGTGCGCCGTCGCGACCGTGCTCGGCACGGTGCGCCTGCCCGTCGCGGTGAGCCTGGCGCTCGTCGGGCTCGTCGCCATGCTCACGCCTATCTTCGCGGGCGCATCCAACCGGCTGGTCGCCGAGACGCTGCGCGGCGACGCGTACGTCCTCGGTCGGTCCCTGAGCAGCGTGGCGAGCGGTGCCGCCCAGCTCGCGGGCATGGCCCTCGGTGGGGTTGCCGTGGCCGCCCTCGGTCCGCAGCGGGCGCTGCTCGCCAGCGCCGCGTGCCATCTCGCGGTCGCGGTCGCCGTACGCCTGGGCCTGCCTCGCCTGGCGCGGCCGACCGCGGGTACCGGGTCAGCGGTGCGCCAGGGCTGGGCGGTGACCACTCGCCTGCTGCGCGACCGGGAGGTCCGAGGGCTCCTGCTGGTGCAGTGGGTGCCGCCCGCGTTCGTCGTCGCGGCGGAGGCGCTCGTCGTGCCCTACGTGCAGCTACGAGGATTCCCGGCCGGGTCGGCAGGACTGCTGCTCGCGTGCGCGCCGGCCGGCATGCTGCTCGGAAACGTCGTCGTCGGCCGGATGCTGCGCCCGGCAACGCGGGAGCGTCTGGTGGTGCCGCTGATGGTCGGGCTCGGTACCCCGGTCGCACTGCTCGCTGCTCCCGTGCCGATGCCGGTCGTTGCGGTGGTGCTGCTGCTTGCTGGCGCGACGTTCACCTACTCGCTTGGGATTCAACGCCGGTTCCTGGAGGCCCTTGACGAGGATCACCGCGGGCACGCATTCGCTCTGCTCGCGACCGGTCTCATGACGTTGCAGGGCGTTGGCCCCGCCGTCATAGGAGCGATCGCCGAGGTCACCTCGATCGGCGTGGCGATGGTCCTCGCCGGTGCCGGGACCGCCGCATGTGGACTGATCTGGAGCTTCTCCCAGCGGCGGGCCTCCCCGGGCACTCGCGCGCCCGAGGAGGCCCTGGCTGGTTGATCAAACGCGCTTGATCATCAAGGCCGAGTGATCACGGGCAGGCAGGGAAGAGCCGGCGGGTGCCGGTCCCGGCAGCGAAGGCCGCCGGATCGCTGAAGGCGCAGCCATAGTCAGGGCTGGCCACGACGTGCTTGTTACGCACGTTGTCGCCGGCCGGGCGGTCGCCGTTCTCCACCCAGTTCACCAGGTCGTCCCAGGTAGCGCCGACCTCGGCGTCGCTGAACTCGCAGTGGTTGATGGTGCGGATCGCTCGCTGCACCAGGAACTTGCTTTGACCACGGTGCGCGACGTCCGTGGCGTACTCCTGCTCCATCGAGAAGGTCACGAAGAGGTCACCGAGCCCGTGCAGTGACAACACCGGCACCCGGGGGCGGCCGGAGATCTGCGGGATCTGGGTGAGGAACGGCGAGACCCGCTCGAGGATGTTCTCCGGAAGCACCCGCTGGATTTTGCGGTTCACGTTCACGGGATGGTTCGGCTCGTACTTGGTGGTGATGTTGGTCGCGATCTGGCCGGGCCGGAATGCCGTGGTGTCGTCGGGGGATGGCTCCGCCGCGGGCACGGCGAGAGCGAAGAGGAAGTCCTTCCAGAACGCGAACGCCGCGTCGGCACCGGGCCGGTCGCCGCCGGAGCGGTTGATGGTGATGGCCCGGAACTGGCGGCCGAGGTCGTTGGTCGGCTCAGGGTTCAGCACGCTGATGCCGCCGATGCCGAGCGCGGCGTTGATCTGCGGGACGGCGGTGCTGAGGTAGTCGGTCGGGATCGGGTACGACTTGACGCCGGCGAGGGCCTGCGCGGCGAGGTTGTAGTCGAGGAAGAAGTCGAACAGGGCTTGGTCGCCCATCACGCCGCAGAGCGGCAGCGCGCCGGCATAGTAGCGCGGGAACTGCTCGAGCGACCGGCCGATCACGTGACCGCCCATCGACACTCCGGCGATGTAGGTCCGGTTTGGACGGCTGAACAATTCTCCGAAGTGATCGGCCAGGGCTTTCGTGGAGAGTACGCCGGTGCGGATGTCGTAGCCGTTTCCGGCGTACGAGGATGCCGCCCAGGCGTATCCCTGTTCGAGCAGCTTCTGTCGCAGGCCAAACGCGGGCGGGTCGACCGTGAGCACGGTGGTGTTGCCGCGGTAGCCGTGCGCCCACATCACGAGGTCGCCATTCCACTGGGGCGGAACCTCGATGATGTACGCGGCGTGCTCGTGCGTCCCCTGACGCACCGTGGTCGGCTGGCCGCCGACAGTGGCCGGGGCGAGGGGCGGGTTGACGATGGTGTACGGCGGGAGCGGCTGGTCTCCGGGGACCGAGCCGTGGCCGGTGCCGGTGATCGTGGCTCTCGCGGTGGTAGCCGAGGCCGCCCCCGACGCCCCGATGATCAGGGCAGCGGCGGCGGCCACGGCGGTGGTGGTGAGGACGAGACGACGGATCCGCATGGATGGCACTTCCTTTACAGACGGTTTGGGACGACGTCTGGCCAGGCTGACGTCTGTGCGGAAGTTGAGGTGCGGTTAGGTGAACGCAACCTAAGCCCGCCGCTCGATCCATGTCAATGGCGCGCCGCCGGCTAGAACGCCTTCGCGACCAGCCCAGCGTCGGTGTGGGCCTGGTCCCGGCCAGATTCGGCGTCCGGTGTGGCGAGGTTGGGCCGGAAGAACACGGGCGTGATGTCGGTGATTCCGGCCCAGCGCAGCCAGTCGTCGAAGTAGGTCGCCTGGAAGTCGCTGCCGAACGCCGGCCCGCGACCCTCGCCGTACACGGCGCTGGTGTAGATGACGGCAGCCTTGCGACCCGTCACCAGGCCGGTGTAGCCGCGTTCCGGGTCGAAGGAGAAGACCATACCGGGCTGGCTCACGACATCGATGAACTGCTTCAGGATGTACGGCACACTGGCGTTCCACATGGGAACGGAGAACAGGTACTTGTCAGCGTCGGCGAAGCGCCGGAACGTTGCGATCGCGGTCTCCCATGCGATCGCGGCCGCACCGGTCGGCTGGCGCCCGGCGAAGATCTCCATCTTGGCCGCCGCCGCAGCGGGACCGAACTCGGGAAGCGTGCCATCCCAGAGATCCCATTCGATGATCTCGTGATGCGGATTCGCCTCGCGGTAGGTCTCCAGGAACGTACGGGCGATGGCGAGCGACTCCGACTTCGGGCCGCGGGGAGAGGCGGAGATGTGCAGCAGCCTCGTCATGGATTGATCCCTTCGGTGACATGGTTAAGATGCGTGCGCACGCACATAAGCTACCACGTGTGTGCGCACGCACAAGACTGTTATGCTGCACACATGGCTTCGACGGCAGCGTGGTCGGCCCTGCTGAGGGTGCATGCGGCGCTGACGCCGCAGCTGGATCAGGAGCTACAGGCCGCGCACGGCCTTCCGCTCACCTGGTACGACGTGCTGCTGGAGCTCAACGCGGCCCCAGGTCGGCGGCTCACCATGTCGGCGCTCGGCTCGGCCGCGGTGGTGAGCCGCAGCCGGGTAAGCCGCGTGGTTGATGAGCTCGTCCGCGCCGGGCTGGTGGAACGCCTGCCGAACCCGGACGACCGCCGATCCGCGTACGCGCGCATCACACCCGCCGGTCGGGCGCGCTTGCGGGCCGCCGCGCCGACGTACCTATCCGGTATCGAGCGCTACTTCACCAGCCACCTCACCGCCGAGGAGGAACGAACGGTGGCACAGGCGCTCGAGAAGGTGCTGGCGGCAGCGGCTAGCCGGGCATCGGCTTGAGATTGAAATCTGCTTCGAAGTCGGCGCCGTCCTCGGCTGGGAGACTCAGCCGGCGTTTGTAGTAGGTCCACGGGAACCACATCGAGCCGATGCGCTGCCAGCCCTCTCGCTCCAATTGGCGCCGCCGGCGTCCGAGTGCGAGCACCCGGGTGTGCTCCCATTGCCGCTCAGAACGCTCCACGACGTGATACAGCGCCCCGAAGCCGACCGAGTGCCAGCCGGCACGGCCGGCTCGGTTCAGGACCTCGATTTCGTCGATCGCGGTCAGTGGCGAGATGATCCGGCGTTCCGCGCCGCTGCCGGCGTCCTGAGTGGACGTCGGGGCCGCGCCGGTGCCGAAACGTTGCTGGGCCGCCTGGCGAGTCATGCCCAAGGCCCGGCCGATCGCCTCCCAGCTGTGACCGGCCGAGCGGGCGGCCGTGACAGCGGACTGGAGCATCCTCGCGGTCTGGCTATGCGCGCGAGCGGTGAGGACGACGAGGTCGAGGTGTGCGGCTGGGTCGGTCCGCATTCGCCTTGTCAGGCCCGGATCGGCGTGCGCGATCGCCGCCGCCAGATGCTCGGCTAAGGTCAGTTCGACCGAGGCGTGCTCGGCGGCTGACCGCGCGTTCACCGGTTGTCCTTCTGTGCCCTCTTCGCTGCTGGTTGGCTGTTCACCAGCACCGCAAGCAGTGCGCCGACGGTGGCGACGAGCAGCAGGGCAACGACAATGGCGATCGCGCGCACCGCTGTGCTTTCCGTGTTGGCCGCGAGCAGTGCGGCCGCCGTCGCGGCCAGCGATACGAAGGCTGTGGCGGCGGCCCAAACCGGTCCGCGGTGGCGATCCATGTCGTCAAGGATAGGTTGACAGACTGACTTGTCAAGGACATCTTGACAAGTGCAGTGCCTATCGAGGCCCACCGTCAAGACCGGCCCGGCACACCGACCCTGCGGCACACATCCATTTGTGGCCATAATGTTGCCCTCGACAAGAGCCTGAACCAGGTCACACGACAAGCGATGGGAGACTGCTCGATGCGCTTCACCAACGTCAACGTCGCCGCGGTGGTGCACGCTGACGCGCCCGTGCGCCTGACCTCGGCCGAGCTGATGGGCAGACTCCAGTCTACTTTGGAGCGTCTGAACATCAGGCCGCAGCTGCTGGAGGAGGTCGCGGGCATCCGCGAGCGGCGCATCTGGGGGCAGCCAACCCAGGTCGCCGAGATCGCCGCGATGGCGGGCGAGAAGGCGCTCGCCGCCTCGGGCGTCCCGCGGGAGCGGATGGGGCTGCTCGTCAGCACCTCGGTGTGCCGGGACTTCATCGAGCCCTCCACCGCCTCGGTCGTGCATGGCATCCTCGGGCTGCCGGACACCTGCCAGAACTTTGACCTCGCCAACGCGTGCCTTGCGTTCCTCAACGGGATGGACATCGCCGGGCAACTCATCGAGCGCGGCGAGATCGAATATGCGTTGATTGTGGACGGTGAGGCGAGCGATCAGATCACGAACAGCACGGTGGCCCGGTTGAACGAGCCGGGAACGACCGCGGAACAGTTCCGCGCCGAGTTCGCATCGCTGACCCTGGGCTCCGGTGCCGTCGCGATGGTGTTGGGACGCGCCGACCTCCTGCCGGACGGGCACCGCTACCTCGGCAGCGTCACCCGTGCCGCTACTCAGTTCTCCCACCTGTGTCGCGGCACCATGGACCGGATGGTGACCGATACCAAGACGCTCCTGGAAGCGGGGCTGGACCTCGCGGAGAAGACCTACGAGTCCGCCCGGGACGCCTTCGGCTGGTCCACCGGCGACATCGACGAGTACGTCCTGCACCAGGTCAGCGCCGTACACACGACCGCTCTTCTGGAACGGCTCAAGCTTGACCCCGCCAAGGCCCTCGTCACCTTCCCCGAGTACGGGAATGTCGGGCCGGCCTCCGTGCCGCTGACACTGTCTCGGCTGGAGGAGCTCGGTCGGCTGCATCGCGGAAGCCGGGTGGCGCTGATGGGCATCGGGTCGGGTCTCAACTGCTCGATGGCCGAGATCGTCTGGTAGCCACGGGCCGAGACAAGACCCGGTTCCGGATTGTGGGCGGGCCTGGACCCGCGTGCTCGCCGACCGCGACGGGCCGGAAGCATGTCCTCACTTGGGCCGACGGCGTCCCGGGCGACATCGAGGTCGATTCCAGGGAGCGACCGTGGGCGATCCGAGTGGCTTCTTGAAGTACCAGCGAGCTGTCCCGCCGTACCGCGCCGTGCCGGTGCGGATCACCGACTGGCGGGAGGTCTACCAGCGAGCCGACGACCAGCTCATCCAGGAGCAGGCGACCCGCTGCATGAACTGCGGCATCCCGTTCTGCCACCAGGGCTGCCCGCTGGGAAATCTCATCCCAGTCTGGAACGACCACGTCCACTCGCACCGCTGGGAGGCAGCCGCCGAGGCGCTCCACGCGACGAACAACTTCCCGGAGTTCACCGGCCGGCTGTGTCCGGCCCCCTGCGAGGCGGCCTGCGTACTGGGCATCTCGGACAATCCGGTGACCATCAAGCAGGTCGAAGTGGAGATCATTAACCGGGTCGCTGACGGCGGCGCGATCCCACCGTTGCCGCCACCCAAGCCGACCGGGCGCCGGGTCGCGATCGTCGGCTCCGGTCCCGCCGGACTCGCCGCCGCGCAGCAGCTCGCCCGCGCCGGCCACGCCGTCACGCTGTACGAGCGCAAGGACCGCGTCGGCGGCCTGCTGCGGTACGGCATCCCCGACTTCAAGCTGGAGAAGCACCACATCGACCGGCGCATGGAACAGCTGAAGGCGGAGGGCGTCACATTTGTGACCGGGTGCAACGTCGGCGTCGACATCTCCGGCGAGCGCCTGCGCGCCGAGAACGACGCCGTACTGCTGACCTGCGGCGCCCTCGACCCTCGGGATGTCGCGGACACACCTGGTCGGCAGCTCGGCGGCATCCACCTCGCGATGGAGTACCTCGAGGGTGCCAACCGCGTCGTCGCAGGGGATCTCCAAGGGCCACCGATCGACGCGGCGGGCAAGCACGTCATCGTCCTTGGCGGCGGCGACACGGCGGCCGACTGCCTCGGCACGGCGCACCGGCATGGCGCCGCGAGCGTGCACCTCATCGAGGTGATGCCGGAGCCGCCAGCGGTGCGCGACTCCCTGCGCAACCCGTGGCCGACCTGGCCGGTGATCCTGCGTACGGCCTCGGCGCACGAGGAGGGCGGCACACGCATCTTCGGCGCGGCGGTGCAGGAGTTTCTCGGTGACGACGAGGGACGTGTGCGCGCCGTCCGAGTGGTCGATGTCCGGATCTCGACAGAGGGCGGCTTCCGGATCGACGAACTCCCCGGGACGGAGCGGGAGCTGCAGGCCGATCTCGTGCTGCTCGCCATCGGGTTCGGGGGTACCGAGCCGAGCCCAATGCTGGGCCAGCTGGGGATAGGACGCGGGCGGCGCGGCACCATCGACAGTGACTCGCAATGGCAAACGGAGACGCCTGGCGTCTTCGTCGCCGGCGACATGCGGCGCGGTCCATCCCTCATCGTCTGGGCGATCGCCGAGGGCCGCTCCGCAGCCGCGGCGGTCCACCG
>Ga0079224_100010989_pt1 | contig 12444 bp, 17 predicted proteins | sample Stecom2015_FD_80414 | JGI IMG/M metagenome (GOLD analysis project Ga0079224, IMG submission 80414) | Agricultural soil microbial communities from Utah to study Nitrogen management - Steer compost 2015 | ecosystem: Environmental > Terrestrial > Soil > Agricultural land | place: USA: Utah...
CCAATCTCAAAGCATCCCGGATAATTTCGGGGATAAGCCATCTTACGCTGGCATCGGGAAGGGTAAAGATGTTTTGAACTGTGTCAACTGAAGGGTTAATACCTAGATCTTCATATACACTGTTCAAACTGCATCCCCATTTTTTTCTTACAAATTCACCTAGGGATACATCAGTGGGGTTCTCAGTGTCCTTTCTCAGGGACTCACAGCACCTAACCACTTCTTCTATATCCTTTTTATATTTGGATTTAACGTATTGATTCCTATCCATTTTGCTTTAAGATTAGATTGGGTTTATGGTTTAATATTTTTTAAATTAGATTAAGACAACTTCTATTTCGTCATCTGCACCATCTGCTACAGTCAATGGCCAGCCTACAGCAAGAGTTTCTTCATCTGTACCAATAGTAGCGTATTTACATTTACCGGTAGTGGAATCAAATGAAGCATACTTAACAGGTTTCACTGGAGTTAAAGCAGCAGAGGAAAGGGCATTTACTACTACTCTACCTTTCATTGCTACTGTTGCAAGTGCTCCTACAGCTGCTGTATGAATGCATGTACCAATGCATAGTTCCTTTTTATCAGTAGCTCCAAGGGGAACTATTTTACCGGTAGCATCCAGTTTAACGGGCTGTCCTAGGTTAACAGCTGTAGCTCCTACTGTAAACTGTAGGTGTAAGCCATTAATAGCTGATTTGATTATAGTTGTGGTTGTTGTACCTAAAGTATTCATTTTTTCTGGTTTAAAGGTTTATAATTAGATGTTGGTATCTCCGAAAAGGTTTGTATTTTTCTTAGCGAAGGAAGCCATTACATCCTCATTGGATTTAAGAGTTGGTTCTCCATCCCCTAGACCAGCTCCATCTTCTGCTGCTGCCGCCGACATCCGGCTTACATTATGGGATCCACAATCTTTACAGGAAAGCTTAACAGAATCCTCAGCTAATTTTGCGTATTGTTTCAGAAGAACATTAGCTGTTTCAAAATTACTGTTAGATATAACCTTTAAGAGTTCTGCATCGGGAGCTTTATCCCCACAGGATAATGTATAGAACCTAGTTGCTTCATCTCTTAATTGCTTTAGAGCTTTCTCCCCAATTTCTCCCATAGAAGCTTTTTCTTTTAGGCCCAAAATTTCAGTATCTTTTACTGATAATTGCTCGGTTAAAGAAGTTATCTTAGTATCCTTCTCAGTAATAGAAGCCTGAAGAGTTGAGATTGTCCCTTTATCCTTTAAGGCATCCTTTAAGAAATTTTCAAGTTGGGTTTGGGCTTCTGTATCAGATAACTTGTCAATATCTGCCTGGAGGAAACCAGATAAAAGTAGTAGTGATAAGATATGTGTTCTATTCATTGTCTTTTCGGTTAATTGTTCTTCTGTGTTATTATTAGATTCGTTAGGTATTGTAGATAGTGTTTCTTGAAATGACTCAGTTTCTTTGTAGGAAAAGAAATGCAGTTTTGTACCCTTACATGCTTCGTCCTCAGTGTTAAACTTATAAACACTGCCTGCATAATTGGGATTTACAATCTTACCATCTTTACCTATTTTTTGAGCAAAAGCATCAGCTCCATGAGGTACCAGAGATATTTCATGGTAATTTTTTACTAAGGTAACATTACGTTTAATAAGCTTGCCTTTACTATCATAAGTTCCCAATTTAGAAAAAAACTCATCATCAGTGAGGTTATGAGATTTTTCCCACTCAAATTCCACTGTTACTGAGGTAGAGTGAATAGAAGGGGGGTCCATCATTACTCCCCTTGCTATATTGGGGTGAGCTTTACCATCTATTTTTAATCGGCTGTTAATCCCAGCAGGCACTGTGACATTTCCTAATTTATAGGAATCTTGCCACTCTACATCGAGTACTACCCCCAATTCATTACCTATTAATTGTTCATGATTTGGGAATACAGTTTGACCCGCTAATTTCTTCATGGAGGCCCTTAGTACATCATTTAAGCTAAAATCAATGGGTGCTTGTCTTCTTACCAGAACTTCTGAAAGAGCTCTGAAAACCGGATAAACAAAATCAGAATCCTTGGGCTGTAAATCTTCTGCTTTAACGTCCGGGTAATAAGTAGCGAAGTTAGGAGTAGCTGTTTCAAATAATCCAAATCTTTCAGTGGTTTTTGGTACTTCAATGTCTCTTTTGTTAAATTCGGATAATTGGATACCCTTTGGGCAGGTATTTGAAACCAGATTATGACCGAATACTAATTTCTCAATACTTAGGTATTTCATAGGTTAAGGTCTAGCATGATTGTTAAAATCTATAACTCTTTGTAATGCAATAAAATTATTAGCTATTTGCTGAAACGTAGGGGCTTGAGCTGCTATAACTATTCCTGTACTAAATACTTGGCCTATAGCAGGGGGCTGGTTTCCAGCGGTTTCTATTCTTTGTATTATACCTCCTTCACCTGGTTCAAACATAAGAAAGTTAAAACCTGTAGTTAATAGGGACTGTAAAGTTTGGTTGCTTATACCTAAAGCTGTACTAGCATCGTTAATTTCATTATTTAATTGGGAAATTAAAGCATTCAACTCCTGGACCTTCTTGTTTAGAAGGTCCCTTTGTGCTACTTGATTATCCCCTATACCGGGGAAAGCCTCCCCTAAAACTATTGATTTCCAGTTGCTCATAATTTTTTACTTCTATCATTTATAGTCCCTTGTGGTTTTTTCTTATCGGTACCCTTTCTAGAGCTTCTATCCTTTTGGTCTTTTCTGTCTTTTTTCTGAACAGCATCTCCAGTTACTTCATTGGGATCTATAGGAACTCTAGGTTCGGGTTTATCGGGTTTTTTATAACCCATTTCATCAGCATGTTGATCTTGACCGATGATACCATCAGCATAGGCTGTTCTAAGAATCCTCTGTTTAATCTCCCTAGCTTGTTGGTATTTAAGGTCATCAGTGATAGTTGATTTATTAAACTCAACATCTAGGTATTTAAATTTAAAACCCTTTAACCTTAGGTGTAAAGAAAAGCCATATTTAAGATTATGTGAAGCAAGGTTTTGTATGTTGGTTAACTGAGATAGCATTTTGGTAAAAAGTATAGTTACCATGGTCTCAGTAGTAGAGCCCCTACCTAGAAAAGCAGCATCATATTTCAAACCCGAAGCTACCTGTAATTCATTTTGGTTAAAAATTACATCCACATTGGCTGCTGAATTGGTTGTGCTATTAAAGTTGAATTCATGGTCCTCTTTAAAACCAACGTTTATACCATCTCTAAATCCCTGTCTTACTCTAGCTTTAGCTTCAGTTAGTAAGTTCTCTAACCTTTTCTTATATACAATATCGCTTTCATTATCCTGTTGGTCTGGTTTATCTATAGTTACATCTACATAACCAAGTATACCCATCATTTCAATTATAAACTTAATATTATCAAGCATGAACTTCTGAGTAGACAGAGGTTCAAGAGCAGCCAAATAAGGGGGGGTTCCATAAGGTAAATCTGTATCCCCATTTAAAGCATAATACCTATAGGTATTCTTATTTAACTTTACATAGTTTAGGTATTTACCTATTAAACTATTATTTACTTTTTGATATGGTTCGTACCTTTGTATTTTTTTATTATAACCCCAACGGATATTTTCGGGGTTAAGAAATACTAAATTTGAAATACCTGGATTATGTCTTAGATCATTACTTGGGACCCACTCATTCGAAATTGCTCCCGCTATCATTAACTGGGAAATCATCTTATTCACTAAACCATTAACCCCTGCTACCCCATCGCCCCAATTCTGTGAAGCAAATTCTAATTCCTGCCTCATTAAATCCTGTTGTTCAGGGGTTACTCCGGGATCAAATTTTATCTTGTGGCCTGTATTAGCTAATTGGGTTAAGTCCTGTAAAGCTTGACTTACATCGGGGTTTATCTTAGCTAATTTCCTTATAATAGGGATTACTTCAAACTGAAAATCAGCTTGAAGTATGTTTATCATTTCATTTATTCGCTCAACTGTTTGACCCACATATTCATTCTCACTAACCCTACCTGGTGGTAAAGGGATGTCCAGTTTGGATTTTTTACTTGGGGATTCAATTGTAACCTTCAAGTCCTCCCTTTTAAAAGGGTTTATATTATTGAAAAAGGTTGTAAATCTGTTCATGGTTTTTATTGGGGTAATACTGTTGCATTTTGTATTCTACCTTTCCTTATAAAGTTAGCTATAGCTTTACCCATTATAGCATCATCTGTATAATCATTATCATCGTCATCTTCATCCCCACCGCCAGATCTCTTATTTTTACCCATAGCTATTGGCTTATTATCAGCATCATAAATAAATGTATAGGCTTCCTGAACGAAGTAGGGGTCTTTAACAACAATATTAGATAATCTTATATCCTCTTCAAGTGCTCCTATAATTACAGGCCTATTTTTCTTAGTGGTATACCAACCAGGAATTTTCTCCACCTTTGCTTTCTTCTCTTTTTTCTCTTTAAGTATCTTGGTAGAGTAATACAGGTTAGGATAATTTTTTTCCTGCATTTTAGAGGCTACTGCTAAACCTATGTCATTAGATTCAGGAGCAACTAAAGCTTTATTATAAATTTTACCTAAGGCTATTAAAAGATCAGCTAATTTATTAACAGGTATTTTTCCTTTAAAACAACCAACCTCTTCTCCAAAGCGATCTATTATTGTAATAGCTGAATAATCTCGCGCACGGCCAGTTGCAACGTCAGCTCCTATGAAATATTTATAACCAGGTACAGGTAAGCTATATATTCGTAAATTACCATTATAGGATTTAACTTTATCAAATATCCCATATTTTCTAATATCCACTAATTCATGGGAGTCAAGCTCATCCTCTATAGCTCTAATATCCATCAAGTCAAATACTGAATTTCCTGATGTAAGGAAGTCCCCATCAATCTCCTGAGCTGTTCTCCTTGGTCCTAGAACTTGTCTTTGAGCTTCATACCAAGATATATCTCTTTCGGGGTGCATTGTCCACTTTAACCTAATAGGAACAAATGGGTTACCTCCAGCACAAGCACCTACCCATAAACTATGAAAGAAATTACCTACTCCATAGGGGGTTGAATTTATTATAGCTCTACCCCCTGTGGATAGTGTAGGCCAAGCAGCAGCCCAAATTGTATTAGCCCAGCGAATGATAGCTGCTTCATCTATTACCAGCAGAGACAAAGCTTCTGAACGACCCGCGTCTTCTGTGGTAGGGATTGAAGCTATTATGGAACCATTAGAAAACTCCATTTCCATAGCTGTTCCAATATCGGCACCTCTACCATTTATTACAGGAACCTTCAAGTAGTCTGGAAGGTTCTTATACATGTACTTAATTTTCCTTAAAACCTTTTTAGCTACCCGCTCCTTAATGGAAATAATAATAATGTTCTGGTTAGGGTGATACATAGCTAACCATAAACAAAAAAGCGATATCAGTTCTGTGATACCGGCCTGGCGAAATTTAAGTATAATGTTATATGGCTCGTTAATGAATTGCCATAGTACAGATTTTTGGTAGGGATAAAGATGGAATTTTGTTTTACCCCTTATGGGGTGTATGACGTAGATGAAAAGAGAAAAGAAGAAAGGGTCTACCATAACCCTCTCAAGAGTTTCTAACTCTTCCTTGGTTATCCCTTTTAACTTCTCTTTTACTTCTTTCTTAGCCATTATTTAATTCTATAACCTATTTTTGCTTGAAAAAGAAACTTAGGGTCCCTATTTATATAGAGTATGGGTTCTAATGTACCGTTTAATCTCTGGTATTCTAAATTATATTCAAGGGATGAAATTGGGGTTTTACCAGTTATATCATAACCCCCATTAAAGTATAATTTACTGGTTAATTTCGGTGGGGGTTTTTTATGCCCTTTTATTGGGTTAGCTTTAAAATTTCCCTCCGAGTATTCATAAAAATAGGATAAGTAGTTTACTGGGTATCTTAAGCTTTCGATTTCACCATTAATTTTTAAGAGGTCAAGTTGTAAAGTATCCTCAGTAAATTGCCCATATAAAATCTTACTCGAGCTTGGATGGTTTTTAAGATAGTCGGGATTTACTGAGGTTATACTTTGTGTTAAGGAATCAATTACTGAGATTAGTGAATCTGTTACCTTCAAATATCTATGCCCTAAATCTTCTTTAGGATATTGGATTACAATTTTTGGGTTAACTATTACACCTTTAGTTTCTGGGACCTTATAGTCTATCAAAACTTTTATTGAATCGGTTTTGTAATTATTGAGTTCCTTAATTTTTTGGGTATGGGGTATAGTAAAGAAAACTGTATAGCAAATAAAGGCTAATAGGATTAAAGTTACAATATCAACTATTCTCAGGTTTTTCATGCAATTAATTTTGAGTTAAAAATATGCCCTGGAAAAAGAATATAAATAATATATGAAATATATTATATTCGTTTTTTCTGAACTTAAATAGCTAATAACTATAGAAGGTTATCTAGTTTACCAAAATACCAATCTATTTCATAATTCCTCCTGTTGACCAATCCCTGTAATACTCTCATTTCACCGGGCTCATCTACTAATCCATCACCATCATTATCTATACCATCCTTATCTGCTTTTATTTTCACATACAAGAGGAAAGCTGCCCTAATAGGGGGTTCATCATTGGGGTTTTTCTTAATGGTTTTCACTAAAGTAGGGGCTCCAGCAAATGACCCATTATTGTAAGCAAACATAACAAGTGCATCATATTGATTCTGTTTAAATTTTATACCCTTAAAAGCTTTATCAACTATAGCTTCAAATTTTTTAACATCCTCCCTAAACCATTCAAGGGCTTGTTCTTTTGTACACCTCATACCCTCCTTTACAGGCTCCCCTTTTATTGTGGTTGTACCATAGCCTATGGTCCAGGGTTCACCCACAAAGTTCCTATAGGCTCTATCCCTAAAAGCTTCATGCTTTTTTAATTGTTCTAATGCTCTGCTACTTGTTCTCATCCTTTTCGGTTTTAATGTTAAGATTATTTTTAAGTGTTGCTAGGTCAGTGATATTAACTATGCCATATAAAACCAATATAAATAATGCATCAGTTACAAACCCATAGAGTTGGTATTGGGGATCTCTAATCCTAAAAATAAATACCAGTCTACCCACTAGGTAACAGGTATGGAATATACTAAAAGCTAGTAACCTTCTACTGGAAACAGAACCATCTTTGTTCAAGAATGATTTACCTATCCATATAAACAAACCTAGTACATACTTGAACAAAAAAGCTTTCATAAATTCAGTTTAACATAATAACCAAAAAGTATTGTGGTATACTATTAAAATACGATTCCTGTTTACTTAAATTCAACCCATTTTTTATGGTTATAAATCTAACACATGGTAAGTTTATTGAAGAAAATGGTAAACAATTCTATGTTATTCCCCATAGTAATGTAAAAATACCTATAGAAGTTAATATGACCGAGGTAGATAAATCCCTAAAGAAAAAAACTTTTAAGGTAACCCAGAAAAGAAAGAAAAAAAATAACTAAATAATACTACTTAATTTTAAAACTTCATGAAAAATTCCCCAAATTACCCATTAACCCCCGATATATTGGAAGAAATAAAGGATATGTCGGGAAGATTATTACCCATACCCCGTATGTGTAAAGTAAAAAATGGGGGTGAAGCTTATGTTTATCCCAAGGTTTCTTTCTTCGGGCATCAACTTTTAAAGCACCACCCAGAATTACACACAGCTAATGGGCAAAAGATTAAACCCGGAGCCCGTTATATTATAGATTCCCCAGAACCCGAGATGTTAACCTCTGAATACCATAGTGAGCAATTAAAAAAAGCCTATATAAATAAAGGTTATGGAGGGATTCTGGAGTATGTAACTCGGGTTAAAGAGATTTGGACCAAGTACCAAGAGGAAATTGCTAAAAAGGGTGATAACAAAGAAGAATCTAGTAATGAAAAAAAGATAGACTAAAGAAACACTACTTCAATTAACACTTAGTTTACTAGAAATAACCTATTTTAACCCCAAAATTACCTATATGAACAGTATTATAGATCAACAAAGAGATAATTTAGATTTTAAACTTACCCCCTATGGGGAATATATTATGGGAGTAGACCCCATTTCAAAGGATTCCAAAGAAGGAGTAGTTATATGCTTTAAAAATGGTAGTAAGTTACAGGTTATTAATTCCTCTAAATATTCAGGTAAGGGAGCCCCATTTGATGAGCCCTTATGATTACTTTCTTTTTAATATGCCTAGTTATATATGTTATTTACAAAAAAATTAAAACCTAAAATCCTATGAATACACTTATTATTTTTCAAATCATGGCTGGTATACTACTAGCAAATTTGTTTAAGAAGCTTCTTAAAACCTGTACTAAAAACCTTAGAGTGATGGATGGAGTATTGTACTATTTCAAAACTGGTAGTAATAAGGGTAAAGAAATCCTAGACCTATTATTTATATTAAGATCCAAGGAAACTAAGGGGGGCAGTTTTGAAAAGGGGTTCCCAACTCAAGTAGACAAACTTCTACATAGGTTAGACCAAATAAATAAAGCTTTTATTGCAGCATGGGAGATGGATTCTGAAGAAGATATGTTAGGTTCTTTAGCTTTGCTCCGGGATAAATATAAAAAGGAAGCAGAACACTTCCTGGGTAAAGAGGGAAGGAACCTAGGGATAGAGGTTAAGGTATCCGATAATCAAGTAACTATTAAACCCACTAATATCTATACAGCAATGATATTTAACCGGGAGCATGTAGGTTGGGGGATGATCTGGCATTCTAAGTTATGGAAAACAACTAAGGGTCAGTACTTTGTAGATAAAAGCTATGATGTTAAGTTTATACCCAAAGGATCCCTAAGAAAAGTAGACTTAAACATTTATATAACAAAATCATGAAATGGTTAATCATTAATATCCTATACCTAATTGTAATATTAACATTAATTTACCTATTATGAAAGTGATAAAGAAAGAATGTAGTAAATGCCAGGGAGAAGGAGTAGTGAGAGTTAAGGTTTATTTTCATTGTGTAACGATAACGAGATGTCAGGAATGCGATGGGAAAGGAGAAATTAGTTACTATGAGGAAACTATAAACTGGGACGACATACCTATAAAACCTAATACGAAATACCCATGGCCTAAATCTTCAAAGCCCCCTGCTTGGGTATGTGATAGTAAAATAGCTAATAGAGCTTGTATTTATCCACATTGTGCATGTGGGCATAATATAGGTATATCCTTCAAAATAAACCTTGATGACCTAAAGGGGGTGAGTAAAGAGATGCACAGAAGCTTAATTATGGGGGACTGGAACCAAAGGCCTAATGATGGGGTACCTGAGATAAGTAATGCTATAAACCAGGGTAGAAACTTTAATAATGGTCTACCCTGGGATGACCATTTTTATTTTATAGGGGGTAAACCGGTAGATGGGTTATTGGATAAAGATAAACCGGGGACCCAGGATACTAAGGATGCCAAGTTTAATGGGGCAGTAATACAGGAATATGATAGCCCAGGATTAAGGGCTAAGGATTATATCCCAGAATTTCCGGATGACCAAGTGATAAGGGGAAGGGTAGAGGGTGGGGTTATCAATAAGCTCTCTTCAAAGGAACTTGGAGTGGATCAATCTTTACCTAAATCTAAACCTAAAGACCCGGATCACTTCATTGAGAGGACTCAGCATCTTCACGGTACTTTACAGAGTAGGTTGAATAAGGAAGAGGATAAGATGTTTGGGGATTTGATTTTTAGGTTAAAGGTTCATTTTGCTTCAGGGTCTCTTCTTGAAGAGGTTAAGGAAAGGTGGGATCCAGTTCAAAAGGTTAAAAGGATATGGCACAATTGCTGGGACTGTAAAGGTAGTGGGATTAATAAGGCAGGTAATAGGTGTATGGAATGTAGGGGTACACAGGGCTACTGGGGTTAAGGTAACTCTCCAGGTAGTAAAAATTTTTATTAGGCCTATAGGTTAATTGCTTATAGGTTTTTTTGTGTGGGTAGTAGGTAAAAGCCTTTAGAAGGGGGTTGGGATTTTTTAGTAGTGGGCCTGGAATAGGGTATCCTAAATAATTAAAAAAATATAAAATCGAAAAGGGGACATCTTTATTTCTAAAGATTATCCCCTAATTCAGACTTATGAAAAAACTAAGCTTTTATTTTTTCTTTTTTCTTTTCAGTCTTTTCAATTTTATTCTCCTGAATAATTTGGAACATTCTTTCAAGATCTCTTTTTTCTTTTTCATCTACTTTATTTCTTACTGACTTCACAGAGAAGTCATTTAGTAGATAAATTTCTTTATAGAAAGAAGTGAAGTTTTTTATTTCTTCCCCTAATTTTTCATTATCTTTTTGAAAATCTGAATAATTAATTATATTCTTTGTAAAAGAAGATAATTTATTCCTTGCGTTCTGTCTTTTTTTCTTTAAGTCATCAGTAGATAGATTTTTATAGTCAAAAGCATAAACGTTAGTACGTTCTACTTTTGCAGATTTTTCTTTTTTATCTGCTTTTACATTTTCTTCGATTTTAGAAACATTTACATTTTCTAATTTTTTTGTTTCTGAATTTTTTTGATTTTTCATAAGTTTTAAATTTTAAAGTTTAACGATTTGTTTAATTATTTAACTGATGTAAAGATAATATGTTTAAAATTAAAAAACAAATTTTAAAATAATTTTTAATTGATTTTTTTCTTTTTTTAATTCTGTTTTTTCTTTAAAAATATTTTCAGAATTAACAGAAAATTCAGTTTCAGGAATATCAAATTCATAAGATATTAAATGTTTAATATCTTCTATTATTGAATATGATTTTGTTTTAACATCTTCTATTAATGTTATTAATGTTCCTTCATTTTCTGTTAAATGAAATTCAATAAATTTTGCTTTGAATTTTTCTTTTTGATAATTCAGCAGATTATTATAAAATTTGAAATTATCCATTTTTAAAAGATTAAAGTTAAAGATTGAATTAACATTAGTATAAAAAGAGCAGAAATAATAATTTTAGTTTTCATAAGTTTTTTTATTTAAAAATGTTTAACAAAGAATTATTTATTTTAAGAAATTCTAAAAATTCTTCTTCTTCAATTTCTCCATTTTTCAATTCAAGTTCCAATTTTTCATTATCTTTTTCTATTAACTGAGTTAATAGAAACACCTCTACTTCATTTAATGTAATTGTTTTCATAAGTTTTAAATTTTAAATTGATAAATTATTAATTGTGAAAAGATAAGTATCTTTAATTTCTGTAGATTCTTTTAAAAGAAAAGAATCTGAATTATAAAGTATATTTAAATTCTTTACTAATTCTTTAAAATCATTTTCTAAATCTTTTTTAACTGCAATATATATTTTATTGTTAGTTTTAGAAAAAGTTATAAATAATTGATATTCTTTATAATAATAAAGAATATCTTTTCTTTGAATATTTTCATTTTCAAAAAGATTTTGATTCATTTTAATAAATTCTAATAATTTTTTATTTGCTTTCATAATATTTTATTTAACGTTTCAAATATAAAAAATGTTTCAGAATTTTAAAAATTTATTTTTCATTTTTTTAAATGTTTAATTTTCAAAAATTATTGAAAGTTCAATTATTTAAGTAATTTTAAATAATTAGGGCACCCCCTGCCTTTAAAAGCCCAGGCCTCCTTGTTGCTGGGCATGAAACCTGTTGTGTGGGGGGTGGTGGGCACTATAAGATAAGGCACCTGAGGCCTATTTAGGATAAGGCACAATAAAGGCCTTAAGCTATGCACCTAAGGCCTTATTAATCCTATACCTATCCTGAATCCGAGCTCAACTAAGTAAAATACCCAAAATTATAAATCCCCATCCATAATATCCCCATCCAACTCATTGCGCTCTATATGAGAGACAGAGGGAAGTTTGGTAAGGTTAGGTATGGATTCGGGTTTGAATCCAGTTTGCTTAGTTGCAATTACTTCTGGTTGGCCTTGAATCTGGTTCGCCTCACCTATTTGGATTTTTAGGTCCGGTTTCCTAAGTAGGCCATGGTGGTCCTTTTGGTTCAGGATCTTTACTGCCTCTTCTGGGGTAAGGTATTCATTGTTCTGTACCAGATTATTGTTGCTTATATTAATATTGGTTCCATTCTTGCCCATGATTGCTGAATACAAACTTACCATATTCCTATCAGCCGCTAAAAGGTTAGTTATGGCACCGTTGGCAGCCATTGTGTGAAAGGGTTTAAATTTGCCCTTCTGGCCTCGGATCAAAATTTCGGCCTGGTCTAAGGCCATATGCCTTGCCTCTAAGGCCCCGGAAAATGACATGAAAAGTAGAGCACTAGCCATTTCTTCTACTTTCTTGCCATCTGCTAATCCTGAAACCAATTGGATTTGTTGGTGTACCTTTTTTAATAGGTCCTTAAGGCTTAGGTTAAGGTACGAG
>Ga0079224_100010990_pt1 | contig 12443 bp, 14 predicted proteins | sample Stecom2015_FD_80414 | JGI IMG/M metagenome (GOLD analysis project Ga0079224, IMG submission 80414) | Agricultural soil microbial communities from Utah to study Nitrogen management - Steer compost 2015 | ecosystem: Environmental > Terrestrial > Soil > Agricultural land | place: USA: Utah...
GTGCGGGAGCTGCTGCGCCGGGGCCAGGCGCCGCCGCCCGAGTACACCCGGCCCGAGGTGGCTGCGGTGCTCCTCGAGGCGACGCCAGGGGAGGCGCCCGACGGAGCCGGCGCGCTGGGCGCCTCCATACCTTGACTATTCCCATCGGAATGATTAGCATAGGGAGCAAGGAGGCGATGGGTGTGTCCGACGCCCGGCAGGTCCATCGGGAGCTCGACCTGAAGGGCGAGGTCTGCCCGTACACTTTTGTCAAGAGCAAGCTGGTCCTGGAGACCATGGCCCCGGGCGAGATCCTGCGGGTCATCGTGGACTACCCGCCTGCGACCAGCAACGTCCCCCGCAGCATGGAGAGCGAGGGCCATCGGGTGCTGTCCGTGGGCCCCGCCGGTCAAGGCGCGTGGGAGATCGTCGTGCGCAAGAAGGACTAGGAGGCGGCCCGTGTTTCCCTTTACCGAGGACGAAATCGTCCGCTACAGCCGCAACATCATCCTGCAGGAAGTGGGCGGCGTCGGGCAGCAGAAGCTGAAGGACGCACGGGTGCTGGTGGTGGGCGCGGGCGGCCTCGGATCCCCGGCTGCCCTGTACCTGGCCGCGGCGGGCGTGGGCACCATCGGCATCGTGGACCACGACACGGTGGATCTGTCCAACTTGCAGCGGCAAATCCTCCACCGCACCCAGGATGTGGGCAAGCCCAAGGTGGAGTCGGCCCGGCGGGCGCTCGAGGATCTCAACCCCGGCGTGCGGGTGGAAACTTATCCGGTGCGGCTCACTGCCGCCAACGTGATGGATCTCATCCGGGACTACGACGTGGTGGTGGACGGCGTCGACAACTTCGCCACCCGCTACCTCCTCAACGACGCGTGCGTCATGGCCGGCAAGCCTTTGGTGGACGCGGGCATCTTGCGCTGGGACGGCCTGATGATGACCATCAAGCCCGGCGAAGGACCGTGCTACCGGTGCGTGTTTCCCGAACCGCCGCCGGCGGGCGTCATCCCCACGTGCCAGGAGGCCGGCGTCATCGGCGCGCTGGCTGGCGTCATGGGGACCCTCCAGGCCATGGAGGTCATTAAGCTCCTCTTGGGCGTGGGCCAAACGCTGACGGGGCGGCTGCTGCTCTTCGACGGGCTGGAGGGGCGGTTTCGGCAGGTGAGCGCGTCCCGGGATCCCAACTGCCCTGTATGCGGCGACAATCCCACCGTTACTGAACTGGTGGAATACGACTTGGCGTGCGACCTGCCGGGTACAAGCGCGCCCGCGGGCGCCGCCGATCGGGGGTGACAGGAATGGCAACCGTACAAACGCAAAGGTTTCCCGAAGGCCGCTGGCGGGCCGCGGACGTGCTGCAGATGGTGGGCGGCACGCCCCTGGTGCGCTTGAACCGGGTAGTGCCCGAAGGGGCTGCCGAAGTGTGGGCCAAGCTCGAATCCCTCAACCCCGCGGGCAGCGTCAAGGACCGCATCGCCCGGGCCATGATCGCGGCCGCGGAAGCCGACGGGCGGCTGCGGCCCGGCGGCATCATCGTCGAGCCCACCAGCGGCAACACCGGCATTGGCTTGGCCATGGTGGCGGCCGCCCGGGGGTACCGGCTCATCCTGACCATGCCCGAGACCATGAGCATGGAGCGGCGCAACCTTTTGCGCACCTTCGGAGCGGAGCTGGTGCTGACGCCCGGGGCGGAGGGCATGCGGGGCGCGGTGGAAAAGGCCCACGAGATCCTCGCGGAAACGCCCGGGGCCTTTATGCCGCAGCAGTTTGAGAACCCCGCCAACCCCGAGATCCACCGGCGCACCACCGCGGTGGAGATCCTCGACCAGACGCAAGGCCGCGTGGATGCCTTCGTCGCCGGCGTGGGCACGGGGGGCACCATCACCGGCGTCGGCGAGGTGCTCAAGCGGGAAGTGCCGGGCGTGCGGGTGGTGGCGGTGGAGCCGGCCGCCTCGCCGCTGCTGTCGGGGGGCCAGCCGGGGCCCCACCGCATCCAGGGGATCGGGGCCAACTTTATCCCCAAGGTGCTCAACCGGGCCATCTTGGACGACGTGATCCCCGTGGCCGAGCAGGACGCCTTCGCCATGATGGCCCGCCTGGCCCGGGAGGAAGGGCTGTTGGTGGGCATCTCCGCGGGGGCGGCCGCCCACGCGGCGGTGCAGGTCGCGCTGCAACTGGGGCCTGGCCGGCGGGTGGTGACGGTGCTGCCGGATACGGGCGAGCGCTACCTCAGCATGGGGGCCGCCTTCGCCCCTGCCGGCGAGAGCTAGGGAGCCGGGCGCCGAGGGGCCGCGGCAGGCCAGGCAGGCCCGCTGCGGAACCGCCAGGTCCCCGGGACCGGGCCCGCGATGGGCCTCGGGCGCCGGCCCGCGCCGGCACAAGAATCCCTCCCATTGTGGTACGCCTTTCCGCGATGGGCTGTGCTATAATCAACCCATGGACCAGCCCATCGTGCTTGCCTCCGCGTCTCCCCGCCGGCAACAGCTGCTGGCCGAAACGGGGCTGCCGTTTAGCGTCCAGGTACCTGCGGTGGATGAAGACGCCATCGACGGCCCTTCGCCCAAAGAGCTCGCGCAGCAGCGGGCGTGGTACAAGGCCCGGGCCGTCGCCCGTACGCTGGACCGCGGTTTGGTCATCGGCGCCGATACCATCGTGGTGTGGCAAGGCCAGGTGCTGGGCAAGCCCCGGGATCCGGCCGACGCCCGGCGCCTCCTGCGCCTTTTGTCGGGCCGCAGCCACCGGGTCATCACCGGGGTGTGCGTCTGCCAGGCGCCCGAGGGGCGCGCTGTGGTGGGCGCGGCCTGCACCAAAGTGACCTTCCGGCCGTTGACACCGGCGGAGATCGAGCGGTACGTGGCCACGGGGGAGCCCATGGACAAGGCCGGGGCCTACGGGATCCAAGGCCGGGGCGCGCTGCTGGTGGAGCGGATCGTGGGGGACTATTTCAACGTAGTGGGTTTGCCGTTGACGCTGCTGGCCCGCTTGCTGAAGGAGTTTGGCGTGGACATGCTCTGACAGGAGGTGGCGTCGGTGGCCCGTGCCCTGGGACCGGTGGTGCTGCGGGAGCTGCCTCCCCACGAACGGCCCCGGGAGCGGCTGCTGGCTGTCGGCGAGCGTCATTTGAGCACCCGGGAGCTCTTGGCCATTCTGCTGCGGACCGGCCCAGCCCGGGAGTCGGCCTTGACCCTGGCTGACCGGCTCCTGGCCCACGCGGGGTCTTTGCGGCGATTGGCGGCCATGGCCCCGGAGGATCTGCTGCGGGTGCCCGGGATCGGCCCGGCGAAAGCGGCCCAGATCAAGGCGGCCCTGGAGCTGGCCCGGCGCCTGGCCCTGGAGCCCCACCACCAGCGGTTTGCCGTGCGGCATCCCCGGGACGTGGCGGGGCTGCTCATGGGCGACATGCGGGACCTCGACCGGGAAGTGTTCAAGGTCGTCATGCTGGACACCAAACACCGCGTCATCGCCATCGAGACGCTTTCCATCGGGGATCTCAGCGGGACGCTGGTGCATCCCCGGGAACTTTTCAAAGATGCGATGCGCAGAAGCAGCGCCGCCGTCATCCTGGTCCACAACCACCCCAGCGGCGACCCGGAGCCGAGCCCCGACGATATTGAGCTTACCCGGCGGCTGGTGGCAGGTGGCCGCCTGCTCGGCATAGAAGTGCTCGACCACATCATTATAGGTGATAATAGATACGTGAGTCTAAAGGAACGCGGGTTCGCGGACGCGCCGTAGGGCGTGAAAGGGGAAGTGCGGAGGATGTTCGGCGGCTTCGGGCGCGACATGGGCATCGATTTGGGGACGGCCAACACCCTGGTCTATGTCAAGGGCCGGGGCATCGTGGTGCAGGAGCCCTCGGTGGTGGCCATCGACAACGAAACCAAGCAAGTACTGGCGGTGGGCGAGGAAGCCAAGCGCATGGTGGGGCGGACGCCGGGCAGCATCGTGGCGGTACGGCCCCTGCAGGACGGCGTCATTGCCGACTTTGACGTCACCGAGCGCATGTTGCGCCACTTCATCGGCCTGGCCAACCGGCGCATCGGCTTTTTCCGTCCCCGGGTCGTGGTCGCGGTGCCTTCGGGCGTGACGGAGGTGGAGAAGCGGGCCGTCATCGACGCGACCTTGTCGGCCGGAGCCAAGGACGCGCGGCTCATCGAGGAGCCCATGGCGGCCGCCATCGGCTGCGGCTTGCCGGTCCAGGAGCCGTCGGGCAGCATGGTGGTGGACATCGGGGGCGGCACCACGGAGGTGGCCGTCATTTCCCTGGGCGGCATCGTGACCCACCGGTCGGTGCGGGTAGGCGGCGATGAACTGGACGAGGCCATCGTCCAGCACGTGCGCCGCCAGTACAACCTGCTTATCGGCGAGCGCACCGCCGAAGAAGTCAAGCACACCATCGGCTCCGCCTACCCCATGGACGAACACCGGACCATGGACGTGCGGGGCCGGGATCTGGTGACGGGGCTGCCCAAGACCGTCACCTTGAGCTCCGATGAAGTGCGGGAAGCCATGGCCGAGCCCATCAGTGCCATCGTCGAGGCCGTGCGGGTCACCCTGGAGCGCACCCCACCCGAGCTGGCCGCGGACGTGATGGAAAGGGGCATCATGCTGGCCGGCGGCGGGGCCCTGGTGCGGGGTATGGACAAGCTGTTGAGCGAGGAAACCGGCATGCCCATCCACGTCGCCGACGACCCCCTGACCGCGGTGGTGCGGGGCACGGGCGCGGTATTGGAGCACCTGGACCTGCTGCAGCGGGTCGCCATGTCCTCCCGGAAGGTCGTCGGCTGAAAGGGTGAGGGGGCGTGCGCGGCTGGGCCGGGGTGCTGGTGGCCGGGCTCGTGGTTTTCGTGCTCGTCTCCGCCATTTTCTTTACTTCCCGGGAGCGGACCGGGGTCACCTGGCTGGAGAGCGCGGTGCGGGACGGGTTGGCCCCGCTGCTGTACGCCGCCAACTCCGTCGGCCGCAGCCTGACGGGCTTTTGGACTACAGTCGTCACCATCCGCGACGCCCATGAGGAAAACCAGCGGCTGCGGGCGGAAGTGGCCGCCCTGCGGGAAGAGAACTACCGGCTGCAGGAATACCGGAGGGAAAATGAGGCCTTGCGGGCCGCCCTGCAGCTGGAAGCCGCCGTGCTTGCCCCGGTCATCCACGCGGAAGTCATCGCCCGGCCCCTGAACAACTGGTGGAGCGTGCTCACCATCAACAAAGGTGCCCGGCACGGGGTGCAGGCGCCCATGGGCGTCGTGTCGCCCGACGGCGTGGTGGGGCAGGTGCGCTCCGTCAACGACTTTACGGCGGAAGTGGTGCTGCTGGTGGATCCCCGCAGCGCGGTGGGGGGCCTCGTGCAGCGCACCGGGGAGCCGGTGCTGGTGGAGGGGTTTGGCTACCCTGGGACCCACTTGCGCCTGCGTCCCTTGGTGGCCGCCGCAGACATCCAGGTGGGAGACATCATTGTCACCTCCGGCTTGAGCCGCCTGTTTGGCAAGGGCATCCCCATCGGCCAGGTGGAGCAGGTGGACGCGGGGCCTTATGGGCTGACGGTGGAGGCTGCGGTCCGTCCCTTCGTGGACTTCGGCAAGCTGGAGTTCGTCGCGGTGCTGGCGGCACCCAACGGGGAGCAGCCCGGGGATCCGGACAGGGCCCACGCGGCCGCGCCGGGAGACGGGGCCCGGTGAGGGGCGAGCGGGAGGCCCGCGTGTCCGGGTGGCTCACCCTGGGGGCCACGCTGGTGGGACTGCTGGTGGTGCAGCTGGCCTTCCTGCCCCACTTGCCCCTGGGGGGCGTGCGGCCGGAACTGCTCTTGGTCTTTGTGCTGGGGGTGGCCCTGCAGCAGGGCGCGGCCCAGGGCCTTCTCTTGGGGATGATTGCGGGTCTGCTCTATGACTTGCCGGGAGGGCACTTGGTGGGGCTTTCCGCCGCAGCCTACGGCGTCACGGGCTGGGCCGCCGGCTTGGTGGGCGAGCGGGTGTACCCCGATCGCCCGGTGGTGGTGCTGGGGGTGGTGGCCGCCGGCACCCTGGCCAGCCAAGGCGTCTACTTGGGCGGAGCGGCCGCGTTTGGCCTGCCGTGGCCGCCCCTGGAGGGCTTCGTCCGGGTCAGCTTGACCTTGGTGGGCTATCACCTGCTGCTGACGCCGGTGGTGTATCCCTTGAGCCGTTGGGCCGGCGCTGCGCTGCTGGCCCGCCGAGGGGAGGGCGCCCTGGACGGCTAAGGAGGACGACCATGGCGGATCCAGAACTGAGCCGCCGCGCGAGCCGGGGCGGCCTGGTGCTGCTCTTGGTCCTCTTGCTGCTGACCGGTCGCATGTGGCAGCTGCAAATCGTCCACGGGGAGCAGTACGCCGCGCTGGCCGACGGCAACCGCATGCGCCGCCTGTCCATCACCGCGCCCCGGGGCACCATCCGCGATCGGGAAGGGCGCGTTTTGGCCGACAACCGCCTGGCCTTCACCGTCTCGGTGGTTCCCGGCGGGCTGACCAAAGACCGGGACGTAGTGGTAGACCGCCTGGCCGCGATCCTCGGTTTGACCATCGAAGACATCGAGGCCGCGCTTCAGGGCGATCAGCGGGCCTACCCTTATGAGCCCTTGCGGGTGGCCCGGGACGTGCCGCCGGAGATCGCGGTCGCGGTGGAAGAGCGGCGCATGGATTTGCCCGGCGTCATGGTGGAGCAAGAGCCCGTGCGCCGGTACCCGGCGGGGCCCGTCGCGGCCCACGTCCTGGGCTACCTGCAGCTGGCCGCGCCCGAAGATTTGGCCGGGTACGCGGGGTACCGGCCCAGCGATCTCGTGGGGCGCATCGGCATTGAGCGGGCTTATGAGGAGTACTTGCGGGGCCAGCGGGGCTTTCAGCAGGTGGAAGTCAACGCCTTGAGCCGGCCTATCCGGGTGCTGGGGACGGTGCCCCCGGTGCCCGGCCACGACTTGGTGCTGACGCTGGATGTGGAGCTGCAACGGGCCGCCACTGAGGCCTTGGCATGGCAGCTGGAGCGGCTGCGGCAGGCGCCCGGCCGGCAAGGGCCGCCCGGCGGCGGGGCGGTGGTGGTGCTGGATGTCAAGACCGGCGGGGTGCTGGCTCTAGTCAGCTGGCCTGAGTACGACCCCAACCGGTTTATCAGCGGCGACCGGGGCGAGTACTTCGCCGAGCTGGAGCGGGATCCGCTGCTGCCCCTGTTTAACCGGGCCATCCGAGGTGCGTACGCGCCCGGCTCCGCGTTCAAGCCCGTCACGTTGCTGGCGGCCCTGGAGCGGCGGGTTACCCGGCCCGACGAGGTGTACGTGGCCACAGGGATTGTGGAAGTGGGCGGGCGGGTGTTCCGGGACTGGACCGTCACCCGCGGCCTGCCGCCCGCCGGGCCGGTGGACGCGGTCGCGGCCATGGAGCGTTCGGTCAACGACTACTTTTACGTGATGGGGTCGCGGGCCGGCATCCAAGCCATCGCCAGCACGGCCCGGGCCCTGGGCCTGGGCAGCCCGACGGGGCTGGACATCCGGCCCCAGGACGCGGCGGGGCTGGTGCCCGACCCCGCGTGGAAGCGGGCCTTTTACAACGAACTTTGGTATCCCGGCGACACCGTCAATATCTCCATCGGTCAGGGATTCCTGCAGGTTACGCCCCTGCAGCTGGCGGTCATGTACATGGGCCTGGCCAACCGCGGCGTGGTGTACGAACCGTATCTGGTGCAGGCCGTGCTTTCGCCCGCGGGCGAAGAGGTGTACCGGCGGGAGCCCAGGGTATTGAGCGTCCTGGAGGCGGCCCCCGCCAGCTGGAATGCTGTGAATCGCGGCTTGATCGCGGTGGTCCACGGGTCCCGGGGCACGGCACGGCAAGCCTTTGCAGATTTTCCCATTACGGTCGCGGGCAAGACGGGCTCCGCCCAAGTCGCGCCCGGCCGGGAAACCCACGCGTGGTTCGCCGCTTACGCGCCCGCGGACGCGCCTGAGGTGGCGGTGGCAGTGCTGGTGGAGTACGGGGGCGGGGGCGGGTCGGTGGCCGCGCCCGTGGCGTGCCGGGTCCTCGCGGCCTACTTTAAGCTGGCCGACGGCGTGTGCCCGTGACCCGGATCGTTTTTCCAACACCGGCAGGAAGGGTCCAGGCCGCGCCGAAGCTTGTACACAAATCCGCAAGGGTGCGGTCGGGTGGAGGACGGCCATGCAGGGCAGGGAAGCCGTCGTCTTTCGAGGGTATCGGGGCGGCGTTTCGGTCCAGGTCGACCGCGACGCGCCCTTGGGCGATGTGGTGGAGGCGCTGAGGCGCAAGCTCCAGTCCGCGGAAAACTTTTTTCAAGGCGGCAGTGTCCGCATCGAGCTGGGCGAGCGGGCCGCCGACGAGGTAGAGCAGCGGGTGCTGCGGGAGCTGTTCCGCGCCTATGGGCTTACGGTGCTGGACGATCAAGAAGGCACCCCCCGCCGGGAAGGCAACGGCAGGGCCCAGCGGGCGCCGGCCGCGGCCAGCGCCCGGGGCCGCAGCGGGGCCGGCGGGTCCAGCGCCACCGCTTTGGGGGGGTTGTTTGGCACCTTTGGCTCCGCGCGCAGCGGCGCCGACGCGGCGGGCGAACCGTGCCTTTTGGTGCGGCGGACGCTGCGTTCCGGGCAGCGGTTGGAGTTCGACGGTTCTGTGGTCATCCTGGGCGACGTCAACCCGGGGGCGGTAGTGGTCTGCACCGGGCATGTGGTGGTCATGGGCGCCCTGCGGGGCGTGGTGCACGCGGGCGCGGCCGGCGATACCGACGCGCGGGTTGTGGCCTTGCGGCTGCAGCCCACGCAGCTGCGCATCGCCCACTACATCTCCCGGCCGCCCGACGACCAGCAGCCCAGCCCCAGCGGCCCTGAGGTGGCGCTGGTGCAGGACGAGCGGATCCAGATCGAAGCCTACGTGCCGTAAAGGTGCCCATTGAGGAGGTTCAACGCGCATGGCGGGGAGAGTTATCGTCATTACCAGCGGCAAGGGCGGGGTAGGCAAGACGACGACCACCGCCAACTTGGGCGCCGGGCTGGCCAGCCTGGGACGCCGGGTGTGCCTGGTCGATGCCGACATCGGCCTGCGCAATCTGGACGTGGTCATGGGCCTGGAGAACCGCATCGTCTATGACCTGGTGGAAGTGGTGGAGGGCCACGCCCGCCTGCGCAACGCGCTGATCAAGGACAAGCGGCTGGACGGGCTCTACCTCCTGCCCGCGGCCCAGACCCGGGAAAAGGATGCGGTGACGCCGGAACAGATGCGGGCGTTGTGCAATCAGTTGGCAGAAGAGTTCGATTACGTGCTCATCGACTCCCCCGCCGGCATCGAGCACGGTTTCCGCAACGCCATCGCCGGCGCGCAGGAAGCCATTATCGTGACGACCCCCGAGGTGGCCGCCGTGCGGGACGCGGACCGCATCACCGGCCTGTTGGAGGCCCACGAGGTGTCCAATCCCCGGCTCATCATCAACCGGATCCGCCCCCAGATGGTGCGCCGGGGCGACATGATGGACATCGAGGACGTCATCGAGATTCTCGCCATCGAGCTGCTGGGGGTCGTGCCCGACGACGAGTCCATCATCGTGGCCACCAACCGGGGCGAGCCCTTGGTGTTGAGCGGGAACTCCCGGGCCGCGCAGGCGTACCGCAACATCGTGCGTCGTCTGGAGGGCGAGGATGTGCCCTTTATGTCGCTGGAGCAGGATGGGTTCATGAGCCGCCTGCGCAAACTGATGGGGATCGGCCGCTGACAGCGGCGCGGCGCCGGAGGGCGACGGGCAGCCTGAGGAGGGGACGCGCATGCTGGATTTCTTTGTCAGGCTCTTTCGGGGCGAAGATCAGAGCAAGCACGTGGCCAAGGAACGCCTCCGGCTGGTGCTGGTGCAAGATCGAATGTCGCTCTCCGCCCAGGCGCTGGACGCGCTGAAAGAAGAACTCATTGCGGTCATCTCCAAGTACCTGGAGATCGACGAATCCGGCCCCGAGGTGGTGCTGGAGCGGGATGGGGAATCGGTGGCGCTGGTGGCCACCATCCCGGTCAAACGGGTAGCCGGTGTGGCGCGAGCCGGCCGCTAGGCGGGGAACGATGCCGCGAACATGGATCGGAAGTGGCTGCGCAATCTGGACTTCGTCTTGCTGGCTGCCGTCGTGCTCCTCCTGTTGTTTGGGCTCGTGGCCGTATACAGTGCGACCCGGGGGCTGGCCGAAACCCGGGGCGACCCCTTCTTTTTCGTCAAGCGCCAATCCATCGCGGCCTTGCTGGGCTTTGCCGTCATGGCCGCCGCGCTGACCGTGGATTACCGGCACTTGGTGCGGCTGTCGCGCCTGTTTTATCTGGCCAGCTTGCTGCTGCTTTTGGCCGTGCTTTTGGTGGGCCGCACCACCGGGGGCGCCGAGCGGTGGCTCGCGGTGGGCCCCTTGAGTTTGCAGCCCGCGGAGCTGGCTAAGATTAGCCTCATCTGTGTGCTGGCGTGGGCCTTGTCTGAACGGGAGCGGGTGCAGCGGTGGCACGGCATCGCTGTGGCCCTGGCGTGGCTTGCGCCCCTCTTGGGCCTCATCCTGCTGCAGCCGGACCTGGGCACCGCCATGACCTTGGCGGGCATCACCGTGGGGATGCTGTTTTTCGCGGGGGCCCGCCTCAAGCACCTCGCGGTGCTGACGGGGCTGGGCCTGGGCGCCGTGGTGGGGGCCGTGGTGGTTTCCCTCAAAGGGTGGCTGCCCCTGTTGAAGCCGTACCAGATCAATCGCTTGATTGTGTTTTTTGACCCGTACCGCTACCGCCACGACGAGGGCTGGAACGTCATCCAGTCCATGATCGCCATCGGCTCCGGGAGCCTCTTTGGCAAGGGCCTCTTTGGCGGTTCCCAAACCCAGCTCAACTTTTTGCCCGCCCGCCACACCGACTTCATCTTTTCCGTCATCGGGGAGGAGTTCGGCTTCGTGGGCGGGGTGTTCGTCCTGGCCTTGTTTGGCGTCATCTTTTGGCGCAGCGGGCGCATCCTCCTCCAGGCCAAAGACGTCATCGGGAGCCTCTTGGTGGCCGGCGTCATGTCCATGATCTTTTTCCACGTCTTGATCAACGTGGGCATGACCTTGGGCGTGATGCCGGTGACCGGCCTGCCCCTGCCCCTCATCAGCTACGGCGGCACTTCGGTGTTGACCACCCTCACGGCCGTCGGCCTCGTCCTCAACGTGGGCCTGCACCGGAAAAAGATCCGCTTCTGAGGGCGGCCCTCGCGCCGGCATCACGCCCAAGACGCGGTCATATAGTGTGCTAGAGCCTGCCGTGGGCGGGCGCCGGCTGTGGGCGCCGGACCCGGGCCAATCCCGGCGGCAAGACCCCAAGGCGGGAGGTCGGGGCGGGTGCGCTGGGCTGGCTTTGTCCGCAATGTGCTGATGGCCCTCATCCTGCTGCTCCTGGTGGCCGCGATAGAAGAGGCCAACCTGCCCTTCACCCAGGGCGTCCAGGAGTACCTGGCCTTTGTCCTCACCACCGACTTTGATTACGAGCCTTGGCTGGAGTACGTGCAGGCCCAGCTGGCCTGGCCCGATCTTTCGTGGGTGCCCGTGTTGGGCGGTGCGGCGGGTCCACCGGCGGACGAAGCGCCCCGGTGACGCCCGGTGAAGCTGGCGACGCTGTGGGGCATCGGCTTCCACCTGAATCCGCTGTTCTTGCTGCTCATGGCCGCGGCCGCGTGGACCGGCCGGCTCACCGAAGCGCTGACGGTCTTTGGCGTCGTTCTCCTCCACGAGCTGGGCCACGTGGTGGCCGCCCGGGGTTTTGGGGTCCGGGTCACCGCGGTGGAGCTGTGGCCCTTTGGCGGCGTGGCCCGCATGGAGGGGCTGCTGGAAGCGGATCCCCGGGTGGAAGCGGGCATCGCCCTGGCCGGCCCCCTGACCAACTTGGTCCTGATGGGCCTGGGCGCGGTGGCCTGGCGCTACCAGCTGTTTGATCCCGCATGGGCGCAGCTGTTTGTGGGCGCCAACGGCCTTGTGGCGGGCTTCAACCTGCTGCCGGCGCTGCCCCTGGACGGGGGCCGCCTCTACCGGGCCCACCGATCGCGCCGGATCGGCTACCGGCGGGCCACCTACCAGGCGGTGCGCCTGGGCCGCTGGCTGGGCGGGCTGTTGGCCTTGGCCGGCGGCGCCGGGGTGTACCTGGGGCCCGTGGCCGTCACCGTACCGGTGTTGGGCGCCTTTGTCTTCTGGGCCGCGGGCCGGGAAGCCGCGGCGGCCGCCTACGTCTTTATGGCCGCCTTGGCCCGCAAGCGGCAGGAACTGGCAACCGCCGGCTGCCTTGGAGCCGAAACCTTGGTGGCCCGGGCGGACACCCCCGTCAAGCAGGTGGTGGAACGCTTCGTGCCCCAGCGCTACCACGTAGTGTGGGTGGTGGACGGGGCGGGCCAGGTGCGGGGCGTGGCGTCGGAAGCGCAAATCTTGGACTGCCTCTTTGACCGGGGCGCCGACGTGCCCGTGGGTGACGTGGCCGCCCCGTGGCCCCA
>Ga0079224_100010991_pt1 | contig 12442 bp, 9 predicted proteins | sample Stecom2015_FD_80414 | JGI IMG/M metagenome (GOLD analysis project Ga0079224, IMG submission 80414) | Agricultural soil microbial communities from Utah to study Nitrogen management - Steer compost 2015 | ecosystem: Environmental > Terrestrial > Soil > Agricultural land | place: USA: Utah...
CCACTGATGTGACTGCGGAAGTTCAGAGCGGTCATGACCACCAGCTCCGGATCTACTGGTGCCTTGAGCGTCACGGCCGATTGCTCTACGGTCTGCCCTGTGCGGGAGCCGTCCAGATAGGGTGCATCACTGAGCTGGTGGATGGTGGTCCCGACCAATTCTCCCCATGAGACGGTGCCGTCCTGTTCGTAGCGTACATATTCGGCGGCCTGGGCCGCGCCGACAACGGAAAGGGAAACCAGCAGACCTGCGGACAGGGTTTTCAATCTGTGTTTCATGCAATCACTCCTGAGGATGGAAATTTTCAGCTGTGCCAGTCCTGACATTCACCTTAAATGAGGCGCAGAGCTGGTGTTACTTTTGTGGCGTTGGATCCGGCAGATATGCTGCGCTTGACATCTGGGCCACGCAAGGCGGTTCATGGCGCTTTGGACCCGTTCTGTCTGATGGATCCTCGCCCTCGACTGCAACCGCCGCCTTGCAAATCCACGTTAACTGTAGGAATCTGCGTACAAACCAGTTTTCAACAACCTCCATTGTGTTGATAGGTGACCCATGCAGCGCTCAGATCCCCTCCTCCTCTCCATCCGCCTGATGTCAGCGCTGGCAGTCTGCCTTTGCATTCCGCTCGCAGGCGTTGCTCAGCCGCTGCCTGCCGCCACTCCCGAAGCCGTGGGCATGTCGACGCCGCGGTTCGAGCTCCTGCATACGATGCTGCGCCAGCACGTGGACGACGGACGGATCCCCGGTCTGGTGGCCGGGGTCGTACGCGATGGCAGGCTCGTGTACCTGGAGAGTATGGGCTCACAGGTACTGGGCGAAAGCGATATGCGCGACGATTCCATCTTCGAGATCCGCTCCATGAGCAAGGGGGTCACGTCGCTCGCCGTCATGCAACTGGTGGAGCAGGGGAGCCTGAGCCTCACCGATCCGCTGTCCAGATATATTCCGGCCTTCGCCGACACGCCGGTATTCATCGATCCTGACAACCCCGACGACAGCGCGACCCGCGCGCCGTCGCGGCAGCTGACCATCGAGGATCTGTTGCTGAATACAGGTGGCATCAGCCACCGCTTTGGCGAACTGTACGCGAGCCGTGGGGTTCGCTCCCGCGCCGACACGCTGGAGCAGATGATGGAGAAGATTGCAGCTGTTCCGCTGATGGCCGACCCCGGTACAGAATGGATTTACAGTGAGTCCGCCACGATCCTTGGCAGGGTTGTGGAGATCGTCAGCGGGCAGGCATTCGATGATTACCTCGAGCAGCACATCTTCGAGCCACTGGGTATGGTGGATACAGCCTTCTACGTGCCTGCCGGGAAAGTTGATCGCCTCGCCAGGGTCTATCAGATTTCCCGCGACGATGGCGCGCTGACCCGTGTGCCGGACATGGAGGTACCGATCACCACCGATCCACCCCTGTTGGAAGGGGCGGCAGGGTTGGTCTCCACAGTGCCGGACTATCTGCGTTTCATGCAGGCCTTTCTCAACGGCGGAGAGTTGGATGGAAGAAGAGTGTTGTCGGAAGACCTGATCGCTGAGATGATTCGCAACCAGGTTCCCGAACATGCCATGCCGATTGCGCTGGGCGGTCCGATGTTGGACGTAGGCTGGGGCTATGGCTTCACGGTAGTCACCAATCCGGCTGCCAGTAGCTACGCCGTCAATATGGGCGAGTTCGGCTGGAACGGGTCTCTTGGCACGTTTTCCTGGGCAGATCCACAGACCGGTACCATCGCCGTGCTGATGATGCAGATTGCTCCCGCCGGAGCCTACAGCCTGTCAGGAAAATTCAAGACAATGGTCGCCCAGACCATCATTGATCAATAGGCGGCGCACCAGGCAGGACCACGCCACCGTATGCCGCAGAAAGCCGAAACAGGATAGGAATTCAGTATGAAGTGCCGGATGTCACTAATTATGGTCAGGGCGTTGGCCGTGATCCTGCCTCTGACCTGGGCCTCGGCGCAGGCCCAACCCGCTGCCCGCACCCCCGTCGCGGCGCCGATTCCCGAAGGACTTCAGACGGTTGAGTTCTACAGTCCTGCGGTGGAGCGCACCATGAAGTATGACATTGTTCTCCCGCCGGATTACGAGAACAGCGATGAACGCTATCCCGTGCTCTATCTGCTGCATGGCTATATGCAGAACTACACTGTATGGGGTCGCAATCTGGGTGCGGCGTTCTATGCCCGCAATCTGGGAGAACTGATTTTGGTGATGCCCGACGCCGGCAACACCTGGTATATCAACTACGCCATAAGCTCCGAGGGCCATAAGGACAACTGGGAAGATCATATCATCGAAGATGTCATTGGCCATGTGGATGCGAACTTCCGTACCCTGGCGCAGCGCGAGGGAAGAGCCATCGCCGGGCTGTCGATGGGCGGCTTCGGGGCTTTTGCCCTTGCTTTGAGACATCATGAGATGTTCATCTCCATGGGCAGCACCAGCGGCGCGTTGGCGTGGGCCCGTGACCGCGCAGAGATGATCACTCGGGGCGTGCCCGTGCAGGATCGCCAGCGCACACCAGAACAGGAAGCGGAGCTGGCACGGGCTGACGAGTTCATTGCCGGCATCATCGACATCCCCGGCTTCAGCAGGCAGGAGGAGCGTACGCCCACTGGCACCGACTTTGAGACGGCTCAGCAGGCACAGGCCTACAACCCCTTCGAAATCATCTATATGGTCCCGAAGAGCGAGATTCCTCATATCTACATCGATGCCGGCACCGAAGACAGTCTGGTGACCAGTGCCCGCGAATACATGGGGGTGCTGTTGATGAATGATGTGCCCTTCGACTTCATGCAGGCTCGCGGCGGTCATAACTCTGAATATTGGCGCCGCTCCATCGGCCATATGATGACGGTGCAGTTCGAAGTCATGCAGCGCGCTCTCGGCAACCGGCCCTGAAGAATGGCCGACATCATCAGGATAGACGCGGCGCTGTGTCGCATCAGCGCCAGACACTCCCTGCTGGTCCCGGATCTTACCCTTGCCGCGGGCGAGCACTGGTGTCTGTTCGGCGGCAACGGCGCCGGCAAGACGCTGGTTTCCCGGCTGTTGCGGGGAGACCTGACGGCAGGCCGCCGCCATGTCCATTATCTGGATGGATTCGAGCCGCGGCGCGATATCTGCACTGTATCCTTCGAGGAGCAGCAGAAACTGTGGACCCTGGAGAACCGTCGCGACATCAGCGAATACAGCGACAACGCGGTGGACCAGGGAACGACGGTGTCCTCGCTGATTCTGGGTGAAAGAGCCGCAACAGAAGCTGAAGGCGAGGAATTCCTGGCGCTGGTGGAGGCTCTGGCACTGACGGATTACCTGGAGCGCGGTATCCGCTTCCTGTCATCCGGGCAGGTACGACGGGCAATGATTGCGATGGCATTGTTTCGCAAGCCCCGGCTGCTGATCCTTGACGATCCGCTGGAGAGCATCGATGTGGGATCCTGCGCCAGAATCGCAGCCGTACTGCAGGATTGGATGTCAGCCAGCGACAGATCCACCCTGTTGCTGTGTCGGCGCCCAAGGGACATCCTGCAGGGCATCACTCACATAGCCTGTATGGAGGAGCTGGTGCTGGGCACCCACGGCCGCCGGGACGAAGTCGTTCAAAGTGAGCAGTGGCACCGAATCGTGAGCAGGAAGCCGCGGTTGCCCGCCACTCTGCCACCTCCACTCCCGAAATACCAGGCTCCGCCGCTGCCGCCAGGAGTGGCACTGATCGAATTGCGGAGCATCAACGCGGGGTATCAGGGGCACCTGGTCCTGCGGGATTTCTCCTGGACCATGCATCAGGGTCAGCACACCCTCATCGAAGGTCCCAATGGCAGTGGCAAGTCCACGCTGCTGAGCCTGATAGACGGCGAGAACCATATGGCCTACGGGCAGGAGGTGTATCTGTTCGGGCGCAGGCGCGGCAGCGGGGAGTCCGTCTGGGACATCAAGGCCCGCTTCGGTGTGGTGTCCAACGAACTGCACAACCGCTACGTCCGCGGCTGGCGGGTGCTCGACGTTGTGGTATCCGGCTTCTTCGCTTCGGTCGGCCTGTATGATGACAGTGGCGCCAGCGAAGTCGAGGCTGCCAGGGCGTGGCTGCGGACCCTGGCCGTCGAACACCTGGCCACGGACTACTATCAAGAGCTGTCGTTCGGACAACAACGGCTGGTGCTGCTGGCACGGGCCATGGTCAAGCATCCCGCCATTCTGGTACTGGACGAGCCTTGTGTCGGCCTGGATGATTATCACCGCGGGATGATTCTGGGGGTGGTGGATATCATCGCGGCCACTACCGGTACCCAGATTGTGTACGTCAGCCATGAGCGGGGCGAAGTGCCGGGATGCATCAACCAGCGCATCACTCTGCGGGCCGCTGAGCGGTCACTCTGACGAAAACACACCTCCGTCTGTCTCGCCTGCTGCCCTTTCTCCTGCCCCATGTGGGAATCTCCCGTCTCACCTGCGGTCTTAATAGATAGGCTGCAGGGTTCTGCAGGTAATAGTGAGGAAAGTGACATGACAAGAACTGCCAGAGATATTCTTGAAGAAAAAGGCGGTCACATGATTACCATCAGCCATGACGCGACTGTGTACCAGGCAGTCAAGGTGATGGTTCAGAACCGCATCGGCTCCCTGGTCGTGGTGGATGAGGGGCGCATCATAGGCATCTGGACGGAGCGCGATTTGCTGTATCGCATCCTGGAAGAGGGCTTCGATCCCCGCACCGAGCAGGTAAGCGCGGGTATGTCGCGCAATCTGGTTGCTGCAGACATTGACGAACAGGCCTACCAGCTGTCTGACAAGTTTCTGGGCAAACGCATACGCCACCTGCTTATCCGCAGTAACGGGGAATATGTGGGCATTCTCTCGGCGGGCGACGTCATGCGTGCCAATCTGCAACAACGAGCTGAGGATTACCGGGATCTCAACGAAATGGTCAGTTTCGAGTACTACGAGAACTGGAAGATCAGGCAGCAGGAGGCGGCGGCCCTGCGCTAGCCACGACCTTTTCGATGCGTGATTCCTGCCCCCTGTAGTGGAGGCAGAGCACGTTATTGTCCAAAACAGCTTGCCTTGCCAGCGAGGCAGGTGTAGATTCAAAAGCACTTCCTGACCGGAAGTAGTCAAAACAATAAGAAATGAGGTGTAGATAAAATTCTGCAGTAGGTGCGATTTTAGTTATTACACTTGATATTAGAATGGCTTGACTTCGTGTACAGCTATTCAGGATTTGAAGCAGTCGAAGCCAGCCTCTCCAACACCTCCGGGAAGGAAATCGGAATTGGAAAGTGCAAGCCAGACATTGGACGCGTTGCGTCCGTTCTTGACGTATTTTGCCCTGGTGATGCTTGTTGTCATTACCATGCTGGCACTCTCCTACGTGCTTGGTCAGCGTCATACCCTTCCTGCTAAAAGTATTCCCTACGAGTCCGGCATTATCTCCACCGGCACCGCCCATTTCCGTATCTCCGTGCATTTCTACATCCCCGCCATCCTCTTCATCATCTTTGATCTGGAGGTGGTGTTCCTGTTCGCGTGGGCAGTGGCCGTGCGGGAGAACGGCTGGGCAGGCTTCGTCGAAATCGCAATATTCATTCTGCTACTGAGCGTGGCGCTGCTCTATCTGTGGCGGGTGGGCGCGCTCGACTGGCGCACCCAGACCCAGCGCCAACAGCTGCACACGCTGCGCGGCCCCGGCGGCGTCACCAACGTCCGTGCCAGCACGGAGGAGGAGGCATGAGCTGGCAGCTGGAGCGTGCCGACGAGGCGAAGTCACCGACCCCTGGCAGCAGTGCCTTTGACGACTATATTCGCCGCAATGTGATGATGACCCGCCTGGAGGACATGGTCGCCTGGGGGCGCAAGAACTCCCTGTGGCCGTTCAATTTCGGGCTCTCCTGCTGTTACGTGGAGATGGCGACGGCACTCACCAGCCGTCACGACCTGGCGCGTTTTGGTTCGGAAGTGATTCGTGGTTCGCCCCGCCAGGCTGACATGATCGTGATCGCGGGTACTGTGTTTCGCAAGATGGCGCCCGTGGTCTCCCTGCTGTACGAGCAGTTGCTGGAACCGCGCTGGGTCATCTCCATGGGCTCCTGCGCGAACTCCGGAGGGATGTACGACATCTATTCGGTGGTGCAGGGGGTCGACAAATTCCTGCCGGTGGACGTGTATGTGTCCGGGTGTCCGCCCCGGCCCGAAGCACTGCTGCAGGGTCTGATACTGCTGCAGGAATCCATTGGCCGGGAACGCCGGCCACTGAGCTGGGTCATCAATGACCAGCAGATCTATCGCAAGACGCCAGACCCGGTTCAGCGCGACCTGCGTCGTGCTGACCGTATCGCAGCCACTGAGATACGAAGTCCCGACGAGTTGTAATATGGAATCGACAACCTTGCTGGAGATGGGCAGCGCCGACCTGGTGGAGGAGCTGTCTCTCAGGTTCGATGATGAAATAGTTGCCGTGCAGCGCTATTGCGATGGCATTCCCGTCCTTTGGCTGAGTCGGTCCGGTCTACGCCAGGTGCTCAGCTACCTGCGCACGGATGCATCGCTGTGCTTCGAGATGCTGTTCGACCTGACGGCCATCGATGAACGGGTGAGAACCAATCGCCAGGGCCAGCCGCCGTCGGACTTTACCGTCACCTACCACCTGATGTCGTTCAGCGAGAACTGTGATATTCGACTCAAGGTTGCGCTGCTGCAGCCAGACCTGAGCATTCCGACCATCAGTGATCTGTGGCCCAATGCCAATTGGTATGAGCGGGAGTGCTGGGACATGTTCGGCATCCAGTTCACCGGGCATCCCAACCTGACGCGAATCATGCTGCCGCCGACGTGGAAGGGACATCCCCTGCGCAAGGATCACCCCGCCCGTGCCACCGAGATGGAGCCCTACTCCCTGTTGCAGGAGCAGCGGGAGGTTGAGCAGGAGGCGCTGCGCTTCAAGCCGGAAGAATGGGGCATGCGCCGGGAATCGGCCACTTCCGAGTTCATGTTCCTCAACCTCGGTCCCAATCATCCCAGTGTGCACGGGGTCTTCCGTATCGCGCTGCAGCTCGATGGCGAGATACTGATCGATGCGGTACCCGACATCGGCTACCACCATCGCGGCGCGGAGAAGATGGGGGAGCGCCAGTCCTGGCATACCTACATACCCTATACGGACCGGGTGGACTATCTGGGCGGCGTGATGAACAACCTGCCCTATGTGATGGCGCTGGAGCAGATGGCCGGTATCGTGGTGCCGGAGCGGGTGAAGGTCATTCGCGTGATGCTCTGCGAACTGTTCCGGATAGCCAGCCATCTTCTGTTCTATGGCACCTACGCCCAGGATGTCGGACAGCTGTCGCCAGTGTTCTACATGTTCGTTGAGCGGGAGCGTGTGTTCAATATCATCGAATCGATCTGCGGAGCCCGCATGCATCCTGGCTGGTTCCGGATTGGAGGGGTGGCCCAGGATCTTCCCCGAGGGTGGGACAAGGCGATTCGCGAACTGCTCGACTTCATGCCGGCGCGCTTGAAGGACTACGATGGCATGGTGCTGAACAACGGCATCGTCAAGCGCCGCACCCAGGGAGTAGGTGTCTACACCACCCGCCAGGCGCTCGACTGGGGCGTCACAGGTGCCGGCCTGCGCGCCACCGGCATGGAGTGGGACTACCGCAAGCAGAGACCCTACAGTGGCTACGAGAACTTCGATTTCGAGGTGCCCATTGCGGTCAATGGTGACTGCTATGACCGCTGTGCGGTGCGCGTGGAGGAGATCCGCCAGAGCCTGCGTATCATTCGCCAGTGCGTGGACAATATGCCCCCAGGCCCCTACAAGTCCGAGCATCCACTCACAACCCCACCCCTCAAGGAGAAAAGCAAACTCGACATTGAGACCCTGATCAACCACTTCCTGAGTGTCAGTTGGGGGCCGGTGATTCCGCCTGGTGAGGTTACGATGTGTATCGAAGCCACCAAGGGGCTCAACAGCTATTATCTGGTCAGCGATGGTGGCACTGGCTCCTATCGCACGCGCATCAGAACACCTTCGTTCGCGCACCTGCAGATGATCCCGCAGATAAGCCGCGGCTTCATGGTGGCCGACCTGATTGCCATCATTGCCAGCATCGATTTTGTCATGGCCGATGTGGACAGGTGATCCTATGAGCAGCGCAGACGACATCATCATACGCAGCACCGCCGAAGGCAAGAGAGAGCTAACGGTCGCAGAACGGGCTGAGATTGATCATGAGCTGACGCTCTATCCGGACCGGCGCGCGGTCGGGCTGGAGGCGTTGAAGATCGTCCAGAAGCATCAAGGCTGGGTGTCTGACGAAAGCCTGCAGGCGGTGGCAGACTACCTGGGCATGTCGGCACACGACCTCGATGGTGTCGCGACCTTCTTCAATCTTCTGTACCGCCGTCCCGTCGGCCGCAAGGTCATCCTGTTCTGCAACAGTGTCAGCTGCTGGATCATGGGCTGCGACCGCATCAAGGAGCACATCAGTACCAGACTCGGCATCGACTTCGGGGAAACGACCGTGGACGAAGAGTACACCCTGCTGCCGGTGCCCTGCCTGGGCGACTGCGATCATGCTCCGGTGATGCTGATGGATGGGCAGCAGCACCGCAACCTGACGCCGGAACTGATCGATGCAATGCTGGACCCGCCGAAGGTCAGGGGGGGCGACCAATGACTTCGCTGCCCCTGACACGCAACATCGATCTGCAGCGTGGTCCGCTGGCCATCGGCGACTACCGACGCGCGGGTGGGTACGAGTCGGTTGCCAATATGCTGCGTGACCTGGCACCTGCAGATGTGTTGGAGCTGGTGAAGAATTCGGGCCTCAAGGGTCGAGGCGGAGCAGGTTTCCCAACCGGCCTGAAGTGGAGTTTCGTCCCTACCGGGGACGGTGCGCCCAGAACCCGCTACCTGGTCGTCAACGCCGATGAAATGGAACCTGGCACCTTCAAGGATAGGCTGCTGCTGGAAGGCGATCCGCACCTGCTTCTGGAAGGCATGCTCATTGCTGCCTATACGATTCAGGCCAGCACCGCCTACATCTTCCTGCGGGGCGAGTATCTCACCGCCGAGAAGCGACTTCGTCATGCCATCTCCGAAGCGAAGCAGGATGGACTGCTGGGTCGCAACATTCTTGGTTCCGGCTTCGATCTGGAGATCATCCTGCATACCAGCGCCGGGCGCTACATCTGTGGGGAGGAGACTGCACTGCTCAATGCACTGGAAGGCAAGCGGGCCAATCCCAGGGCCAAGCCTCCCTTTCCGCAGGTAAGCGGGCTGTGGGGCAAGCCTACCATCGTGAACAACGTCGAGACGATTTGTAATCTTCGTGGCATCGTGGAGTTCGGGGTGGACTGGTACAAGGGGCTCGGCGTGGGTGCCGACGCCGGCACCAAGCTCTGCGGCGTCAGCGGCCGGGTGAAGAATCCCGGTTGCTGGGAGCTGCCACTGGGCACACCCATCCGCGAGTTGCTGGAGGACCGTGCCGGGGGAATGAGTGACGGCTATCAGCTGCGCGCCTTCCTGCCAGGGGGCGGCTCGACAGACTTCCTGTTGCCCGAGCATCTGGATCTGACGCTGGACTATGACGTCATCAGCAAGGCCGGCAGCCGGCTTGCCACCGGCACGATGATCGTTCTCGACGACAGGACCTGCCCGGTAGGCATGGTCGGCAACCTGATGCGCTTCTTCAGTCACGAGTCCTGTGGTTGGTGTACGCCGTGTCGTGACGGGCTGCCCTGGGTCGACGACATCTTCCGACGCCTCGAGCGGGGGGACGGCAGGCCAGCGGACATCCAGGTGCTGACGGATCATGTTGAATATCTCGGGCCTGGTCGAACATTCTGTGCGCTGGCGCCTGGGGCGATGGCACCCCTGGGCAGTGCGCTGCGGCATTTTCGCGACGACTTCGAAGCCCACATGGCCCATCACCGCAATGCCGACGACGCAGGGGGGTGCCCATGGCAACGATAATCGTCGACGGTGTCAGCTATGAAGTTGACGAGCAGCTGAACCTGTTGCAGGCCTGCCTCTCCTTGGGGCTGAATCTACCCTATTTCTGTTGGCATCCGAGCATGGGGTCCGTAGGTGCCTGTCGCCAGTGTGCCGTGAAGCAGTATCGAAACGATGAGGACGCCACAGGCACGATCGTGATGTCCTGCATGACGCCGGTGGTTGATGGCGTACGACTTTCCATCGCCGATTCCCAGGCCGTGACCTTTCGCAGCAACGTCATTGAGAGCCTGATGATCAACCATCCTCACGATTGTCCGGTGTGCGAGGAGGGGGGCGAGTGCCACCTGCAGGACATGACCCAGATGTCCGGACACAACTATCGCCGCCACGACTTTCTCAAGCGTACACACCGCAACCAGAATCTCGGTCCCTTCATCAATCATGAGATGAACCGCTGCATTGCCTGCTATCGCTGTGTGAGGTTCTATAACGACTATGCGGGAGGCACAGACCTCGCGGCACTGGGATCTCACCATCATGTGTACTTCGGCCGTACGGAACCCGGCACTCTGGAGAACGAGTTCAGCGGGAATCTGGTAGAGGTCTGCCCTACCGGTGTGTTTACCGACAAGGTATTCAGCGAGCACTATACCCGCAAGTGGGATCTGCAGACGGCGCCTTCCATCTGCAGTGGCTGCGGGGTCGGCTGCAACATCACGCCGGGTGAGCGCGAGGGCAGTATTCGGCGTGTCGTCAACCGCTATCACCCTCACCTGAATGGCTACTTCCTCTGCGATCGCGGGCGTTTCGGTCACGGCTACAGCATCAGCCCCGAACGTATTGTCAGCGCGTCGCTGCTTTCCACCCATACGGACGAGCTGGGCTATAGAAAGACACTGGACACGTCTGAGGCAATGCTGCAGCTCGATGCCATGCTGGCGGGCGATGTGATCGGTATCGGGTCGCCGCGGGCATCACTGGAGAGCAATCTGGCGCTACGAAACCGTGTAGGAGTCGATAACTTCTATGCTGGCTACTCGGACGAGCAGGGGGCCTGTCTGCGGGAAGTCCTGGCAACGTTGCGGGAACCCGGCCTGCACTGCCCGGATGTGCGGTCCCTGGAGCACAGCGATTGCGTGCTGATAGTGAACGAGGATCTCACCAATACCGCCCCGCGGCTGGCACTGGCGATCCGTCAGGCGACGCGCAATGAAGGGCTGCGCATGGCAACTGCCGCGAAGATACCCCTGTGGCAGGACGCCGCCGTGAGAGAGCTGGCACAGGGCACCCGAAGCCCGCTCTTCATTCTGTCGCCGCAGGGGACCCGGCTCGATGATGTGGCACTGGACACTTGCCTCCTGACTGTCGAGGGCCAGATCCGGATGCTGGAATCGATCAGCGACCATGTGCGCAAGGGAAATGTCGATGACACCGGATCGGATGCGGCCCTGATCGCCGCCAGCCTGCTGCGAAGTGAGCGGCCGGTTATTGTTTCGGGCATCAGCTCCGACTCGGAGCCTCTGGTGAGGGCTACGGCGGATCTCGCCCGCGCGCTTCGCGATGCGCGGGCTGGCACGGAGCAGGCTGCTGAGGTAGGGCTCTGCTATGCCATGCCCGAGGCCAATACCCTGGGCCTGGCGCTGCTGATGGAGCATGGCGGCGGCACCCTCGGCGATGCCTTGAAATGTCTGATGTCGGGCGGCTGTGATGCGGCGGTCGTGCTGGAGAACAATCTTTTCCTGCGTGCCCCCGCAGAGGTGGTGGAAGCAGCTCTGACAGCGACCTCAGAGCTGGTCGCGCTGGATGTGCTGACCAACGCCTGTAACGAGCGCGCTCACCTCCGGTTGCCCGTCGCCAGCTTTGCGGAACAGAACGCCACCTGGATCAATTACGAGGGGCGCGCGCAATCGGCCTGGCAGGTGTTTTTGCCAGCCTCGGAATTGAAGCCTGCAGGTGAATGGCTGCTGCCGGCGGACCCGCTGTGTCCGCGTGCGTTCGACGGCGAACAGCTGCTGCTCGACTGCGCTGACCAATTGGCGGATTTCGCCGGTCTGAGGAAGCTGCATGTACTCAGTAACCGCCTGTACGACACCATGAAGGCACCGCGGCAACTGCACCGTTACAGCGGTCGCACCGCTCTCCAGGCCCATATCAATGTTCACGAGGGCAAGCAGCCCCCTGACCCGCGCACACCGTTGGCGTTCTCCATGGAAGGCATCCCGCTGGCAAAGGACGCGACGTTTCTTTCTGCAGCCTGGGCGCCCGGCTGGAATTCCAACCAGGCGATCTCGAAGTTTCAGGATGAGATCAACGGCGAGCTGCGCCAGGGGTGCGAGGGCGTCCATCTGCTGCAGCGAACGGGGAACATCGGACCGGCAGGGAATGTCGATTCAGAGTCCGAGTTGCGGCAACGCGATCCCGCCGAGAGGACTGAAGAGAGGACCGAAGAGAGGACCGAAGAGAGGACCGAAG
>Ga0079224_100010992_pt1 | contig 12442 bp, 11 predicted proteins | sample Stecom2015_FD_80414 | JGI IMG/M metagenome (GOLD analysis project Ga0079224, IMG submission 80414) | Agricultural soil microbial communities from Utah to study Nitrogen management - Steer compost 2015 | ecosystem: Environmental > Terrestrial > Soil > Agricultural land | place: USA: Utah...
CTTCGATTCGTAGTCTATCCCTCTATTTTACCCTAAATAGGGTGAAAAGTAAAAAGGATAGCCTATATGGCTATCCTCGAGGGTGCTTTTCAATTTTAATAGGTCCGGACAGGAAGAATCAGCTGCAAAATCGAGTCGTCTAATGCCGACTTCAAAATAAATGGACGCATCGCTCCTGTGAATTGGATCAGAACATCTTGTCCATCAATCGCTTTCAAGGCGTCCATCATAAATTTCGCACTAAATGAGATTTTCAACTCTTCCCCTTCAATGCTTTGCGCTTGAAGCTGCTCTTCAACTTTCCCGACTTCCGGTGAATTAGAAGAAACTTCCACTTCATTACCAGCGTTGGTAGAGAAACGGACCACATTATTGCGTTCTTCGCGTGCCAATAAAGAAGCACGGTCAATCGCTTGCAATAATGAACGTCCATTTACGACAACTTCCGTTTTGTATTCAGAAGGAATCAGGCGTGAAGTATCTGGATAATTCCCTTCTAATAAACGTGAGAAAAATAAAATATGCTTGGATTTAAACAGGACTTGCTGGTTTGTCATAACGATTTCAACCGGTTCTGACGTATCATCAAGGATTTTGTTCAACTCATTTAAGCTCTTGCCGGGAATGACGACACTGTATTCGCCTTCTGGCAGAGTCTCCAATTTGGTTTTACGGCGTGCTAAACGGTGGCTGTCAGTTGCTACACAAACCAATTCTCCGTCTTTTACCTCCCAATGGACACCAGTTAATACTGGGCGTGTTTCAGAACTTGAAACTGCAAAAACGGGTTCTCTGTTAATAGTTTTCAACAGATCTGCAGGAATTGAAAATAGACGGTCGTCTTGGATATCCGGCAATTGTGGATAATCCATCGCATCCAAGCCGATTAAATGGAATTCGGACTTACCAGAACGAATGTGTGTTTGGAAATTTCCTGTAATCTCGACTTCTACTTCATTGGTTGGCAGTTTTCGGATGATTTCACCGAATACTTTCGCTTGAAGGACAATGCTTCCTCCTTGAGAAACTCCAATGATCTGCTCGCCATCTTCTTCTGCTGGAATAAACGTTTGGATCGTGATGTCTGAATCACTTCCTGTCAAACGCATTCCTTCTGATGAGACATCCATTTTGATCCCTGTCAAAATCGGAATCGTTGTTTTTGAACTGACTGCTTTCATTACATCATTTAAACCTTCAACTAAACGTTCACGCTTTATCTCAAATTTCATTATGGAACCTCGCTTATATATATATTTTATTTAGATCTTTAAAGTAATAATAGTAGTAGGGGCTGTGAATATGTGGATAACCCTGAAATAGTGAATAAAAGCAGCTTATCCACATGTAGATAGAATGTGCATAAACTGCTTTGTAACTTATCGGGTTATCCACAAGCGAATCACCCTTTGCCTAGCGCGCTTCTGATATCTTTTACATCTTGCTGGAGCTGCTGATTGTCTTTCAGCATTGTTGAAATCTTTTCATGTGCATGAATCACCGTTGTATGATCTCGTCCACCGAATTCTTCCCCGATTTTAGGCAGAGAAAAATCTGTCATTTCCCTTGATAAATACATGGCGACTTGACGTGGATAGGCAATATCTTTTGTCCGGCGCTTCGTTTTAAAATCTTCTAATTTCACATTGAACTGGCTGCCGACAGCGTTCTGGATGTCCAAAATCGTGATGACTTTCGGTTTCGAATTCGGCATGATGTCTTTTAATGCTTCAGCCGCAAGTTCAGCACTCATATCCCGATTGATCAAGGAAGAGTAAGCGACTACGCGGATTAAAGCCCCTTCAAGTTCACGGATATTCGAGTCGATCGAATTAGCGATATACGTCATGACGTCGTTAGGAATGTCCAAACCGTCGGCTTTCGCTTTTTTGCGAAGAATCGCAATCCGGGTCTCCAGATCCGGAGGTGTGATATCTGTAATAAGTCCCCATTCAAAGCGGGATCTCAGGCGATCTTCCAAAGTTGGAATTTCTTTTGGAGGCCGGTCACTCGAGATGATGATTTGCTTCGATTCTTCGTGGAGCGTGTTGAAAGTATGGAAGAATTCTTCCTGTGTCTGCTCTTTGCCTGCCAAGAATTGAATATCATCGATCAAAAGAATATCGACGCTGCGGTATTTATTGCGGAAATCGACGGTCTGGTTATCACGGATCGAGTTGATGAACTCATTCGTGAATTTTTCAGATGACAAATAAACCACTTTGGCATCCGGGTTGTGTTCGAGGACGTAATGTCCGATTGCATGCATTAGATGTGTCTTGCCTAGACCTACTCCCCCATAGATAAACAGCGGATTATACGCTTTCGCCGGCGCTTCGGCCACGGCGAGTGATGCAGCATGAGCAAAGCGGTTGCCGGATCCAATGACAAACGTATCGAATGTGTATTTTGGATTCAACATGCCAGGAAGAAATTCCTGATGCTCATTCTGACCGGGTTTAACGCGAGGTGCAGGAAGTTGAAAATCATCCATGTCTTGATCTTTGGGCACGACAAATTTTATCAGCAAATCGTCACCAGTAAGGTCTGATAATATTCCAGTAATTAAATGCACGTAATGGTTTTCCAACCAATCACGTGCAAACGAATTAGGCGCTGAAATTGTGACTGTCTCATTCTGATAAGATAAAAGTTTTGTCGATTTCAACCAAGTTTCAAAACTCGGTTTGGAGATTTTGGTTTCAACTTGGGCTAAGACACTTGACCATAATTCGTCTAAGTGTTCCAATAGCTCTTCTCCTTTATATGTAAAATATTTTTTAAGTATATCATACACAAAACCACAGCCTGTGGATAAAGTTTGCAAACAAGCTGTGAAATAACTGTCCACATCTTATGCACAGTTTGTGGATAAGTATTTTGTGAATAAAATTGTCAACAAGTGAAAACAAGTTAATGTTAACAAAAAAAATGAGACATTACAAGAAGTTCTTGAACTTATCCACATTTCTTTTCTTGTGCACACGGAAGCTATCCACATGGGGTTCCTATGTGAAGAAGTTGTAGATAAGGGGTGTGGATAAATATTTTTGAAGAAAATTTGCTGCACATGGAATTTTTCATTTTGGGAAGCGAATGTGGATAACTTCTATAGAGGGATCGGAAGGCTAATCATCCTCTTTTTTAATAAGACATTGACATTTCATACAAGAGGGCTTTATAATAGTCAAGACTGTCTTTGAGAAAAGAGTTACTTTTATTCAGGAGGTGTCACTACATGACATTACGCACATACCAACCAAATACACGTAAACACAGCAAAGTACACGGCTTCAGAGCACGTATGAGCACAAAAAACGGACGTAGAGTAATTGCTGCACGCCGTCGCAAAGGAAGAAAAGTACTATCAGCTTAAGTCCACTGACCGCATCAGTGGTCTTTTTTTCTTTTCTGCCTATTTAAGAAAAGGATTTCAGCGTTTCTGGAGTGTTCATTGCCACTCATTGGACGATCACTCCATCTTTTTCTTAACGAATGGAGCGGAAATGAACCAAAATAAGCAGGTGAAAAGATGAACAAGCAGCAACGGATCAAGAAAAACAAAGAGTTTCAGCAAATTTTTAAAAAAGGGAAGTCTTTTGCGAATCGCCAGTTTATCGTCTATGTCTTAAAAAGTGATCAACCGGAATTTCGCTTAGGCTTATCTGTCAGCAAAAAAGTAGGAAATGCAGTTACAAGAAACCGTATTAAACGTTATATCCGGCAAACTTTCTTGGAATTGAAAGATGATTTAAAGCCGAATACCGATTATGTTATCATCGCCCGGCAACAGGCGGCCGAAATGGATTTTCACGAAAGCAAGAAGAGTTTGGAGCACGTTTTAAAAATTGCGCGCGCTTTAACCAAGAAGTAGAAAGCGTTTGCGTATCGATGTTATTATAGAAGTAATCGAAAATTAGTTTGGGGGAAGAAGGTTGAATAAGCGAATAGTCATGCTTATTTCACTGATTGCAGTTGCATTGCTGCTGGCGGGTTGTACGGAATTTGATCAGCCGATCAGTGGAGATAGCGAAGGATTTTGGAATGAATTTATCGTTTGGCCCTTAGTCTCAATTATTACGTATTTTAAAGGCTTGCTGGGGACTTACGGGCTTGGAATTATTGCTGTTACGATCATTATCCGCTTAGCATTATTGCCGTTGATGGTCAAACAGACAAAAAGTTCAAAACGGATGCAGGAAGTGCAGCCGCAACTGAAAGCTTTACAAGAAAAATACAAATCCAAAGATGCAGTAACCCAACAGAAATACCAAAAAGAAATGATGGCGCTGTTCCAGGAAAAAGGCGTCAACCCAATGGCTGGATGTTTGCCGGTATTGATTCAGATGCCGATTTTAATCGGTTTTTACCACGCAATCAGCCGGATGAACAGTACACCGTCGATCGATCTCGGGACCTTCCTAATATTCCCGCTTGCTGAACCAAGCATTATCTTGGCAGTGATCGCCGGCCTTATGCAATTTGTAGTGCTTCGCACAGGTCCAGCAATGGACAATCCGCAAATGAAAATCATGATGTATTTCATGCCGATCATGATTATCGGATTTGGTATCGTATTGCCATCTGCATTAACGCTTTACTGGGTAATCGGAAATATCATTTCCCTTATCCAAAACATGTTTATTTACCGTCCGTGGGAAAAGAAAGAAGTGCAGCAACCTGTTAAAACGAAAGCAGGAGGGGCTAAAAAGTGAAACAGATCACGCAAACGGGTACAACTGTTGAAAACGCGATCTCAGAAGCATTGAAAAAACTTCAAGCCACACGTGAAGAAGTAAACATCCGCATCATCCAAGAAGAGAAAAAAGGTTTTTTTGGCTTCGGAGCAAAGCCTGCAGAGGTGGAAGTTGAAGTTAAGGAAATAGAGGCTGCTCCAGTTGAAGAGGCAGCGTTTGAACAGAAATCTCCAGTAGCCGAACCGGAAGCGATTCTGGAAGAATTGGCAGAAGAAGCGCCTGCGGCAACGAATGAGCGGGCGATTCAAGAAACAAAGGATTATCTTCAAGCGATTGCCAAAGGAATGACGATTGAAGATCTGACCATCACCCATAGCCAAAAAGGCAAACAGATCCGCTTTTATTTAGAAAGCGAGAAAGTGGCCATGCTGATCGGAAAACGAGGGAATACCTTAAATTCGCTTCAGCAGCTTGCCCAGCTTGTCGCCAATAAATACTCCAACCAGTTCATGATGGTGGAATTGGATGCGGAGAACTACCGTGAACGGCGCCAGGAAACGCTTGAGCAGCTGGCAGACCGTATGGCGGATAAAGCAATCCGGACAGGAGGGCGCGTTCAATTCGAACCGATGCCTTCCTATGAACGGAAAGTCATTCACCAAGCATTATCCCGCAGAACAGATATTGATACGTATTCTGAAGGAAAAGATCCAAATCGCTATTTAGTAATTGAACCGCTGCGCTAATAAAAACGGTATGCATAAATATGCATACCGTTTTTTTACGTATTATAGCCACGAAAAAGCTCCACAAATATTATACAAAAAGATACAAACCGTTATTGCAGCTATTGGTGGGCTGTTCAAGGCTGCAAAGATCTTTGCAAATAGATCATTCTAGCTTAATCGGACTAAGCTTTACACCTTTCAGATTGAAGCAATTTGTGCTATTGTAATATGTTAGAAAGTCATGTGCATTTACTGGTTGTCCACATGTGGACAACTTTTTTAAAGAGAGAAAATAATTTCAGTTCAAGATGAACTTGTGGATAGATTTTAAGTTAGTCCATGACAAGCTGCGACGGCCGTTCTGCTTTAGACAAACAATTTAGTTTGACTTCGCAGGGTCCGTTTCTGCTTTTCAATAGAAGGAGGCAATATCATGGAGTTCGATACAATAGCGGCGATCTCTACGCCAAGCGGAGAGGGAGCGATTGCTATCGTCCGTTTAAGCGGACCGGAAGCAATCAGCATCGCAGACAAGCTATTCCAGGCGCCAAGCGGAAAGAAATTGGCTGAACAAATTTCCCATACCATCCATTATGGACATTTAGTGGATCCGTGGACGGAAGAGACAGTAGAGGAAGTCATGCTGTCGTTTATGAAAGCGCCGAAAACATTTACACGCGAAGATGTCATTGAGATCAACTGCCACGGCGGCATTGTGTCAGTGAACCGCGTATTGGCTTTGGTTTTACGGGCTGGTGCAAGACTCGCTGAGCCGGGAGAATTTACAAAACGGGCATTCTTAAACGGCCGCATCGATTTATCTCAAGCAGAAGCCGTGATGGATTTGATCCGTGCGAAGACGGACCGGGCTATGGATGTGGCGCTTAACCAAATGGAAGGGCGTCTGTCGAAGCTGATCGGTACTTTGCGCCAAGCATTGCTTGAATCGATTGCCCAAATGGAAGTGAATATCGATTATCCGGAATATGACGACGTGGAGGAAATGACGCGTCCGATCATGCTTGAAAAGTCGATGTGGGTGCGCAGTGAAATTGACAAGCTGCTTCAGACTTCTTCTCAAGGGAAAATTCTGCGTGAAGGTTTGTCTACGGTGATTATCGGAAGGCCGAATGTCGGGAAATCTTCCCTATTAAACAGTTTGGTCCAGGAAAATAAAGCGATCGTCACTGAAATAGCGGGAACTACCCGTGATATAATAGAGGAATACGTGAATGTCCGCGGAGTGCCGCTTCGCCTCGTGGATACTGCAGGAATTCGGGAAACAGAAGATATCGTCGAACGGATTGGCGTTGAGCGCTCTCGAAAAGTTCTCAAAGAAGCGGATTTGATCCTTTATGTGTTAAATTATTCTGAGCCGCTAACAGCAGAAGATGAACTATTATTCGAAGCGGTCAAAGATATGAATTATATCGTCGTGATCAATAAAACCGATTTGCCGCAGAAAATTGTCTTGGGAAAAGTCCAAGCTTTAGCCGGCAGCCGGTTGTTGGTCACCACTTCGTTAATTGAAGAAGAAGGCATTGACCAATTGGAAGAAGCAATTGCCGATTTGTTCTTTGAAGGGGAAATCGAAGCGGGGGATATGACTTACGTATCGAACGCCCGCCACATTTCGCTGCTCCATCAAGCGCATCAGACCATCTCAGACGCCATTGAAGCGGCTGAAATGGAAGTGCCGGTGGATATGATTCAGATAGACGTCACTCGAACTTGGGAATTACTTGGGGAAATCATCGGCGATACGGCAGATGACGGACTCCTCAACCAATTATTCTCGCAGTTCTGTTTAGGGAAATAAAACTCGAAGGGAATGAACGAACATGCCACAATACGAAGCAGGCACGTTCGATGTCATCGTCGTAGGAGCAGGGCATGCAGGAGCTGAAGCTGCACTTGCTTCTGCCCGCATGGGTGCAAAAACACTTGTGTTGACGATGAATCTGGATATGATCGCGTTCATGCCATGCAATCCGTCAATCGGCGGACCGGCAAAAGGCATCGTGGTACGCGAAATCGACGCACTTGGCGGGGCCATGGGACGCGTCATCGATAAAACACATATACAAATGAGAATGCTGAATACAGCTAAAGGGCCAGCTGTCCGCGCACTTCGCGCACAAGCTGATAAAGTGCTTTACCAACAGGAAATGAAGCGCCTAATGGAAGAAGAAAATAATTTGACGCTCCATCAAGGAATTGCTGAAAAACTGTTAGTGGAAGACGGAAAAGTCCAAGGATTGATCACGCAAGTTGGCGGAATTTACCGTGCAAACTCAGTTGTCATCACTACTGGAACGTTCTTGCGCGGAGAAATTATCATTGGCGATCTTCGCTATTCAAGCGGACCGAATAACCAGCAGCCATCGATCAAATTGGCCGAAAACCTGGAAGAACTCGGTTTTGAAACTGTGCGTTTCAAAACAGGTACGCCTCCACGGATCAACAGCAATTCGATCGATTACAGCCAAACTGAAATCCAGCCAGGCGACGACGTGCCGCGGGCATTCAGCTACGAAACTACAGAATTTATCATGGACCAGCTTCCATGCTGGCTAACCTATACAAATGAAAAAACGCATCAGATCATCGATGCCAACCTTCATTTGTCCCCGATGTATTCAGGGATGATCAAAGGGACAGGCCCGCGCTACTGCCCATCCATCGAAGATAAAGTGGTGCGTTTCAATGACAAACCGCGCCATCAGATTTTCTTGGAGCCAGAAGGCCGAAATACGCGTGAAGTTTACGTACAAGGGCTTTCAACCAGTTTGCCTGAACATGTCCAAAGACAATTGCTCGAATCGATTCCAGGGCTTGAAAAAGCGGAAATGATGCGTGCCGGATACGCCATCGAATATGATGCCATCGTACCGACGCAATTATGGCCGACACTCGAGTCGAAACAAATCGAAAACCTTTACACAGCTGGCCAGATCAACGGAACTTCCGGCTACGAAGAAGCAGCCGGCCAAGGTCTTATGGCAGGTATCAATGCAGCTGCGAAAGTGCTGGGCAAAGAAGAAGTGATTTTGAGCCGTTCTGATGCTTATATCGGTGTATTGATCGATGATTTGGTGACTAAAGGAACTAACGAACCTTATCGTTTATTGACTTCACGGGCGGAATACCGCTTATTGCTGCGCCATGACAATGCAGATATGCGTTTAACGGAATTAGGGCATCAAATCGGTATGGTCTCAGATGAACGCTATGCGAAATTCCTAGCGAAAAAAGAGCGCATCGAAGAAGAAATCAAACGCTTGAGAAACGTCATGATCAAGCCGAACGAAGCAACGCAGCAAATGATCCGCGACGCTGGCGGCAGTGAGTTGAAAGACGGCATCCGTGGGGCAGATCTATTAAAACGCCCGGAAATGGACTATGACATGATTCAGCGATTGACGGCATCAGAAATAGAATTGGAAGATGAAGTGAAAGAACAAGTCGAAATCCAGGTTAAATACGAAGGATATATCGAAAAATCACTTCAGCAAGTGGCGAAGCTTAAAAAAATGGAAGATAAAAAAATACCAGAAAACATCGATTATCACTCGATTTCTGGAATTGCAACAGAAGCACGCATGAAATTATCTGAATTGCGTCCGCTTTCTATTGCGAAATCTTCCCGAATTTTAGGTGTAAACAATGCTGACATTTCCATTCTTTTGGTGTATATTGAACAAGGTAGAATCGCAAAAGTATCCGTTTAAACAGGATAAACATAAATGGGCTGGCGCTGACCAGCCCATTTTTACATAGGAGAAACTAAATAGGCTTTATAGCCGCACATAACCCAAAAGGCATTGCATAAAAAAAGAGGGAGGAAGAAAAAATGAACGAACAGCAATTTAAAGAGGCCCTCAGTGAAAAAGGGATCCAGTTAACGGATACCCAATTGCAGCAGTTTCGTGTGTATTTCGAAGAACTTGTTGAGTGGAATGAAAAAATGAATTTAACGGCAATCACGGATCAGCCGGATGTCTATTTAAAGCATTTCTACGATTCGATTACGGCAGCTTTTTATTTGGACTTCAGCAAACCGCTAAAAGTTTGTGATGTAGGGGCAGGCGCTGGCTTCCCAAGCATTCCTCTGAAGATCTGCTTCCCTGAAATCAACGTGACGATTGTGGATTCACTTAACAAACGCATTCAATTCCTCACGCATTTAAGCGAAAAACTAAATCTGTCAGGTGTAGAATTTGTCCATGCGAGAGCAGAAGACTTTGGCCAATCGGCTCAACGCGAAAGCTTTGACCTTGTGACAGCACGAGCAGTAGCCCGTTTGTCGGTACTCGCAGAGTTATGCGTTCCTCTTGTTAAAAAAGGCGGGGTGTTTGCCGCGATGAAAGCAGCGTCGGCTCCGGATGAACTAAACGATGCAGAAAACGCTTTACAAAAATTGGGAGTAAAAATTGAAGATGTCCATTCCTTCAAACTGCCAGTAGAAGAAAGCGACCGCTATATTCAAGTGTTTAAAAAGTTCAAAGATACTCCGAAAAAGTATCCGAGAAAAGCAGGCATGCCAAATAAATCCCCAATCAGCTAAATCGATTCTAATGTTTCACGTGGAACATTCATCAATAAAGGTATTTTTGTAACACACAGCGAATAATGAACAAGTGAGCTTTTAAAAGGTGGTGCTTGAGGATGAAGAGTCCTTTTTCCCGTTTCTTCGGAGGTGGAGATAAAGAAGAACCGGTGAAGGCAGCAAATGAAGCGACAGAGAATGTTGTGAAATTGCCGATTGAAAAAATAAGCGCAAATAAATTTCAGCCGCGAACGGTTTTTGACCAAGAAAAGATCGAAGAACTGGCAAAAACAATTCATATACATGGAGTGATCCAACCGATTGTCGTTCGCACAACAGGCGACGACGGCCATTATGAAATCATCGCTGGAGAGCGTCGTTTCCGTGCAATGAGTTCACTCGGATGGGAAGAAGTTCCTGCCATTGTCCGCGAGTTGAGCGATAAAGAAACCGCTTCGATCGCTTTGATTGAAAATTTGCAGCGGGAAGAACTTACGGCGATTGAAGAAGCGAATGCGTATCAGAACCTTTTGGGGATACACGGCATTACACAAGAAGCATTGGCACAGCGGCTTGGCAAAGGGCAATCGACGGTAGCGAATAAGCTGCGTCTGTTGAAACTTCCGACTGAAATCCAGGAAGCCTTGCTGAACCGATTAGTGACGGAGCGGCATGCACGGGCTTTATTGAAGATAAAAGATCCTGAACTTCAGCAAAAACTATTTAATGAAACCCTTGAACTGGGGCTTAATGTTAGCCAGTTGGAAGCGAAAGTGGCAAAGCTGTTGTCCGATGAACCGAAAAAGCCGAAACAGCGGAGAAAAACGGTGAGCCGGGATGTCCGCATTGCGATGAACACGATCAAAGAATCGCTGAATATGGTGACGAAGACGGGAATCGAATTGACAACAGAAGAAGAAGACCACGACGATTATTATCAAATCACTGTAAAAATACCAAAGAAAAAAACGTAAAAAGCTCTTTCTGCTTACAGAAAGGGCTTTTTTAATAGGAATGTAATCATAAAAAGTACAAAGGTTTGCTACAATAGATAAAGAACTATCATTATTTCTAGGTTTCTAATGGTATTAAGCGTGTTACCGCAGTAAAATGGAAGAAGTATGAAAGAAAGTTGGTGCAAGTGTGGGTAGAATTATTGCGATCGCCAATCAAAAAGGCGGCGTAGGAAAAACAACCTCTTCAGTGAACTTGAGTGCCTGCCTTGCTTATTTAGGCCAAAAAGTTCTCTTAATAGATATCGATCCCCAAGGAAACGCGACAAGCGGAGTAGGGGTCAATAAAGGCGATGTCGACCAGTGCATTTATGAAGTGCTGATTGATGACGTTAACATCAAAGACACCATTATGGAGACCAAAGTTGAAAATCTTCATATTGTGCCTGCCACAATATCATTGGCAGGAGCAGAAATCGAGCTTGTATCGACGATTTCAAGAGAAGTTCGGCTAAAAAACGCTATAAATGAAGTAAAAGACCAATACGATTTCATCATCATCGATTGTCCGCCGTCATTAGGATTATTGACCATCAATTCACTTACAGCCTCTGATTCAATTATCATCCCCGTGCAATGCGAGTATTATGCGCTTGAAGGGTTAAGCCAACTGCTAAGCACGATCCGCTTAGTCCAAAAACACTTGAATCACGACCTGATGATTGAAGGCGTATTGCTTACGATGCTGGATGCACGGACGAATTTAGGGATACAAGTGATTGAAGAAGTGAAAAAATACTTCCAAGACAAAGTGTACCGGACGATCATTCCCCGTAATGTGCGTTTAAGCGAGGCACCGAGCCACGGCGAACCGATCATCATTTATGATCCGAAATCTAGAGGGGCAGAAGTCTATCTAGAATTAGCGAAGGAAGTGATTCGTAATGGCTAAAGGATTAGGCAAAGGAATCAATGCATTGTTTCCGGGCGAATCAGTCAGTGAATCCGAAAAAATCAATCAAATCAGCATCAGCCAATTACGGACGAATCCGTATCAACCCCGTAAAATTTTCGATGAAGCGGCATTGCAGGAGTTGTCTGAATCGATAAAAGAACACGGCATTTTACAGCCTATAGTGGTCCGGAAAGTCGGAAACCAGTTTGAATTAGTGGTAGGGGAAAGACGGTTCCGCGCAGCAAAACTTGCGAAAATGAAGGAAGTTCCAGCGATTGTAAAAGACTTAAACGACCAGCAAATGATGGAATTAGCTATATTAGAAAACCTTCAGCGGGAAGATTTAACGCCGATTGAAGAAGCGGAAGCTTACCAAAAGTTGATGGAAGCCTTAAGTTTAACTCAAGAACAACTCGCTTTCAGACTCGGCAAAAGCCGTCCGCATATTGCAAACCATGTCCGTTTATTGGCTTTGCCGGAACCGGTCCGCCAGATGATTTCGGATAAGAAATTGACGATGGGCCATGGCCGTACTTTGCTTGGACTGAGAGCGAAAACGC
>Ga0079224_100010993_pt1 | contig 12442 bp, 10 predicted proteins | sample Stecom2015_FD_80414 | JGI IMG/M metagenome (GOLD analysis project Ga0079224, IMG submission 80414) | Agricultural soil microbial communities from Utah to study Nitrogen management - Steer compost 2015 | ecosystem: Environmental > Terrestrial > Soil > Agricultural land | place: USA: Utah...
GGGCGCTAAAGCGTTTTAAGCGCAAATTCGACCGCACGCAGACCATGCGTCAGTTGCGCGCGCGACAAGCCTACGTAAAGCCTTCCGTTGCAAAAAGAGCTCAGATGCAAAAAGCTCGATACATTCAAAGTTTGCGTGACAAAGAAGGAATTTAATCAAAACCCCCGCAAAAGCGGGGGTCTCTTTTTTTAGCACTTTTCAGGGTCACTTCTTGATAATTTTTTCCATTCGGATTCCTTCCTTTCCTTTCAACTTCACAAAATACATCCCCGGAGACAACACCCGCATGTCGATGCGTTCCAAATCCACAGAAAGGCTTTTTATCTTTTTGCCTTGCAGGTTGTAAAGCTCGATTTTCTTGGGATTGGGAAACAAATAAAAATATCATTTAAATCTAAAATTCCCACAAGATAATTTTTAATGAGGTTTTACCTCGAATTCCGTATTTTTGAAACATACATTATCGCCCATGCCCTTTTCCACCTTTCTCGACTATATGCAGCTCGAAAAAAAATATTCGGGGCATACGGTTTTGGCTTATCAAAAAGACCTGGAAAATTTTGCCCTATATATTAAGGACAGGTTTGAGCAAGATGAAATCGATTCGGTCAACTATTCCCAAATCCGAAGTTGGATAGTAAGCCTGGTTGAAAGCGGACTGACCTCCCGAAGTATAAATCGAAAAATTTCCTCCCTACGAGCATATTACAAATTTCTACTAAAAACTAAGCAAATTGAAGTTTCCCCTCTTGCACAACATATTCCTTTAAAAACATCAAAAAAACTTCAAATCCCATTTTCGGAAAAGGAAATCGAAAATGCAATGGCTTTATTTAAGGAAGATAGTTTTGAAGCAAGCCGCGACAAATTGATAGTTGAACTTTTATATAGCACGGGAATCCGAAGGGCAGAACTCATAAATATCAAACTCGAGGATCTCAATTTTTCTCACAAGACTTTGAAGGTATTAGGAAAAAGAAACAAGGAACGTATCGTTCCCTTGCTGGATAGTGTTTGCAAAAGCTTAGAAAAATATCTTGATTGGCGTTCACAAATCGACACTCCTACAGACCAACCTTATTTATTAATTTCAAAAAAGGGCGTTAAACTCACAGAAAAATTTGTTTATCTTACTGTAAATACTTACTTTAGTCAAGTCTCTGAGAAGGTAAAAAAGAGTCCTCATGTTTTGCGTCATTCTTTTGCGACACATTTGTTGAATGGCGGCGCAGGTTTAAACGAGGTGAAAGATTTATTGGGTCATGCCAGTTTAGCTTCAGCCCAAGAATATACTCACAGCAGTTTGAAGAGTTTGAGCCGTATTCATCAAAAAGCCCACCCGAGAAATAAAAATTAAAATAAACTTATGCAGGAGAAACTACTTTAAAACATTGTTTAACCTAAACCACAGGCTATGAAAGTAACCGTTCAATCATTAGATTTTACAGCAGACCAAAAATTGATCGATTTTATTCAAGCAAAATTGGATAAAATCGAAAATATTTATGACCGTGTTATCCATGCAGAAGTTTATTTGAAGTTACTCAATACTACCGAACCTGAAAACAAAATCAGCGAAATTTTGTTGAGCATTCCCGGAGACGACTTGATTGTAAAGCGCACCCATAAAACCTTTGAAGAAGGCATTGATGAAGGAGTCGCCGCTTTACGGAGACAGTTGCAAAAGCGCAAGCAAAAAATTAAGTCATATGCTTAGCTAAAAAAATAGTAAAGTTTTTGTTTGCGAAAGGAAAAACTTTATATATTTGCAGTCCGTTAGAAATAGCGGACTTTTTTGTGGTCAAAACCCACTGAAAAACAGTGGCCGGTGTAGCTCAGTTGGCCAGAGCAGCTGATTTGTAATCAGCTGGTCGGGGGTTCGAATCCCTCCACCGGCTCAAACTACAGAATCTTTGATTTTTGTGGTTTAAGAAGAACGGTTCTCTGAAATAATATTTTTACCAAATCAGGAAGTCCTGGCCAAAGGTTGTTTTTTAGTAGAAAAAACATCCCTTTTTAAGGTTGTGGGGCAAAAAAAAGGGGAGATACTCAAGCGGTCAACGAGGACAGACTGTAAATCTGTTGGCTACGCCTTCGTAGGTTCGAATCCTGCTCTCCCCACTGTCAACATTCTGAATTCGAGATTTTGGCTTTAGAGTTAAATGCGGAAGTAGCTCAGTTGGTAGAGCATCAGCCTTCCAAGCTGAATGTCGCCGGTTCGAACCCGGTCTTCCGCTCAAAGCTCCTGTGCATTCGGGAGCATCTCTCCCTTGAGGGAAATTATTGCCGACGTAGCTCAGGGGTAGAGCGTTTCCTTGGTAAGGAAGAGGTCGCGGGTTCAAATCCCGCCGTTGGCTCGAATATTTTTTCCGCAATAAAACCACTTGTTTTTAAAAGAGTGGGGAGATTGCCGGAATTTTGTTATTTCAAAAAATTGAACACTAATATATAACTAAGATTAAATAAGTAACAATTATGGCAAAGGAAACTTATGATCGGTCGAAACCCCACCTTAACATCGGGACGATCGGACACGTAGATCACGGAAAAACAACCCTTACCGCAGCCATCACTAAGGTGTTGGCAGATGCTGGTTATTCCGAAGCGAGCGCTTTCGATCAAATCGATAACGCTCCCGAAGAAAAAGAAAGAGGGATTACTATCAACTCCTCTCACGTGGAGTATGCGACCGCAAACCGCCACTATGCACACGTTGACTGCCCGGGTCACGCCGACTATGTAAAGAACATGGTTACAGGTGCCGCGCAAATGGACGGTGCGATTTTGGTTGTTGCCGCTACAGACGGCCCTATGCCGCAAACTCGTGAGCACATTCTTCTTGGACGTCAAGTAGGTATCCCAAAAATCGTGGCCTTCTTGAATAAAGTTGATTTGGTGGATGACGAAGAGCTTTTGGAATTGGTGGAAATGGAAGTTCGCGACTTGTTGACTTTCTACGAATATGATGGAGACAATGGTCCGGTTATTTCCGGTTCAGCTCTTGGAGCTTTGAATGGCGAAGAAAAGTGGACAAAAACCGTACTGGATCTTATGGAAGCAGTGGATAACTGGATCGATATTCCGGAGCGTGATGTGGATAAGCCTTTCTTGATGCCCGTTGAGGACGTTTTCTCCATTACTGGTCGTGGAACTGTAGCAACAGGACGTATCGAAACAGGTGTTGCTAACACCGGAGATCCTGTTGAAATCATCGGTATGGGTGCAGAAAAATTGACTTCTACCATCACCGGAGTTGAGATGTTCCGTAAAATCCTTGACCGAGGAGAAGCAGGAGACAACGTAGGTATCCTTTTGAGAGGTATTGAAAAAGATCAAATTTCTCGTGGGATGGTTATTACCAAACCCGGATCAATTACTCCACACGCCAAGTTTAAGGCTGAGGTGTATATTTTGAAAAAAGAAGAAGGTGGACGACACACACCTTTCCATAACAACTACCGTCCTCAATTCTACGTGCGTACAACCGACGTAACTGGGAACATCAACCTTCCTGAAGGAGTGGAAATGGTAATGCCGGGTGACAACTTGACCATTACCGTGGATTTGATCCAACCCATTGCATTGAATGTAGGACTTCGTTTCGCGATTCGCGAAGGAGGACGTACTGTTGGTGCTGGACAGGTAACTGAAATCCTTGACTAAAAAAGTCTGGTTTATATAAAAGTTAGGGTGCCACGTCAAAACGTGGTACCTTGACTTATATTAAAGAGATGGAGCCACGGCAACAAACAGGTTTGACTTCTCACAATAGGTGTCAGGAGGTAGAACCCAAAACCATACGGGTTTAGCTCAGTTGGTAGAGCACTGGTCTCCAAAACCAGGTGTCGGGAGTTCGAGCCTCTCAACCCGTGCAAAAATTCGCGAAATCTGTGTGAATTCGCGGAATTCATAAAAATCAAAAAATGGCACTAACAACCTATATTTCCGATTCATATAATGAGCTGAAAAACCATGTGACTTGGCCCACATATACCGAAGCTCAAAAGCTTACTGTTATTGTAGTGGTCTTCTCCGTGCTTTTCTCCTTGGCGATATGGGGCGTGGATTTGGTTTTCAGCGATTTGATTGAATTGTATTTCCAATGGATAAAGTCTTAAGCAAATGAACGTTATGGCAGAGGATAATGTGAAAAAATGGTATGTGGTTCGTTCGGTAAGCGGTCAAGAAAATAAAATTAAGGACTATATCGAAAAGGAAATCGCACATCATGGGCTGGAAGATTTTGTTGAACAGATTTTAGTGCCCACAGAAAAGGTAGTCCAAATCCGAAATGGAAAAAAGATAAATAAAGAAAGAGTTTATTTCCCCGGATATGTGATGGTACAAGCTAACCTGTCTGGTGAAATTCCACATATAATAAAAAGTATAAACGGAGTAATCGGCTTTTTAGGAGAAACAAAAGGTGGAGACCCCGTGCCTTTAAGGAAATCGGAAGTCAACAGAATGCTAGGAAAAGTGGATGAACTTTCCACAAAAGCAGATACCGTTGCCATTCCGTACACCATCGGCGAAACCGTAAAAGTAATCGATGGACCTTTCAATGGTTTTAATGGAACGATTGAAAAAGTGAATGAAGAAAAACGCAAACTTGAGGTGATGGTGAAGATTTTCGGAAGAAAAACACCGTTGGAACTCAGTTATATGCAAGTAGAGAAAATTTAAATGTTACACCATACAGGATTGTCTTTGTTGCTTCCACAATGATAAGGCTTTCCACTTTAAGTTTAATCACAATAAAAATTGATTTCCGTACTTGCGGAAATGAGGAATTATGGCAAAAGAAGTAAGCAAAGTTGTGAAGGTTCAGGTTCGCGGTGGTGCGGCCAACCCGGCGCCCCCCGTGGGTCCGGCATTGGGTGCCGCAGGAGTGAACATCATGGAGTTTTGCAAACAGTTCAACGGCCGTACCCAAGATAAAGCCGGAAAAATTCTTCCGGTAGAAATTACGGTGTACAAGGATAAGTCTTTTGATTTTATTATCAAGACCCCGCCTGCAGCTGTACAAATTTTGGAAGCGGCAAAGAGCAAGAAAGGTTCGGGAGAACCCAACCGAAAAAAAATTGCCAAAATTACCTGGGATCAGGTAAGGGCAATTGCTGAGGACAAAATGCAAGACCTCAACGCGTTTACCGTAGAAGCAGCCATGAAAATGGTGGCCGGAACGGCGCGTTCCATGGGAGTAAACATAACGGGAAACCGACCTTTCTAACCATTTAAGCGATTTAACTGTTGAAGAAAAACCAATTTTTGGTTAAGGACAATGGGTTAAAACACTTTAAAAAATCCTGAGAAATGGCAAAATTGACAAAAAAACAAAAAGAGGCCAGATCAAAAATCGAGCCTGACAAAACCTATACGGTTGCGGAAGCATCGGCTTTGGTAAAGGAAGTTTCCAGCGCCAATTTTGATGAGTCCGTTGACCTTGCGGTGCGCCTGAATGTCGATCCCCGAAAAGCAAATCAAATGGTTCGCGGGGTAGTTACTCTTCCTCACGGAACGGGAAAAGACGTGAAGGTTTTGGCTTTAGTAACCCCGGACAAAGAAGCAGAAGCCCAAGAAGCGGGTGCTGATTTTGTTGGTCTGGACGAATACCTTGACAAAATCAAGGGCGGATGGACGGATGTGGATGTAATTATCACCATGCCGAGCGTAATGGGAAAACTCGGTCCGTTGGGACGAATATTGGGCCCTCGCGGCTTGATGCCAAACCCCAAAACCGGAACCGTTACTATGGATGTGGCCAAAGCAGTATCAGATGTAAAAGCCGGTAAAATCGATTTCAAGGTTGAAAAAAACGGAATTGTTCATGCAGCTATCGGAAAGACATCTTTTGATGCCGAAAAAATTGCAGGCAATGCCCGTGAATTGCTGACTACATTGGTAAAACTAAAACCACAAGCGGCAAAAGGAGTTTATATAAAAAGTATTTTTATGTCCGGGACCATGAGTCCAAGCATTGAAATTGACACAAAAAGGTACACCGAGCAATAATCAAAAGTTATGACAAGAGAAGAAAAATCACAAGTAATAGAGGATTTGACCGCTCGGTTAGGCGATGTGCCAATCATTTATTTGGCGGACATTTCCGGCCTGAATGCAAGCGATACAAATAATTTGCGTCGCGCCTGTTTCAAGGCAAACGTGAAATTAACCGTGGTCAAGAATACCTTGTTGGCAAAAGCCATGGATGGAACCGAAAAGGAATTTGGAGATTTAAAAACCGTCCTTAAAGGAAACACTTCCATCATGTGGGCCGAAACCGGAAATGCTCCGGCAAAGGTCATCAAGGAATTTAGAAAAAAGAACGACAGGCCCATCTTGAAAGGAGCCTTGATCGAAGAGGCTGTTTACGTTGGCGATGAATACCTCGAAACCTTGGTGAACATCAAATCCAAGGAAGAGGTTATCGGCGATATCATCGGCCTGTTGCAATCTCCTGCTAAAAATGTTATTTCAGCACTTAAATCAGGTGGTGGAAAATTGGCGGGAATTCTTAAAACCCTTTCTGAAAAGGAAGGATAATTGTTTGTTAGTCTCCTAATTTGATAGTGCATAAATTAAAACTCATAGACTAACAAACTCAAAATAAGTACGCACTCAATATTATTAATAAACGAACACTTTAAAACGGTAGAAAATGGCAGAATTAAAAGAATTCGCAGAACAGTTGGTTAACTTAAGCGTTAAAGAAGTAAACGAGTTGGCTGACATTTTAAAAGAAGAATACGGTATCGAGCCTGCAGCTGCAGCTGTTGCAGTAGCCGGAGGCGGAGCAGCAGCCGGTGGTGGCGAAGAAGCTGAGGAGAAAACAGAATTTGATGTTATCCTTAAAGCAGCTGGTGGTTCCAAATTGGCTGTAGTCAAATTGGTAAAAGAACTTACCGGACAAGGCTTGAAAGATGCCAAAGAATTGGTTGACAACGCTCCTTCCCCAATCAAAGAAGGCGTCGCTAAAGACGAAGCCGAAGCATTGAAAGCACAGTTGGAAGAAGCAGGAGCCGAGGTTGAGCTTAAATAAGAGCTACATCGGTAAATCCAATAAGGTTTAGACCTCGACCGCAGAATTCTCCGGTCGTAGGTCTAAACCCTTTTGTACATATAAAAGTTTTTCCTATTATTTTACCCTGGAATTTATTTCAGAAAAAAAATAGGCACGTTTTTTGACACTTTTACGACCTCTGTAATTCAAGGTAATGAATATGACAGGATGATTTGAATTCCGCCGAAACCTTGAGTTTTGAATATTGAAACATTGAACTTTAAACCTATTTCCCAATAGATGTCTGCAGCAACACAAACCGAAAGATTGAGTTTTTCCTCTGTGAAAAATACTCCTGAATACCCTGACTTTTTGGATATCCAAATCAAGTCGTTTCAGGATTTTTTTCAGTTGGAAACCAAATCAGATGAAAGGGCAAATGAAGGACTTTATAACACCTTCATGGAAAATTTCCCCATTACGGATACCCGTAATCAGTTTGTCCTTGAATTTTTGGACTATTTTATCGATCCTCCACGATATTCCATTCAGGAATGTATCGAACGAGGACTGACATACAGCGTGCCCTTGAAGGCACGACTAAAACTTTATTGTACCGATCCGGAGCACGAGGATTTTGAAACCATCGTGCAGGATGTATATTTGGGAACCATTCCTTATATGACTCCAAGCGGAACCTTTGTGATTAACGGGGCCGAAAGAGTTGTGGTTTCTCAATTGCACCGTTCCCCGGGAGTGTTCTTCGGACAATCTTTCCATGCAAATGGAACAAAACTATATTCCGCACGGGTCATTCCTTTCAAAGGTTCCTGGATTGAGTTTGCAACGGACATCAATAATGTGATGTACGCCTACATCGATAGGAAGAAAAAACTCCCTGTGACTACCCTTTTCCGTGCCATCGGTTTTGAGCGCGATAAAGATATTCTCGAAATTTTTGACCTTGCCGAAGAAGTAAAAGTTTCAAAAGCAGGATTAAAAAGAGTTATCGGTAGAAAACTGGCCGCTCGTGTGTTGAAAACATGGTATGAGGATTTTGTAGATGAAGATACTGGAGAAGTTGTTTCCATCGAGCGTAATGAAATTGTCCTTGACCGTGACACCGAACTCGAAAAAGAGCATGTGCAGGAAATATTGGACACCGGATCCAAGACCATCCTTTTGCATAAAGAAGATGGAGCAAGTGGCGACTATGCCATTATTCATAATACTTTACAAAAAGACCCGACTAACTCAGAGAAAGAAGCAGTCGAGCACATTTACCGTCAACTCCGAAACGCAGAACCGCCCGATGAGGAGACCGCAAGAGGAATCATCGATAAGCTGTTCTTTTCCGACCAACGCTACAATCTTGGCGAGGTGGGACGTTATAGGATGAATAAAAAATTGGATTTGGATATCCCAATGGACAAACAAGTTTTGACCAAAGAGGATATCATTACCATCATAAAATACCTCATCGAGCTTATCAACTCCAAAGCAGAAGTTGACGATATCGATCACCTTTCGAACCGTCGTGTCCGAACCGTGGGCGAACAACTTTCTCAACAATTTGGAGTAGGCTTGTCTCGAATGGCACGAACCATTCGGGAAAGAATGAACGTGCGTGATAATGAGGTATTTACCCCGATTGATTTGATTAATGCCAAGACTTTGTCTTCAGTAATCAACTCCTTTTTCGGAACCAACCAATTGTCACAGTTTATGGATCAAACCAACCCGCTTGCGGAAATCACCCATAAGCGCAGGTTGTCGGCATTAGGACCGGGCGGACTTTCCCGTGAACGTGCAGGTTTCGAAGTTCGTGACGTGCATTACACTCACTACGGAAGGCTTTGTCCTATTGAAACCCCGGAAGGACCGAACATTGGTTTGATTTCGTCTCTATCTGTTTACGCTAAAGTGAACGGAATGGGCTTTATAGAAACTCCTTATCGCGAGGTAAAAGAAGGGAAAATCGATTTTTCGAGCCCTATGATTTATCTTACCGCAGAAGAAGAAGAAGAAAAGAAAATTGCACAGGCCAATATCCCTATCGATGAAAATGATAAAATCGACAGTGAAAGGGTGATTGCCCGTATGGAAGGTGATTTTCCGGTTGTGGAACCAAATGAAATACACTACACCGACGTAGCGCCAAACCAAATCTCATCGATTTCGGCTTCTTTGATTCCTTTCTTGGAACACGACGATGCAAACCGTGCCTTGATGGGATCAAACATGATGCGTCAAGCCGTACCTTTGTTACGTGCTGAATCACCGATTGTGGGAACAGGACTTGAACGCCAAGTGGCCACAGATTCTCGTATTTTGATTAATGCTGAAGGAGAAGGAACTGTGGAATATGTGGACGCTGATAAAATCACCATCAAATACGACCGCACGGATGAGCAACGAAGCGTAAGTTTTGACGATGATTCCAAGACTTATCAGTTGACTAAATTCCGAAAGACCAACCAAGGAACTTCCATTAATTTGAAACCTATTGTAAAAGTAGGGGATCGAGTTACCAAAGGTCAGGTTTTGTGTCAAGGATATGCCACCGAAGCCGGCGAACTTGCCTTGGGTAGGAACTTGCAAGTGGCCTTTATGCCGTGGAAAGGGTACAACTTTGAGGATGCCATCGTGATTTCCGAAAAGGTTGTCCGGGATGATATTTTCACCTCAATCCATATTGATGAATATTCCTTGGAAGTTCGAGACACCAAGCTAGGCAACGAGGAATTGACTGATGATATTCCTAACGTTTCTGAAGAAGCTACGAAAGAGCTGGACGAAAACGGAATGATTAGGATTGGAGCTGAAGTAAAACCCGGCGATATCCTTATTGGAAAAATCACTCCAAAAGGAGAAAGTGACCCAACTCCGGAGGAAAAACTCCTTCGCGCCATCTTTGGAGATAAAGCCGGAGACGTGAAAGATGCTTCTTTAAAAGCATCTCCTTCCTTGAGTGGAGTGGTCATCGACAAGAAACTCTTTTCGCGTGCTGTGAAAGACAAACGAAAAAGAGCTCAGGACAAAGAGGATATCGAAAAACTTGAGAAGGAATACGCTTCTAAACTCGAGGATTTGAAATCCATTTTGGTGGAAAAACTCTTTGCCTTGGTTAACGGAAAAACTTCACAAGGAGTTCAAAATGATTTGGGCGAAGAAGTTTTACCGAAAGGAAAAAAATTCACCTTGAAAATGTTGAATTCTGTTGAAGATTACACCCATTTAACCGGGACTTGGACAACAGATAAACATTTGAATGAGTTGGTGAATGAACTTATCCATAATTATAAAATTAAAGAAAACGACCTGCAAGGGAACCTGCGAAGAGAGAAGTTTACCATCACTATTGGAGATGAACTTCCTGCGGGAATTTTGAAACTTGCCAAGGTTTATATCGCCAAGAAGCGCAAGCTGAAAGTAGGAGATAAAATGGCAGGACGTCACGGAAACAAAGGTATCGTGGCCCGAATTGTTCGTCAAGAGGATATGCCCTTCTTGGAAGACGGAACCCCGGTTGATATTGTGTTGAACCCGCTGGGTGTACCTTCCCGAATGAATATTGGTCAGATTTATGAAACCGTTTTGGGATGGGCCGGTAAGAAATTGGGCAAGAAATATGCAACCCCAATTTTTGATGGAGCAGAGATCGACCAAATCAATGCCTTGACCGACGAAGCGGGAATTCCTCGTTTTGGTCATACTTATTTATATGACGGAGGAACCGGCGATCGTTTTGACCAACCGGCAACCGTGGGCGTGATTTATATGCTGAAACTCGGTCACATGATCGATGATAAGATGCACGCACGTTCCATCGGTCCATACTCTCTCATCACGCAACAACCTCTGGGTGGAAAAGCCCAGTTTGGAGGTCAGCGTTTCGGAGAAATGGAGGTTTGGGCTCTGGAAGCTTATGGCGCTTCGTCAACCTTGCGCGAAATTTTGACTGTAAAATCCGACGACGTGATCGGAAGGGCAAAAACCTACGAGTCTATCGTGAAAGGAGAACCCATGCCCGAACCGGGCTTACCGGAATCTTTCAATGTGTTGATGCACGAATTGAAAGGACTTGGTCTGGATATACGTCTTGAAGAATAGTCTACAATCCTTTCGGGGCTTCAAACCTCGAAAGGATCAAAGACATTTGATTAATGCTTAACATTTAACACTTAACATCTGAAGGATGGCTAGATATAACGAGAGTGAAACACAAAAGAGGTTTAATAAAATCTCTATCGGGTTGGCTTCGCCGGAAGCGATTTTGGCTGAATCGCGTGGAGAGGTGCTCAAGCCCGAAACCATCAACTACCGTACCCATAAACCTGAACGCGACGGTTTGTTCTGCGAGCGGATTTTTGGGCCGGTAAAAGATTACGAATGTGCTTGTGGAAAATACAAACGCATTCGTTATAAGGGCATTGTCTGCGACCGATGTGGCGTGGAAGTGACCGAAAAGAAAGTACGCCGCGACCGGGTGGGACACATCAATTTGGTGGTTCCCGTCGCGCATATTTGGTATTTTCGTTCTTTGCCCAATAAATTAGGATATCTGCTCGGAATCCCTTCCAAGAAATTGGATATGATTATATATTACGAGCGTTATGTAGTTATCCAACCGGGTATTGCCAAAAATGAAGAAGGCGAACCCGTTAAAAAAATGGATTTCCTAACCGAAGAAGAATATTTGGCGATACTGGACAGTCTTCCCGAGGAAAATCAATACCTGGAAAATGACGATCCCAACAAGTTTATCGCCAAAATGGGCGCGGAATGTCTTGTAGAGATATTGAATCGCTTGGATTTGGATGAACTTTCGTATGAATTGCGCCACAAAGCCAACAACGAAACTTCTAAACAACGTAAAACGGAAGCCTTAAAAAGACTTCAGGTAGTCGAAGCTTTCCGTGAGGCAAACCTCAACCGCGAAAACAAACCCGAGTGGATGATCATGAAAGTTATTCCCGTCATTCCACCGGAATTGAGACCTTTAGTGCCATTGGACGGAGGACGTTTTGCCACTTCCGACCTGAATGATTTATACCGAAGGGTTATCATTCGAAACAACCGTTTGAAGCGTCTGGTAGAGATTAAAGCACCGGAAGTTATCCTTCGAAATGAAAAAAGGATGCTTCAAGAGTCAGTGGATTCTCTTTTTGATAATACCCGAAAATCTTCTGCGGTAAAAACCGATTCCAATCGGCCTTTGAAATCACTTTCGGATTCCTTGAAAGGGAAACAAGGACGTTTCCGTCAAAACCTTTTGGGAAAACGTGTGGATTATTCAGCACGTTCGGTAATCGTCGTAGGACCGGAATTGAAACTTTACGAATGTGGGCTTCCCAAAAACATGGCAGCCGAATTATATAAACCCTTCATAATCCGTAAATTAATTGAGCGCGGAATTGTGAAAACGGTGAAATCCGCCAA
>Ga0079224_100010994_pt1 | contig 12441 bp, 10 predicted proteins | sample Stecom2015_FD_80414 | JGI IMG/M metagenome (GOLD analysis project Ga0079224, IMG submission 80414) | Agricultural soil microbial communities from Utah to study Nitrogen management - Steer compost 2015 | ecosystem: Environmental > Terrestrial > Soil > Agricultural land | place: USA: Utah...
CCGCGACGCTCGCCACTGCCGCCCTTCCCGCACTCGCCCAAACGTCCGTCGAAGGCGAGACCGACACCACGGTGACCATCAAGCCGGCCGACGACGCCGGCCAGGCGGGCGCGCAAGCGGGTGCCGAAAGCGACACCACGGTGACCGGGAGCATCAACCTTTCGACCGACCAGCAGGCCGAGGCGCGCACGATCCTGATGGAGGGCGCCAGCCCGTCGAACGTCGACGTGACGCTGGACATCGGAGCGACCGTTCCCGACACGGTGACACTGCTTCCCTTGCCGCCGCGCTTCGTCACGCTGGTGCCGGAGTACGAGGGCTACGAGTATTTCCTGCTGGCCGACGGCCGCATCGTGATCGTGAAGCCCGACACCAAGGAAGTCGTCTACATCCTGTCATGATCCGGAGAATCGTCTCCCGAGACCGAGAGCGGCCGCGCCCGGCCACGGGCGCGACCGTCGTTCCGACATACGGCAGCCCACCAAGCCAATTCGATCGCCAAACCTGAAGTCGGGCGCGCGGCTGCCCGACTATCACTGGATGCACGGCGGATGTCGCTTGGTGCATGGCGCGGCGGCCACGAACCCCCTATAGAGGGGCGAAAACCTCTGCCGGACCGGCCGTGTCGTCGATTCGCCCGCTCATCCCGTTGCTCGTTGCCGCCGGCATCCTGCTGGGCGGGAACGGCATGCAGGGTACGTTCATCGCGCTGCGCGGCGCCCAGGAAGGATTCTCCGCGGCCATCATCGGCTTCATGGGGACGGCCTATTTCTGCGGATTCCTGATCGGGTGCCTTGCGATCGTGCGCATGATGCGGGCGGTGGGGCACGTGCGCACCTTTTCCGCGCTGGCGGCCATGGCGTCGGCGGGAACACTGGTGCTTGCGCTGCTCATCGATCCGCTGGCATGGACCGTGGTGCGCTTCCTCACGGGCTTCTGCTTCGCCGGCCTGTTCACGGTGATGGAGGCCTGGCTCAATGCAGGCGTGGCCAACCGCGACCGCGCGCAGGTGCTCGGCGTCTACCGCATCGTCGATCTCGGCAGCGTGACCGGCGCGCAGTTCCTGATTCCGGTGATCGGGGTCGACGGCTTCGCCATCTTCGCCGTCATGTCGATCATGATCACGCTGTCGCTCGTGCCGGTGTCGCTGGGCGACCGCTCAAACCCGAAGCCGCCCGAGGACGTGAAACTCGATCTGCGCCGCGCCTGGGCGATCTCGCCGCTCGCCGCGATCGGCTGCATCGCCGTGGGGTTGACCAACAGCGCCTTCCGCACGATGAGCCCGGTCTATGCCGAGGACATCGGCATGTCGGTCACGGACGTCGCCACCTTCGTCAGCGTCTCGATCGTGGGCGGCGTGGTGATCCAGTATCCGCTGGGGTACCTCTCGGACCGGCTCGACCGGCGCACGGTGCTGCTTGCCACGACGTCGCTGGCGATGGCGGCGGCGCTGGCGCTGAACTTCCTGGCCGGCAACGACCCGCTGCGCAACTTCGCCTTCGTCTTCGTGTTCGGCTCGTTCGCCATGCCGCTCTACTCGCTGTCGGCCGCGCACGCCAACGACCACGCGGCAGAGAACGAGTTCGTGATGCTCAACGCGGCGCTGATGCTGTTCTATTCGTTCGGCGCGGTGGTTGGACCGATCGCGGCCTCCGCGGTGATGGAACAGTTCGGACCGCACGCGCTGTTCCTGTTCTCGGCCGGCGTCTACGCGATGCTGATCCTCGTCATCTTCTACAGGATGACGGCCCGACCGCCGGTACCGAGGGCGGAGCGGACGCGATTTGCGCCCTTGTTGCGCACGTCGCTGCTGTTCGGCCGACTGATCGGACGCGGCGCCATGCGCAAGCAGCCCGCCGCGGCGAAGGAAACGCTTCAACAAGCGGGAAAATCGAACTAATCAAGGCTGATGAATCTGATTACCAAGCAATCCGACCTGGAAGCGGCGATCGCCGCGATCGCCAAGTCCGATTTCGTAACCGTCGATACCGAGTTCATTCGCGAAACGACCTTCTGGCCGGAACTCTGCCTGATCCAGATGGCCACGCCGGAGACGACGGCGCTGATCGACCCGCTGGCGCGGGGGATCGATCTCAAGCCGTTCTTCGATCTGATGGCCGACGAGCGCGTGCTCAAGGTGTTCCACGCAGCGAGGCAGGACATCGAGATCGTGTTCCATCTCGGCGGGCTGATCCCGCACCCGGTGTTCGACACGCAGGTGGCGGCGATGGTGTGCGGTTTCGGCGAGAGCGTGTCCTATGAGCAGCTGGTGCAGAAGGTCACCGGCGCGCGCATCGACAAGTCGTCACGCTTCACCGACTGGCGCAGGCGGCCGCTGACGGACAGGCAGCTGGAATATGCGCTCGCCGACGTCACCCACCTCATCGACGTCTACCGCCACCTCAAGGACGAGCTGGAGCGCGAGGACCGCGCGCACTGGCTGAACGAGGAAATGGAGGTGCTGACCGCGCGCTCGACCTACGAGCTGCACCCCGAGGATGCGTGGAAGCGGCTAAAGGTCCGCGTTCGCAAGCCGATCGAGCTGGCAATCGTGCGCGAGGTTGCGGCCTGGCGCGAACGCGAGGCACGCGAGCGCAACGTGCCGCGCGGGCGCGTGCTCAAGGACGACGCGATCTTCGAGATCGCCCAGCAGGGGCCGCGCGACGCCGAGGCGCTGGCGCGGCTGCGCACCACCCCGAAAGGCTGGGAGCGATCCGCCGCCGCACAGGGCCTTCTGGCTGCGGTGGGGCGCGCTTTCGCGATCCCCAAGGAAGAACTGCCGAAGCTGCCGCGGCACTCGCAGCCGCAGGAAGGCAGCAACGCCGCGGCCGAGTTGCTCAAAGTGCTGCTTCGGCTCGTGGCAGAGGACCAGGGGGTGGCGGCAAAGGTGCTGGCGACCAGCGACGACATCGACCGCATCGCCGCCGAGGGCGAGCGCGCCGACGTGGCGGCGCTGCACGGCTGGCGCCGGGAGGTTTTCGGCGAGAAGGCGCTGCGGCTGGTGCGCGGCGAGATCGCGCTCAAGTTCAACAACCGGCGCATCACGGTGTTCGACCTGCTGGAGGCGGCCGAGTAGAAGCCGGCCGGGCAGCACCGGAAACGGTGCGTCGCGAGGCCGTGGACTTGCGAAGCGGGGGCGCGCGGGTCTACCGATAGGCAACTTCGGCGGGCTTTTCAGGCACGCCGGCATGCCGCGACAGCGGCTTTCGCCAGGATTTCCGGCCGGGCGCATGCGGCAACGACGGCCGGCAAGGGGTGAGCAGACCATGAGCAGACCCGTCGTCGGCATCATCGGCAACAGCCTGATGGTCGAGAACCGGTTCAGGATCCAGGGCGCGGGCGAGCGGAATCTCGCCGCCGTCGTGGACGTGGCTGGCGCCCTGCCGCTGGTCTTTGCCGGAAGTCCCCTGATCACCGACATTCGCGATCTCCTGGAGACGGTTGACGGCGTGCTGCTGACCGGCGCCAGGGCGAACGTGCACCCGCGCCATTTCGGCATCGAGCCGCACGCCAAGCACGAACCTTACGACGAGGATCGCGACGCCGTGGCGCTGTCGCTGGTCGAGGCCTGCGTGGCCGAGGGCATGCCGTTGCTCGGGATTTGCCGCGGCTTCCAGGAAATGAACGTCGCCTATGGCGGCTCGCTGCATCCCGAAATCCGCGAGCTGCCGGGGCGGATGAACCACCGCATGCCGCGGCTCGAGAACGGGGAAATCCACCCCGACCCCGCGGTCGTGTTCGCCGACCGGCACGAGGTGAAACTGACGCCCGACGGCGTCTTTGCAAAGATTTTCGGCCGCGACACGATCCGGGTGAACTCGCTGCACGGCCAGGGCATCCTCAACCCGGGCAAGCGCGTGCTGATCGAGGGCACGGCCGAAGACAGCACGATCGAGGCGATCCGCATCGAGGGGGCGCGAGGCTTCGCGCTCGGTGTGCAGTGGCATGCCGAGTACGACCCGCAGACCAACCCGATCAATCGGGCGCTGTTCGAGGCGTTCGGCGACGCCGTGCGGGCGCGCAGGGCGCAGCGCGAGGCGCCCTATCGAGCGGCCGCGGCGGAATAGCGCCGCCAGACCTGAACCTTGCCTGCGCGGGGCGCAGAACGACGCTACTGCGCCACGCCCAGCTTGAGGTCGAGACCGCTCAGCCTGGCAAGCTGGGTCATGCGGCCCTCAGGCCGCTCGCCCATCAACCCGGCATGGGATTTCGGCACCAGAAGGGTCAGAGCGCGGTCGCCACGGCGCAGCCATTGGAGCCGCGGGATGACGCCGGGCATGCCGGTGGACAGCAGATAGACCACGCGCATCATGGCGCCGAGCAGCTTGGCGCGCTCGTAGTAGCGCGGCGTGGCGAGGTCGCGCAGTTCCGGCGAAATCAGATCGTCGTAGAGGCCGTCGTGGCGGAACAGGCTGACCAGCGCGATCAGCGTGCGTCCGGGATGGTCGATGCCGATGAAGGATGCGTGCGAGATGATGTTGAGCGACTGGCTGCCGCGATATTCGGGGTGGGCGCGCCAGCCGATGTCGGCGAGCAGGCAGGCCGCATGTCGGTAGCGCGCCTCGTCGGGTGTCTCTTCGATGCCGAATGCCGCAAGCGCCTCGCCGGTCCAGTCGGCAAGCTCCCGCGCATGGGTAACGGAGCGGGAGCGCAGGATGGAGATTTCCTCGGCTGCCGAGATCAGCGGGTCCTCGGCGCGCTGCTCATCGCTGAGCAGCGAATAGAGGAAGCCTTCGCGCACGCCCAGCGCCGACAGCACGACGCGGCCGGGCCTCATCCTGCTGACGATCTCGCGCAGCACCACGGCGCCGTAGGGCAGCAGCGCGCGGCGGCTCCTGGTGATGAATTCGATGCCCTCGATGCCGTCGAGGTCGCCGGCCGCGACACGGTCGAGGAAGGGCGCGGATTGCTCCACGTCCATCTCGTAGTGATGCATGACGCGCAGCGGATAGTGGATCGCTTCCATGTGCAGCCGGGCGAGGTTTCGCCAGGTGCCGCCGACCGCGTAGAAGGTGCGCCCTGCCCCGGCTTCGAGCAGCGTGGCGCGCTCAAGCTCCCCGCGGGCGATCCGCGAGGCCTGCGTGAACGAACTCCCGGCCATGTCCTGCAGGCGCAGGCCGCCGAGTGGCAGCGTGATGCCGTCGCCGATCACCTCGCCGCGCACGTCGCTCAGCTCGAGGCTGCCGCCGCCGAGGTCGCCGGCAATGCCGTCGGCCGGATGGAAGCCGGAGATGACGCCGAGGGCGGAAAAGCGCGCCTCCTCGCGCCCCGACAGGACGTGGATTCCGGTGCCGAGAACCTCTTCGGCGCGGGCGATGAATTCCTCGCCGTTTTCGGCCTCGCGGGCGGCCGCCGTGGCAATGACATGAAGCGATTCCGCGCCTGCCTGCTCGGACAGGGCCCGGAAGCGGCGAAGCTCATCGAGAGCGCGGCGCACGGCTTCCGGATCGAGGCGGCGGGTCGAGACGATGCCGCGGCCGAGGCCAGCCAGCATCTTCTCGTTGAACAGGATGGTCGGAGAGCGGGCAACCCCCTCGTAGATGACGAGACGGACCGAGTTGGAGCCGATGTCGATGACGGACAGCGGCCGCCGGTCCTGGAGCCGGCCCTGGGACCCGGAGATCATGCGGGGCTTGCGGGGCTGGCCTTCTTGCGGCGCTGCCGCGTGATCCGCTTCGGCGCATGAATTTTCAGCGCGTCTCCGCGGCCAGACAGACTCGGATTGGTCATGAAATATTCCTGAGCGTTGAAGGGCTCCTCGCCTTCATCGGGCACCATTCGCCGCGAAGTGCCGTCCGGCAATACTTCAAAGCTCTGCTGATTGTCCATGATGTTGCCCAACATGATCTGGTCCAGCACCTGCTCGTGCACGGTCGCGTTGGTGATCGGCACGATCAGCTCGACACGGCGGTCGAGATTGCGGGGCATCATGTCGGCCGAGCCGATGTAGACGATCGCCTCGTCGGACGGAAGGCCGTGGCCATTGCCGAAGCAATAGATGCGGCCGTGCTCGAGGAAGCGGCCGACGATCGACTTGACGCGGATGTTTTCAGAAAGGCCGGGCACCTGCGGGCGCAGGCAGCAAATGCCGCGCACGACGAGGTCGATCTCGACGCCGGCGGCGCTGGCCTCATAGAGCACGTCGATGATTTCCGGGTCGACCAAGGCGTTGAGCTTCATCCATATCTGGGCCGGCCGGCCCGCCCGCGCGTGCTCGATCTCGTCGCCGATGTGGCCAAGGATGCGCTTGCGCAGGGTGAACGGCGACATCGCCACGCGCATCTCTCCGGTCGGCTCGGCATAGCCGGTGATGAAGTTGAAGACCTGCGCGATGTCGTGGGCGGTCGCCGGGTCGGATGTGAAGAATGACAGGTCCGTGTAGCTGCGCGCGGTCACCGGATGGTAGTTGCCAGTGCCGACGTGGACGTAGTTCCTGAGCCTCTGGTCCTCGCGGCGCACCACCAGCGACATCTTGGCGTGGGTCTTGAGCTCCAGAAAGCCAAAGACGACCTGCACGCCGGCGCGCTCCAGGTCGCGTGCCCAACGGATATTGGCCTCCTCGTCGAAACGGGCCTTGAGTTCGACCAGCGCGGTGACCGACTTGCCGGCTTCGGCCGCGTCGATCAGCGCGCGCACGATCGGGCTGTCATTGGAGGTGCGGTAGAGCGTCTGCTTGATGGCGACGACGTCCGGATCGGCGGCCGCCTGGCGCAGGAACTGCACCACCACATCGAAGGATTCATAGGGGTGGTGAACGACGATGTCTTTCTCGCGGATGGCCGCGAAACAGTCGCCGCCATGCTCGCGGATGCGCTCGGGGAAGCGCGGATTGTAGGGCGGGAACTTGAGGTCGTCGCGCGGCAGTTCGACGATCTCGGCGATCTGACTGATGGCGAGCGGCCCCTCCAGGACGCTGATGCGGTTGGCGGCCACGCCGAGCTCGCCTGCCACGAATTCCCGCAGGGACGCCGGCATGCCGGCATCGAACTCGATGCGGATGACCTGGCCGCGGCGGCGGCGCTTGAGCGCGGACTCGAACAGGCGCACCAGGTCCTCGGCTTCCTCCTCGACCTCGATATCGCTGTCGCGGATGAGGCGGAAGGTGCCGGAGCCACGGACCTCGTAGCCCGGGAACAGGCGGTCGATGTGCAGCTCGACCAGATCCTCGAGTGCGATGAAGCGGACGACCTGCCTGCGGTCGGGCAGGCGCACGAAGCGGCGCAGCGCGACCGGCAGGCGCAGCAGCGCCGTCATCTCCTCGCCATTGCGCCGGTTGCGCAGGGTGAGCGCGATCGAGAAGCCGAGGTTGGGAATGAAGGGAAAGGGGTGCGCCGGGTCGATCGACAGCGGCGTCATTACCGGAAAGACAGATTCGAGGAAGTGGTCCTCGAGCCATTTCCTGTCGTCCCGCGTGAGCGCGTCGGGCCGGACGATGTCAATGCCTTCCTCGTGCATCAGCGACAGAAGCTGGGAAAGGCTCCGCTGCTGCTCGACCTGAAGGTTGCCGACCTCGATCAGAACCTGGTCGAGCTGCTCCTGAGGCGTGCGCCCGTCGGCCGAGCGGGTGAGAATGCCCTCGCGCACCTGGCCAGCAAGGCCTGCGACGCGAACCATGAAGAACTCGTCGAGGTTGGTTGCCGATATGGCGAGGAAACGGACCCGCTCGAGCAGCGGGTGACGCGGATTGGCCGACTCCTCCAGCACGCGGCGATTGAACTGGAGCCAGGAAAACTCGCGGTTGACGAAGCGATCCGGACTCGGCGCGGCGGCCCGCATCGGCGGCTCGGCGGCAAAATCGCTATGGACCGGTCTCAGTTCGTTCATCGTTCGTCTCGCCGGCGACCAGGCGACGCAATCATGGGCCCGCGCCGGCACGCTTCTTCCTCAAGATAGCCTGTGGCAGACATTTGCGACAGGTTCATAGCAGCCAAGCATTGATGGGTCGTTGCAAGACGTGTCAGCCAACCCTGGCAGCCGTTGCCAGCGGCAGGAAAAGGCGCAGCGGGCCGGGTGCCAGGTCGAGAAAGCCGTGATGGCGGTAGAAGCGCGCGGCATCATCGTCCTTCGCGTCGACGACAAGGGCTACGACACCAATGCCCGTGCGCATCGCGCGGCTCACCGCATCCCACAGCAGTGCGGCAGCGAGGCCACGGCCCTTGTACGCGACGTCAATCGCCAATCTTCCAAGCAGCGCCACAGGCACGACGGGATAGCGCGGCAGGCGACGAGCGATCTCGTCGGGCACCTCCTCAAGCAGCACGCTGCCCGCCGACAATGTGTAATACCCGGAAACGACGGGCGCCCCGGAGGGATGAGCGACGTAGCAGACGGCGACTCGCCGGCGCATGTCCTGACCGGATTGCTGCCTGAGATAGCGGTCAAGCGCGGCCACGCCGCAGGAAAATCGATCGCGATCGTGCGAACGATCGAGCGGCTCGATGACGAAGCCCGTCACTTCGACCGTACGATTAGCGCCTCGTGCGCCTGCCTGGCGCGGCGTAGCGCCTCCGCCGGCTCAGGGGGGGTGAGCAGAGCGTCGACGAATTGCGACTGGACCTGCGCAGACAGGCGGATGACCCGATCTCCCTCGATGGTGCGACGAGCAGCCTCCTGCGCCGCGGACACGACGAAGTCGCTGACGCTGCGGCCTTCAAGTTCCGCCGCCTTCTTCACCAATTGCAGGGCATCCGGCGCAATGCGCGCCTCCAGCCGGGCGCTTCTGGTTGCAGTTTCGGCCATGACAGTCTCCTCACCGAGAGGTACGGCACAATTCCGTACGTTTCAAGCCGGGAGGGCTGAATGTCTGGCCGAGAAAGGCTGGCGCTCGCACGTCCGATCCGCTATCGACAGGGCACGCACAGTCCAGGAGAGGCAGAGATGGCGGGACATTCGACACCGCATTTCCACAACGATGCCGGCCATGCCAAGATCGAAATCGGCGTCAAGGAATTCAAATGCGTGGGCGCCACGCCGCCTTTGGACCATCCCCACATCTACATAGACATGGGCGACAGCGACCAGATCGTCTGCGGCTATTGTTCGACGCTCTATGTCTACAATCCAAAGCTGAAGGCAAACGAGACCAAGCCGGCTGGCTGCCTCTATACGGCGCGCGCTGCCTGACGCCGAAAGCGGGATGAGCGCGATGGATGTGCAACGGCGCCGCCAGATCGTGGTCGCCGGCGCCGGCATCGCGGGACTCGCCGCCGCAATCGCGTTCGCCCGCAAGGGCTTTTCGGTCCAGGTCTACGAGCAGGCGCCGGAACTGCACGAGGCCGGCGCCGGGCTGCAGCTCTCGCCCAATGCAACGCGGTTGCTCGCCGCTCTCGGCGTCATGGAGCACATGGCGCCGGCCGCGGTCGCGCCGGAGCGGATCGACCTGCGCGGCGCGCGCCGGCAGCAGCTGCTTGCCAGCGTCGAACTCGGCGAGGCGGCAGAGGCCAGGTGGAATGCGCCCTATCTGGTGGCACACCGCGCCGACCTGCAAAGCGCAATGCTTGCGCGGGCGCGGCGCGATCCCGACATCCACATCGAAACGGGCGCACGGGTCAGCGACGCGGCGCTGCATGCGAAGGGTGCGACGGTTTCGATCGACCGGGGCGCACGGATCGACGAGGTTTCGTGCCTGCTCCTGGTCGGCGCCGACGGGGTGCGCTCGTCCGTGCGCGCACTTGGCGGCGGCAAGCCGGCTCACCGGCCGAGCGGCTTCGTGGCCTGGCGTACCACCATCCGGCGCGACAGCCGCCTGGGCGAAGCGCTGGCCGAAGTCGCACCCAGCGACGCGGTGACGGCATTCCTCAGCCCGCGGTTCCACCTCGTCGCCTATCCGATCCGCGCCGGCGCGGCGATCAACCTGGTCGCGGTCACGAAGGGAAGCGCGGAGATCGACAGGCCATCGGGCGTGGCCGACCACACGCCGCTGGCGGATGCCATGCGCGGCCTGCGCGGCCCGCTCGCGACACTCGCGGAAGAGGCGGCGCCGTGGACGCAATGGCCGCTGTTCGAAGTCGACGAGCGCATTTCGTGGACGGCAGAAAAGGGCGCGGCGCTGATCGGCGACGCGGCGCATGCGATGCTCCCCTTCGCGGCGCAGGGCGCGGCGATGGCGATCGAGGACGCGGTGGTGCTGTCGGAGCTGGTCGCGGCCGGGCAAGATGACATGCCGACCGCGCTGGCCGCCTACGAGAGGCTGCGGCGGCCGCGGGTGCGCAAGGTCATCGCGCGCGGCTGCTTCAATCAGCGCGCCTGGCACGCCGGCGGGATCACCGCGCTGGTGCGCAATCTCGTGCTCGCTGCCCGCCGGGGGCGGCTCGCCAGCGACTTCGACTGGCTTTATGGCCACGACGCGCTAGCCGAGGCAAAGGCAGCACTCAAAACGACGGCCGGCCGCGCAAAGGCGATGGGCTGAAGCGAGGCGAAGCGCGTCGCTCCTCAGTGCAGGATCTGGCTGAGGAACAGCTTCGTGCGCTCGTGCTTCGGGTGATCGAAGAACTCGGCCGGCTCGTTCTGTTCGACGATCTGGCCCTGATCCATGAAGATCACCCGGTTGGCGACCTGGCGGGCAAAGCCCATCTCGTGGGTAACCACGATCATGGTCATGCCTTCCTCGGCGAGGCCGACCATCGTGTCCAGCACTTCCTTGATCATCTCCGGATCGAGCGCCGAGGTCGGCTCATCGAACAGCATGATGCGCGGGTTCATGCACAGCGAGCGGGCGATCGCCACGCGCTGCTGCTGACCGCCCGAGAGCTGGCCAGGATATTTGTGCGCCTGTTCCGGGATCTTGACGCGCTCCAGGAAGTGCATGGCCGTTTCCTCGGCCTGCTTCTTCGGGATTTTGCGGACCCAGATCGGCGCCAGCGTGCAGTTCTCGAGGATTGTGAGATGCGGGAACAGGTTGAAGTGCTGGAACACCATGCCAACCTCGCGGCGCACCTCGTCGATCCGCTTCAGGTCGTTGGTGAGCTCGATGCCGTCGACGATGATCTTGCCCTTCTGGTGCTCCTCGAGCCGATTGATGCAGCGGATCATGGTCGACTTGCCGGAACCGGACGGGCCGCACACGACGATGCGCTCGCCGCGCATCACCTTGAGGTTGATGTCCTTCAGGACGTGGAAGTCGCCGTACCACTTGTGCATGCCGATGATCTCGATCGCGACATCGGTATCGGAGATGTGCATCTTCGAGCGGTCGACCCGCACCTCTTCGGCGGCGATGGCGTTTTCTGTTGCCACTGGCGTTCCCCTTGTTTGTTCCCGGCCCCTTGGCCGTTGTCCCGTCAGCGTTTGTGTCCGGTATCGAGCCTGCGCTCCATGAATTGCGAGTAGCGAGACATGCTGAAGCAGAAGGCCCAGAACACGAAGCCCGCAAACACCAGGCCGCTGATCGGCGTCTGCGGGGACGCCCAGTTGGCGTCGGCAAAGTGCTGGCGCACGATGCCGAGCAGGTCGAACATGCCGATGATCGAAACCAGGCTCGTGTCCTTGAAGAGGCCGATGAAGGTGTTGACGATGCCGGGAATGACGAGCTTCAGCGCCTGCGGCAGCACGATCAGCCCCATCGACTGCCAATAGCCGAGGCCGAGCGATGCCGCGCCCTCATACTGTCCCTTGGGGATCGCCTGCAATCCGCCGCGGATCACCTCGGCCATGTAGGCGGAGGCGAAGAGCGCCACCGCTATGAGTGCGCGCAGGAACCGGTCGAACGTCATCCCGACGGGCAGGAAAAGCGGCAGCATCACGCTCGCCATGAACAGGACCGTGATCAACGGCACGCCCCTGACGGTCTCGATGACGATGACGCACACCATCTTGATGACGGGCATCTTCGATCGCCGCCCGAGGGCCAGCAGGATGCCCAACGGCAGCGAGACGGCGATGCCGACGAACGACAGCGTCATGGTCACCAACAGGCCGCCCCACAGCTGGGTCGGGACATAGGTGAGCCCGAACCATCCGCCCACCAGCAGGAAGAACGCCACGATGGGGAATACGCCGAAGAACAGGACGGCGTTGACGCCCTTCCACGGCGCCCTGGGAATGAGCAAGGGCGCGAGCAGCGCGACGAACAGGACAGCGACGAGGTCCACCCGCCAGCGCTGCGTCAGGTGATAGCGGCCATACATGAACTGATCGAACTTGGCGTTCACGAATGCCCAGCAGGCGCCGGACCAGCCGTCCGGCTGGACGCCCCCCTGAGAGGCCGTCGAGCAGACCGAACGGTCGGACCCAACCCACACCGCGTCGATGAACGCCCAGCGCATCAGGTTGGTCACGACCCAGGCCGTGAGGAGCAGGCCGATGACGGTCAGAACCGTGTCGAGCGGCGAGGCGAAGAGGTTCTTGTGCAGCCACCCGATCAATCCGCGCTCGCTCTTCGGCGGCGCCTGCGCGATCACCATTTCGGACCGGACGAAGGCAAGGTCGTGTTCCTGCATGGCC
>Ga0079224_100010995_pt1 | contig 12440 bp, 13 predicted proteins | sample Stecom2015_FD_80414 | JGI IMG/M metagenome (GOLD analysis project Ga0079224, IMG submission 80414) | Agricultural soil microbial communities from Utah to study Nitrogen management - Steer compost 2015 | ecosystem: Environmental > Terrestrial > Soil > Agricultural land | place: USA: Utah...
CGGCGCGCGAGAAGCATCCCGAGCTGCAGAACAAGGCGGTCGACGATCTGCTGAAGTCGATCAACAGCATTCCGGAAGACACCCGGACCGCCGTGCGCAACAACGGCGGCGGCCACGCCAACCACACGCTGTTCTGGGAGATCATGGGACCGAACGGCGGCGGCGCGCCGACCGGCGCGATTGCCGACGCGATCACCGCGACGTTCGGCAGCTTCGACAGCTTCAAGGAGCAGATGAACAAGGCCGGCGCCACGCGTTTCGGCAGCGGCTGGGCATGGCTCGTCGAGTCGGGCGGCAAGCTGAGCGTCGAGAGTACGGCAAACCAGGACAGCCCGATCATGGAAGGCAAGACGCCCATCATCGGCATCGACGTCTGGGAGCACGCCTACTACCTGAAGTACCAGAACAAGCGCCCCGACTACCTCGCGGCCTGGTGGAACGTCGTCAACTGGGACGCCGTCAACAAGCGCCTGAAAGGCTAGCCCGACTTCTGCTACCGTATCGGCCGGATGCCGGTGCGTATAGCCGTGGTCCTCGGGATTGCCGCCGGCATCTTTGCCGGTGTCGGCGGCTACACCTTCATCTACGCCCGGGGTGCGTCCTACCTCACCAACGACCCCGTCGCATGCGCGAACTGCCACGTCATGAACGAGCAGTACGCGGGCTGGATGCGCGGCAGTCATCGCGCCGTCGCCGTCTGTAACGACTGCCACGCGCCGCACGACACGGTTGGCAAGTACGTCACGAAAGCCATCAACGGCTGGAACCACTCGTTCGCCTTCACCACCGGTAACTTCCCCGATCCCATCGTCATCACGCCACGCAACCGCGAGATTGCGGTCGGGGCGTGCATGTCCTGTCATGCCGACATCACGCACGCGATGGCGCCGTCCATCGACATGACGCCGCCGCAGGACTGCCTGCGGTGCCACGCGCGCGTGGGGCATCAGTGAGCGGAGAGAGCGCATGAGACGCACGTCGACGGTCCTGATTGCAGCAGTGGTGGCCGCGGCCCTGGGCGCCGCGGCAGTGACGGCGCTGCTCGTCAACATCTTCGAGCGCAAGCAGGAGGCGCGCGATCCGTTCTTCAGGGTCGTCGAGATCACCGACGATACGACGGACCCGGAAGTGTGGGGCCGGAACTTTCCGATTCAGTTCGACAGCTACCGGCGCACGGTCGACCAGGAGCGGACGCGCTATGGCGGCAGCGAGGCGCTGCCCCGCACGCCCGACGCCGCCGACCCGCGATCGATCGTCGCGCAGTCGCGGCTAGAGGAGGACCCGCGCCTGAAGACGATGTGGGCCGGCTATGCGTTTGCCGTGGACTTCCGCGAAGAGCGCGGCCACGCCTATATGCTCGAAGACCAGACGTTCACCCAGCGCCAGCAGGTCGCACAGCAGCCCGGCACGTGCATGCACTGTCACGCGAGCGTCTACGTGCCCTACAAGCAGCTCGGCAACGGCAATCTGATCGCGGGCTTCGAGGCGATGAACCAGATGCCGTACGCCGAGGCGCGCACGAAGGTCGAGCATCCCGTCGCGTGCATCGACTGCCACGATCCGCAGAGCATGGCGCTGCGGGTGACGCGTCCCGGCTTCATCGAAGGCATTCGCGTGGTGAAGGCGGCCCAGGGCGTGGTGGCGACTGCCGACGACTACGACGTCAATCGCGACGCCACGCGCCAGGAGATGCGCGCGTACGTGTGCGGGCAGTGTCACGTCGAGTACTACTTCAAGGGGCCCGAGAAGCGCCTGACGTATCCGTGGGACCGCGGACTGAAGGCGGACGAGATTCTGGAGTACTACGAGGCCAACGGCTTCCGCGACTGGGTGCATGCCGAGACCGGCGCCAACGCGCTGAAGGCGCAGCATCCGGAGTTCGAGATGTGGAACCAGGGCGTGCACGCCAGGTCGGGCGTGACGTGCGTCGATTGCCATATGCCCTACACGCGCACGGGCGGGCTGAAGGTCACCGACCATCACGTGCGAAGCCCGCTGCTCAACATCAGCCGCGCGTGTCAGACGTGCCACCGCTGGTCAGAGGACGAACTCCGCGAGCGCGTCTACACGATTCAGGACCGCACGTACGAGATGCGCAACGCCGCGATGGACGCCCTCGTGCAGTTGATCGACGACATCAAGCGTGCGCGGGCGGCCAGTGGGCCGTCGGCAGCTATCGCCGCGGCGCAGGGCTTCCAGCGCAAGGCGCAGTTCCTGCTCGACTTCATCGAGGCCGAGAACTCGATGGGCTTCCACGCCTCGCAGGAAGCCATGCGCGTGCTCGCGAAGTCGATCGACTACACGCGGCAGGGACAGGTGGCGATACGGCTCAATTGAGGATTGGTGAGCTGAGAATCAGGAATCGAGGATCGGCGGCCGTCAGAACAAGGTGACGTCGACCAGCGTGTCGGCGTCGATGCTGTTGGTGTCGGCCGGGATCTCGATGTAGCCGTCGGCGGCGGCCATGCTCGTGATGTCGCCTGAGGCCTTGAAGGCCGGCTCGGCGCGGCCGTCGGCGACACGCACGGTATAGAACTGATGCCGGCCGGTCGTCGAGACGATGCGGCGGGCGAGCGGCAGGCGGCGCGTGCGTGGCTGCCAGTCGGGAAGCTGCGCCATCCGGCGCAGCAGCGGCACCAGCAGGATGTAGGCGTTCGACAGGCACGACGTCGGGTAGCCCGGCATGCCGAGCACCGGCTTGCCGTCGACGCGGGCGAACGCCGTGGGTTTGCCGGGCTTCACGGCGAGGCCGTGGAAGACGATTTCTCCCCGCGCGCGAAGCACGTCGAGAATAAGGTCGCGCTCTCCGACGGAACTCCCTCCAGAGAAAACGACCAGGTCCGCCTGCGCAACGGCGTCCGCGAGCGTCGCCGTCAGTTCTTCCAGTGCATCGGGCGCGGTGGGCAGGGCGAAGGGCTCGCCGCCGTGCGTGCGGACGATCGCGTCGAGCGTGAAGCGGTTGATGTCGTAGATGCGGCCGGGCAAGAGCGGCGTGCCGGGGTCGACAACTTCGTTGCCGGTGGAGAGGATCGCGACACGCGGTTTCTCGAAGACGTCGACATCGGCGATGCCGGTTGCCGCCAGCGCGCCCACGCGCGCGGGCGACAGGTGCGCGCCCCGCGCGACGACGGTTGCGCCCTGGCCGATGTCGGCGCCCTGGCGTCCAACGTGCTGCCCTGGTTCGACCGGTACGAACACCTTGACGAGGTTGCCGTCTCGCTCGGTGTGCGCGGCCTCGGTGTGCTCGACCATGACGACCGCGTCGGCCCCTTCGGGCATGGGCGCGCCGGTGGCGATGTCGGCGCACTGGCCCTGCGTGATGGCGCGACGCGGCGTGTCGCCGGTGTAGACGGTGTCGACGCGGGTGAGCGTGCGCGGGTCGTCGTTCGTTGCCCCCCGGGTATCGGCGGCGATGACGGCGTAGCCGTCCATGGCGGCGCGATCGAACGGCGGCACGTCGATGGCGCTGACGATGTCGGAGGCAGCGACGCGGCCGCAGGCGTCGGTCAACGTGACGCGCTCGACGCGTGTGACCGGCACGACATCCGCGAGCACGAGCGCACGCGCGGTGTCGATGGGCAAGGCGTCCTGAATCGGCCGCCGCGCGCCTCGGACAGGTCTCGCGCCCTGCGCCTCGGGCCCGTCGTGACTCACTTCCGCAGCTCCCGGACGACGTGTCCGAGCTCGGGGAGAATCAGTTTCTCCATGGCCAGGGTCACGGCGTTCTCTGAGCCCGGCAGCGCGAAGATGGCCGTGCGTCCAATCGTGCCCGCCGTGGCGCGCGACAGCATCGCCGCGGCGCCCACCTCCTGATAGCTCAGCATCCGGAACAGCTCGCCGAACCCGTCGATCGTGCGATCGAAGAGTGCGGACAGCGTCTCGTACGTGCCGTCGCGCGGGCTGAGGCCGGTGCCGCCGGTCGTGATGACGGCGTCGTGCGCGCCCGACTTCGCGGCGAACGACACCGCGTCGCGAATCGCGCGCGGGTCGTCCTTGACGCTCTTCCGGCCGCTGACCGCATGGCCCGCAGAGCCGAGGAGTGCCGCGATCGCATCGCCACTCTTGTCGTCGGCCGCCGTGCGCGAGTCGCTGATCGTCAGCACGAAGCATCGGATGGCCACGGGCGCATCGGCGCGATGGCCGGCGGCAGGGGAGTCGGTCACGACGCCATCATACGACGCGCCGGTGTGGCGTCACCGTGTCGCGCGCTTCAGGCGCGCTTCGAGGAACGCGATGTCGTCGGCATCGCCCGGCACCGAGCGGGCAGCGGCGGCAATCCTCTTGAGCGCCAGCAGGTCCTCGTCCGACGCAATCGTGAACTCGTGCGACGCGATCGTCATGGTCGTGGCGCGCTCGCGCAACGACACCGCGGCGATCGGAAAGTCGAAGAGCAGATCCACCCGAAGGCCCGTACGCGCGCCGTAGAAGTACGCGCTCGCGGGTGTGTCGAGGCGGAGTCTGGCGGACGCGACGGCCCTGTTGTCGATCGTCGTGACGACGTTACCCAGGCTGTCGAGCCGCGACACGCGCTCGAGGCCGTGCGCGTAGAGGGAATCGAGTGTGCGATCGAGCCGGTCGCCCGGGTGCGTGATGACGAAGTCGTAGTCACGGGTGACGCGGCGTGACCCACGGATCACCAGCGCCATGCCGCCGACCAGCACTGGCGCAAGGCCCAGCGCACGCAGGTCGCTGGCGAGGGCACCCACCGTCTGAAGCTGGTCTCCGGGTTCGGTCATTGGTTCTCTATCGCGTGTGCGCATAGATGCCCGGTAGCCGCGTCCGGCATCTGGACACACGGCGCACCGGGGGCGCGGGCCCACGCAGCTCGGCGACCGCGGCGGCATAGCGGAAGTTGATCTCGATGCGGCGCGCCGCCTCCAGCGATTGCTTGCGGGCCGCGGCGCCTCTGGCGGCGATCTCTCTGCGGCGTTCGGGCGAGAGCCGGGCGGCGCGGGCACGCCCGCCGCGGCGTCCGAGGGCGGCGGCAAGCTCTGAAACGGTCATGCGCCATTCTACCAACCTGCTTAGCGCTAAGCAAATGTCGTGATACCTTGAGGGCGATGACCACGCTCCGCCGAACCGCCTGCGTCGCCGCCGTCTGTGTCTGCGCCAGTCTGACGTTCGCCGCGCAGACGCCCGACCCGCTCGACCGCACCGCGCGACGCTGGGTCGACAGCACGTTGCGCGGACTGACGCTCCATCAGAAGGTCGGACAGCTCATCACGTCGACGTCGGAGAGCACCTACATCAGCAGTGACAGCGATCGGTTCGACGACCTCTCATCACGCGTGTCGACGCTCGGTATCGGCGGCCTGCACATCTTCGGCGGCAGCGAACCCGCCCCACGCGTGCTGCTGAATCCGGCGTACGGCACAGTCACCCTTGGCGATCCGCTCGAGGCCGCGTCGCTGCTCAATCGCCTCCAGCGCGCGTCAGCGCTGCCGCTCCTCAACACGGCGGACTTCGAGGCGGGCGTCGGCTTCCGCATCGCAGGCGCGACGGTCTTCCCCAGGCTGATGGCGTTCGGCGCCGCCGGCGACGAACGGCTCGCGCGTGAGGCCGCCCGCGTCACCGCCGTCGAAAGCCGTGCGCTCGGCGTCCACGTCAACTTCGCTCCGGTCGTCGACGTCAACAACAACCCTCGGAATCCGGTGATCAACGTGCGGGCGTTCGGCGAAGACCCCGCGATGGTCGGCCGCCTGGGAGCGGCGTACATCGAGGGCCTGCAGCAGGGCGGAATGATCGCGACGATCAAGCATTTCCCCGGGCATGGCGATACCGACGTCGACTCACATCTCGGCCTGCCCGTGATCACGCACGACCGTGCGCGGCTCGATGCGGTGGAGCTGCCGCCGTTCCGCGCGGGCATCGCCGCCGGCGCCGGCGCGGTGATGTCGGCGCACGTGCAGATGCCGGCTATCGACGCCAGCGCGTTCGCCCCGGCAACCCTCTCGCGCGCGGCGCTGACCGGTCTGCTGCGCGGCGAACTCGGATTCAACGGCCTCATCTACACCGACTCGATGACGATGGATGCGGTGTCGAGACGGATGTCGCCGGGCGAAGCTGCCGCGCGCGCCATTGCAGCCGGCAACGACGTCGTCCTGCACGCGCCGGACGATGCCGCGGCGATCGAGGGCATCGAGCAGGCGATTGCGTCGGGCGAGATCGCCATGGCACAGGTCGACGCGTCGGTGCGGCGCATTCTCGAGGCGAAGGCGCGGCTGGGACTGCACCGCGAGCGCGTCGTGAATCTGGAGGACGTGCCGGCGAAGGTCGGCACGCGGGCGCATCGGGCCGTGGCAGAGGAAGTGAGCCGCCGCGCGCTCACGCTCGTCAAGGACGACCGTAGCCAGGTGCCGCTGAAGCTGCCGCGCGACGCGCGCGTCCTGTATCTGTCGGTGCTCGACTATCCGTCGGGATGGCGCATTGCGGCGCCGAGCCGCACGTTCATCCCCGAACTCGAGAAGCGCTGGCCGAACGTCACGGCCATCGAGCTGTCGGACCGCTCGACGCAGGCGGAGATCGATCTGGTCAGGACCATGGCGCGTCAGTATGACGCCGTGGTGGCGGGCATCTTCGTGCGCACGGCGTCGTACAGCGGCCGCATGGATCTGGCGCCCGCGCTGGCGCGGCTGCTCAACGACCTCGCGCGCTCGACGGCACAGGCGCAGCAGCCGTTCGTCGCGGCCTTCTTCGGCAACCCCTACGTCACGACGTTCCTGCCCGACCTGCCGGCGATGCTCGTGACCTACGACTACTACGACCTGGCCGAAGCATCGGCCGTGCGCGCCCTCGCCGGCGAAGCCCCGATCACGGGCCGCCTGCCCATCGCGCTGCCGGGCCTCGCAAAGGTCGGCGACGGGCTCCAGCGGTAGATCCGCCTCGCCCGGCCGACGGGAGCCCGAGAGCGATGCTGCGCGTGTGGCCCCGTTGACGCCTGGCCGACAGGAGCCCGGAGCAAATACCGCACACGCGCCTCGCTGGCGCACCTCGAGGCTCGCTCCGAGAGCCGAGAGCCGGAAAAGTCTCTGTTCCGCCCCGCCAGACTTTGATACCATCGGTGGTTCACGCGCCCGTTCGGGGCCTCCCCGTGCGGTGCGTGCCATCCCTAACGCGCCCTTAGCTCAGCTGGATAGAGCGTCTGGCTACGAACCAGGAGGTCGCACGTTCGAATCGTGCAGGGCGCACCATTTTTTTCCGGATTTGCACACCTCAGCCACGACCTGAGCAGGCCCCTGCTGCCGCCGGGGCATGTACCTTGCTCCTCTGTCCAGTGCGCTCCCCGCGCAGTCATGGAGGCGTGCGGTGGCACCGGGTCGGACACGTCAGCGCAGATACCGAGGCGTCGAGCGGCGTAAAGCCCGCGCGGTGCGTCGTGTGTGCCCGGTCCGCCTGACCCGGAAATACGCCGAAGTCATCGACGACATCGATCTCACCGGGCGCGAAGTGGGCGATCGCCTGCCCCTGCCGACACGCGACGCACGGCTGCTGATTGCCGAAGGCTGGGCCGAGCCCGTGCCGCCGTCCGAGCGCCGCGCCTGCCACTAGAGAACGAGCCCCTGGCAAAGCACCACCCCAGTGAGCCGCGCGTGTCGAAAATCGCGCGTTCTTCCCAGGAGCGCTTCACCTCCGGGAGACCTCATGTACTGGACACGCATGTCGACGGCTCGTCGTCTGTTCCTCGTTCTGCTTGGCGTGGCTGGGCTGGCGATGATGGTGATGTCGGCCAGAGCCGATTCCAAGGAGCCCATCATCGACGTCGTGACGCTCGCGGATTCGGACGAGGACGTTGGGGTGTCGTTCGTCCGCTGGACGCATCCCTCGGGCCTCTTCAGCACCGACGTGCCGCGTGGCTGGCGCATCGACGGCGCACTGGGCGACGCGATGGATCAGGGGCAGTTCCGCATCAACGCCGTCTCGCCCGACGGCCGCTCGCATCTGAGCTTCGGCCACAACTGGCTGTCGTTCATGGAGTTTCAGTACGGACCCTATCGTCCCGGGGCCGCCACGGTCGAATCGATCGTCCTGCCATCGTTCCTTCAGGAGCAGCGCGCGTTGGCGTCGCGGGTGGTCTATCGGAGCGCGAACCGGCGCATCTCCATGCGCACGCAGATTGGCGTGCCGATGCCGTTCGATGCGGGCACCATAGGATTCCTGATGCAGCGCGCCGACGGCCGCTACGCTGCGGGGACAGCGATGGGCGAGACGATGTATATCGCGTCGCCTGGGACGCCTGGCCTGTGGCGCCTTCGCCTGTTCGCCGCGGCAGTGGCACCGGCCGAGCCGGGCGCGCAGGCCGACGCGCGCGCGGCACTCACGCGCATGGTCGATCGGCTCGAACTGTCGCCGCAGTTCTTCCAGCTGTGGAACGAAAGCTTTCAGCAGACGCAGGCGCACATGCGCGAGTACAGCGCGCAGATGGACCGCGTGTTCTCTTCATACCTCCGTTCAGCCGCCCGCTCATCCTCGCGGTCGCCAGGAGGACGCGACACCGCCGAAGACTGGGCGACGTTGATGCGCGGTGGACAGTATGCGGAGGACGAGACCACCGGCGAGCGCTACTGGGTGACGAACGAGCGCGACTCGTGGTGGGTCAACGACCGGGGCGCGGTGGTGGGCAGCGACACCGGCGCCCCGCCGGCCGTCAACGAGAACTGGAAGCGCCTCGTGCCGCGCGGGCAGTAGACCGCACCCTCGGGTCAGGTTATCGTCCGGCCGGTCGACGGCTGGAAACCGTTCGACGACAATAGGCCCGTGCCAGACACTCCACTGCTCGGGCTCGTCGCCCTGCCGGTGCCGGCCTACGTGTTCGAGCTCATTGGCGTGGCCATTTTCTCCGTCACCGGCGTGCTGGCCGTGGTGCGCCGCGACCTCGACATGTTCGGCGCCTTGATGCTGGGCATGGTGACCGCGGTGGGTGGCGGCACGCTGCGCGACCTGATGATTCGCGCGCCGATCTTCTGGTTCAACGACTTCAACTACGTGTGGGCCGCGGTGTTCGGCGCGCTGGCGGCGTTCTGGCTCGCGGCATACCTGAAGAACACGCTGCGTCCGCTGCTGTATCTCGACGCGCTGGGTGCCGCGCTCTTCACCATCGCGGCCGCGAGCAAGGTGCTGACGATGGGGTATGCGGGGCCGATTGCGGTGCTGATGGGCGTGCTCACGGGCATCGGCGGCGGCCTCATCCGCGACGTACTGGCGGGACGTCAGACCCTGTTGATGTCACGCGACATCTACGCGACGCCGATTCTCTTCGGCTGCACGATCTTCGTCCTGCTGCGCGGCATGACCGAGACCTTCGGCTACGCCGGCTTCGCCGGAGTCGTCGTCATCTTCACCGTGCGCGCGGCGGCCATCCACTGGCACCTGCAGATGCCCGCGTGGCTCACGCATCGGGCGTGACCTTCCGTCAACCGTCAACGGTCGACCGACGGCTTCGCAGGGCCAACGCCAGAAACGGCACCGTCGCGAGCGCGGCAATCAGGCCGAGCATGGCGAATCCCCACGCGTAGACGACGACGCCTGAGAGGGCGCCGGCGGTTGCGCCCGCGAGCCCCATCGTCAGATCCGACAGGCCCTGGACCGACGCGCGTTGGTCGATCGCGACCGACTCGCTGAGCAGCGTCGACCCCGCGATCATCGTGCACGACCAGCCGAGGCCGAGCAGCGTGAGGCCGACGCCGAGCTGTGTGTGGTTGTGTCCCGCGAGTGCGGAGACGGCGCAGGCGGTGATCAGGAGCGCGATGCCGGTGAGAATCACCGGCCGGCGTCCGACGCGATCCGTGAGCCAGCCGATGACGGGCGAGAACGCGTACATGCCCGCGATGTGCACGCTGATGACGACGCCGACGATCCGCAGCGTGTGCGCGGCTTCGTGGCCCGCGCTCCGCACATGCACCGGCGTCATCGTCATCACGCCGACCATGACGAGGTGGCCGACGGCGACGGCGGCCATGCCGAGTCGGGCGTCGGGGAGCGCGGCGACATTGCGGAGCGCGTCGCGAAACGTCGTGCGTGCCTGCGGAGCGGTGGTCGATGTCGCGGCGGCCGTGCGCGCCACGACCGCCGGATCGGGCCGCATGAACAGCGTGAGCGTGATGGCTGCGAGTGTCAGCAGAACGGCGGAGAACGCGAAGGGGCCGGCCAGGGTCGGGATGGCGAGGTTGTCGAGTGACGCGCCGGCGACCGCGGCGAGGTTGGGACCGGCGATGGCGCCGATCGTCGTCGCCCACACGATGACCGACAGGTGCCGGCCACGCTGCGCATCTGGCGCGAGGTCGAGCGCGGCGTAGCGCGCCTGCAGGCCTGCGGCGCTGGCGCCGCCGAACAGGAAGAAGCCCGCGAACATCAGCGGCACGATGCCGCGCGCCGCGGCGATGACGACGAGAATGGCGCCGAGCGCGGCGACGAGATAGGCGGCGGTGAGGCTCGGGCGGCGGCCGCGGTGGTGGACGATTGCCGTAGCGGGGATGGCGAAGAGCGCGGCGCCGATGACGGCGGTGCTGGTGGCGAGACCCGATGCGCCGACGCCGGCGATGTCGGCGGCGAGCAGCGCGCCGACCGACGCGCCGATGCTGATGCCGACGCCGCTGATGATCTGCGTGGCGAAGAGCACGCGCAGCGTGCGGCGCTGAATGGCCGCGAGCTGGTCGTGGGAGCGTTCGACGTCAGCGACGTGGCACATATCGCATGGCGACCACGCCCGACTTGAACTCCGTCTTTCCTGCGAGCGTCAGCGCGAGCGGTGTCGAGAGCCCCTCGAGCAGCAGCGGCCCGCGGCCGGTGACCACCGGATGCGTGACGAACTCGTACTCGTCTATCAGTCCGGCCTCCGCAACCAACGTCGGCAGCGCCACGCCCCCGATGGCGAGACCGTTGCCTGGTTGATTCTTCAGTTGACGGATGGCGGCGATTGGATCGCCCGGCAGCAGCTCGGCGTGATGCCAGTCCACGCGTTCGAGCGTGCGCGAGACGACGTACTTCTTCGCGGCGTGGATGGTGTGTGCGAACGGCACCATCCAGTCCTCCATCCAGGCGGGGCGCACCCCCGTCTCTGCCACCTCGCGAAAGCCGTTTTCCATCAACTGGTAGGTCACGCGTCCGAGGATGATGGCGTCGGCCCGGGCGATGCCGTCCGTGGCGTGACGGTGTGTGTCGGCGTCCGGCGTGACGCCCTCGTGGCCGACGCGGCCGTCGAGTGTGACGTTGATGGCGTAGCGGAGGGGGCGCATCCGGCAAGGGTAGCGCACGGGCCGGCGCTGGTTCCGCGATTCTGGGCCGGGATGCTAGAATCGATGGTTCAGGCTCGGCCCTGCGGGGACTGGTCTGGCGACCCAGCATGCATGAGGCCGGTGCCGGCGGCGATGTGCGCGACTTGCGCGAGCGGGTGATGCGCGAGGCGCTCGGGCTGGCGGCAGAGGCCGAGCGGGCTGGGGAAGTCCCGGTGGGGGCGGTGGTCGTGGTCGGCGGCGAGATTGTGGGCCGCGGCTTCAACCGGCCGATTTCCACGCACGACGCCACAGCGCACGCGGAAGTCATGGCGTTGCGCGACGCGGGGCGTCGCATTGGGAACTACCGGCTGGCGGGCGCGGAACTGTATGTGACCGTCGAGCCGTGCGTGATGTGTGTGGGCGCCATGGTGCACGCGCGCATTGCGAGGTTGATCTACGGCGCGAGCGAGCCGCGAACCGGCGCGATCGAGTCGACGACGAGGGCGTTGGAGCTGCCTTCGTTCAACCACCGCTTTGCGGTGGTCAGCGGCGTCCTCGCAGCGGAGAGCCGCGCGCTGCTCCAGGCGTTCTTTCGAGGGCGCCGATCCTGACATGGCCCGACCCGCCATGCGGCGATCGTAGGGACGACCTTCAGGTTGTCCGCGCCGGACCAGGCTTCAGCCTGTCGACGTCACCTCTGCGGAGAGGTACCGAAGTGGTCGTAACGGGGGCGCCTCGAAAGCGTCTTGTCGGGCAACCGGCACGTGGGTTCGAATCCCACCCTCTCCGCCATCTTGTCCATCTAACTTACTGAAACATGTAGACTTAGGCTGCAAGTCGTCCGCGAAGCCCTCTTTTCATCCCACATTCTTGAACCGATAGCACCGCCGCATTTTCCAGCTTTCGGCTGGTAGCGTTCCTCCTAGGTCGTGGCAACAAAAATCGCGTGTTAGCATCGCGCGGCTCATGGATAGATTGCCGATTGACGATATGCACGACCGCCATCGTGGCCTCACCATGGCCGTGGCGGCGCATTATCTGGAGGCGGCGAGGGTTTGTCTCAGCCGGCACCATCAGTCCCCGACGGCTTTACGGACGGGCGGTCCTGTCTGTCCGCAGCCAACGGGGGGTAGGGTAGACAAGCGCTTCTCCACTGTCTACTACAGCAACCTTAGGATCTGAAAGCACACGGCATTGCTGAGCAGGAGTTGGCAGAGGACGGTTCCGACC
>Ga0079224_100010997_pt1 | contig 12438 bp, 7 predicted proteins | sample Stecom2015_FD_80414 | JGI IMG/M metagenome (GOLD analysis project Ga0079224, IMG submission 80414) | Agricultural soil microbial communities from Utah to study Nitrogen management - Steer compost 2015 | ecosystem: Environmental > Terrestrial > Soil > Agricultural land | place: USA: Utah...
GGATTGGTTTCACATCGACGTCATGGATGGTATGTTTGTTCCAAACATTTCCTTTGGAATGCCAGTAATAGAGGCCATAGCTAAATATGCCAAAAAACCTTTGGACACTCATTTAATGATAGAGGCGCCTGATCGTTATATCAAAGACTTTGCAGATCTTGGTGTGGCACATCTCACCGTTCATTATGAGGCTTGTGTGCATTTACATCGCTGCGTGCAGTCTATCAAAAATCACGGTATGAAAGCTGGGGTTGCACTAAATCCTCACACGCCGGTTCATTTGCTAAAGGACATCATTAAGGAACTTGATATCGTGTTATTGATGAGTGTCAATCCAGGCTTTGGAGGTCAAAGCTTTATTCAGCATACCTATGCAAAAATTCAAGAGTTAAAGGAATTAATACTGGCAAATCATTCAAGCTGCCTTATCGAAATTGATGGTGGTGTCAGTGACGAAAATGCTGCCAAATTAGTAGAGTGCGGTGCTGATGTATTGGTCGCAGGCAGTTTTATTTTTAAAAGTGAAAAACCGATACAAACCATTTCAAATCTAAAATCGATAATTTCAAAATGACACAAAAGGATCTTGTGATTGTTGGAGGTGGTCCTATAGGGATTGCTTGTGGATTGGAGGCTAAGAAAAAAGGCTTAGATTATCTTATCATTGAGAAAGGAACTATTGTAAACTCGCTGTTTAATTATCCGTTGAACATGCAGTTTTTCTCCTCTTCAGAAAAATTAGAAATCGACAACATTCCTTTTATTAGTAAGGAAGCCAAACCAAAGCGCAATGAAGCTCTGGAATATTACAGACGTATCGTGACTTCAAATGAGCTGAACATTCAATTGTTCGAATTGGTTCAAAGCATTGTAAAAAATAAAGAAGAGCGGTTTATTATTCAGACAAATAAGGGAACATACAGCGCTAAGTTTGTTATTATTTCTACGGGATTCTATGATAAAGCGAACATCATAAATGTCAAAGGAGAAGACTTACCTAAGGTTACTCATTATTATAAAGACCCTCATTTTTATGCCATGCAAAAAGTCGCCGTTGTGGGTGCAAGCAATTCAGCTGTGGATGCAGCGCTTGAATGTTATAGAAAGGGTGCTGATGTCACCATGATTGTTCGCGGACCTGAAATAGGACCTAGAGTTAAGTATTGGGTAAAACCTGATATTGAAAACAGAATTAAAGAAGGCAGCATCAAAGCCTACTTTGACAGTACCATCAAAGAAATCAAAGAACAAGAACTTATTCTTAACACTCCCGAAGGTGAAACCCGAATTGACAACGATTATGTATTAGCATTAACGGGCTATAAACCAAATTTTAGCTTTCTCGAAAAAATAGGTATTCAACTTTCAGATGATGGAAAGTTCTACCCTCAATACAACGAGAAGACTATGGAAACAAATATTAAAAACTTATTTCTCGCTGGTGTAATCTGTGGTGGAATGGACACACATCTTTGGTTTATTGAAAATTCAAGGATTCATGCCAATATGATAATGGACACCATTACAGAAAAATTAAGTGCAGATGCACGTTAGTTATAACGAAGTTCAAAATTCATCATTTTTTTGATGATCTCGAACAATTCTACAAACTCTTCATGAAATGCCACGGGGCTTTCAATAAAATGTTCCAGACATACGGCGAAGAATTCAAATTTATTGGTTAAAGCGTAGCTTCTTATGTATTTACTTCTTTCTAGTTTTTTCTGAAAGTCAGTTTGTCTTAAAAGTTGATCTATTTTTTTAATGCCTTGGCAAAACACCAAGGAGCTGTTATCGTCGGACTGTATGGATCCAAAATATAGCGCGTGTGCAAATTCGTGAACACCAAGGTTTACATTGTCGCTTTCATTACCTATACCTGCGACAAAATCCGGCCACGAAAGTACTAGAGTTTTTAAAAATGGGTTGTATTCGCCAAGATGATAGTCTTGGTTAACTGAAGAAAAGTAGGGTCCTGGATAAATGATGATTTTTTTCACAGATTCGATCAGGTAGTTACGCATCCCAAAAGAAAGCATCACTGCAACGGAAGAAACGGCCACTTTCACATCCCTGCTGACCTCAAATCCATTTAGCCCTATGAACTCCTTGCTTTCCATAAAAACGCTCAAACGGTGCTTAAAAAGCCGTTTCTTATAGGCATCTAATTGATTATAAAAAGGAGAGTGATGGTATAAGACTCTAATATCTTCAGCATATAGATTTCTAAGGTGAAAATGATTGTATACTACCATTGGTTTGCCGTAGATTCTTGTGTAAGCGAAATCGGTGAGGTTATAACCCCAATACGAAAATAACAACACAGCAGGTATCCCTAATAGTAATGATGTTAGCATAGCTTGAAAATACAACTTTTTGAGGTAATATAAAAGCGGTTTTCCTCAGTGAAAGTTTCAAAAATCAAAACCATACCCTTTACCAAAACAAGTTATTTGAAGAAATAACACTGGCGTTTTCTGGAAAAGTATAGGTCTAACTTGTGTCAGCAATAGAGATTAAAATTTATTCTCCGCATAATTTGCGGAGATTAAGACCTTTATTCTTCGCATTCAAATATTCTAGTCCAGTTGAATCGATAAAGGCCGTCCTTAAACTTAATTAAGAACGACCTTTATCATTGTTTTTGGATTATAACTATCCTAATATGGGATCTTACAAATTCCTTATTTTAGTACCACATGACTTTGGTATCAATCCAAAATTTCTAATTTGTCCCAGCTCACATCCTCTGATTCATAAAAATTGATATCCATTAATTTAAATCGGTGATGTTGCTTTGCTAATCTTTTTTGATACGTATCCCAGTTTCTCAAAGAGTCTTGTGACCATCCGATTTCTGCATACCCTAATATTCTGGGAAATAATAAATATTCCACATCTTCCATGGAAGTAAGTGTTTCTCCCCATAAAGGTGCTTCTACCCCATAAATATCATCTTTATCAATACCTTCCACCAGGGTTGCCGGGTTCCAATCGTATCCGGTTTTTACCGGGATTAATCCTGCCCATTTCAGGCCAATTGGCGTTAAGGTATCGTATTTCATATCCATATAGGCTTTAGAAGCTTTTGATACAATGAGTTTATTTCCTTGCGCTACAGCAGCTTTAGCATTTTCCTCTTTCGACCAAAACTGAACTAAGGTTTCGTCCAAGAGTTGGGCGTTGCTGATTTCATCCCATCCAATTGCTTTTTTACCATGATCTTTGGTGATTTGCTGTACCTTCTCCATAAAAGAAATAAAATCATCTGGTTTAGTTGAATGTGACTCATCACCACCAATATGAATGTATTCGCCTGGGGTAATGGCAGCCAATTCTTTAATGACATCGTTGATGAATTCATAGGTGATGTCTTTATCAATACACAAGGTACTAAAGCCAACTTCGATTCCTGTGTAAGGCTCTGGTGCTTTATCATCACAATTAAGCTCTGGGTAAGAAGCTAAGGCGGCATTGGTATGCCCTGGCATATCAACTTCAGGAATAACGGTTATATACCTGTCTGCTGCATATTGGACAATTTCTTTATATTGTTCTTGAGTGTAAAAACCTCCTTCTCCTCCACCGACTTGTGTACTGGCTCCAATGCCAGTCAGTTCAGGCCAAGACTTTATCTCAATACGCCATCCTTGATCATCGGTTAGGTGCAAGTGAAGGTTGTTCATTTTATAAGCTGCGATATAATCAATGTATTTCTTGACGTCCTCAACACTGAAAAAGTGTCTTGCAACGTCTAACATTGCCGCCCTGTATTCATATAATGGATAATCCTCTATTTCTACTGCTGGGATCAACCAGTCTATAGGTGAAACTTGATGTACTACAATCGCAGGCGGCAATAACTGTGACAGGGTTTGAAGACCTCTGTAAACACCTGCTTCTGAACTGGCTTGCAATACGACCATATCTGCATCCACCTTTAGGGTATACCCTTCTTCTTGTTCGACCTCATCAGAGATTTTAATTACAACTCCTTTTGATGGCGTTTCTGATGGTAAGTCTTTTGTGGTTAGATTAAATCCCGTTGCAGTCAGCAATCGATCCATAAATTCCTCTGTAGCTTTTTGTGCTTTCTCCCCTATATAAAACTGCGTTTGGTCTGTGATCTGAAAAGTCCCTTCCAAGGGCTGTAAAGACACCGGAGTCGGAATCAGACTTCGTTCATCCAAACTAGCCTGAGGGGTTGGCTCAGAAGCACATGAGAAAAAACATAGTGCTGTAACGCCTAGCCACAATAGTTTGGAATCAAGAACTAAAGAGTTCCAAAAATTAATATTAAACTGTTTCATTTGTTGTTGTTGTTGTTGTTGTTAGTTTGAAAAAATTAAGAACTTAGACACCAAGTTCTTTACCGACTTTTAGCAATAAGTCTCTAGTTTTAATTACGCCCTCTTCTTCAGGTAGTACACTTCCTTCATATTCAATTCCAACAAAACCTCTGTAACCAGAATCTTTGACCATTTTCATGACTTTTAAATAATCAATTTGCGTCTCATTTCCTTGGTCATCAAAATCATGGGATTTTGCACTAATTGCTTTAGCATGAGGAAGCATTTCGGCGATTCCTTTATAGCGATCATACTCTTTAGCACAGCTGTAATTTTCACCATACTCAATACAGAAGTTTCCAAAATCTGGAAGCGTTCCACAGTTATCCAAATTCACTTTTTCCATCACACCTGCTAACCAGGCACCATTAGAGGAGAATCCACCGTGATTTTCTACTAAGATTTCGATATTGGCATCTTTTGCAAATTCAGAAAGTTTTGATAGTGAATCTACACCTGCTTTTGCTGCAGCTTCCATTTCTTTTCCGCCACCTAAGTTTACCCGAATAGCATGACAACCTAAGAAATTAGCAGCTTCCACCCACTTATAGTGATTCTCGATCGCCTGAAGGCGTTTTTTCGCATCCGAATCCGCCAAGTTACCCTCTCCATCAATCATGACAAGAACATTTTGTAATCCTTCTGCCTCTGCACGTTCATTCATTAAGGTTAAATAAGCTGTGTCCTTAGCTTTATCAGCAAAAAACTGGTTAACGTACTCTAAGCCTTCACAACCTAATGATCTAGCTTTGGCTGCAAAATCTAAGTTATCCATTTCTCCAGATTTCAACGCTCTATGGAAAGACCATTGGGCTAATGAAATTTGAAAGAACATTTCAGCCTCTTCGGCATCCATGGTAGCTGGATCTAAATTATTTTCTGCTCCGGCAGCTGGTGTAGCTTTTTTTGAATCTTGTTTACAAGCAATAGTACCCATAAAAGCTAGCGCCAAACTAGAGGTCGCTGCTCTATTGACAAATTGTCTTCTTTTCATTTTTGAAGTGTTTGATTAGTGTTTAGTTCAATTAGAATACCATATTAGTACCATAATCTTAAATAGTAAAAGGTAAAACTATCGTTTTTACAACAAATTAACAAGTTTGATTGTTGCGAAGTTTCGTACAATGAGGACTATTTTAGATAGATTCTTATAAATTATTAAGTGCTTATTTTACACATAATAATTTATATTCTTCCTTGAAATACAGCCCGTTGTAACCATGCCTGCATGGCTTGAGTATTAGAACGCTCGAGTTAGGTAGTAACAAAATGAGACCTATCCCAAAGAATAAGGCTGTCATTACAACAGCCCTATACACATCTAACTTAAAAAAAACAAAATTTAAATCGGTATAGCTAACTCGAATTATACCATTATATGTACACTATTTTATTCCTTGCAACTCTAGTTTCGAAAAGTCAATTGAAGGTTCCTCTCCATTAGGCTCGCGTTCAAATTCACTATCTATGGGAGTGTTTTCACTAAGGAATCCACAATTTTGCATATAAAAAACATTTCCCTCAACACCTCCTGCATAATCTAAACGTGCTCCTTTCCTAGCGGTAGCATCTGCTGTAAATTTAGCTTGGGTAAGCTCATGCCATTGTCCTGTAGTGTCGTAAATCCACTGATTACCATAAGTACCTTTTCGACCGATATAGCCTGTTTGGGTAACAAAATTTTCCAAAAAGGAATGTGGCCGGGTTACATAGGTAGCGGTATGAGGTCTTCTAAAACTAGCTATAAGATTCCACTGATCGGCTTGAGGATCAAAAAAGTAAGCTGTGTAATCTGTAGAGTTGTTCTCTGATGGTTGCGCTTTAAGTAAAAACTTATAGGTGTTACCCGTCTGCCAGTTAAAGACTTTATAGCTCTGTCCTCCTGAACCTTCATTTCCAAATTCCCCTGTATGAACTCCTTCGCCCTTGGCCAACATTATAATTTTATAATCTTCTGGAATCTCCTCTGGGTTTTGTGTCTCATATGGGCTCCATACTGAAAACAGAACTCTTCGCTCCTCTTCTGAATTTACTTGCATCCCAAAATAACCTTCCCCAAATCCATTGGCCATAAAGTAGGAACCAATAACATCTTGACCTGGAGCTACATTAACTTCATTATAGAACCAAAGTATATCTTTGTCCTGAGGTGTTTTATACGTAAGATGTACTGAAGGACCTCTTCTCCCCCAGTAAAAATCATCCTTTACATAAGTGACTCCTTTTGCAGTTGCAGTTCCTCCTATTTCAAATGACTTAATAGAGGCAAACTCATCACCGCTTTTTGATATGCCTTGAATTTCTATAGCTTGATATCCTGGTTTATCTACAGCAAATGTTCCAACATTCACCACAGTGTAATCTGTATTATCCAAAACCACCTCTTTAGTTTGACCATTAACAGTTACGGTGATGGTAGAACTTCCTTCACTTACTTTTGCTATTAATCCAATCTGAAGTTCTCCATGGCCGTTAAGCCTTACGTATGTGTTGATTTTTGTGGTGGGTTGTACCCACTGCTGAATCCCTTGATCTGTTATATTAGCTGTACTTTGGTCTTCACTTACAACCCAACTATTCCCTCCTGGTGGGATATGATCGCTATAGGCAATTGGGATATCTGTTTGTTCACTTTGGTTACTATTTTTACAAGCACTCAGAATTACAATACTCATAAGCATGGTAATCATCTTGGCGTTTTTTAAAATTATCATCCTAGCGGTTATTAAAAACCAGGCTACCTTCTGATAGAGCAGCCTGGAAGTATTAAAATTAAAGTGAAAAAAATTATGCTCTATGACAATACTCTTTAGTCATTTTGAATTAAACTCGGTTGAGCATTAATTTGACTCTCTGGAATATATTCAATTACTCTATCGTCTGTTGGTTGAACCTCATAGTATGGATTACTACCAGTAAGATGAGTCCCAGGATATCTGCGATCCAAGGTATTGCCATTTCTGAAAACATCAAATTTTCGGTGCCCCTCAAAAGCAAGCTCTAATCTTCGCTCATCCAATACAACATCTAACAGATCTTTACCCTGTGGAAAATCAGCAGCACTTTCGTATTCTGGCACTCCTGCTCTTTGACGAATGATATTTACATTCTCCAAAGCCATAGATTCATTGTTTAATTTGGCGTAAGACTCTGCTTTTATCAAGTATAGTTCAGCCAATCGAGAAACTACTGGCGACCACAGGTGTGGCACACCTTCCTGTCCTGATGCTTTTAGGATATAAAACTTAGGATACCCATTTCTTTTAAACATATCAAAAGACTTGGTGACATAAATTTTTTCATTAGATGCATTGGTAAAATAATAAGTTACCTGACCATCTACATTTTCTTCCTTCACTTGATAATCAACTCCTTCTTCAGTGAAGAAAATTTGTCCTTGAGCATTAAAAGTTCTTCTAAACTGATAGGTGTAATTTTCATTGATCCAATATACTGCCGGATATTTATTATCGCTCTCATCGGTTTCAAATTGAGGACTTATAAATCCTTTACGTGCATCTTCTTCATTGGCATTAATAAGCTCTAAATATGAGCTGGAAGCATACATTTCGCCCCAACCTGAACCATCAACATTCGCATAAAGTGATCCTACGGTATACCAACCATCTGTATAATCTGATTCCTCAGTATAACGCAAGCAAAAAATAGTTTCTGGGTTTTCTTCAGGAACCATTTTAAAATAATTACCTAACTCTTGTCCAGGGACTAAAGAAAATCTCCCTGAATTGATGACTTTGTCGGCATATGCAATAGCCTGCTCGTTAGCACCCATATAAAGATACACTCTTGACAGCAAAGCTTGGGCTGCCTCCCTGGTAGCAAAGGCATTGGTTTTACCAACAGTCATCAGTGACTCAGCTTTCAAAAGATCTGCCACAATTTGCTGGTAAACCTCTCCAACTGTATTTCTGTCTGGAACATCATTGATGTCAGCGGTTAATTTCAAAGGCACACCTAGATTAGAAGTTCCTTGGTAATATGGTTTTCCAAAGACATTTATCAATTGAGAGTAAACATAAGCTCTTAGATAGTAGTTCTCACCGATAAGCTGATCTGACTCCGCAGACTCACCCTCAGTAGCCAACTCTATAACTTTGTTACATCCTACTATGGCTTTATAACCAGAACTCCAAATATCATTGGTTCGATATCCTGTAGTAATATTGTGATAATTGTAGGAATAGAATAATGGATCTGTAGTGGTTCCACTTAGCGAAACATTGTCCCCTGGGTATTCAGAAATACGATGCAATTGAGGCGCAAAGCCATAACCATCTGGATCTCCCTTTAATAGTGCATACGAACCTCCAGTGGCTGATAAAAGTCCACCTTCACTCTCAAATAGTTCATCAGAAGCGACAGCGTCATATGGAAATCGATCCAAATCACAGCTGATCAAACTGGCTGCTATTACTATGCTGTATAATACGTTTTTCATTTTTCTCGATTTAAAATTAGAATGAAGCAGAAATGCCGACGGTTAATCTTTTAGCTACAGGATATAGAGTGTCGTAGGTTCCTCCTACACCAACCTCGGGATCCATACCTGAAAAATCAGTAATGGTCCACAAATTGTCTCCTGAGACATAGAGGTTCAAATTGGTCATTCCAAGGTTCTCTATCCACTGTGAATCGAAGGTATACCCCAAACGAACATTTCGCATTCTTAAAAAGCTTCCGTCTTCCAAATACCTGGAGGATGTTTTGTTTGACAACTTATTCCCACCATAAGTAGGTTTAGGGTGTGTTGCAATATCCCCAGGAGCTTGCCAACGACTCCAACCGTCTGCTAACACTTGTTGGTTGTACGTTGGATAGGCGCCATCAGCATCATACAATTCTCTATTGTAGTTATAGATCTCGTTACCTTGGCTAAAGGCGAAATTAGCTGAAAGACTAATCCCTTTATAAACGAATGCTGTTCCAAAACCACCGTAATAATCAGGTGAAGAAGTTCCTACTTCTTGTTGACTGGCATCATTCCAATTGTTCGTTGTAGTTACCTCTCCAGTATCTTGGTCAACAATTTCCCACAGTGGATCCCCATTTTGTGGATCAACTCCTGCCCATTTACGCATATACCACGTATTGATATCTTCACCAATGTTCAGACGTTTGTTCCCTTTGATGATTGGCTCTCCTTCGTATAATTCGGTAATTTGGTTTTTATTGATTCCAATATTAAAGTTTAAAGACCACTGAAAGTCTTGGCTTCTGATAATGTCAGCATCGACAAACAATTCAAATCCGTTGTTTTTTACACCTCCAATATTCTCCCAATAACCGCTATAACCTGTAACATCTGGAATGGCAATAAAATAAAGTAAGTCCGATGTGTCTTTTATATAGTAGTCAAAGGTCAATCCTATTCTATCGAATAAGAAAGCATCAAAACCGATATTGGTCTGGTAAGACTTTTCCCAGCCCACATCAGCATTTCCCAACTGGGAAGGCGTCGTTACCGGAACCCCATTATACGTATTACTCAAATTGTATAAATCATATTGAGGATACAAAGAGCTTGGTCTGTTTCCGACAGCTCCATAACTGGCACGTAATTTTAATTCATCAATAGCATCCACCTTAAAGAACTCTTCATTGTGAATATTCCAACCTACACTTGCAGAATAGAATGTACCGTACTGGTTGTTTTCTCCAAAATTTGAAGCTCCATCTCTACGAATAGAGAACTGTGTCATATAGCGATCATCATAACCGTAGTTAGCGTTAAACAACATGGATTGTAATGCATATTCGTTCTTAAAACCACCAACTGTTTTAGGGTTAGCTGCATTGTCCAGGATATCTGTACCGGCAACAATACCTGAGCCTGTAGCAGAAAAATCATCATAGACATAATCATTGTATTCGTAAGCTGCTAAAGCTGTGAAGTTATGTTTACCCCAGTTGTTCATGTATTTAAGCATCTGGTTGGTAAACCTCGTAATACGTCTTGAAGTGGATTGGTTCAATCGACCATCTTCTGCTCTTCCAGCATTGGAAGCAGGGTCTGTATACGACTTACTATCATTTCTATAAAGTGTATAACCATTAGTTGAAATAAACTTTAAATGATCGGTAATTTTAAACTCGAAATCAAAATTTGTGTACAAGTTAAATTCTTCAGAATTGCTGTGGTTCCACTGCAAATCATAAAGGTAATTGCTCTTATCTCTTCCAATCCAAGGAACACCATTCTCCTGAGGGTTGACCATCTCACCGGAGGCATCATAAGGAGAGTCCCAAGGCATATAGGTTTGCATTGCATAAAGTGAATGCTGTCTACTCTCTCTTGTATTGTAATTTAAAGCAATCTTGGGTTTAATAGTTAAACGTTCTCCAATGTTGTGATCGTGATTGATTCGAAGGCTTAATTTATCGTATTGATATCCTTTTATGGTTCCTGTTTCATCATAATATCCAACTGAAATATAGGTTCTTGAATTTTCTTCACCTGCAGTAAAAATAAGGTTGTGATCTTGAACAACTCCAGTTTGAGTACCCTTATCAACCCAGTTGTAATCGCGGGTAAGCAATTCAGGACTATACCAAGAGTTGTCCGCTTGATTGAAAGTATCACCGAACTGTCGGTAGTAATCATACATTTGACCAGAGTTCATGACTTCGAAATTCCCATTATTAAAGGTTGAAAAACCCGTTTTAGAAATTAAGGTCAATTCACTTCTACCTTTTTTAGCGGTTTTTGTGGTCACCACAACAACCCCATTTGCACCACGCGATCCGTATAAGGATGTTGCAGAAGCATCTTTCAATACCGAAAGACTTTCAATTTCATTAGGATTTAAATTCGGAGTACCGTGCATAATAACCCCATCTACAACCCATAAAGGACTCACACGCCCATCAATAGATGACACACCACGGATCCGGATATCAGGCACAGAGCCTGGTTGACCTGAACCTTGAACAACCTGTACTCCAGCTACCTTTCCTTGCATCATTGTGGAAACATCCGTTGTTGTAACATCATTCAGCTCTTCAGCATCAATGGTAGATACAGAAGCCGTAACCTCCTCCCTAGTTTGCGTTCCGTAAGCAACGACAATCACCTCATCTAGCTCAGCCGCAGAAACCACCATGCTGATTTGAAATTCAGACTCCCCGGCAACAGCAACATCTTTATTTTCATATCCTATATAGGAAAAGACAAGTGTAGCGTCTTGTTTGACATTTAATTCAAAATTACCGTCAAAATCAGTAGCCGCACCAGTAGAAGTGCCTTTTACCAGAACACTAACCCCAGGAATGGGCACACCAGTCTCAGCATCGATTACTGTTCCCGAAATTTGTTTTTCCTGCGCAAAGGAAAACAAGAAACAACACATGCTAATCCATGTAAAAAGATATTTCTTCATAAGATTTTACGTTTTTAAGTTATGATTAGTTTTTCCGTTTAGTTATTATTATTTTTTTATTAATATAAAATAAGAAATCAAAAGCAATTTAATTTCATATTGTGTGCTAAAGTAAAAATATTTTTAAAATAAACAAATAATAATACTATATTAACTTACGTATTGTTTTGTTACATATTTAACAATCTATATGAAATCCCCGTAAACACTATCGTTGTAGTTTTGATAGGCTTATCCTAATTTATCTTGTGAATAAAATTAATAAAAGGGTAATGAAAGATTTTTAATTTACGTTTTATTTACTTTAATTTGTCAAGAAAAGTAGTATGGACTATTTTTAGTATATTAATATATCCATTATAGCACAATGCTTTAAAAGAAAACTAAATGAAAAAGGATACCACTACCTATATCAACGAACACACAGAAAAGGAAATTAAGGCTCAACCAAGGTTATGGGAGGAAACCTTTTCTATATTAGTTCGTACCAAGAAAGATATCGCATTGTTTCTTTCGCCAATATTACAGCAGAGCGATTTAAGAATCATCCTTACCGGAGCTGGTTCTTCTGCATTTGTCGGTGAGGTTGCCCAAGGCACTATTCAACAACAAACTGGCCTACCAACTCAGCTTGTAGCAACTACGGACCTTGTAACACATCCAGAGGCTTTCTTTATAAAACAAAGACCCAC
>Ga0079224_100010998_pt1 | contig 12438 bp, 12 predicted proteins | sample Stecom2015_FD_80414 | JGI IMG/M metagenome (GOLD analysis project Ga0079224, IMG submission 80414) | Agricultural soil microbial communities from Utah to study Nitrogen management - Steer compost 2015 | ecosystem: Environmental > Terrestrial > Soil > Agricultural land | place: USA: Utah...
AAGAAAGGAAGTGTTTGCCCGGAAGGCGACAATCCACCCTATGAATGAAACAGCGTTTGGGTTAAACACCTGCAGCAATTGATAAACAACAACCGCGATGTAAAGGTATGTGATTGCAGATTTGAGATGTGTCCAATTCGTGCGTCGTTTATTTGAAAACAACATCACGATGAAGATTAGTCCGGCCACTGCATCGAGCACAACTCCAAACGGAATATTCTGCCCTGTCATACGGTTGATGTACGACATAATAACCGCAAGTATGAAGGAGAAGTAGATTCCAAGTTTGTAATCCTTCATCATCAGGCCCAAAGCCAGCAAACTACCGACACCGGCAGCGATCATCGGACCGGCCATCATACCCTGCGTTACGATCAGGTATGTGGTGTACAGAGACCCGAGTATCAAAGCGATAATCAGGAGGACTGTAGGGTAAACCGATTTGATTCTTTCGAGCTGCATTGGTTTACTTGAGTATCAATATCTTCAGAAAAATAACGCCGTAGACCCCCAGCACGAACATGATGGCCAGGAACTTAATCACGACCAGATCCGTGAGCGGCTTGTAATCTTCCGGTAAGTTGTTGTCGTCTTCGTTCATCGTTGCTGCAGATTGGTTTTAATGAGTTCTACCAATTGTTTTGCCCGTGCCTCCCAGTTGTTGCCGGCAGCATAGTTCACCCGGTTTTGGGCTTTTTCCGGCGTATCGGAATCGATTGCCTGCTGAATGTTCGCAACAAAGGCGTCGTGGTCGCCTGAAACGAATGCCACGTCTCCAAAATTAGCGATATCCTCGGAAAAATCCGTCGTTACGACCGGTTTCCCGGCAGAGAGATACTCATTTATTTTGAGCGGATATATGCTACGGGTGAGTGTATTACACAGGAATGGGATAATACAACAATCGGCGTAAGCAACATATGCCGGCAGGCTGGTCAGCGGTTTACTGTCGGTAAAGATCACATTTGGCTTGGTGTGAAGACCGGCTTTGCGGTAATTGTCCACGCTGCGTGGTCCAACCATCACCAACGTCTTGTCCCGATGTGTTTCGGCTATCTTTGTCAGCAGCGCGTAGTCAATCCGATGGCAAATGTTTCCCATATAAAGAATAACCTTACTGCCCTGCGGCAACTGTTTGAGTTCCTCAGGTCGTTCCGGCTTTTGCACGAACGCCTGTTGAAACAAAGCTACGTTCGCCGCGTTCGGAAGATAATAAACTCGTGCAGAATCGCGTCCCTTCAGTCGCTGTAACTCCATCGACGTCACCAGCGTAAAGTCTGCCTTTCTTACCGCTGCAGTTTCGAGTCGTGTACCGTGGCGTGAGATGTATTCCGATTTGCTGATGTCATCAACGCAATGGTAAATGTTCAGCAGCGGCGTGAACCACGTCGGGAATGTCCGCGCATAAATTGGATTAAATGAATTGATGAAGACACAATCGCGAATGTTGTAGTGGTTGACCATCTTGCGAATCGCCCGGAACAGGATTCGGTCATTGACGGCTGAAAGCATATCATATAATCCGCCGGGCGGAAGAAAGTTCACCGGCATCGTGAGCTGCGGTGTGACTGCGATCAAATTCGCATTGCCGGGAATCGGTTGAGAAAATAAATCCTTTCCGGAGAGCAGCGCTTTTTTCCGTTTTTGAATCTGCCCGCGCTTTCGCCCCGTGATGTAATCCTTGAACGTGAACGGGTTATCGATATAAAAAACGCGCGTGTAGGCTGACAGTTCCTGGGCAAGTGAATATGCGGTCGACGAATAGGGGCCATCCCAGCGCGGCAGGGCAAGCATTATGATGTCGAAAGGCAAATTTGGTGGTTTCATGCGCTTTTGAATATCCGTTTTTTGACCATTGTAAAGCCAGTGCGATACCAGTCCCAAATCGCAGGGATTACCTTTAACGTACTGATATCGAACATTCTGAACAGTATAACCTGGTTCAGGATGAATATCACAACATACGCCAGCAGCGTGCCATAGGCCGCGCCAATCGTTCCGTACGCGCGAATAAACAAGAAGTTCATCACGACGTTCAACACACCCATCATGACAAGCAGATAGAAATTGATTTTCGGTCTTTTGAGGGCATCCATCAACGTTCCGAATTGCCTGTTGAAGGGAATGAGCAATGTAAAAAAGAGTGTAACGCGAAGGATAGGCGACGCTTCCAGATATGCCGATGTAAAGATGAGTTTGATGATAAAGTCGGAGAACACGTACAACGGAATCACTACCGGCAACATCATCGCCAGGATTACACTTACGGATTTGACGTACACGTCCTCAAGGCCGGCCTTCCCACCCTGCTGCATTTTGCGGTTCACCTGGGGAAAGACAACACTGGCAACCGCGAGTGTCGGCACTTCGATAAGATTCGATATACGAAGAGCGGGGTTATAAGACGCAACGCCTTCCGGTGAAATCATACGACCGATCATCCATGAGTCGGTGTTCTTGATCACCATCGAGCTGATTGTCGTGCCCAAAGTAAATTTGCCAAAACCGGAGAGCATACCGACGGAACGCCAGTCAACCTTCGGATAAATGACGCGCGTATTTCGCAGGAAGAAGTAACCGACGAAAATTGAGAACACGGCCGAAAGCAACTGGGCAACTGCAATATCATATAGTGTTGGAGCAACGCCAGTCTCAAAAATCCCAACCTGGACATACTTCACAAAGATATAAATTCCCGTCGGGGCAAGCTTTGCGACGTTGCCCCAGAATATGGCGCGGAAATTTACCAGACTCTGTTGCAGGTATTCGAATTGAAGGCTTGGTATAAGAGCAAGACCACGAAGGATGTAAATATAAAAAAGGACGTCAAGCTGGGGCGCGTCCCAGAATTGCGTGAGTGGTACTGCGATAACAAAAAGAACGAGCGATGTGAACAAGACCAGGATAATGTGCAGAACCCAGGAAGCGGTGATGACCCTGCCCCTTTCTTCTTCTGATTCGGCGCTTACCAGGTGCGTTATCATCGGATTCCGGATGAAACCGTTTCGCAGAAGTTCCAGAATTGTAGTGACACTGATGAAGAGTGACCACACACCAATGTCGCCCTTTGGTATCATCCGAACCATAAAGAATATGTTCTGAAAACCAAAGAATACGATTACAAGGCGGTTCAGCAGTGAGTAGGCACCGCTTCGGTACGAATGCGAGGAAAAGGAAAAGGCCAAGGCGTGATGAATTAAAGATTAAAGTTCTTTCCTTCTGGCGATTGTTTTAGCCGACAGTTGAACTCCGACTGCCAATAAAAAGTCCTGCCAGGAGCTCTCTTGTGGTGAGGCAGCAAATATAAGTCTTTAAAAAATTGTTTTTAAGTGTTAGAATTGTTGCAAAAAACGCGAAATGTCCGGAAAAAAATTTGAAGGATTGCCAGATTTTTTGGTGATCGGGGCTGGTAAATCAGGAACTACATCGATTGATAAGTACCTTAACCAGCACCCCGGTATATTTGTTCCCAAAAGTAAGGAGCCCAATTTTTTCGGATATGAAAACAAGTCGGAGGGTGACTTTGCCGGAAACCCTGACGACCTTGCACACTTCCGAAGGTCAGTTACAACCTTGGAAGCCTACCTCGCAATATTTGCTGATGCTGAGCCCGATCAAATCAAGGGTGAAACTTCAAACACGTACATGTATCATCCCCAGGCTCCGGAACGGATCAAATACTACAACCCGGATATCAGGCTGATTGCCATATTGCGTCAGCCTGCAGCGAGATTGTACTCGCGTTTCATGCACCTGGCACGTGAGAATCGTCCACCCTCACCCAACTTTTCGGATTGTCTTGACCGGAATTCCGTTTGGTGGAAACGTAACGACCTCATCAGCGAGGGATTTTATTATCGAAACCTGAAACCATATTTCGAGTTGTTTCCGCGCGAGCAGCTGCGAATTTATTTGTACGAAGATTTGCAACAGGCTCCGCAAAAAGTTATGCAGGAAATCTATGCGTTCCTCGGTGCTGACGCGACGTTTACGCCAAATGTTTCCCTTCGATACAACGAGTCGGGTCTGATCAAAAACCCCTTTCTTAATCGCATTTATGGCCAGGGTGGGCTGCTTAGTCGTTCAATACGGGCGATACTTCCGGGCACGGTTGTTCAACGCCTCAGAAGCAATCTGTCTCTAAAAAAGAAGATACTCGATCTGAGAGGGAAGAACCTGATCAAGCCTAAAATGGACCCCGAGTTGAAACGAACACTGACGACAGACGTTTACGGTGAAGATATAAGGCAACTCCAAAATCTTATCGGCCGTGACCTGAGTCACTGGCTAAACGTGTAAATTGATTACAATGAATAGGTTCAGATTGTATACCGCGACGGCTGTTTTGGTTGGAATATCCGGCTATCTCGCTTATCAGTTGTATTTCCCGGTGATGGTTGCCAAGAGTATCACAAACGAGAACACATTCCTCGTTCCGGACAAACTTGAAAAACGCATAAAGAAAATCAGGCAACCGGTCAATGAAGGGGCTGATGCCGTTGTTGAGACCATGCACCGTAGCGGCGTAACGATTGACCAGGTCCTTGAAGCCATTGACAATGCCCGTGAAGAGCAGGCTCTCGCCATGCTTGACGAACTGAATTCCCGTGAAGTGACAGACGCTGATGAATTGTTTTCTATTGCCAAGAAGCACTTCCCCGTAAATTTTGACGTCGAGGTCTTCCGTGAACCATTCAAAGAAAGAGTCAGCCCGGGACTGATTAAGAAAGGAATTCGTTATGCCAACATTTATAAGGAACGCGAAGAGATTGACGTGGAAACCGCAAAATCAATAGCGAAACGAATCCTGCTTCAGAAAGAAAGTGAATTCAATCGGATCGTAAAAAACCAATGATCCGGCAAACAAAAAATCCCGGGGCTACCCGGGATTTTTGAATGTATCTTCTGACTTTGTTTTCCTAGAGTTTCAGGTCTTTTGTGTTTACTCTGTTAAGTATTGCACCGCCGAATCTCTTACCCAGTGAGCGGAAGTATCCGATGGATTCACGATCAAGTTGCTTGATTGTGGTATCGGCAGAGAAAACGGCGTAAACCCTGTCGGAGAAAGTGACCAGTTCCTTCGTATCAGAGAAGTCGTTAAGCGCTGCACCCTCCATAAGTATATAATCAAAACTTTCTTTCAACACTTCAATCAGATTCTTGAAGTCCCGACCGCTGAGGATTTCAGCAGGAGACTCGCTTCCACCGCCTGCATTTCCAACGATAAAGATATTTTTATACTTCGTAGGATTGATCAACTCGTAGGTGCTTTCGCTTTCGGCTTCACCGTCAACGGCCTCTTTCGCTTCCTTGCCGGACCCGATGAGCAGATTGACCCGTCGGCCTTCAAGAACCTTGATTTCACTGTTTGGTTTAACCAGTAACTGTGAAAGTGAGTTATTCTTGAAGTTTGTGTCAATGATCAGTACGCGCTTGTTAATCAGGCTGAGCACATAGGCCAATGAGAAGATAAGGAATGTCTTACCGTCCTTGCGCTTTGGACTGGTAAACAAGAGCACCTTGGAGCCCGCAGAGCTTTCGACCTCATGCCGAAACTTCCGCAGCATGGACTTATACATTTCGGTCTCTTCATTGTTCGTAGTCTGATTGAAGTACGACCGGACATTAAAGTTTCTGCTGTCGATTTTGTTTAGCATTCCGTTTAACGGAAGGCCGACGATGCGTTTGAACTTCTCCGGTGTTTTGATCGAAACGTCGATGAGTTCGAGACCGATAATCACGAAGAGGCAGATTGCAAAGCTGCTGAATCCTGCTGCACCGATAACCAGGTAACGCTTGGATGATTCCGGGTATGGCGGCGGGGCAGCGGCGATCACCTTACGAAGGGTCGTCGAAGAGATCATACGGTTCTGCGCTTCGTTGTATTTGTTTACAGCTTCCAGGTATTCCTGCTGCGCGAGTTCAACTTCTTTCTGGATTGCTTCAAGAGCTGCTTCTTTGGAAGCAAAACCCGAAACAGCGTATTTCAAACTGCCAATTTTGTCTTCAAGCGCAGCCAGGTTGGTGCGTTCCACTTTGAGATCAATCTCGGCATCTTTCAGGCGCGACTGCAAGTCCGGAAGGCGTGAAGCATCGGCGCTTGGCGTAACCATCGTATTGCGTTCCATCTGAATACGCAGTTGTTCCCGCATGGAAGCCAGGGAATCCGCCAGGGCACGATTCGAAGAACCACTGGTGATATACCGTTCGTTCATGCGCGCGATTCGCTCGCGGAGTTCAATGATCTGCTGATTGTTGACAGTCTGCTGACCACCGCTTCCGGCACTCCGTATGTCGTCGTTAAGACGCTGAATGGTAAGTTCAAGCTTTTGTATTCTGCTGCGGGCATCTGACCGTGACCGCTCAAGCTCCTGGATCTGAGTAAGCTTTGCTTCGCTGTCGCGGTTGATATCAACAAGTCCGTTACTAGCCTTGAATATTTTTTGTGTTTCCGTCTTCTCATCGTAGGCAGTCTTTTTCTGATCCATCAGTGCTTTCAGAAATTCAACTGATTGTCCCGTGCGTTCCGACTTCAGTGAGTTGTAGTACTTGATGAACTCGTCTACATAGGCGTTTGCACCGAGTGCAGATACGTTCGGATCATCAGAGATAAATTCCACGATGACGTTATCGGTATTTTGTACACGCGAGATGTTGATCGCCTCGCGCACGTGCGGATAGCTATATCGATAGGCGGTCAGGAATTTGCGAACAAGGTTATAGTGTTCGTCGGATGTCGACAGCGGCGAGAAATTTGCAATCTTTTCTTTAAGGAACTTGACTACAGTTTCCGTTTCTTCGGGCGCCGGATAGAAATTCTGAGGTTTGCGGAAAGGAGTTTCCGATTCGAGGTCATGGAGTAACAGGCGAAATGCCACGAGGTTCATCGGGATCGCCGTCCTCATCGTACTGAGAAGGTTGTTAAATTTCACATCCGCATCACGGATATTGAACTTTTCATCGGTGATTGAGACAACGTCATTTTGTGTAAAGCCTGTTGCGATTTGGCTCGAAGCGCGATACATGTCAACGGTGTCCATTGTAAAAATGAAGGCTGCAATAGCCGCTACCAATGGAATGGAGATCAATATCCATTTCTTTCGCCACAATACTTTTGCGAGCAATAACAAATCCATCTTAAAAATTTATTTAACCTCTAAAATTAAGTATTTTTTGCCTTTATTACCGTACGGTAGCTGAAATGCCTGAAAAACTGTTGTAAGACTCCGTACCAAATCCCGAAATTCTTGCCACTTCTTTAAACGAAATCCCATGTTTTTATTATAAAATCTAAAGCCAACGATAGTTACGTGCTAAAACTGATCAACGACAACCGGAAAATCATTATCATTAACCTTGCCACCTTTCTTATTTTGGCGCTCATCGTCGAAGGTCTGATTTATTTTGGCCTTCGAAATCCGTCGATGATACCGAACTCAGTTTTGCCCGTCTTCCGGCGTTATTATCAGTACAGCGACCGTCAGATCATTCAGGTCTCCTCCTGTGGCCGATATGATCGCGAGCTGTTTTACATGCTCAAAACCGGAACCTGCGTGTTTGAAAACAGGGAATTCCGGGTAACCAATGAAATCAACCGCCTCGGTCTGCGCGACGACGAATCATCGCTGGAGTCTCCCGAAATCGTTTTCCTGGGCGATTCCTATACCCTCGGCTGGGGGGTATCAGAAAACGACGCCTTCCCGAGTGTGATTGAGCAAATGACGCGGCGCAGAGCTCTCAACGCCGGAATGTCATCCTTTGGCACTGCCCGGGAAATGATCCTTCTTGACCGGCTCCCCATCGATAAGACGGAAATCCTTGTCATTCAGTTTCATTCCAACGACCATCCTGAAAACGAGCAGTTCATCGCCAATGATTTTTCCCTGCCCATCCGGACGGAATACTCCTACGACAGCCTGGCCTCAGCTATTCAACGTCGGCAACGGTACTTTTTGTTCAAGCATCTCTACGGTATTTCAAAGAACCTGGGCCAACAGCTCTTTGCCGGAGTCCGCCGCGAAAAAGATGAGCCAACCGAGGTGGAACAGGCCGAGTTATTCCTGAAGGTACTCGCGAGCCGGCGCGACAAACTTGAAGACAAGCAGATTTTTGCGTTTAAGACCGACGATTTTGATAAGTTGGAGGATAAATTCGCGGATGCCGTCGATTCGCTGGCGCGCAAAAATGAATATGAATGGCTAAATATTACAACTGTCAGAATAAACAATCTGCTCAATAAAGATGACTACTTCACGCTGGATGATCACATCAATTCGTCGGGGCACCGGAAACTGGCCAACATCATTCACGAAAAAATTGTAAATCCTTAACCAGACTTTAGCATAATTTAAGTATGAAAATTTTAGGTATTTCCGCGTTTTATCACGATTCAGCTGCTGCCATAATTGAGGATGGTGAAATCATCGCCGCAGCGCAGGAAGAGCGATTTACGCGTAAAAAGCACGATCCCGGATTTCCCGCAAACGCAGTGCGTTTCTGCCTCGAATACGGGGGTGTATCTATTGATCAACTCGACGCGATTGCATTTTATGATAAGCCGCTTCTGAAGTTCGAACGCCTCCTTGAAACATACTACGCATTCGTTCCCAAGGGACTCTCAAGTTTCATTACAGCAATCCCAGTATGGCTCAAGGAAAAAATGTTTCTGAAGCGACTCATTTACGAGGAACTTGAAAAGGTCGGGTCGTTTGACAAACGTAAACTTAAGTTGCTGTTCCCGGAACACCACTTGTCGCACGCAGCGAGCGCATACTACTCCTCTCCTTTCGACGATGCAGCGATCCTAACCGTTGACGGTGTCGGTGAATGGGCAACCGCCTCGATTTGTCACGGACAGGGAAACAATATCAAAATCCTCAAGGAATTGAAATTCCCGCATTCACTGGGATTGCTTTATAGTGCATTTACATACTTCCTCGGATTCAAGGTTAATTCTGGTGAGTATAAACTGATGGGCCTCGCGCCATACGGCGTGCCGGATAGCCAACAGGTTAGCGATTATATCAAAATCATCAAGGAGAACCTTATTGACATCAAGAATGACGGATCGATCTGGCTGAATCAGGAGTATTTTAACTATGCAACCGGTCTTCGGATGGTACACGAAGACAAATGGGAAAAGCTTTTCGGATTCAAATACCGGAAACCGGAGTCGGAGCTTGAGAGCCATCACTGTAATCTTGGACTTGCCATTCAGTACATTACTGAAGAAGTGGTGATCAAGATGGGTGAGGAAGCCAAACGTCTGACGGGATCATCAAATCTATGTATGGCAGGAGGTGTTGCGTTGAATTGTGTAGCGAATGGAAAGTTGTATAACACCGGCATTTTCAAAGACGTCTTCATTCAACCGGCGGCGGGCGACGCAGGTGGAGCGTTGGGTGCAGCACAGGCAGCTTATCATATCTACTTCGGAAAGGAACGAGTAGCTCCCAAAGGACTTGATGGCATGAAAGGGTCGTACCTCGGACCGGAGTTCTCTGATCTTGATACGGAACTCGTTATCAGAAAATACAATGCAGTCGGTCTTCACTTCGACGACAGTGCTGCGCTGTGCCAATACGTGGCACAAAAATTATCAGAGGAGAACGTTATCGGTTGGATGAACGGGAGAATGGAATTTGGTCCGCGCGCCCTGGGAGGAAGAAGTATCCTTGGTGATCCGAGAAGTGAAGAGATGCAGAAAAAACTGAATGTAAAAATTAAGTATCGTGAGTCATTCAGACCTTTTGCTCCATCCGTACTGGCTGAAGATTGTCAGGAATATTTTGAGCACGATTCTATCTCTCCCTATATGCTGATGGTGCAGCCTGTCAAAAAAGAACGCAGAAAGCAGTTGCCTGAGGGCTTCAATAGTCTTTCGCTCAAGGAAAAGCTGTATTATCTCCGTTCGGATATGCCTGCAATTACGCACATTGATTTTTCGGCGCGGATACAAACGGTTCACAAGGAAACGAATCCGCGTTATTATCAACTGATTGAAGAATTCAAGAAGCTCACGGGATACGGTGTGATTGTGAACACCAGCTTCAATGTCCGTGGCGAACCAATTATTTGTACTCCGGAAGATGCATATCGCTGTTTCATGCGAACAGAAACGGATTTTCTTGTGGTTGGTAATTATGTTTTTGACAAAAAGGAGCAGCCGGAATGGAAGGAAAAAGACAATTGGAAGGAAGAATTCACACTGGATTAACAATATTATAGTAACTTTAGAGACCAAAATTTGCTGCTATGGATTTTATCAGAGACCTTTTTGCATTCATGAGGGAAAGGAAGAAATGGTGGCTGACACCGATTATTCTCCTGTTGATATTCCTGGGAGTGCTAATCGTTATCGGCGGAGGGTCAGCAGTGGCGCCATTTATTTATACACTTTTTTAATCGGTTTTAAGTCGTGCAAAATCAGGATCGCTACAAGACGATACTTGTAATTGTCGTCGGATTTACCGCGATTGGATGGGTCATCCGTTCGCGATGGGGAGTCGAGACGTATCTTGACAGGATCGCGCTCGTATTGGGACTTCTTTCGATTTTCATTCCGGCTGCGGCCAAGGCAATCGAATGGGCCTGGCTCAAATTCGCACTTGCATTGGGATGGATCAACTCGCGCATTCTTCTGAGCATTGTATACTTTGTATTCCTGCTTCCGATTGCGTGGCTTTCGAGGTTGTTCACCAAAGATCCGTTACGACTGAAAGCAAAAAACACCGAAAGTTTGTTTAATACGCGCGATCATGTTTATAAGCGCGAGGACCTTGAGAACATCTGGTAGGAAATGAAGGCGATTGTCCGGCTGTTGCGCATCAAGCAATGGGTTAAGAACTTATTTTTATTTGTCCCAACCTTCTTTGCGGGTAACCTGTTTCACGCAGATCACCTCGTTCGTTTGCTTGCAGGTGCTGCTGCATTCAGCCTTGTAGCTTCGGGGATTTACATTATCAACGACTACAAGGACAGACATGTCGACCGACTCCATCCGCGGAAGAAATTGCGTCCGATTGCCTCTGGTGAAGTAAGTGAGGGTGCGGCCAAATTTCTGATGGTGCTCCTGCCAGCGGCGGGGCTCGCATGGGCCTCTTTCATTGAATTGAACTTCTTTTATTTATTATCCGCCTACGTCGTGCTGAATCTTGGGTACTCCATGGGGCTCAAGAACGTAGCGATACTCGACTTGTTCATCGTAGCATTTGGTTTCCTGCTGCGCATTTACAGTGGTGGTGTTATCGTGGATGTACCTATAACGGACTGGCTGGCGGTAATGATCCTGCTGCTCGCACTTTTCCTGGTTACTGCCAAACGAAGAGACGACCTCATCATCAGGACGGAAACCGGAAATGAAGTAGTGCGGAAAGCCTCCCGCTCCTATAACCTGGAGTTCATCAACTCATGCCTCACGTTGCTCTCTGCAGTGATTATCGTTGCCTACATCATGTACACGGTGTCGAATGAAGTGGTGGAACGTTTTCAGAGTTCACATCTTTTCATGACGACGATTTTCGTGATTGCCGGTATCATGCGTTATCTTCAAATCACGTTTGTGGAACAGGATAGCGGAAATCCGACAAGCATTCTGTACAAGGACAAGTTTATTCTTGTTACGATCTTCGGGTGGATCGTGAGTTTTTACATTATCATTTACGCGGCGTGAAAAAGCGACTCGTATTATTCGACTTCGATGGTACGATCACGACGAAGGATACATTCCTTGAATTTATAAGGTTTTATTTCGGGCCGAAGAAGTTTGCAGCCGGCTTCGCGCTGCAGTCGCCGTGGATCGGATTGATGATGGTCAAAGCCATTCCAAACTGGAAGGCCAAAGAGCGGGTGCTAAGCTGGTTCTTTTCCGGCGAGCCCATTGAAAAGTTTGATCAGAAGAGTCGCGAATTCTGCCAGCAAATCGTCCCCAGGCTGGTTCGACCCGGTGCTTTGTCAGCAATTGAAGAGCATCGACGCACGGGGGCAGCGGTCGTGGTCATCTCGGCATCTGCGGAAAACTGGGTGCGCCCCTGGTGTGAGCAGGCCGGGCTCGAATGCCTGGCAACACAACTTGAAATTGCAGACGGAAAACTGACTGGCAAAATCAAGGGTGTAAATTGTTACGGACCTGAAAAGGAGAAGCGCATCCGGGCGTGTTATAATCTCGAAGACTATGATGAAATTGTCGCCTATGGTGATTCCAGGGGCGACCTTGAAATGCTGGCTTTGGCGAGCCAGCAGCACTACAAGCCCTTCCGCGAATAAGATTCTATTTCATTGTTGTCCGGTAAAAATAGGAATCGATAAAACTTGTTAGACCGGCGGAATTCCTATCTATCCTCAATCATGCCGCAGTCAAGCCTTCCAGGAGGTCAATTGCGGCAGGAAATCACTATCCATTCTTCGATTTAAAGTCGATGTAAAGTCGATGTAAAGTCG
>Ga0079224_100011000_pt1 | contig 12435 bp, 10 predicted proteins | sample Stecom2015_FD_80414 | JGI IMG/M metagenome (GOLD analysis project Ga0079224, IMG submission 80414) | Agricultural soil microbial communities from Utah to study Nitrogen management - Steer compost 2015 | ecosystem: Environmental > Terrestrial > Soil > Agricultural land | place: USA: Utah...
CGTCGGATGTCTGCAAGCACTGCACGAACGCGGGATGCCTGGACGTCTGCCCGACGGGAGCCCTGTTCCGCACCGAGTTCGGGACGGTCGTGGTGCAGGAGGACATCTGCAACGGCTGCGGCACGTGCGTCGCGGGCTGCCCGTTCGGCGTCATCGAGCGCCGCAGCGACGGGATCGCCGCTCCCAAGACCGATCGGGACCTGCCGACCCCGAACGTCGGCGTCGCGCAGAAGTGCACCCTGTGCTACGACCGGCTCACCGACGGGCAGACGCCCGCGTGCGCACAGGCGTGCCCGACCACCTCGATCAGGTTCGGCAGCCATGAGGAGCTCGCCAAGATCGCCCGCGCGCGCGTGCGCGAGCTCCACAAGCAGGGCCTCACCGAGGCCCGCCTGTACGGCGCCAACCCGCAGGACGGAGTCGGCGGGACCGGATCGATCTTCCTGCTGCTGGACGAGCCCGAGGTCTACGGACTGCCGCCGGATCCGAGGGTGCCCACCGCAGACCTGCCCCGCATGTACAAGCGCGCGGCCACCGCTGCGCTGGGGATGCTCGCCGCTGTCGCGATCGCCTTCCTCGGGGGACGTCGGTGACCACATCCGACTTCGACAGCTATCGCCCCCCGGAGCCGCCGCGGCGTGGCCCCAGGGGCCGACGGCGCCGCCGTGGCGGTCCCGGACGCACGGACGGCTCCCGCGAGATGCCGATGGTGCCCGAGGTCGATTTCACGACCTACTACGACCGCCCCGTCGTGAAGGCGCCGCCGTGGGAGGCGCCGATCGGCGTCTACCTGTTCCTGGGCGGGGTGGCCGGCGGCTCCTCGCTGCTGGCCGCAGGGGCCCAGTTCACCGGCAATGCGGTGCTCCGGCGCAACAGTCGCATCGCCGCGATCGCCGCGGCCGGGGCCGGGGCTCTCGCCCTCATCGCGGACCTCGGCCGGCCGGAGCGGTTCCTGAACATGTTCCGCACGTTCAAGGTCACCTCCCCGATGAGCGTCGGCTCGTGGATCCTCGCCGCGTTCAGTGCCGGCGCCGGGGTGGCCGCGGCCGGCGAAGTCGATCGCATGACGCGCCGGAGGCTTCCGCTCGGACCGCTGCGATCGCTGCTGAGAGTCGCCGAACCCGTCGGCGGCGTCGCTGCCGGCGCGCTGGCGGCACCGCTGGCGGCCTACACCGGCGTCCTCCTCGGCGACACGGCGAACCCGACCTGGAGCGCCGCGAGAGACGACCTGTCGTTCGTGTTCGTCGGGTCGGCGAGCATGGCTGCCGGGGGTCTCGGGCTCGTCACCACCCCGACCCGGCACGCCCGCCCCGCCCGGGCGCTGGCCGTCATCGGTGCGGCCGCCGAACTGGCGGCGGCGAAGGCGATGGAAGAGCGCATGGACCCGGTCGCGGCCGAGCCGCTGCGCCAGGGCCGACCCGGAGCGATGCTCGCCTGGAGCAAGGGCCTGGCGGCGCTGGGCGGCGTCGGGGCGCTGCTGGGCGGACGGAATCGGGTGATCGCCGCAGTGTCCGGCGTCGCGCTGCTCGTCGCGTCCGCGCTCACCCGCTTCGGCGTGCTGCACGCGGGGCTGGAGTCAGTCGAAGACCCGCGCTACACGATCGAGCCCCAGAAGCGGCGGCTCCAGGAGCGGCAGCGCCGGGGAATCACGCACGACTCGATCACCACCGCCGGCTGAACCGATCAGCGGATCCGGATGCCGGACCCGGCGGTCGTCTTCCCGATCACCGGGTAGCCGGGAACCTCGCCCACCACGAGCAGACCGCCCGAGGTCTGCGCGTCCGCCAGAAGCAGCAGGTCCTCCTTCGTGATCCCGGCATCGGGCTCCAGGTGCGGTCGCACCCACGACAGGTTGCGGCGCGTTCCGCCCGAGACGTAGCCGTCCTCGAGCGACTCGCGCACGCCGTCGAGGACCGGCACCGCACCGGCGTCGATCGTCGCGCCGACCCCCGAGGCCCGGCACAGCTTGAACAGGTGGCCGAGCAGGCCGAACCCGGTCACGTCGGTCGCCGCCCTGGCGCCGGCGGCCTTCGCCGCATCCGCCGCGTCCGCGTTGAGCTCGGTCATCACAGCCACGGCCTGCTCGAACACCTCCCCCGTGCGCTTGTGCCGGTTGTTGAGGATCCCGGTGCCGATCGGCTTGGTGAGCGTCAGCGGCAGCCCGGGCTGCGCCGCGTCGTTGCGCAGCAGCTCGTCCGGACCGGCGACGCCGGTGACCGCCATCCCGTACTTGGGTTCCGGATCGTCGACCGTGTGCCCGCCGATCACCGGACAGCCCGCCTGGGTGGCGACATCCAGTCCGCCGCGCAGCACTTCGGTGAGCAGCTCCATCGGGAGGACCTCGCGGGGCCACCCGACCAGGTTGACTGCGACGATGGGACGCCCGCCCATCGCATAGATATCGGACAGCGCGTTGGCGGCGGCGATCCGGCCCCAGTCGTAGGGGTCGTCGACCACCGGCGTGAAGAAGTCCGCGGTGGCGAGTACGGCCAGATCGTCCCGCACGAGCACGGCGGCGGCATCGTCGCCGTCGTCCAGCCCGACCAGGACCCCCGGAGCCGCCTGACCGACCAGCCCTCGGACCGCGTCCTCGAGCTCGCCCGGAGGGATCTTGCAGGCGCATCCCCCGCCGTGGGCGTACCCCGTGAGCCGAGTCGTCCGCTGCTCCATGACCATGCCCCGAGGGTACCCCGGCAGAAGAGTGTAGGTTCGAGGCGGAGGCGTCTGGGTTCCTGGTGGGCCCCCCGGTCTTCAAAACCGGTGAGGCCGAGCATCTCGGTCTGGCGGGTTCGATTCCCGTCCGCCTCCGCCAGCGGGCGGGTGCACAGCGGGGGGCGTGATGAACGACGACGATCAGCGGCGCCGCGTTCCCGGCACCGACACGCTGCTCGCCCTCCCCGCCGTCATCCGCGCCCGGGAACGGCTGAGCGACGCCGCGGTCCGCGCGATCATCAGCGCAGCGCAGTCCGCGGCGCGAGACGGCGATCTCGCCGTCGACGACGTCGAGCGCGCCGTCGAAGAGGCGGTTCGGGAACGCCTGCCACTCACCCTGCGCCCGGTGCTGAACGCGACCGGCGTCGTGGTCCACACGAACCTCGGCCGGGCGCCCCTGTCGGCCGCTGCGCGCGCCGCGCTGGAGGCGGCGTCCGGCTACGTCGACGTCGAACTGGATCTGGAGACCGGACGGCGCAGTTCCCGCGGCTCGGCGGCCCGCGAGGCGCTCCTGGAAGCCTGCCCCGCCGCCGAGGACGCGCTCATCGTGAACAACGGCGCCGCCGCGCTCGTGCTCGCCGTCACCGCCTGCGGCCGCCCCCCGGGCGCGGACTCGCCGCCCGGCGAGATCGTCGTCAGCCGCGGCGAGCTCATCGAGATCGGCGCCGGATTCCGGCTGCCCGATCTGATGGAGTCCACCGGCGCACGGGTGCGAGAGGTCGGCACGACCAACCGCACCCATCTCGACGACTACGCACGAGCGATCACCGAGCGCACGCGATGCATCGTGAAGATCCATCCCAGCAACTTCCGGGTGCAGGGCTTCACATCGGACGTCGGGATCGCCGCACTGCGCACGCTCGCCGACGAGCACCGGCTGCCGCTGATCGTCGATCTGGGCAGCGGACTGCTGCGGCCGGACCCGCTCCTTCCTGACGAGCCGGACATCGACGGCGCGCTGACAGCAGGCGCCGACCTGGTCATCGCCAGCGGCGACAAGCTGCTGGGCGGACCGCAGGCGGGCCTGGTGCTGGGCCGGCACGAGGCCGTCAGGTCGCTGGCGCGGCATCCGCTGGCGCGTGCGGTCCGCAGCGACAAGCTCACCCTGGCCGCGATCGAGGCGACTCTGCGCGGCGGCAGGACGCCCGTGCACGCCGCGCTCCACGTCGATCCTGTGCGGCTGCGGGGCCGTACAGAGCAGCTCGCCGCGCGGGTCGGCGCCGCCGTCGTGCCGCACGACGGGCGCGTGGGCGGCGGCGGCGGCGCCGGGGTTCCGCTCCCGGGCTGGGCGGTCGCCCTGCCCGAGGATGTCGCAGAGCCCCTCCGCCGGGGCGATCCGGCCGTCCTGGCACGGGTGCACGCCGGCAGGTGCCTGATCGACCTGCGCTGCGTTGCGGAGGAGGACGACGAGCGACTCGCCGTCGCGGTGCAGACGGCGAAGGAGGCCGCGGCGCGCGGGCCGGAGCGGGACGACTGACATGCACGTCATCGCGACGGCGGGTCATGTCGACCACGGCAAGTCGACTCTGGTCCGCACCCTCACCGGGATGGAGCCGGACCGGCTCGCCGAGGAGAAGCGGCGCGGCCTGACGATCGATCTCGGCTTCGTGTGGACGACGCTGCCTTCCGGACGCGGGGTCGCCTTCGTCGACGTGCCCGGTCATGAGCGATTCCTCGGAAACATGCTCGCCGGCGTCGGCCCCTCCCCCGCCGTGTGCTTCGTGGTGGCTGCCGATCAGGGCTGGCAGGCGCAGTCCAGCGATCATCGTGACGCGATCGCGGCGCTGGGCATCGAGCACGGGATCGTGGTGATCACCCGCGCCGACCTGGCCTCGCCGCGGCAACGCGCCGACACCGCCGCGCAGACGCGCGAACGCCTCGCCGGAACGCCTCTGGCGCACGCGCCGATCGTCACGGTCTCGGCATCGGAGCGCACGGGTCTGGAAGAGCTCGTGCGGCGGCTCGATGAGATGCTGAGCCGGATGGCGCCCCCCGACCCGGCGGCGCGGGTGCGGCTCTGGATCGACCGCTCGTTCACCCTGCGCGGCACGGGAACGGTCGTCACCGGGTCCCTAACGGCGGGAACGCTCCGACGCGGCGACCAGGTGGAGCTCGTCAGCGCCGACGGCCCCCGTGCCGTGAGCATCCGCGGACTGCACAGCCGGAACACGGCAGTCGAGATCGCCACCCCCGAGGCCCGCGTCGCCGTGAATGTGCGCGAGATCCCCGCCGACGCGATCCATCGCGGCGATGCGCTCGTCACCCCCGACGCCTGGCCTCTGGTCCAGACGGCCGATGTCCGCCGCACGATGGGCGACAGCTTCCGTGACGCACCGCAGCAGTTCGTCGCCCACGTCGGGACCGCGGCGATCCCGGCCCGTCTGCGCCCGTTCGGGGACGACCATGCGCGGCTGTCCCTGGCGCGGGGCGTTCCGCTGGAGGTGCGCGACCGACTCGTGCTGCGCAGTCCTGGCGGGCGCTCGGTGTTCGCCGGCGCGCTCGTCCTCGACGTCGACCCCCCACCGCTGCGCCGCCGCGGCGACGGCGCGCGCCGGGAGGCGGAACTGACCGGGCGCCCCGCCTCGGGCGATCCCGCAGCCGAGGTGGCCCGACGCGGCGCCGTGCGGCCCGAACAGCTGCGCCGCTTCGGCATCCGCCCGCTCGACACGGTTCCCGACGGCGTGGCGTCCGTGCACAGGGGCGGCACCTGGTGGGTGCATCCGCCCGCGCTGCACGAATGGGCGCGCGCACTGCGGGCGGCCGTCGAGCGGAAGCTGCGCGACGACCCGCTCGCCCCCGGACTGACCGAAGGAGCCGCGGACGGCATCCTCCGCCAGGCGGCGCCCCCGCTGCCGGATCCCGTCCTGCTCCCCCTCGTGGTGGATGCCGCGCGACTGGAGGCCCACCGCGGCGTGCTCCGGCCTCCCGGACACGGCACGGATCTGGGCGAGGCGGAGGCCGGCGTCGCCCACCTCGAGCAGCGGCTGCGCGCACACCCCTTCGCCGCACCCGAAGCGGGCGATCTCGCCGCCCTCCGACTCGGGACCCGTGAGCTCGCCGCCGCCGAGCGCGCGGGCCGGCTGCTGCGCCTGGACGCCGGGGTGGTTCTGCTCCCCCAGGCCCCGGCTCTTGCGATGCGGCACCTGGCCGCCCTCCCGCAGCCGTTCACCACCAGCCAGGCCCGGCAGGCGCTGGACACGACGCGTCGGGTCGCGATACCGCTGCTGGAGCATCTCGACGCCCGCGGCTGGACGCGCCGGGTGGACACGCTGCATCGCACCGTCGCGCGATGAGCAGCCGCCCGACGATCCATAGACTTCCGAGGTGGAGTACTACCAGGACCCGGTCGACGGCAGCACCTACCCGCTCGACGAGCCGCGGTGGCGATCGGATGCCGGGCGGCCGCTGTGGATCGCGCCCGGCAGCGGGCTCGGCCGCGAGGACATCGACGCGTCCGTCCGCTCCATCTGGCGGTATCGGGCGGCGCTGCCGGTCGAGGTGGACGCACCGATCTCGCTCGGAGAAGGCCTGACGCCGCTGCTGGAGGGATCGTGGCCGGGCGGTGGCCGGCCGCTCTTCAAGGCGGAATGGCTCAATCCGACCGGCAGCTTCAAAGACCGCGGCACCTCGGCGATGCTGTCGTACCTGCGTGCCCACGGCGTCGCGGCCGTCCTCGAGGACAGCTCCGGCAACGGCGGATCGTCGGTCGCCGGCTACGGCGCCGCAGGAGGGCTGCGTGTGAAGATCTTCGCGCCGGAGTCGACGTCGCCGGCGAAGATCGCCCAGGTGCTCGCCTACGGCGCCGAGGTGCAGCTGGTCCCGGGGCCACGGGACGCGTCGCAGCACGCCGCCATCCGCGAAGCCGAGGGCCCGGCCTTCTACGCGAGCCACAACTGGCAGGCCTTCTTCCTCCAGGGCACGAAGACGCTCGCCTACGAGCTCTGGGAGGACCTCGGGTTCCGTGCACCCGATCACATCATCGTCCCGGTCGGCGCGGGCAGCAGCCTCCTGGGCTGCTGGATCGGGTTCCGCGAGCTGCTGCACGCCGGGCAGATCGAGCGGATGCCTCGGCTGCACGCCGCGCAGCCGCTCCACTGCTCCCCGGTCGACGCCAGTTTCACAGCCGGCGTCGACACGCCGGTCGATCGCCCCGTCTCGGCGACCGTGGCCGAGGGCACCGCGATCGCCCGCCCGCTGCGCCTGCGGCAGATCATCGCGGCGCTGCGGGACACAGCCGGCACGACGACCGCGGTGCCCGAGGACGCGATCGTCGACGCGCTGCGGACCCTGTGCGCCCAGGGGCTGTTCGTCGAGCCGACCAGCGCCACCGCCGCCGCCGCGTACGCCGCCCGCGTGGGCGACGGCACGATCGGTGCCTCGGAGACCGCGGTGGTGGTGCTGACCGGCGCAGGGCTGAAGGCGGCCTCAACCGTGCGCGATCTCGTCCAGAGCCCACGTGCGTGACGGGCAGGTTCTCGCGAACATGTGCGGCGCGGTTCCTATGCCACAGCGCCGCGCGGCGCTAGCCTGAGACACACCACTCACAGGTTTCTCCCAGAAAGGAAACCACATGACCAGTGAAACCGCAGCGGAGAAGGGCGCCGTCAACGGCGTACGGACCGCACTCGGGCTCGGCGGACTGCTCGCCCTCATCGCCGGTGTGATCATCATCTGGCAGCCAGCCGGCGCCGCATTCTTCGTCACCGCGGTCCTCGCGATCTACGCGATCGCCGCCGGCTTGGTCTACGCCGGTCTCGGGATCTTCTCGAAGTCGATGGGCGGCTGGGCACGGGTCGGGCACATCGTGCTCGGCATCATCTTCATCATCGCGGGCATCATCGCGTTCATGAACCTGCAGTCGACCACGGCGTGGCTCGCGGTGATCGTGGCGATCATGGTGGGAATCGCGTGGATCGTCGAGGGCATCGTCTCCCTGACCACCCTCGGCGACGCCGCCTCCAAGGGATGGACGATCTTCTTCGCGATCATCAGCATCATCGCGGGTCTCTACCTGGTGTTCTCGCCGTTCTGGTCGGCGGTGGCGCTGTGGCTGATCCTGGGCATCGCGCTCATCGTGATCGGGATCATCAACATCGTGCGCGCCTTCACGTTCAAGGGCGGCACGGTCTGAGTGAGCCATGAGAGGGGGAAGGGCCCGGGAGAGATCCCGGGCCCTTGCCCATCTCATCACGCGGTCGCGGGGAGCCTCCGCTGCCACCAGTCCAGGATCGCCCGGAACCGCTCGACGCGGTGGCGTGGCCGACCGCCCCGGGTGAGCTCGTGATCCTCCCCCGGGAAGACGAGCAGCTCGGCATCGACGCCGTTGCGCTTCAGTGCCAGGTAGTAGCGGGTCGCCTGCTCCAGCGGGCAGCGGAAGTCGAGTTCGGAGTGCACGACGAACGTCGGCGTGCGCACCTGGCCGACGACGGCCATCGGACTCTGCGCGGCGATCGCGGTCGGATCGGTGCCGACATACTCGTCGCCGAAGAACGAGCCGATGTCGCTCGTGCCCTGGAAGCTCACCGGATCGAGGAATCCGCGCTCCACGATGGCCCCCGCGAACCGGTGATCGTGGGCGATCACCCATGCCGTCAGGTAGCCGCCGTAGGATCCGCCCTGCACTCCGACGCGCGAGCCGTCCAGCGCGGGGTCGGCGGCGATCGCACCCTCGAGGAAGTCCACGACGTCGTGGAAGTCGACGGTCCCCATGCGCTGCCGGATGGTGCGGCCGTGCTCGCGACCGTACCCGGCCGATCCGCGCGGATTGCAGTAGACCACCGCGTAGCCCGCGTCGACGAGCACCTGCGTCTCGTCGAAGACGTGCACGCCGTACGCGGCGTAGGGTCCGCCGTGGATCTGCAGGATCACCGGGAACGGTCCGTCGCCGGCGGGTCGGGCGATCCACCCGTGCACCGGGTGACCGTCGCGTCCGGTGACCGTCAGCTCGCGCGGGGCGACGATTCCGGCCGCACGCAGCGTCTCGCCGAACGCGGTCAGCACCCGGCGGCGGCCGCCCCCCTCGACGAGCACGAGCTCGCCGAACGAGTCGGGTGCGGCCAGTGCCGCCACCGTGCGCCCGGCCGAGGTCGCATGACCGACCACCTCCACGTCGCCGCCGAGCACTTCCGTGACGCCGCCGCTGCGTGACACACGCAGCAGGCGCACCCGACCGCGCGTGCGGTCCTGGACGAGGAAGTCGTCCCCGTCGTCGTCGAGGTGGCTGCCCACTTCGCCGAGATCGATCGTCTCGGCGTCGGTGAGCCGACGCGGTCCGCCCGGTTCGACCACCCAGAGCGCCACCCCCGGCGCCACGAAGTCGATCCCGTGCTCCCCCGCATCGAAGGCGAGCAGCGCGAGCGTGCCGTCCGCGGCGACGTGCAGGCCCGACACCGACAGGCGCGCCTCACGGCCCAGCAGCTCACGCTCGCCCGAGCCGTCCACCGTGACCGCCACCACCCGGGTGCGCAGGTCGCGGCGCTCTGACTCGATCTCGTCCACCGCCGCGATCACCTCCGTCCCGTCGGCGCTGAAGACGATGCCCGCGTACGATGCCGGGCCGTCCGTCAGCTGCCGCGGCTCGGCGGGGATGACCGTCCGCTCCGGCGGCTCGGCGCCTTCGGGGTGCACGGCGGGCGCGGGCTCGTAGCAGGGCTCTGCACCGGGATCGGGCGCCTCGACGACGAACAGCTGCGCAGGTCGGTCGGCGAGGTATCCGAGCCCGCTCGCGTGCCAGCGGATGCCGGTGATGTGCCGCGGCGCCTCGGCCGAGGCATCCAGGCCCTCCACCGTGCCGTAACGACCCTTCTCGGGGATCCGCGCGACGCACGCGAGCGATCCTCCGTCGGGCGCCCATGCGAACTCGCTCACCCCGAGCGGGGCGTCGGTGGCCTGGACCGGCTCGCCTCCCCCGGCGTCCATCACGAACAGCTGCGGCCTGTCCTTCGCATCTGCGCGCAGGAACCCGATGCGGCCCCCGTCCGGCGACAGCCGCGGAGCCGCGTCGGCGACGCCCCGGGTGATCCGCCGCGGCGCGGCGTCCGGCAGGTCGACACGCCACAGCTGTCCGACGCCTCGGTTCGCAGTCAGGTCCGGGCGGGACGTCGCGAACACCGCGAACGATCCGTCCGGCGCGATCTCGGGACGGCCCACCGACACGAGCTTGTCGATGTCCTCGGCGCGCACCCGCTCACTCCCCCGCGAACGAGCCGGTGTCGCCCACGAGCCGGGTGTGGTCCGGTGGGACGGGATCCACGGCCGCACGCGCGACCTCGGCGGCGAACTCCGCGACGTTGTACAGGCGCCCGGCAGACTCGCGCCGCGAGGCGATCGCGCCGGGGTTCGCCCGCTCAAGCAGCGTGGCCGTGATCGTGCCTTCGATCATGTCGCCCGAGACGACGACGAAGCCGACCCCCCGTGACTCCAGTTCGGGGATGAGATCGCGCAGGGCATCCTCCCCGGCGCGCTTGGACAGTGCGACCGGCTCGTACTCGGGCATGGTCGGGGTCGTGCGGATGAAGTGGGCCTGATGGCTCGTGACGAACACGACCCTGGCCCCGTCGCGCAGGATGGGCAGCGCGGCGCGCAGCACGTTCACCTGGGCGTCGCGGTTGAGGCTCAGCGCGTAATCCTCCGCCATGCCCGCCTCCATGCCGCCGGACGCGTTGAGGACGAGGATGTCGAGCCCGCCGTACGCGCGCTGGACCGCATCCATCATCTCGGCGACCGCATCCTTGTCGGTGAGGTCGGCACCGACCACGAGCGCCTGCGCGCCGAGCTCCCGCAGCTGTGCGGCGAGCTTCTCGGCCCGGGGTGCCTTGTTGCGGAAGTTGATGACGACGTCCGCTCCCGCCTCGGCGAAGTACCGCACCGTGTCGGCGCCGATGCCGCGCGACGAGCCGGTGACGAGCGCGGATCTGCCGGCCAGGACGCCGGCGGGAAGAGCAGAAGGGGTCTCGGTCACGGCATCGACACTATCAAGCGCACCCAGGCGACGAGTCGGTCACAACCTCGTCTGCAGACCCCGCCTGCGTGTTAGGTTCAAGGCACTGGAGGCCGCCGTGGAGATGATCGAACAGTTCGCCTGGATCGGATGGCTGGTGCTCATCCTGATCTTCCTGACCATCGAGGCGCTGACCCTCGACTTCACCTTCCTCATGCTCGGCATCGGCGGCGTCGCCGGGCTCGCTTCCGACCTGCTGGGCGCGCCGTTGTGGCTGCAGGTGATCATCGCGGCAGTGGTGGCGATCCTGCTCATCCTGGTCCTGAGACCGCCGCTGCTGCGCCGCCTGCATCGCGGCGAGGATCCGACCCCGTCCAACGTCGCCGCCCTCATCGGACTGGCCGGGCAGGTGATCGCGACCGTCTCGACGACGTCCGGCCAGGTGAAGCTGTCGAACGGGGATGTCTGGACCGCCCGCACCGCCGCCGGGGAGCTGCCCCCGGGAACCACCGTGACCGTGACCCGCATCGACGGCGCCACCGCGTTCGTGGCCACCCCCCGTCCCGAGCTGAATGAGGAACTCAACGCGTGAACGACATCATCCCCCAGGCGATCGGATGGGCCCTCGCCGCCGCGGTCGTCATCTTCGCCCTGGTCGTGGTGGTCCGCTCGATCCGGATCATCCCGCAGGCGACCGCGGGCATCGTCGAGCGGCTGGGCCGGTACCACAAGACCCTCAGCCCGGGGTTGAATCTCCTGATCCCCTTCATCGATCGGCTCCGTCCGCTCATCGACATGCGCGAGCAGGTGGTGTCGTTCCCGCCGCAGCCGGTCATCACCGAAGACAACCTCGTCGTCTCGATCGACACCGTCGTCTACTTCCAGGTCACCGACGCCCGTGCGGCGACCTACGAGATCGCGAACTACCTGAGCGCGGTCGAGCAGCTCACCACCACGACCCTGCGCAACGTCGTCGGCGGGCTCAACCTCGAGGAGGCGCTGACCAGTCGTGACGAGATCAACAGCAAGCTGCGCATCGTGCTCGACGAGGCGACCGGCAAGTGGGGGCTGCGTGTCTCCCGGGTCGAGCTGAAGGCCATCGACCCGCCGCACTCGATCCAGGACTCGATGGAGAAGCAGATGCGCGCCGAGCGCGACCGCCGCGCCGCGATCCTCACCGCGGAGGGGTCCAAGCAGTCGCAGATCCTGGAGGCCGAGGGCCGGCGACAGGCCGAGATCCTCAAGGCCGAGGGCGACCAGCAGGCGCAGATCCTGCGTGCGCAGGGCGAGGCGGAGGCCATCCGCACCGTGTTCGAGTCGATCCATGCGGGAAACCCCGACGACAAGCTGCTGGCGTACCAGTACCTTCAGACGCTTCCGAAGATCGCCGACAGCGCCTCCAGCAAGCTGTGGATCGTGCCGAGCGAGTTCACGGACGCGCTCAAGGGGCTGTCCGGCGCGTTCGCGATGAAGACGGATGCTGCCGCTCCCGCGACGGACAAGCATCTGCCGCCCGCCGTGCCGTAGTCCGTTGGCCCACCCGTACTTCGATGCGCCCGCACCGCGCGTGCTCGCGCACCGCGGCCTGACGGTCCCCGGCGACTCGCACGTCGAGAACTCGCTGGCGGCCGTCGCCGAGGCCGTGTCGGCGGGCGCGACGTATGTCGAATCGGACTGCCATCTGACGCGGGACGGCGAGATCGTGCTGTTCCACGACGACAGCGTCGAGCGCGTGACCGGCGATCCGCGGCTGATCGAGCTTGCGGTCGGCAACGTGGTCGGCA
>Ga0079224_100011002_pt1 | contig 12435 bp, 12 predicted proteins | sample Stecom2015_FD_80414 | JGI IMG/M metagenome (GOLD analysis project Ga0079224, IMG submission 80414) | Agricultural soil microbial communities from Utah to study Nitrogen management - Steer compost 2015 | ecosystem: Environmental > Terrestrial > Soil > Agricultural land | place: USA: Utah...
CAGACGCCGCGGGAAGACAAATACAATTACACCGAGAGTTATCTGCAAGACCGCATCAAGGTGATGCTGGGTGGGCGTTCGGCAGAAAAAATCATCTACGGCGAAGTCAGCACCGGCGCCCAGAATGATCTGAAAGAAGCCACCAAACTGTTGCGGCGAATGGTGGGCCAGTGGGGTATGAGCGAAAAGATCGGCCCGCTCGGCCTGGGCATTGGCGAAGAACACGTATTCCTCGGGCGCGAAATGGGTGCCCCCCGGGAATACAGCGAAAAACTGGCGGAAATGATCGACTCTGAAATCCAGTCGCAGTTACTGGCCTTTGAGGCCTTTACCGTGAACTTCCTGACCGAGCATCGTCAGGAACTGGATGCCCTTGCCAAAGCCGTGATGAAAAAGGAAACCCTGTCGGCCGAAGAAATTACCGAGGTGCTGGAGGAAGCCCGCAGCCGGGAGATTGCCTGAACAATCGACGGCGGTGGCGTAGGGCTCTCAAGGCGTGATGGTGACCGGCAGATTCAACTGGGCAAGCAAGGCCTCCGCGCCCTGCTGCTCGAACAGGCTGCATTGACGGCTGATCACCAGCTGGGAGGCCCTCTCCTCCCGAACTGCGCGGGCCATGGCAGCCGCGCCGGCTTTGGGCAAACGCTTGACGCGGGCAGGAATGCCACCGGTTTCCAGCATGGCGGCAAGCTCCTCAAGCAATCCATGATCATCAGCGGCATCCGAGCGCACCAGTACCGTCAGCGCCCGCTGGCCACGCCTGGCCAGCTCCAAGCCTACCCGCACAGCCCGATGATTCGCGCCCTGATCGTGGTTCAGCAACACCACCACCCTGCCCGGTGGTAATGAGCGCGATTCCGGCCACAACAGCACATCTCCGGGCGCCTGCCGTAACAGCATCCGTGCGGTCGATCCCAGCCTGGTACCGGGCATACCGGACCAGCCCGCCCGGCCAAGCACCAATAAATCACCCGGCTTCGCCAGCCCCAACACCTGCTCCGCCACCTCACCCCGGCATCGTTTAAGGGTCTGAGCAATGCCCCTGGAAGTGAGGGTTTGCTCCAGAGTCCGCCGGAGCTTTTCTGCCAACGCCTGCATGCGGCCTTCCAGTGCTGCGACATCCATGGGCCGCGCCACTCCGGAGCTCCTTCCTACTTCCCGGGCAAAACCGTAACCGGCACTACGCAGCAGGTTTACTTCTTCCACAAAGATACCCAGCACCTCAACCTGCTGTGCCCGTGCAATGTCCGCCGCCGCCTCCAGCGCCGCCAGGCTGACCCGCGAACCGTCCAGCAATACCAGGATCCGCCGGGCCAAAGCGGGGCCTGACTCCGCAATTTCAGGACTGACCGTTGTGTCCGCCATTGCCATTATCCTGACCCGTGTCTTTGTCCTTGCTTTTGCCAACCTCGGCAAACGCCGCCAGCCTGTCTGCCACTCTCCGGTTAAAGCTGCCCTCCGGGAAGACGCCATCAGCGTCCGGCTGGCCCGGCTCCAGGCCAGTCAGCAACTCAATGGCCTGATCGATATGAGCCACCGGATAGATTGAGAAGGCACCATTGCGAACCGCGTCCCGCACCGATTCATTCAGCATCAGATGCTCCACATTGCTGGCCGGTAACAGGGCCCCCTGGCCGTAGACGCCGCCGTCTTGCCGGCAGACATTGAAGAAGCCTTCAATCTTTTCGTTGACGCCGCCTACCGCCTGCACCTCACCATGCTGGTTCATGGAACCGGTGACTGCCAGGGACTGCTTGAGCGGAACGCCGGCGATGGCGGACAACAACACGCAGGTTTCCGCCACCGAGGCCGAATCCCCTTCCACGCCACCGTAGGACTGCTCAAATGCCAGACTGGCAGACAGCGACAACTCATTCATCGGTGCATAGCGATTAGCCAGGAACCGGGACAGAATCATCACCGCCTTGCTGTGAATCGGCCCACCAAGCTTGGCTTCCCGCTCGATATCCACTACCTGGCCCTTACCAGGGCGGGCCGTGGCGGTAATGCGAGTGGGCTGGCCAAAGCGGGTGGCACCCAGCTGCAATACCGAAAGTCCATTTACCTGCCCTACCTGCTCGCCCTGGGTGGCGATCATCACCACGCCCCGGCGAATCTGCTCCAGGCTGCGTTCACGAACCCGGCTCGCCCGATACTCCCGCTCGTCAATGGCCTGCTGCACATGGCTGGCGTACACGTGCGGGCTGCCTGCAACGTCAGCCCAATGATCTGCCTCGGTGAGCAGGTCTTTCAGGACGCGATCATGGGCCGTCAGTTTGTTCTGATCACTGGCCAGCCGGCTCGCGTGTTCAATCAACCTGGCAACCGCCCCTTTTTCCAGGGCTCTTACGCCAGCCGACCGGGCCATGGTGGCAATCATCCGGGCGTAGAGTAAGTAGCTGGCCTCATCCCGCTCCATGTCGTCCTCAAAATCCGCTTCCACCTTGAACAGGTCCAGAAAGTCCGGATCGTAATGGGACAGCAGGTAATACAGCATCCGATCACCAAGCAGCACCACTTTTACCGCAAGCGGAATCGGCTCCGGTTGCTGGCTTACCGTCGTTGCGAGACCATACAGGCGCTCCAGAGATTCGATGCGGATTTCGCCGGAAAAGAGTATACGTTTGAGGCTTTCCCAGGCCATGGGCTGCGACAGTACGCGCCGGGCATCCAGAATCAGGTAGCCGCCGTTGGCCCGGTGCAGAGACCCGGCCCGAATCAGGGTGAAATCCGTGTACAGGTTACCCTGGTGAGCCCGGTGTTCGATCTGGCCCGCCAGGTGCTGGTGATTGGGAAGGTCTTCGTAGATAACCGGGGCTCCACGGGTCTCTGCGTTATCCACCAGAAGGTTCACCCGGTAACGGTTCAGCAACCCTGCCGGGGCGCCGTTTTCCGTATCCTGAAACGCCTCTGCATGCTCCACCACATCCTCACGCACGGCGTCCAGATGGGCCACCACGGCCGGCACGTGGGCCCACTTCTCGCGCAGCTCACCCATGGGTCCGCCCAGGGTAAGCTGAACCATTTCCTCATTCAGGGCATGGACCCGCTCCCGAACCTCCTTGCGCAACCGGGGCACCTGCTGGATGGCCTGCTGCAGCTTTTTCTGCAGGTCTTCCACCTTGGATTCCACCAGCTCCTTTTCCTCATCGGAGAAGGTCTTGTATTCCTCAGGCTCGACCACCTCGCCGTTACGCATGGGCGCAAAGGTAAAACCGGCCGGGGTGGTGAGCATGGCAATATTATTGGCGTTTGCCTCTTCCTGAATCGCAGACAGCCCTTGCTGCTGGCGCCGGGTAACCTCTTCCTGCAATTCCTGAATTCGGGCCTGGTATTCCTCGCTTTCAAAGGTGGCCGGTATGGTGGTCTTCAGCTCGTTGGCCAGTTCGCTCATATCGGCCTTGAATATGCGACCTTCCCCCGGCGGCAGCTCGATGGCCCCGGGTTTGTCCGACTGCTGAAAATTGAACACATGACACCAGTCCGAAGGCACCGGCTTTTCCGCGGCATGGCTGGCCAATACTCGCCGTACCAGTTCATGCTTGCCCGCCCCTGAGGGCCCCAACACGAACAGGTTAAACCCCTGGGCTTTCATGCTGGCCCCGAATTCCAGGGCACGCAGTGCCCGGTCCTGACCGAAGGGCAAAGCCAGATCTTCCAGGCTTTCCGTGGTTTCGAAATCCAGTTTGTCCAGCGGGCACCGATGGTAGATCTGTGCTTCGGTCAGTGCGTCGGGCAGAGCCATCCGTCCTCCTTATGGCTTAAGCCTTGCCTTCCAGTTTGTCCTGGGTGCGCAGGTCAAAATCGCTGGCGTCATGCCGCTCATGCAGCTGAGAGGCCAAATCGCCCCAGGCCTTGTTCACCATCCTGCCACGCTTCACCGCCGGGCGTTTGGCCACCTCGTCGGTCCAGCGAACGACGTTGGTGTAGGTGTGGGCTTCCAGGAACTCGGCAGCCTCGTACACCATGTTCTTCACCAGGGCTCCGTACCAGGGCCAGATGGCCATATCGGCGATGGTGTATTCATCACCAGCTATATACTGGTTATCCGCCAGCTGGCGATCCAGCACATCCAACTGACGCTTCACTTCCATAGTGTAGCGGTTAATGGGGTACTCGTACTTTTCTGGCGCGTAGGCATAAAAGTGACCAAAGCCGCCCCCCAGGAAAGGCGCACTGCCCATCTGCCAGAACAGCCAGTTCATGGTTTCGGTACGTTTGGCCGGGTCCCTGGGCAGAAACGCATCAAACTTCTCTGCCAGGTAAAACAGAATAGAACCAGACTCAAACACCCGGATGGCCGGGTCGACACTGCGATCCAGCATGGCCGGGATCTTGGAGTTGGGATTCACCTTCACAAACCCGCTGCTGAACTGGTCCCCGTCGGTGATTCGAATCAGCCAGGCATCGTACTCTGCTTCCTTGATGCCTTTTTCCAGCAGCTCCTCAAGCATGACCGTTGCCTTCACACCGTTGGGCGTTGCCAGGGAATAAAGCTGGAACGGATGCTCGCCCACGGGCAGCTCTTTTTCATGGGTGGGCCCGGCAATGGGACGGTTGATATTGGAGAATTTGCCGCCGTTGTTCGGGTCCCACTTCCAGACTTTCGGAGGTGTGTAAGTCGGGTCACTCATTCAGTTTTCTCCCATTGGCTTTGCAGGGTTAGTGGCATGACTGTAACCGAATCCGGCACGGGTACGCACGTGGAATACACCTGCGCGGGGTCAATAATCGGTCACAGCTAATGGGCTATACTCGGATCTGGATTAACTGGACTGCAATGGAACCTGCCATGGCGTGTAACGCCGACCGGACCGCTCCTGTTTTTCAGACCAACGGCCTGACCAAGACCTACCATCAGGGCGACGTGGAGGTGCACGCCCTCCGGGGCGTTGACCTCAGCCTCTATCCGGGGGAGCTGGTGGTGATGCTTGGCGCCTCCGGCTCAGGCAAATCAACGCTTTTGAACATTCTGGGCGGGCTGGATGCGCCCACCACCGGCCAGGTTCGTTATCAGGACATCGACCTGGCCGGCGCCTCAGACCGGGACCTCACCCGCTATCGCCGGGATTACGTCGGTTTCGTGTTTCAGTTCTACAACCTCATCCCCAGCCTGACTGCCCGTGAAAACGTGATCGCCGTGACCGAAATCGCCCGCGACCCCATGGCGCCGGAAGAGGCACTGGATATGGTGGGCCTGGCCAGCCGCATGGACCATTTCCCGGCTCAGCTTTCCGGTGGCGAACAACAACGGGTGGCCATTGCCAGAGCCATATCCAAGCGGCCCCAGGTGCTGCTATGCGATGAGCCTACCGGAGCCCTGGATTCGGCCACCGGTATTCTGGTGCTCGCGGCATTGGAACGGGCCAACCGGGAAACCGGCACCACCACGGTGATCATCACCCACAATGCTTCAATCGCGAACATGGCGGACAGAGTGATCACCCTTTCGGATGGCGTGATCAGCGGTGAGCACCGCAACTCAGAACGCCAGGACCCGAACACCCTGAGCTGGTGATGCCATGATTTTCGGGCCGAGCGTACTGCACACAAAACTGAGACGGGAAATCTGGCAGATGCGCGGCCAGCTGCTGGCAATCGCGCTGGTGATTGCGGGCGGGATCGCAGTTTGTCTGATGTCCCTCGTGAATTACTCCTCCCTGACAGCCACCCGGGATCAATACTACCAGGAGCACCAGTTTGCTGATGTTTTCGTTACGGTAAAACGAGCCCGCCGGCATCTGCTGCAAACGGTTTCCGAGCTACCGGGTGTGACCCGCCTGAGCGGCCGGGTGGAAGGAGCCGCGAAGCTCAATCTCCCCGACTACGATGAACCTGTGTCGGCACACCTGGTGTCTGTTCCTCCGACCGGCCAACCCGGGGTAAACCAGCTGTATGTCCGGCAAGGTCGACTGCCAAGCGCCACCCACGCCAATGAAGTCGCAATCATTGGCAGCTTCGCGGATGCGCACCAGCTCACTCTGGACGACCGTTTCAACGCCATCATCAATGGCCGACAACAAACCCTGAAAATCGTGGGCATTGTCGAGTCGCCGGAATTCATCTACGTGATTCCTCCGGGGGGCATGCTGCCGGATTATCAGCGCTTTGGCGTGCTCTGGCTGAATCAGGAAGCACTGGCCGCCGCCATGGACATGCGGGGCGCCTTCAACAGTCTGGTACTGCAGATCGACCCGCGGCATCCAGTGGAAGATGTGATCGACCCACTGGACCGGTTGCTGGCGCGCTACGGCAGCACGGGTGCTTTTGCGCGGGCTGACCAGTTCTCACACCGTTTTCTCAGTGACGAGCTGGAGCAACTGAAGGCCATGGCGATTATCTTTCCGTCCATTTTTATGGGCGTCGCCATGTTTCTGCTCAATGTGGTGGTGACACGCCTGATCAGTACCCAGCGGGAAATCGTCGCCATTCTCAAAGCCTTCGGCTACAGCAATGGCCAGATCGGCTGGCACTACAGCCAAATGGTATTGGCCATTGCCCTCACCGGGCTTGCCATCGGTTGCGCCAGCGGCCTCTGGCTCGGGCATCGGTTGGGTGAGCTGTATATGGACTACTACCGGTTCCCTACCCTTCTATTCCGAATCAATCCCTGGTGGCTGGCGTTACTTGCCTTGATCAGCATGGCGGTTGCGCTGCTCGGCGGCTGGCGCTCCATCCGTGCCGCTGCGGCCCTGCCCCCGGCAGAGGCCATGCAGCCCGAGAGCCCCGCAAGATACCGGGTTACCTTTACCGAACGGCTGTTGGGCTGGGTTCGCTTTCATCAACCATCACGCATGATCGTCAGGCAATTGGCCCGCAAGCCAGGCCGAACCGCCCTCTCGGTATTCGGCATTGCCATGGCCACGGCCATCGTGGTGGTTGGCAATTTTCAGTTCAGCTCTGTGTCGCTGATGGTGCACACCCAATTCGCCCGGGTGCAGAAGCAAGACCTGACCGCCACACTCACCGACCCGGTCAACCCGACCGCCCTGTACGGAATGGCGCGCCAATCCGGTGTGCGTTACGTGGAAGGCCGCCGGGCAGTAACGGTAGAGCTGGTTAATGAACACCGCAGATGGCGCACAGTACTCACCGGCTTGCCCCGGGACGCCAAACTGCAATTCGTGGTTAACCAGGATCTGAAGAACGTAGCCATTCCAGCCGCCGGCCTGCTTGTAACCGACTTTCTGGCAACCGCCCTGAATGTTGAAACCGGAGACACGGTTCGCGTTCGAGTGCTGGAAGGCCGACGCCCGGAGCTGGACCTGACGGTGGCAGGCGTTACCAGCGAGTTCCTTGGCGTGGGCGCCTACATGAACCTGGACGCCATGAACCGGGCCCTGCGTGAAGGCCCGAGAGTGAACCAGGTATTGATGAATCTGGAGCCAGAGCAAACCAACGCCGTCTACCGGGAACTCCGGGACACGCCGGGAGTGATGGCCACCAACCTGCGACAGGCCATGCTCGACAGCTTCTTTGAAACCCTGGCACGCACCTTCCTGACCTACACCTTCATCATCAGCCTGCTCGGCGGCATTATTGCCTTTGGTGTGATCTACAATACCGCGCGAATTTCCCTGGCCGAGCGGGGACGGGACCTGGCCAGCTTGCGGGTACTGGGGTACAGCCATAACGAGGTCGCCCACATTCTGCTTGGGGAACTGGCCATACTGCTGTTACTGGGAATTCCTTTGGGTTGGGCGGTTGGCTTTGGATTGGCAAGTTTTGTGGTAACTGCGATGCAGACCGAACTCTACCGCGTTCCCCTGGTCCTGACCGGCCAAACCCTGGCGTTGGCCGCTAACGTGGTCATTCTATCGGCATTGATTTCCGGCTTCATCACCTGGTGGCGACTTCGTAAACTGGACCTTGTCGCGGTTCTGAAAACCCGCGAATAATTCATACACACTCACATGGGACCCAACATGGCGACACAACGCATCTCCAAAGGAAAATGGGCCTTTTGGCTATTGATGGCTCTGGTGGCAGCCATCGTGTTCGCCCTCATCCTGCGGCCAGAGCCGGTTTGGGTAGACCTGGCCAGTGTCGAGCGCGGCCCCATGGAAGTGACCATTCTGGAGGAAGGCAAAACCCGGGTAAAAGACCGCTACCTGATTTCCTCCCCCGTGGCTGGCTACATTCACCGGGTTCAGCTGGACGTTGGCGACACTGTGATTCCCGGTGAGCTACTGACCTTCGTGGACCCGACACCCGCCAGCATCCTGGACGCCCGAACCCGGGCCGAAGCCGAGGCCCGGGCAGCCGCCGCCCAGGCGGCACTTCAGTCCATCCAACAAAAGGTTCAGGCGGCCGAGGCTGATGCTGAGTTCGCCCAGAATGAATACCAGCGCCTACTCGCCCTGGAAGAATCTCGCTTTGTCTCCACCGAACAGTTACAACAGGCGAAATCCACAGCAGCCCGGGCCCAGGCAATCCTGCGTTCCGCCCGGTTTGATGAAGAAGTGGCCGCCCATGAACTGGCCGCCGCTCAAACCCGACTGCAGATTTCAACCGCGTCCTCCAATGGCCAAAAGCCTGCCGAGCGGGTAGCCGTGCGCTCTCCGGTTAACGGTGCGGTTCTGGCTCTGGTGCGTCAGAGCGAGGGCGTGATCCAGGCCGGCGAGGCTATTCTGGAGGTCGGCGACCCAGGCGCACTGGAAGTGGTGGTCGACGTGCTCAGCTTCGACGCCGTCAAACTGGAGCCGGGTTTACGTGTCCGCCTGAGTGGCTGGGGCGGGCCGGAGCTGGAGGCTGCCGTCCGGCGTATAGAACCCATTGGCTTTGAGGACGTATCAGCGCTCGGCGTGGAGGAACAACGGGTGCAAGTCATTGCCGATATGGTGAGCCCACGGGAACACTGGCAACAGCTGGGGGATGGCTACCGGGTGGATGCGGATTTCATTCTCTGGCAAGCCGAGGATGTTCTTCAGGTACCCGCCTCCGCGATTTTTGAGTATGAAGGTCAGCCTGCGGTGTTTGTGGTTGAAGATGAGGTAGCCAAACTACGAGCGTTGGCTACGGGTCCATCCAATGGGTTGATGACTCAGGTGACAAACGGCTTAAAGGAAGGAGATCAGGTGGTTCGGCACCCCGGCCGGGGGCTGGAGGATGGTGATCGGATTCGGGTGCGGTAGCGTAGGCGAGTCCGACAACAGGATGCGGCGGATTATGCATAGTCATCCTTGAAGCTGTCAGCTGCAGGCTCAGTTTCTTTGCACGATCGGGCTGTCTGCCAGACGTGCTGCCGGTCGAGCAGAACTGCTTCAGTCACTGGTTATACCTAGTCGTCGCTTTTAGCCATATAGACCGCCTCTTGCCCATAGGCAGATAGATCTTTCCTAAGCGACTCACCTGCAGAAACAACTTCGAAACCATGACGCATCCAATACGATGAAGCTCCCTGGATAGCAACCAAGAATACCCGTTTGTACCCCATTTGGGCTGCAGTGCCCAACACAATGTTCAGCATCTGGGTCGCGGCACCTACCGCACGGGCGGAGTGTGTCACCGCCATATCGTGGATGCACAAGCTATCCGCATCTGGAGGAACTGAATATGAAGCGCCATCCAAATCGGGTATCTCGCCGAACACCCGCGGCAAAGATATAACATAGCCCACCACTCGCTGCCCCTGGACTGCCACAAAGCAAAGGTCCGGAGAAACAGAAAGCTTTGCGGAAAACGAATCTTCAGATTCAAGAATGCTCTCGTCGTAACATTCCCGCTGTATGCGAGAAACCGCAGACAGGTCAGATGGTGACATTCCTCGGATTTTCATGTTGGTACGTATCACAACCTTTTTGGGTATAACGCCCGGCTCACGCGCGGGTTTGGAGCCGCGAAGCAGCGGAAAATCGGTCGCTGTGCAGCCGATTGTTATGTTTTCCCTGAAGTGCTAGATTGTGTATAGAAACTGGAAATCATACACATAGGTGCACCATGAGAACGAACATTGTCATTGACGATCAGTTGATGGCCGAAGCCCTCAAAGCCTCCGGCTACGAAACCAAAAAAGAAGCCGTTGAGCAAGGTCTGAAACTTCTGGTCCAACTGAGCAAGCAGCAAGAGATTCGAAAGTTGCGAGGCAAAATCAAGTGGGAAGGAGACCTGGACGAAATGCGGAGCGCCCGATGATACTGGTGGATACCAGCGTCTGGATCGACTATTTCAACGGAGCCACTAACCCACATACTGATCTGTTGGATGCCTCGATAGCCCAAGGGTCTGTCGCTATAGGCGACCTCATATTTTTGGAAATCCTGCAAGGCATCCGCAACGACAAACAATATCGCCAGACCAAACAAAGCCTGCTGGCGCTTGAGCAGTATGAGATGTTTGGCAAAGACATGGCAGCCAAATGCGCCGACAACTACCGAGCGCTTCGAAAAAGGGGCATCACGATCAGAAAAACTGCTGATGTGATCATCGCAACCTTCTGCATAGAGATGGAGCTACCTTTACTGTTTTTGGATCGCGACTTTGTTCCTTTTGTTGAGCACCTTGGGCTCGAGCCTGCTCTGAGAGAAACATAACGAATGATATGGACTCCCCCTGCTCCCTCGGCATCGATCTGGCGAAAAGTGTGTTCAGTATTCATGGCACCAATCAACACGGCAAGGTCGTGGTTCGCAAACGGCTCAATCGCCCCAAACTGTTGACGTTCTTCGCCCAACTGCCACCGTGCCTGATCGGCATGGAAGCCTGTTCCGGTGCCCATTACTGGGCTCGGGAGTTAACCAAACTCGGCCACGATGCCCGGATCATTGCACCCCGCTTTGTCGCTCCGTATCGCAAGAGCAGCAAGAATGACGACAACGACGCCGAGGCCGTCTGCGAAGCCGTCAGCCGGCCCAATATGCGCTTCGTTCCCATCAAGACTGAGGACCAACAAGCCGTGCTGTGCCTGCACCGCATCCGCCGTGGGCTGACCAAAGAACGCACCGCACAGATCAATCAGATTCGCGGGCTGCTGGCCGAGTTCGGACTGATCATTCCTCAGGGCCGTTATCACGCTCGCCATCGGATTCCGGAAATCCTGGAAGATGCCGAAAACGGTTTACCCATGCTGGCCCGGCGTTTACTCAACAACATCAACCAGCGCATTCTCCAGCTCGATGAGGAGATCCTGGCCTATGACCGGGAAATCGAAGCCATGGCCCGGCGCGACGAACAGGCCAAACGGTTGATGGCCATTCCGGGCATCGGCCCCCAAACAGCCACCGCAATATTGGCCAGTGCGCCGGATCCCAGACAGTTCAAAAGCGGGCGACACTTTGCCGCTTGGCTCGGACTCGTACCCAGGCAATACTCGACCGGAGGCAAGCCCCGGCTGGGTAGAATCACTAAACGGGGGGACAAGTACCTGCGAACATTATTAATCCATGGCACCCGAGCGGTGATTGCCAAACTCGCTGACAAACACGATCAACTCAGCCAGTGGGCCAAAGGGTTGGTGGAACGTCGCGGCTACAAACGAGCCGACTAACGAATGAGGTCATCACTCACACGCATCATCATCCTGGCCCGGGCAACAATGCCCACACAGAGGCCGAATGTAGAGCTGCAGTCTCAAACCGCTTCGAAATCAAATGGCGTTGCTTGACCGCAGGGGGAGTCCATGTAGCCCGGCTTTGCGGCGTGACGGAGCGCCAGCGTAAGCACGTCCGACAACAGCCATTGGTTAAATTCTTGCATGCGCATAGCCATGCGCATAAAATCAAGCTTTGTATTCTAAATCTTCTGGGAGGCCCTCATGGCCGAACTCTATAACTCAGCCGCCCCCAAAAAGGCAGCGAACCTATCAATCAATAGCGATCTTCTGCGTAAGACCCGGGAACTGAACATTAACTTGTCTGCCACCCTGGAACGAGCTCTGAAAGAAGAGCTTTCGAAACGCGAAGCCGCTCAATGGGTTGAAGAGAATCGCGCCGCGATAAAAAGCTACAACGATTTCGTCGAACAAGATGGATGCTTCGGCGACGAATTCAGGGAGTTTTGATGGCACAGTTCGATGTGTACCCCAACCCGAGCAAAATCAGCAAGGCTCACTATCCTTACCTTGTGGATATTCAAAGCAGCCTTCTGAGCGATTTGGCAACTCGCATTGTTATCCCTTTGGGCAAACGTTCTGCCTTCGGTGGCGAAGCCATGCAAGGGCTCACTCCCGAAATCAGCTTTGCCGATCAAGAGCTGTTGCTGTTAACTCCGCAAATTTCCTCCGTGCCTGAAAAACATCTCAAGAGCCCTATTGGCTCTCTCTCACATTTCAGAGACCAGATTGTTGGAGCTTTGGACCTGGCTATCACCGGCATTTAACGCCGTGCTCTGCGGCAAATTTGGAGCGTAGCGGAAAATTTGTCCGACAGCAGCACTTTGTTAGGCATTGCTCTCTCTCACTTGTGACAGACAAAGCATTACATGCATCACTCTGTCTGC